>Ga0209181_10011180_pt1 | contig 11548 bp, 10 predicted proteins | sample MAT05_FD_187208 | JGI IMG/M metagenome (GOLD analysis project Ga0209181, IMG submission 187208) | Freshwater microbial communities from Lake Fryxell liftoff mats and glacier meltwater in Antarctica - MAT-05 (SPAdes) (version 2) | ecosystem: Environmental > Aquatic > Freshwater > Ice > Liftoff... | reverse complement strand
ACAGCACAAGCCGGCGCTGGTGTTGCTGGCACCAGTGGTTGATGAGCGCCAGCGTCAGCCCAGCTTGGGCCTCGGGCGCGGCTGCGGCCAGCTCGTGCGCCTGGCGGTCGAGCTCGGCGATTTCGGCGCGGCTTGCAGCGCTGCGTTCGAGCGCGTCGATCAGCGCATCCAGCACGTTGCGCCAGAGTTCGCCCAAGCCCGAGACCGTGTACTGCTCTTCGGGAAAACTGAGCGGCAGCCAGTCACGCGCCAGTTCAGCGTCTTCGCGCACGGCCAGCGCCAGTCGGCGCAGCAGCGTGGTCTTGCCCATGCCGCGCGCGCCGACGAACAGCGTGGCCTGGGGCGCCGCGTCGGCGGGCGTGGAGCGCATGCGGTCGAGCAGCTCGTCGAGTTGGGCCTGGCGTACGACGAAGATGTCCCTGAGTTCGTCGTCGGTCCACAGATGCGGGTTGTATTTGACGGTGGTGCCGGTGGGGCGGCGGACAGGCTCGGTTTCGCTGACGGGTTCAACGGCCATGGTTGCTCTGCCAGTAGTCGCGCAACAGGAACGACAGGAACTGAACGCGACCCCCGTCGGTGCTGAGGTAGCCGTCTTCCTCCAGTTGCCAAAGCGCACTTTCGAGGCGGCGCGCCCGGGCGTCCGGTTCCGGCTCGATGGCATGCAGGCGCGCCTGCAGTTGTTTGTGCGACAACCCCTCGGGCTTGCCGGCCACGCAGGCCAGGACCTTCAGCACCAGCGGCAGTTCCTGTGGCGCAACGTCGCGCTCCAGGCGTTGGGCCCAGTGGATGAAGCGTGAACGCACGGCCAGCAGGCGCTGGTAGCCGTCGTCCACGTCGCCCACCTGCATGGGCGTGGCCTGCAGACCCTGTTCGGCTTCACGGTCGCGTACCGCCCGCAGCGACTCCAGCAGCAACAGGTTCACGTAGAACGGCGACAGCCAGCCCACACGCGCGCACAGGTACTCGGGAACTTCGGGGGCGCTAAGGCGTGCTTCGCTTTCAAGCTCGGCACGCACCATCGCCATGGCTTCGGCCCTGGAAAAGGGCTGCAGGCGAAAGTCGTGGCAGTCGTTGAAATACGTCGTCAGCTTGTGACGCGTCAACAGGCTGTTGATGCCGATCGAACCAGAGAATACGAACCGGCACTGAATGTTGTTCGCGCAGCGCCATGTGCGCAGCCAACCGAGCAGGTGTTCTGCGCCTTCACGGTCTTTGTTGATCAGCTTTTCGAGGAAGACCGAGAACTCGTCGATGAGGATCAAGACCGGCTGTGCACTCAGCCGCGTCTGAAGCTGCCGGGCCTGCGCCGACCAGGCCGTGGTCGGCGGCGCTTGAAGATCCAGTGCGCCGCCAAAGCCGCCAGGCATTTTGAGTTCGACTTTCTTGATCCGCTCTGCCGCGCGACCCACCGATTTACGGGCGGCGGCGAGCCAGCCGGTGATCTTGCTGTTCGGCAGACTGCGCTCCAGTTCTGCCAGCACGTCTTCGATGCGGCTGTGTCCCTGCAGGTCCACCAGCACCGCATGCCAGCCCTGAGCGGGCGCGTCTTTCACCAGGCGTTTGAGCAGCGAAGTTTTGCCCAGACGCCTCGGGCCACTGAGCACGACATGGTTGCTATCGAGCAGGTCCCAGAAATCGCAAAGTTCGCGGGCGCGGCCGAAGAACTGCGTCCCTTCCGCTGTGGTACCCACAGGAAAAGACATAAAAACTCCAATCACTTCAAAAACGAAGCGATTGAATTATAAATTGATTCAACTCTGAAGTCAATCGGCGCTGCGCACTGTATTTGGTGAGGACCCGCGTTCGTTGCAGACTGGCCGCTACCGCCTTGTCGCCAGTCGAACCGGAACCTGCCCCTGCAAGCACCGACGTGGGCAGCGACCCTCCAAGCGTGATCGCTCAGCCGTGCCGTGCGATGCGCTGCCTGTCGCGCCAGACCCTGGCCAGCCGCCACAGCAGCAGGGCGGCAACGACCAACGCATAGACCCCCACCTCGGCCAGATCGTTCTTCGCCGAACGCATCCAGAAGAAGTGCAGCAGGCCCAGCAGCACCACGCCATAGACGGCGCGGTGCAGGGTCTGCCAGCGTTTGGCCCCCAGCGCCTTGATGGCACCGTTGAACGAGGTCAGTGCGAGCGGCAGCATGAGCAACAAGGCGGCGCTGCCGACCAGGATGAAGGGCCGCTTGGGAATGTCCGCGACGATGGATTGCAGGTCCAGACCCATGTCCAGCCAGGCAAAACACAGGAAGTGCGTGAGGGCGTAGAAGAAGGCGAACAGCCCCAGCATGCGGCGCATCCTGGCCAGACCGCTGAGGCCCGTCAACTGGCGCATGGGCGTGACCGTCAGCGTCAGGCAGAGCATGCGCAAGGTCCAGTCGCCGGTGCTGCGGATCAGCGTTTCTGCGGGATTGGCGCCCAGGCTGTCGTTCATCGCGCCCCACAACAGCAGCGCCCAGGGCAAGAACAGCAACAGGAACAGCAGCGGTTTGGCCGCCGCATGCAGCAGCCAGCGGTTCATGCCATGACGCAAGGGCAAGGGCAAGGGCAAGGGCAAGTACGGCCGCTCAGCAGCGCTGCCTTGCGCCAGAGTGACCAAGGACAGGCCTCAATAGAACTTCTGCAGGTCCATGCCGGCATAGAGCTGCCCCACCTGGGCCTCGTAGCCGTTGAACATCAATGTCGGCCGCTTCTTCGTCAGCAAAGTGCCCTCGCCGATACGGCGCTCGGTGGCCTGGCTCCAGCGCGGATGGTCGACCTTGGGGTTGACGTTGGAATAGAAGCCGTACTCGCTGGGTGCGGCGGCCTCCCAGCTGGTCTTGGGTTGCTTTTCGACAAAGCGGATCTTGACCAGCGACTTGCCGCTCTTGAAGCCGTACTTCCAGGGCACGACCAGGCGCAGCGGGGCGCCGTTCTGGTTCGGCATCACCTCGCCATAGAGGCCGAAGGCGAGCAGCGTCAGCGGGTGCATGGCTTCGTCCATGCGCAGACCCTCGACGTAAGGCCAGTCGAGCACGCTCGAGCTCAGGCCCGGCATCTGCGCCTTGTCGGCCAGAGTGACGAACTGCACGAACTTCGCGTTGCCCGTGGGCTCGACCCGCTTCACCAGCTCGGACAGCGAAAAGCCGACCCAGGGAATCACCATCGACCAGCCCTCCACACAACGCATGCGGTAGATGCGCTCTTCCATCGGCGCCAGTTTGAGCAGGCTGTCGAGGTCGAAGCTGCCGGGCTTTTTCACCTCGCCCTCCACGCTCACGGTCCAGGGGCGTGTGCGCAAGGACCTGGCCTGCCGCGCGGGGTCGCTCTTGTCGGTGCCGAACTCGTAGAAGTTGTTGTAGGTGCTGATGTCGTCGTAGGGCGTCAGCTTGTCCATGGTCATCGCGCCGGCCACGGCGCTCTTGCTGCCGGGCAGCGGTGCCAGCTTGCCTGGGGCGGCGGTTCGTGCAGCCAGCGGCAGCGCAGTGGCGGCGCTTGCCGCGCCCATCGCCGTCAACCAGGCGCGGCGCGTCAGGTAAGCGCTGCGCGGCGTGATGTGGCTGGCCAGTGGATGAACAAAGCCACGGCTCTTGAGGAAGTGCATGCGGTTTCCTTGAAGTCTGTGCCTGGGTCGGGCAGCCGAGGCCGCCCTGACATCGCGGGCTCCGGCCACCGGCCGTTTTGCAAGATCACGGCAGCCCGCATCCTACGCAGCGTGGGTCACGCCCTGCCGCCCGCACGGTCTTCGCCTTGCCCGATGCCGACAGCCGATAGCCGACAGCCACGCCATGAAAACAGAAGGCCGGTGCGAGACCGGCCTGAACGAGCGGCAAGTGCCGCTGAATTTGCAGGACCGGCGTTCAGCGCATGCCCGCCGCGTAGTCGGACACGGCCTTGATCTCGCGGTCGTTCAACTTGCCGGCGATGGCGCTCATCTGAGCGTTGTTGCCGCGCAAGCCAGATCGAAAGCCGAGCAACTGGGCCTCGGTGTAGTCACCGTGCTGACCACCGATGCGCGGGTACTGCGAAGGGATGCCCGCGCCGGTCGGGCCGTGGCAGCCCGCGCAGGCCGGCACCTGTTTATTGACGATGCCACCGCGCCAGATCTGCTCACCCAGGCCCACGGTCTCCTTGACCTTGGCAAAGCCTTCCTTGGCCTTCTTGCTGGCATAAAACGCTGCGATGTGCTTCATGTCCTCTTCGGACAGCCCGGCAGCCATGCCGGACATGATTGCGTTCTTGCGCTTGCCGCTCTTGTACTCGATCAACTGTTTGACCAGGTACTCCGGGTGTTGGCCTTGCAGGATGGGGTTGGCCGGCGCGCCGCGGCTGCCGTCGGCCGTGTGACAAGCCTGGCAGGAGGCTGCCAACTCGGCGCCTTTGGCCAAGTCGGGTTTGAAAGCCGCCTTGGGCTGGGCTGCCAAGGCCGAGGCGCTCATCAGAATGGTGACCGCAGACAGGGCCAGGAGGGGGCGGAAAATGGAGAACTTCATGCGTAAGCCTTCAATCAGGATCCGGCACGGGAAGAGTCGGAATCAGCGGAAAAGTTGAACGGGACAGAGACTCGCGGATAAGGCGCCGTTCCATACAGTCAACTCACAATTTTACAATGGACCATGACAATTTCATCCAAGCAGCGGCCACTGCAACCCCGGCAGCCCGTCCGCCCTCCCGCCGCTGATGCGGCGGCCAGTGCTTCGCCGCAGGCCAAGACGGCGCTGGCCTGGTTGCACGGCGCCCGTTTTTTGACCACCGCGAGCCAACTCGATCAGTTGCCGCTGGGCGAATTGCCCGAAATCGCGTTTGTCGGCCGCAGCAATGCCGGCAAGTCCACCGCCATCAATACCCTGGCGCAGCGCAAGCGCCTGGCCTTTGCGTCGCGCACGCCGGGTCGGACACAGCACATCAACCTGTTCGAAGTGGGACCGAAGGACAAGGCCAACGCGCTGCTGACCGACCTGCCGGGCTATGGCTACGCCGCAGTGGAGCGCGCCGCCAAACTGCGCTGGCAGGAAGTGATGTCGGATTACCTGCAACTTCGGCGCAACCTGCACGGCGTGGTGCTGATGGTCGATTCGCGGCTCGGTTTCACCGACCTGGACCGCCGCCTGCTCGACCTGCTGGCGCCGCGTCTGGCCAACGGCGAGGTCAGGCTGCTCGCGCTCCTGACCAAGTCCGACAAGCTCAACAAGAGCCAGTGCCAGCTGGCGCTGGCGAGCGCGCAGACCGTGCTGGCTGAAGTCAGCACGGATAACGCCGACATCGCTGTCACCGCGTTCTCCGCGCTCTCGCGCCAGGGCCTGGCCGATGTCGCCGAAGTGCTCTATGGCTGGGTGCCTCATGGCCTGCCGACCCCGCCTGCAGTGGGTCTGGAGACCGCGTGATTCGCTGCTTCGATCAGGTGCTGCCACACGGCGTGACGCTGGCCTGCCGCGCCAGGCCAGGGCTCGGTGCCGATACCGAAGCCCTGCGGGTGCTCTTGCTGCACGGTTTTCCGGAGGCTGCGTTTGTCTGGGACGAGGTGATGGGCCTGCTGCCACCGCCCGTCTCTTGCCTCGCACCGAACCTGCGCGGCTACATCGGGTCTTCTTCGCCGCACGAAGTGGCGGCTTACCGGGCCAGGCACCTGGTTGCCGACATCGAGGCTCTCATCGAGGACTGGGGCGCACCGGTGGACCTGCTGGTGGCGCACGACTGGGGCGGTGCACTGGCCTGGAATCTGGCGGCCCAGCGGCCGGATTTGCTGAAGCGCTTGTTGATCATCAATTCGCCCCACCCGGCGACGTTCCTGCGCGAGCTGCGCCACAACCCTGCCCAGCAAGCTGCCAGCGCTTACATGAACTTTCTCTGCCGCGCCGATGCGGCAGCCCTCCTGGCGGAGAACGGGCATGCCCGCCTGTGGCGACTTTTCGGTGCGGCGCCGCCCTGGTTGACGCCCGAACTGCGTGCCCGGTATCACGCCGCATGGACCCATGCCGAGGGCGGGTTGGAAGGCGCGCTGAACTACTACCGCGCTTCTCCCCTGCGTCCGCCGCTGGGCCCAGGTGACCTGCTGCACAGCCTGGACTTGCCGGACGCTGCCGTGACGGTGAACCGGCCCACCGCCGTGCTTTGGGGTGAGCTGGATGTGGCCTTGCTGCCCGGTCTGCTGGACGGACTGCAGCGCTGGGTGCCAGAAATGACGCTGCAGCGCGTGCCCCAGGCTTCGCACTGGATCGTGCACGAACAGCCGCAGACCGTGGCCGACACCATCACCCGGCTGCTGCGCTGAGACCGGCGCAGAAAGCCGCATGGGGCAGCAAGACAAGACAGCAGCACAGGGCAACATCGGCATGTCCGTGTTCAGGCGGCAGTGAGCGCTGCTTGTACCCGCGTCGCAGCGCTGCCGACGATAGAGCGCTGCTTGAGAGTTTTCATCAGGCCGGCACTGAACATCATCAGCAGTGCGCCACGCCGAATGGCCCAGGTGGCGTCGGAAGCACCGTCTCCGAAGAGCCAGATCTGACGCCGTTCGCCGGGCCACAGCAACTGGGCCTGGCACCACTTTCCGTTGAGGAACAGCCTGACCCAATCACCCGGCTTGAGCTGGTTCATCCAGTCCTGGGCCGCGCTGAGCTCGGGCTTGTTCACGCTCTCCAACTCCATCAGCACCGCAGGCACGGTGTCAAGCTGGGGCACGTCGAGTGCACCGTGCATCGTGGTCGGCAGGGTGTTGCCGACTTCCAGCTTGTCCTCCAGTTTCTGCAAGCTCAGGATATGGCCACCGAAGGTCGACAAGCGGCGCAGCAGGCGTTTTTGCAAGTAGGAATCCAGCCGATCCAGTGCCCAGTCGTAGAGGCGGCCGAGTTGCTGCGGTTCGCGCTCCAACTGCTCGATCGTGCTCTTGACGGTGCGCATCAGATGCGATCGCTCCGGATCGGCGGCCTCCGGACTCATCTCGGCGGCATACACGAACTGGTTGACGAAGCGCCACAGCGGGTGCTTTTCGTGGTCCGTCAAGCTCGCATCGCTGGCTGCCAGCTTCATTGCCGGAACTCGCAGACGGGCGATCGAGGCAGCCACGTCGCCGGGCACCCGCCGGTCTTCGGCCATGGCAGCGAACAGAAGACTGACCAGTTCCACCGCGCGTTTGTCGACCGCAGGGGCGACCGCCGACTTCGGGTCGCGCAGTCCCGCCATGTCATGGCTGCGAGGGCCGCGCAGTTCTCTGGCCACTTTCCCCGGCTCGGACAGCGGCGCCGTCGTCCCCGGGCCGGGCTTCATCGGCATGGCGTCGCGCACGCTGTTCAAGTCGGGGCTGAAGGTGATCTCGTTGCGCTGCGCCTGACGCGATCCGCCGGGCAGGATCAGCGTGCGGTAGGCCGCAGGCTCGACACCCATGGCTTCGAGCCGTGTCGCGCTGGCCGCAAAGCTGCGCCGCAGCACCTCGCCGAGCGGCCGCGCGGCTTGCCGCATGAACTGCACCTGGTGCGAGCGCGAGAGCGGCAAGGCATTCGCTGCGGCCCAGGTGGCACGCGCGTAGACCTCGGGCTTGAAGGGGTTGTGGTCTTGCGACATGTCCATGTCGCCGATGAGTGATGCGGTGAAGGTCTGCAGCTCCCGCAATTCGTGTTCCGCCACGCTCTTGATCATCTCGATGCAGTGAGAGAGTTCGACATCCACCGCCACCGACTCTTCTTCGACCAGCGACAGCTGCATCGGGCGGCTGATCTTGCCGCTGGCACGCTGAGTGCGTTCTTCGATCTCGGCATGAATCTGCTGGCGGATCGAGTTCATGAAGTACTCGGCCATGCCGTCCCGATGGCGTTTGCTGGCCGTCACGGCGTCGCTTGCCGCGACGCGCTGGCCCGCTGTCTGTCCAGCCATTTCCCCTGAGCGTATCGACTGCTGGATGGACTGCAGCAGTTGGTCGAACAGCATCGGCATGCGAAGCAGTTCGTCTTCGACGAACTGCTGCAAAGGAGGGAGAGCTGAAGAGTTCGGCCCGCGGCGGGCCAGGGTGGCGTCCATAGCTGCGTATCTTCCTCTTCTGCCTCACGGGCTGCCAGCAGAAAAGCCTGCCTTTCTGTGTTCACTCTTGCACGCTTGCTCGGGTTTGTGCTCTCGACCAAAGAAAAAGCCTGCAGGAATCACCTGCAGGCTCGTTTCGATCTGGCGCGCTCTCTGTGAAAGTTTTCCATGGTCCGGAGGCTTGCCCCGAACCAAGAAAGCTTGCACCGCAGGCCCGAAGGCCGCAGCGAAAACGCCGATCAGGGCATCACATGTCCATGCCGCCCATGCCACCCATGCCGCCCATGCCACCCATGCCGCTGCCGCCACCGGCGCCCGACTCGTCCTTCGGGGCTTCGGCGATCATGGCTTCCGTGGTCAACATCAGCGAAGCGACCGAAGCTGCGTTCTGCAGTGCCGTGCGCGTCACCTTGGTCGGGTCCAGGATGCCCATGTCGATCATGTCGCCATAGGTGCCGTTGGCGGCGTTGTAGCCGTAGTTGCCCTTGCCGGCCAACACCGCATTGACGACCACGCTCGGCTCGTCGCCGGCGTTCTGGACGATGATGCGCATTGGCTCTTCACAGGCGCGCAATACGATCTTGATGCCCGCTTCCTGGTCGCTGTTGTCACCCTTGATGGTGCCCGCAGCCTGACGTGCGCGCAGCAGCGCCACGCCACCACCGGCCACGATGCCTTCTTCCACCGCCGCACGCGTGGCGTGCAGGGCGTCTTCGACGCGGGCCTTCTTCTCTTTCATTCCCACTTCGGTGGCGGCACCGACCTTGATGACTGCCACACCGCCGGCCAGCTTGGCCACGCGCTCTTGCAGCTTTTCACGGTCGTAGTCGCTGGTGGCTTCTTCGATCTGCACGCGGATCTGCTTGACGCGCGCTTCGATGTCGCCAGCGGCACCGGCGCCGTCGATCAGCGTCGTGTTTTCCTTGCCCACTTCGACGCGCTTGGCGCTGCCCAGATCGGCCAGCGTGACCTTCTCCAGCGTCAGGCCCACTTCTTCAGCGATGACCTTGCCGCCGGTCAGGATGGCGATGTCTTCCAGCATGGCCTTGCGACGGTCGCCGAAGCCCGGCGCCTTGACAGCGACGACCTTCAGGATGCCGCGGATGGTGTTGACCACCAACGTGGCCAGGGCTTCGCCTTCCACTTCTTCGGCAATGATCAACAGCGGACGGCCGCTCTTGGCGACTTGCTCCAGCGTCGGCAGCAGGTCACGGATGTTGCTGATCTTCTTGTCGTACAGCAGCACGAACGCGCCTTCGAGGATGGCGCTCTGCTTTTCCGGGTTGTTGATGAAGTAGGGCGACAGGTAGCCGCGGTCGAACTGCATGCCTTCGACGATGTCGAGTTCGTTGTCCAGGCTCTTGCCGTCTTCGACGGTGATGACACCTTCTTTGCCGACCTTGTCCATGGCCTTGGCGATGATCTCGCCGATGGACTCATCGGAGTTGGCGGAGATCGAGCCGACCTGGCTGATTTCCTTGCTCGTGGTGGTCGCCTTGCTGGCCTTCTTCAGCTCGGCCGTCAGGGCCGTCACGGCCTTGTCGATGCCGCGCTTGAGGTCCATCGGGTTCATGCCGGCGGCCACGTACTTCATGCCTTCGCGCACGATGCTTTGCGCCAGCACGGTGGCCGTGGTGGTGCCGTCACCGGCGTTGTCGCTGGTCTTGGAAGCGACTTCCTTGACCATCTGCGCGCCCATGTTCTGCAACCGGTCCTTGAGCTCGATTTCCTTGGCCACGGACACACCGTCCTTGGTCACGGTGGGGGCGCCGAACGAGCGCTCGAGCACCACGTTGCGGCCCTTGGGGCCCAGGGTCACCTTGACTGCGTTGGCCAGGATGTTCACACCCTCGACCATGCGCAGGCGCGCGTCAGCGCCAAAAATCACGTCTTTTGCTGCCATGTGTTTCTCTCCAGATTCAGTAATTGGGGGGCGACCTTTGCCGCCGACCGGCCCCGAGGGCCATGACCTCGATGTGCGAAGTCAGCCGACAGTCAAGGAAGTTCGCCCTGGGGCGATTTACTTCTCGACGACGGCGAAGAGGTCTTCTTCGCGCATCACCAGCAACTCGTCGCCGTCGACCTTGACGGTCTGACCGCTGTACTTGCCGAACAGCACACGGTCACCGACCTTGACGTTGAGGACGATGAAGTCGCCCTTGTCGCTGCGCTTGCCCGGGCCGACGGCCAGGATTTCGCCTTGATCAGGCTTTTCGGCGGCGTTGTCGGGGATGACGATGCCAGAGGCGGTCTTGGTTTCTTGTTCCAGACGCTTGACGATCACGCGATCGTGCAACGGACGAAGTTTCATATCAGCTCCTTGGGAGGCTTGAGGAATAACGGGTGTCAGGGAAGTCAGCGCACGCTGACTCTTCATGTCGGCTGCGCGCTGGGGCTGCCGGCCGGTCGTTAGCACTCGATGGAGTTGAGTGCTAGCAGTGATTATAGGGGTGGCTTGCGCAGATTCAAGGGCCTGGTATGGCGAAGGTGCATGCGCTTGGGCCCTCGCTGGCCGCTTCGGCAGCCTGGCTACCATCGGGGTGCTGTTTTTGCTGGAGGGAAGCCATGGCTGTCGACTGCTTTGCCCTGCTGCGCCGGCGCAGCGGTTTCCCGCGCCGGCTGGGCTTCGCCCTGCTGGCCGTCATTGCTTTGGCCTGCGGCTCGTTCGCCCTGCCGACCTGGGCCCAGGTTGCTGCCGCGCCTGCGCCTGCGCCTGCGCTCACTCCCACGCCCACGCCCCTGCCGCTGTTCGACGCCCACTTGCATTACAGCCACGACGCCTGGGAGCGGCTGCCACCGGCCGAGGCGGTCAAGCTGATGCGCCAGGCCGGGATCAAGCGCGCCATGGTGTCGAGCAGCAGCGACGAAGGCACGCAGTTGCTTTACGCCGCCGCGCCCGACCTCGTGCTGCCGGTGCTGCGGCCCTACCGCACACGCGGCGAAACGGGCACCTGGATGCACGACAACCATGTCGTCGCGCATCTGGAAGCCCGGCTGGCCAAATACCGCTATGTGGCGATCGGCGAGTACCACATCTTCGGCGCCGATGCCGACCTGCCGGTGATGCGCCGGGTGGTGCAACTGGCGCGCGAGCACCGGCTCTACCTGCATTCGCACTCCGACGCCGATGCCATCGAGCGCCAGTTCAAACAAGACCCCGGAGCGCGCATCCTGTGGGCTCACTCGGGCTTCGAGTCACCCCAGAAAGTGCGCGAGATGCTGCGCAAACACCAGAACCTGTGGTGCGACCTGGCCTACCGCAGCGACCACCACAGCGGCGCCAAGGTCGACCCGGCCTGGCGCGAGGCGTTCCTGGAATTCCCCGATCGCTTCGTGCTGGGCACCGACACCTTCACGCCCGAGCGCTGGTACTACGTGCAGGAACACGCCCACAGCGCGCGCCAATGGCTGGCCGACCTGCCGCCTGCGGTGGCCTTGCGCATTGCGCACCAAAACGGCGACGCGCTGTTTGGCGCTGCATTGCCCGCGCGATGAGGGGCGCTGCGATGGGCTGGTCGGCGGCTGGGGCTCTGGCGATGGCGGCGGCCCTGACCTTCGCA
>Ga0209181_10011179_pt1 | contig 11549 bp, 23 predicted proteins | sample MAT05_FD_187208 | JGI IMG/M metagenome (GOLD analysis project Ga0209181, IMG submission 187208) | Freshwater microbial communities from Lake Fryxell liftoff mats and glacier meltwater in Antarctica - MAT-05 (SPAdes) (version 2) | ecosystem: Environmental > Aquatic > Freshwater > Ice > Liftoff... | reverse complement strand
TGCCAACAGCCTCGAAGGCACCGTCTTCACCGGCCGCGTGGCGCATGGCTACTACATCCTCTCGCGCGCGGCGGGCTTGTTCGTTGATCCACCGAAGGGCCCCGTGTTGTTGAACTATGGGATCGATGAGGCCAGGTTCACGAAGCCTGTCTACCCTGGAATGACCATTCAAGTCCGGTTCACGGTCAAAGAGAAAGTCGATCAAGAGAAGAGGGATGATACGGATGTTGCGAAGGGGATAGTGAAGTTCTTGGTTGATGTGTTTGATGAGACGGGGGAAACTGTAGCCATTGCCACTATCTTGACCATGGTAAAGAAGTTGGACCAGTCGTAATGGCAAACAACTCACGCATCGCTCTGGCAATTGTGGCGACATTGTTGCTCAGCTCATCTCTCCTTGCGCAGGACACAGGTGCAGCATGCGCACATGTGATCCGGGGTTCAGTAGTCAACGACGACGTCGATACGTCCCTGGTCAACTTGCAGGTTGCTCTTTATAATAGTCAGGGAATGAGCGAACTGATCCGTGCCGACGACAAAGGGAACTTCGAGGCTTCCATCGCCTGCGATCAGTTCTATCAGCTTCTCGTCCATGCGGATGGCTTGCGACCATATCGAGAACTCATTCCGTCCTGCGCCTTGTACTGGATCGACTATCATCGTAGCATCAGCCTGACCAACTCGCCGTGGATAGCGATATGCGGCAACAAGTAGGGTCCGGCATGACGATCCAGGTGCGCTTCACCGTGAAGGCATTCTCGTCCCGATCTTTCGGGAAGAAAGTGGATCAGGAGAAGCGGGATGAGAATGATGTGGCGAAGGGGTTAGCCTGCCCCGGGCCACGACCCGGGGTGAAGTTCCTTGTTGATGTGTTCGATGAGACCGGGGAGACGGTGGCCATTGCGACTATACTTACGTTGGTGAAGAAACTTGAACAGAGCTAAAACCCATGCGCTTACCTTCCCTTTCTGTCATGCTGTTGTTGGCCTGCTCTGCTCAAGGACAAGGTTCGTTCCCGTTCCCGGACAGCTCCGCTATTTGGGTCCAATACTTCGAAATGATGGTCACTCCACCGCCCCTGCCCGAGTTCGAGTGGACGACTTCCTCGAACATCTGCATCAGCGGCCAAGACACCCTGATCTCGGGCACCGAGTACAGGAAGGTCGAACGATGCGATATGGGCTCTGTTGGGGCACTGCGGGACGACAGCGGTCAAGTGTTCTTCCTCGCTACCGATTCCGTACAAGAGCACCTGCTCTATGACTTCACTGTAGTGATCGGCGATACGCTCCGCGATGTCTTCACAGACGAAGGGCTTGCATTCGGCGGGGGGGTCTATCCAGTTCTGATTGATATGATGGTCACCCAGGTCGGTCCTGATGTCGACGGCCGCAAGGTCATCCACGTGAACCCCATCGATGGGATCGGGCCAGGCCAGATCTGGATCGAGGGCTTCGGTTCACCCTTCGGATTATTTTCCAAACAAGACCCGCTCAACGTTTCCGGTTACTGGGCCGGGATCGCTTGCATGAGCTATTTGGATACGATCTGGTACTACGATCCCGGAGGAGTGTACAGCACTCCCGGCAATTGCGTGCCGCAGTATGTGGGTTTTCGGGAGACGGTTATCGATAGACCGAGCGTACGGCCAAACCCAACCGATGGGGTCGTTTTCGTTGACATGGGATCGCGGCCATTGGAAGCTGCTCAACTCACCGACCTGCAAGGAAGAGACGCAGGACTGAAAGTATCCAAAACCGACGGCCAAGTGCGAATGGACCTTGGTACCTTGCCCGATGGCGTGTACCTGCTGCATTTGCGGTCAGGCGTAAGCACTATCGTTAATAAGGTCATCAAGCGTGGCGACTATTGATGTTGGTGGACCAGTGCTGCTCAACTACGGCATCGACGAGGCGCGCGCGCACGTTGAGCGGCAGCGAAATCCCGCCTTAGTGGGACCGGTGTATCCGGGGATGACCTGTCACCCCGGGCCTGACCCGGGGCAGGTGCGCTTCACCGTGAAGGCGTCCCCGCTGATGCGGGACTATGAAGCTTCGTCCCGATCTTTCGGGAAGAAAGTGGACCAGGAGAAGCGGGATGAGAACGATGTGGCGAAGGGGAAAGTTTGCCCCGGGCCACGACCCGGGGTGAAGTCCTTGGTGGATGTGTTTGGTGAGACCGGGGAGACGGTGGCTATCGCCACGATCCTGACGATGGTGAAGAAGGTGGATCAGAACTGACCGCTGCCTTCACCTAACTTTGAAAGCATGAACACTAACCCAGAACTGCTCAAGCGCATCACTGTGGACGAACGGATATGCAATGGCAAGCCGGTGATCCGTGGGCTGCGCATCACTGCACAAACCGTACTGGAGTTCCTTATGACTGGAACGCCGGAAGATGAGGTGCTGAAGCAGTATCCCATGCTGGAACGGGAAGACCTAGAAGCCTGCCGCCAATTCGCGCTGTCGCTCATGGGCAACAGCTTCTCTTTGAAGGACCTCGCGGCGTGATATGGCCCGGTACCTCATCGACGCCAATCTGCCGCGCTGGTTCAGCCAGTGGAACAGCCCGAACTATGTCCACCAACTCGAACTCGACCCCGCGCGGCATGATGCGTTGATCTGGGAATACGCCAAGGAGAACGACCTTACCATCATCACCAAGGACAGCGATTTCTCCAGTCGCATCCTCATGAGCACACCGTCACCGAAGGTGATCCACGTGCGCCTGGGAAACATGGATATGCGCAGCTTCCACGAGGCTATTGCGCGTTGCTGGCAGGAGGTGCTGGCCATGAACGCAACTCACAAGCTGGTCATTGTTCATGCCGACCGCATCGAGGGTATGATATGAACATGGACACGCTCCACACCGGCACTTCAGTCCGATCCGCATCGGCGGTGCTGCTCAACTACGGCATCGACGAGGCGCGCTTCACGAAGCCGGTGTATCCGGGGATGACGATACAGGTGCGCTTCACGGTGAAGGAGAAAGTGGATCAGGAGAAGCGGGATGAGAATGATGTGGCTAAGGGCATTGTGAAGTTCTTGGTTGATGTGTTTGATGAGACTGAGGAGACCGTTGCCATTGCGACTATTCTTACCATGGTTAAGAAACTGGATCAGAATTGAACCGGCTCCTTGTCATAGCGACTGCTTGCTGCTTTTCAGCGGTATACGCCCAAACAGACACCACGGGCTTGCACGTACTGGAGATCCAAATGAACGAGCACTTGGACCACTATCTGCGGCGTGAGTTCCCGGAACATGCCGTGGCTGTTGAACGGACTACGGAGCAATGGGGACGTGAAACCCTCAAGGTCCAAAGCACGGAGATCGCGATCCTGTTGCTCGGCGAATCGGGCATTAGCGACGAGGGAGCTGAGTACATGTACAACTTCCTCGATAGTGCCGCATCTAGGTTCTGTCGTGAAGGCACCCCTGTTAGGCTGCTCTCAGGATATACTCCGGTTCCACCGCACGCATTCGAGCTGTCCAGCGCTGGGGATACCATCCGCATGGTGCCGTCATTGCTTGGATGTATACGGCATCCACGGCAAAGCCTCGGGGAAGACATCTTCGACCTTCGAACAACGTTGATGCTGGACAAGTCTGACCGACCTGCGAACGAACAAAAGATGGCGGACCTTCGAACCAAGATCCAAGAACAGAGAATGAAGGCGACTCGGAAGAGACGCAAGGCATCATGAACTTCCAAGTGGATCCGACCAAAGGACCAGTGCTGCTCAACTATGGCATCGACGCCGCGCGCTTCACGAAGCCGGTGTATCCGGGGATGACGATACAGGTAAGGTTCACGGTGAAGGAGAAGGTGGACCAGGAGAAGCGGAATGTGAACGATGTGCCGAAGGGGTTAGCCTGCCCCGGGCCACGACCCGGGGTGAAATTCCTGGTTGATGACTATGATGAAACGGGTGAAACGGTTGCGATTGCGACCATTCTGACGATGGTGAAGAAACTTGATCAGGCATGAACCTCTGGCTTCGCTTACTCATCGTCGCTTTCTTGGCAGGACCTTGCAGCTTTAAGGCGAACGCCCAATCTTCCGCACTCAAGCCCGTAATCACCGATGTTGGACGTATGCGGGTAACTGTAGGCTGTGATACCGCACAATCATTCGACCGCTATAATCTGACACTCCTTCAAGAACAGGCTGGCAACGAAGAGAGCCTGATCGACGCTTTGATCGGCGACATGCGCAACAACGGAGCCTCCAAAGCCAATGTCAAGGCAACAAAGAAGGAGCAAAAGGAATGGGTCGCTGCAAGGGACAAACAATGCGAAACAGAAGCGTCCAGCGTTGGTTCGCAGGATAGGGAGGTTATGCGATGGTCATGCCGCGAATGGGCTGCCCGTTGCCGCTTGCAAGAAGTGATGCACACGCATGACCGCATCGTACCGACCAAACCCTGAACACTCATTGAAACAGCGCGATGAGACCGCGGAGACGGTAGCGATCGCCACGATCTTGACGATGGTGAAGAAGCTTTATCAGGCATGAGGCACGGCTGTCACACTGAGCGTAGTCGAAGTGTGGGCGTGCCCCCTTGCAAAGCCTCGGGGTCTGGCTTTCCGCTCCAAGTGCCAGCACGCAGGCTCGTGAAATACGGACCCGGCGATGGCCGCCAGAAGTTCACCTCATCCAGTCCATGCGAGGCGAGGAACGGATACCCCGCCTACGCTAAAGCTTCGGCGGACAACGCATTCGTTGTCGGTAACGCCGGCCCAGAATTTCATTGTCGCAGGTCATGTCTGAGCAACAAGCACGGGATCACGTCAGACTTTTCCAGCACGAATAGCCTCGTGCGCCGGTATTCCCTCCAAGCACCATCACGCCTGCGTTCACAACACCTGCGCGATCCGTTCGATCACTGCAACGACCGATCGAACTGCTCGATGAGATAGACCTTGCCCTGCTTATTGAGGCCCCACACCTGCTGGTACTTCACTGCGTGCGCATGCCCGGCCTGGTCCGTGTAACGCTCGACCGCCCACACCAGCACCCAATCATCCCCTTTGTCCGGCTCGCGTACGGACATCAACACATCCATCTCCGTCCGGAGTTCGAGGCGGGCGCTCCGGCGGGCGCGTAGCACGGAAACAACGCTATCACGGCCTGCACGCATCCTCAATCCGGGCAACTCCAGCGCCACAGTGTCCGCCAACAGGTCGTTGGCCGTTTCACGGGTGTTGGCATCGTAGTGCTTCCACAGGTCGAGCACCTTTCTCCCCTTCTCCGGGTCTGTGAAGACGAACTTCGCCGAGTAAGCCATGGGATAAGGGAGCGTCACCTCCTTCATCGCGCTGTCGTTCCGGGCTGACGCGTCCTGCTCCGTTGTGCGGGGGGTGTTTTCGCTGGTGCAGGCGTTGAACACGAAGCACAAGGAGAGCAGTGCCGGGATGAGCGCGTGGCGGTTCATGGTGTTGCCGTATTCAGATGGAGTCCCTCCAAAGGTGGCACATTCCAGCGCAGGAACGGGCGGGCACTTCCCCTGGCTCGCCCGCGTTGTGAAGGCGGCGCGAGTTTGCTCGCTCACAACGCTCTTCACGACAACGCCTTCTTCCGCGGCCTTACCTACAGGCAAGCTCGTGAAATATGGGCCCGGCGATGGTCGCCAGAAGTTCACCTCATCCAGTCCACGCGTGGAGAGGAACGGATACCCCGCCTACGCTTAAGCTCCGGCGGACAACGCATTCGTTGTCGGTGACGCCGGTATTACTCGTCGTTGCTCAGCGAAGGCGAGCCCAGAATTGCATACTTCACAAGAAATCTTTCCGGAACGCACCCGGCTTCATGATCCTCGTCTTGCCGTACTTCTTCAGTACCAGCAGATCTTCATCGCCGGTGACCAGCAGATCGGCCTTAGCGGCTTTGGCCAGTGCGAGGAGGTAGTCGTCCTTGGGATCGTGGCAGATGGTATGAATGGGCGGATCCTTGTCCAACCGTTCTGATAGTTCGAAGACCCGACCCATAGCCCGTTCGGCCACCTGCGCGCTGAAATACTTCCGCATCCGGGGGCACTGGACCACTTCTGCGAACTCTTTTTCCAAGCTCGGAGAAGAACATACCGTGAATTGCTGCTTGTTGAACAGGTCCCGGATGAAGCGCCCATCGCCAGTGACGAGCGCGCTCACCAGCACGTTCACGTCAACGATGAGCCGAACGCGCTTTCTGGCGGGCTGAGGGTGCAGGCCACCAGATCCCCGATGGATCTCCGCCCCTCTTTCCCCCTTCTGCGGCGTTGGATCACTTCGGCGTAGCGCCTGCTACGTCGGGCGTATTCCGCCTTGCATAAGAGAGAAATAGTGGCAGATCTCAGGTTCGCCGATCTAGCGGCCAGCACCCTGTCGTTCTGCGCGTACGTCTTCGACCAAGGCCGTCACCTCCTTCTCGCTCATCTTCACCTTGCTGAAGATGTTGATCAGGTCCTCGACCGCTTCGTTGCGGTCCTTCGTCCGCAAGCGCTTAGCGACTTTGAGCTTGTCCTTGTCGGAAAGCTGATCCACAAGCTCAACCACTTGATCGAGCGAGAGGGCCACCGTGGGTTTGTTGGTGAATGACATGACCTGATCGTGCTTGCTCAAAGATAGCGCGACATCACGACCCGTTCCTTTGGCAGAATTTCATGCACCCAAAGGAAAGGAAGAAGGACCAACGACCGCAGCGATCGCATCCACCACTTAGCTTTGGCCAAACAGAAGTGGCCATGTCGCAACTCACTTACCGCATCTTGCTCACCCGCGAACCCGAAGGTGGTTTCACGGTGAACGTGCCTGCCTTGCCGGGGTGCGTGACCTTCGGTGAGAACATCGAGCATGCGATGGAGATGGCCAAAGAAGCCATCGAACTTTACGTGGAGACCCTGCAAGCTGACGGCGAACCCGTACCGGACGACAGCCAGACCTTGGAATACTCGCTCGTGCTCGCTTCCTAGGTGATGACCAAGGCGCCGTCGCTTTCCCCCGATGATATCATACGCCTGCTCCGGAAGCACGGCTTCGAACTCGTGCGCACCAAAGGCTCGCATCAGATCTTCAAGAACAAGTCCACTGGTAAGATGACCGTGGTGCCATTGCATAAGCGCGATCTGCCCAAAGGCACCATGCTCTCTATCCTGAAACAAGCTGGGATCGACAAGGAGGAGTTGTAGCGCCGAGCAACCCACCGGGTTTCAGAAGCTCACCTAATCCAAGCAACGCGTGGCGACGAATGGATACCCGGCCTGCGCTGAAGCTTCGGCGGACAACGCATTCATTGTCTGTGACGCCTGCCCAGAATTTCATGGGCATCACGCTTCACATCACAATGCTCGATGCAATGTTCGGGCTATCCGAGTTCACATCCACCATCCGCGTTTTCGGGATCACGATCAGATCCATGTCTTCCATAGGGATCGCACCCAAAAGAACTTGCGTACCCAAAACCAAAGCGCCAGCGAAACCAGTGCGGTTCTTGAACTTGATCTCAATGGGGCCGACATAAAGTACCAATCGTTTGGACCCGTCGGCCAAGGTCACCTCCTTCTTACCGATGGCATCGAGCTTCAACTGGATACGCACATGCTCCGGAATGCAGAGATGCAGTGCGCTTGTGTCCACCAACGCTACCACCTCCACTGCGGCAAGGTCAGCCAAGCGTGGATTCTTCAACTGCAGATGTCCGTTCACAAGTCCCATAGTCCAAGGTTAGACGGGCCGCCGGAAGTTAGATCCAATCCACGCGTGGATCTCGTCCAGTTCTTGGAGCGCCCAAACCGACCAGTTGATCTTCACTGGGCGCGCTTAGCCTTTAACCGGGCTCGCACTTCTTCCTTCGTGAACACGCGCCCCGCTTTGAAGTCAGCCTCTGAACGAGCTGCACGCGCGGTCAGGACTTCCTTCCACCGCGATGCATCCCGGTCTTGCTGAATGAAAGCAGCGACACGGGATAGGAAGTCGGGATCGTTCTGCTCATCGATAATGCGCTTCAGGCGCGCTTGGAGTACAGGAAGCGGTTCGGCTCTTTCAGCACCAGACCGCTGATGTCCTGCTCATCATCCCCATATGCGTTCTGTCCGAAGATCGCGGCGGCGATCAAGGCATCGTCGTCCTCCTCCGTGCGACCGGAAGTACGGGTGCGCAATAACTCCAATAGTCGCTTCACCTTGGTCCGGACCGAGGCATCATTGGTGGAGAACAACTGTTGCACCAGTTCGAGCTTGAAGGCTTGCAAGTCCATGACCTCACATGCAGACAGTTTGGCGTCCAAGCACCACCAGATCGTCCCCGAAGCTATGTTCTACCGCTTCGCGATCCGGTTGCCCGTGTCTCGTTGGCGGTTGCTCTTGAAGCGCAGGCTCCTGGCGGCGCGGCGTGATGCATGTTTGGTCTTGCGTGCCTTCATCCGCCGGCGCCACATACGGAAGCTGGAGGGCAGGGAGTGCTGGCGCATGAATTCGACCACGTCCTTCTCCTTCAGACCGAACTGGTACTCGATAGCCTCGAACGGGGTGCGGTCCTCCCAGGCCATTTGAATGATCCGGTCCCGATCCTCCGCTGTGTAGGGTGCTCGAGAGGCCTGCAAGCGCTGGGCTTCCCGCTCCTCCTGCTCCGCCAGGAGGCTGGCCAGCGAGCGCAGTCCGCTGTATTCACAAGTTGCCTTTCCGTCGGTCATGCGTTCGTGCGGTTGGGTGCTGAAGATGCTGGGTCGCGCGGTGTGGCAGGTCCCGACGAACCGTAGTACTTAGCACCTGGTAAGGAACGCTGGGGGCCTTGGCTTGTTCGTGAAGGACTTGACCGTGTGCTTGTTGCCCAACGATAGATTGCAGGGAGGTCCACTGCCGCAGAACCGCTCAGTAGGCATACTTCACCCGGTCCAAGCCCCGATCGGCGGGGATGCCAACAGTGACACTTGTTCCTGCCCACCCTGCATCATCCCAAACAGAGCGAACGGTCTAATTGAGAAATATTCCCCCACTTTCGGCCCGTGAACGTCAAACACGATCGGGACCAAGTGGTGCAGCAAGGCCTGCAGTTGTTCTGCTCCAAGGGCTACACCAGCGTGGGCCTGGACGAGATCTACCAGACCACGGGCATGACGAAAGGGGCGTTCTACAACGCCTTCGGCAGCAAGGAGAACTTTCTGCTGGAGACCCTTGCGAGCTTCGACCGGAGCAACACGGCGCGCATCGTGCAGGAGTTGCAGCCTGTGCCGGAGCTGTTCGCTATCGACCAGCTGAAAGCCTTCTATGGCGTCATGCTGAAGCACCAGCCCAAGGTGAACCACATGGGCTGCATGCTGAACAACATGATGTCCGAATTGGGCGCACACAATGAGCAGGTGGCGCTGGCCACGAAGAAGGGCTTCGAGCACATCATCAAGGCGGTGGCGCCCGCGGTGCGGCGGGCGCAGCTGGAAGGCGATATAGACCCGGAGGCCGACCCTCTGGAGATAGCCGCGCTCCTCCACAGCATCTTCTACGGAGTGCTCACCCGGGCCAAGAGTCTGGGAAGCACCAGGAAGGGCCACTCGACCATGGACATCCTATTCAACCATCTGCAACCCCACTGACATGAGCAAGACCACCACCTTGCAGCGCGCTATCGAAGTGAACCTTACTCCCGCAAAAGCCTGGCATGTCCTTGCCGACTCCGGGCTCATCTGTCATCGCCACCCAGCCGTGTCGCCCGTGACCTCCACGCAACACGAGGGCGCAGGTACCACGCGGCACTGCAACTTCAACATCATGGATGCTTCGGCCGAAGAGCGTGTGGTGGAATGGAACACGGGCCGCAACGTGAAGATCGAGGTGTACGAGCTGCGGAAAATGCCCGGCATCGCCACCACCACCATGGACCTCGCATTGGAACCGAAAGGTGAGAAGACCCTGTTGACTGCCACGATGTCTACACGATGAAGAACCTCTTCTTCGACGTGATGAACGCGGTGATGATGCGCGGCATGAACAGCAAGCTGCTGAACGGGATCGTGGCCGGGCACAAGAAGTACATGGAGACCGGCGAGATCGTGAACGAGAAGACGGTCCTGGAGCTGGACAATGTGGTAAAGCTGTAGTAAGGGCAAGCGGAGAGAGCGATGCAGACATCGTACGCGTGCCCGATCCGGGTTTCTGTCTGCCAGACGGGCAGGTGCGCGTGCTCGAATTGAACATCGAGGTCGGGGGTAGTATTGCTGGCATGCGCCCCCCTTGGTGGCCCTCCGACTTAACCCAACACCCACGCTATCCACCATGGCAGATCACGCCTTGGGGCACCCCATGCTACTCCAAAAAGAACCGCTTCACCACCGGCCCACGCTCGGTGTGGAGTTGGAACAGATACACGCCGGAACGCAGTTCTGCCAGATCGATCGTTGAGCGGGTGAGTGATCCGGTGCTGATCATGGCCCGCCCTTGGAGGTCGTAGACATCAACACGCTGCACGTTCTGATACTGGTCAATGACCAAGGTCCCTGCCCCTTGATCGATGCGGATGGTGCCAAGGTCCACCATTTCTTCGATGGATACTGTGGCCTGGCATGCCTGCACCTTTTGGTACAGCTGAGCCTCGGTTTCGGAAGTGAATACGCGCTCCGCGATCCGATCCGGGCAGATCTTGTAGAGGACCGGATAGAACGTGACGTTGTACTCGGTGAACACACCGCGGTCCGGGTCCTCCACATTGAAGATCGGGTATGGGGTACCGGTCAACCAATCCCCTGCGCTCACCCACGGCTCATGGTTCCCGGTGAAAGCGTTGGAATCGTTGTATTGGTCGTACTCCAAAGCTAGGACCATCAGCTCATCGGTGCCGTCGGGTCCGTACTGTTCGTAGCTATTTTTCAGCCGGTGCGTTTCATGATACGCCCAGCAGCTGGAGCAATGTGCAGCGAAGATCTCCACGAATACGGTCTTGCCGGCATCCAGATATGCGTACAGGTCATGCGTGGTGCCGTAGTAGTCGGTGAGCGTGAAGTCGGGCGCTGTGCTGCCGTTGGGTAGCTGCCCGAAGGCCACGCTGGGCAGGAACAAGGCTAGAAAGAGCAGGTGTTTCATACGGTTAGGCATTCGCATTCGACTGGCAGGCTAAAGGTACGTTGGCTCGGTAGGCCGATGGGGCACACGAGGGCTGCTGTCCTAAGGATCCCTTCAGTTGTTACCGTGATGCAGAAGGCGAAGTCGGGTCCAGGTCGCCCGACCCAGCCGCCCGGGCACACCGTCAATGATCAGCCTGGAGCGTTAACGACGCCCAACAGATGTAGGCGTTCAAGCCGAAAAAGAACAAGGCCGGCAGGGAGACCCACAGGCTGTCCTTCGACCTCCTTCTCACGATCAAGCCCGATAGCATGAGCAGGGCGAGACCCAAGGAAGCCAGAGTGAGTATCGGATGGAACCAAAGCCCCGCGAGGAGACCAAGAGCACCCAGGAATTGCAGGACGATGATGAACAGGCCCAGTTTCCGCAACCCGAACCGTTCGAACTCGTTCTTCATGTGCGGCGACCTGAAATAGTCGGCCACGTATGCCAGGAAGGAAATGCTGGAGAGGAG
>Ga0209181_10011175_pt1 | contig 11553 bp, 13 predicted proteins | sample MAT05_FD_187208 | JGI IMG/M metagenome (GOLD analysis project Ga0209181, IMG submission 187208) | Freshwater microbial communities from Lake Fryxell liftoff mats and glacier meltwater in Antarctica - MAT-05 (SPAdes) (version 2) | ecosystem: Environmental > Aquatic > Freshwater > Ice > Liftoff... | reverse complement strand
GGATCTTTACGCTTCAGTGCTGCGAGAAATTTGCTCACCAGTGCCCAAACACCCTCACCAATCTTGTCGCCTGCCTTTTCAAAGGCTTTGGTGGCAATGAGTGTGGCGATCGTTGCTGCTGTCAATGTTGTTACAGGTTCCATTAGGCTCTCCTCATATCTTTATATTTTCTCTAGTCTACTTATTATGGTCGCTGTCGATCGGGTTAAGGAGGGATGGAGGGATGAGCTACTTGCCTAATCAAAATTATTTACCTCAAAGATGAAATGCACATTTGAGATAAATAATTTTGATTGCAAAACATTGTTAAGGAATGTAAAGTGCTTATGTACCTGTGGAAAACCCATGATTTTCTGGGGAAAAGGTGGGGATATTCGGTGCAGAACTCAGGGGTAAATGTGGAGAAAGTGATGAGTACAAATGCATTGTGGAGAAGTAGGCATTTTTTCCACAGGTTCTCCACAGGTGAGAAAGCCATGGACTCCTTTCACTGAAACAGGTATGTTACCTTCTCCACATTTTCCACAGGACCTACTACTACTACCCTTTTTTAAATAATTTAAGATTAGACGTTCTTTAGGAATTCTTTAGGGCGATCGCAATCCAGGTAAATTTAGCTCAAATTCCAGATTTCAAATCAAAGTGCATTCTCAAACCAAGGGTGTTAGGATGTCGTTCCAAACCCAGTTTTTTCACCCCAGTTTTTCCGCGCCACGGTTCCGCTCCCCCAAATCACCCGCTCCAATCGCCCGCTGCTCAACCCTCCACCCCGCGTCACTCCTATGAAATTGGTCTGCACCCAAAGCGATCTCAGTACCCATCTTTCCCTCGTCAGCCGCGCAGTGCCGTCACGCCCCACCCATCCCGTGCTGGCTAACGTTTTGCTCGATGCCGATGCTGATACCCAGCGTGTCAGCCTCACGGCCTTTGATTTGAGCTTGGGGATTCGCACCAGTTTCGCGGCCGAGGTGGAAACTGGCGGGAAAGTGACCCTGCCTGCTAAGTTGCTCAATGACATCGTTTCGCGCTTGCCAGAAGGCGAAATTACCCTGTCCAACGACACCGAGGATGCCGGTGGAGCGGATGCTGGAGAGACGAGTGTGTTGGTGACGCTGAAGGCAGCGGCGGGGCGCTATCAGGTGCGAGGGATGGGTGCTGAGGAGTTTCCTGAGTTGCCAACGGTGGATACGGGAAAGGTGGCATATTTGCCAGGGGAGCAATTGATTGAAGGCTTGCAGGGAGCGCTGTTTGCCTCCAGTACCGATGAAACGAAGCAGGTGCTGACGGGAGTGCATCTGACACTGCAAAAAGATGGGCTGGAGTTCGCCGCAACAGATGGGCATCGCTTGGCAGTGGTGCAGTCGGCGAACCAGGATGAGTCGGGGGCGTTGGGTGTGGGCGAGTCGGGTTTGGAAATTGAGGTGACGATTCCTGCCAAGACGCTGCGCGAACTGGAACGGATGCTGGGGACGCGGCAATCTGTGGAAGCCGTGGCGCTGCATTTTGACCCCGGTCAGGTGGTGATTGAGTGGGCAGACCAGCGTTTGACGAGTCGCCTGCTGGAGGGGCAGTATCCCGCCTATCGCCAGTTGATTCCCCGCCAGTTTGCCCGCCAAGTTACGGTGGAGCGGAAGCTGCTGTTGGGGGCGCTAGAACGGATTGCGGTGATGGCAGATGCGAAAAATAATGTGGTGAAGCTGACGCTGGATGATGTGAATCAAGAGGTGACGCTCTCGGTGGAAGCGCAGGATGTGGGCAGCGGCCGTGAGTCTTTCCCTGCACAGATTTCGGGCGATCGGCTTGATGTGGCGTTTAATGTGAAATATTTGATGGATGGCTTGAAGGCGTGCAATACCCCGGAAATCCAAATGCAACTGAATACAGCAACGAGTCCGGTGATTCTCACGCCCTTGGGTAGCTTGAAGATGACATATCTGATCATGCCGGTGCAGATTCGTAGTTGAAATCCAGATGTATTCAAAGTAAACAACAAGACAAGATTTAAATCTCTTTGAGGCGATCGAGCAGACCGAGAACTCTATTTGTAGACGATCGAGCAAGAGTTAACACAACTGAATGTCAAACTCAACTCAGCGCTTTCCAGATCAATTCGATCTACCAATAAACAAACTGTTCTAGCTGCCTTGAAAGCTCTTAAAGAAGCAATAAGAAGCAATGGAAACATCAACGGAACTAACAAACTGAAACTGTTTAATGAATGCTTCTCCTGGCGAAAGTAAAAGGTTAATAGTTGCGAGCCCTCAAAATAATTGGTAGCTCCTAGTGCTATCTGCAAGTGAGGAATGAATGCCATTTACTGAGGTTGTGAGCTTGCACGCACTAGAAAGTCTTCAAGGGAGGTGAGCTAGTCGGTAGGATGCTTTAGACTTCGGAATCGATATCGCAGAAATTAGCTGCCCTCTTTTCACCAAAACTTAGTGAGAATAAGCTTCTTTGAGTTTGATGGCTGAGGCTTTTCTAGTGCTATGACTTATCCTTTTTAGACAAAGGATGATATGCAGTCAACTCTATGTTAAGAAAGTTGCTGTATGTCTCTTTGATGGAGCGCATCCTATGGCGACGAGGATTAAAGCTTTGAAAAACACACGCAATTGGACTTCTGTGAGAACACGTTTGGGAGGTTTGCATGGAATTTGATCTACGAAAGGCGATCAATGCAATTTCAGACGTTGTTCAGAACCGTCCGGCACCTATTCGCGAGTTCGACCAGATATATATGAAGGTCGCCGACATGGTGATCCAGGCAGAGTACGTAGCTCGTGTTTTCGATAATAAAGATGTTGTATTTGTAGGGGATGGTGACGGAATCGCCTTGTCCGCCGCTCATTTGAAAGCTCAAGATGTCATCAACTATGGACCAAAGTCGATCACGTTACTTGATTTTGACGAGCGAATTGTAAATTCTGTGCGGCGATTTGGCGAAAAACTCCGCCCCAAGATTGAAGTGTCGGCATACCTCTACAATGTGGCGGAAGCGTTGCCTCCAGAGCACTTTGGCGCATACGATGGGTTTCATATCAATCCGCCTTGGGGAGCAAGCAACGATGGAGAAAGTGTCATAGCTTTTTTCGAGCGTGGTGGTCAGGCAACTAAGGCAAAGAGTTTGGGTATTGTTGTTATAGCAGATGACCCTGACCTACCCTGGACCCAGGAAGTGCTGCGCGATACGCAGAATCGTGCGCTTGAACTTGGATACGTAGTATCTGAGCTTCTGCCTCAGTTGCATTTTTATCATCTTGATGATGCTCCTGATTTGCGTTCGTGCTCGTGTCTATTCCGCCGTATTGACCCCGATCGCATGCATAAAACATCGCAATCTCTTGAGCCAGCGCGACTTGACAATTTTTACGGCAAGAATAACCCATTGCGCTTTCGATACGTGCGCGAACGGATTACACTAAACCCCGATCGGGAATCTGAGCAGCTCTACAGACTTGAAAAACTTGAGGTGAACAATGAGCGACGCACTTGAAAAATCCGGTCTCATATTTATGAAAGTCGGGCTGCACGCGCAAGAAAGCATCGAAGACATCGTCAAGCGGAAGCAACGAGAATTTGAAGAGACAGGTTCGATCTTCTGGGGTTACGGCGGCAACACTTGCCATCCATTCAGTATGGTTCAGCCCTTCGCTAAGGAGATGGAAGAAAGTGGCAACCAAGTTCTCATTGTGATGCAAAAGATGAACTCCAAGCACGCTGCCCCACCAGAAATTGCTAAACAGTATTCTGATGATGGTGTCACTTGGCAGCCCATTCCTAAGGGGATAGAAGTTCGCGGCTCACGATATGCCATGGTTTTAGACGAACTTCGGGTGGAAGAATTTGACTTGGATTTAGGCGAACTACAGGTCGGGGTTGGTCCTAGCCGAGGGCGTAAGGGTGATCAATATCTAATGGGTCGAGTTGACAAAGGTTGTTTTCTCTATACACCTCAACAGGTTCCGACCACACAGGATGAAAAGAATGTAACCTCTATTGGACTCGTTGCTCGTGTGAAGTCGCCCTACGCGGTGCTTCTTAAAACTTAACCACGTTCTTCATACAGCAAACCTCCAGTTATCTTACGCAAGCGATTAATGTATGAATAAAGCCCTTCTCGAACTGAATTGAGGTCGGCAGGAGTGGACACGCCAAATGCAATGCTCAGCGCTTTGTCCACATTTGGTTTGAATCTTACGCATGATTGGATATAGGCAAATTGTTGTTCAACTAAATACGAGAATAGGACTTCCATTGACACTACACGACCCGCTAGCGCGCTAAATACTTGAGCAACAGAATCATCAGAGCAAAGTGCTGCTAAAGACCTCTTGTCGCCTGTAATTACGAGTGTATTCCTCTCAGTAGCCGCCACTGCAAGCAGCAGAGATTCTCCAGCATCAATATTCTGAACGGCGTTCAACGCATCCAATAATTCTGAGTCGGCTGAACTGGCATTGAGCGAAGTAGAGGATCTAAGGAATTCTTCTAATCTAGCGGCACTCTCTTCATCCTCGCAGAGGCACAAGCGATCTTTAGCAGGCAAGAGTGAGTATTTCGCAGTTGCAAGTACACGCACATCAGCAGGAGTACACCCAAATAAAGCTATCGACTCATTGAGAAGCCCGTAACGTGCAAGTTTGAGTAAGGCATCGTTGTCAATTAGAAGCGGTTGACCCATGTGCTGTCTTACTCAGGGGATGAACCTGTGACTCTATCAAGGAACTCAACGGTGTCTAACGGTAATGCTTTAGGATCGATACCGCCCCACATTGCGTCATTGATGACTGCCCACGCAGGTTGCCCCTCACTTTCCAGAAGCTTTGCCGCAGCAATACCAATGTCCCATTTCCCAGTCTTGTTCGCAAAATTCAATACGATGTGCCCAGGATCGACTTGATTGGCTTTTCCAAATTTATGTGCAGTATGTGCCAACTCCCGGGAATTAATTTGATCGCCTGATACGGTGTAGGTTGCATTTTTTATACCGTTTAACATCTCGATCGCGAACATGTCTGCGGCACGTTCGTCTAAATCTGGGTCCTTTAGTGCATAGGAGTCTTCACCTAATTCCTCGTCGATCAGTATTTCTCCAGGAGCTACATGTCCAAGCACGATGTGAGCGATTTCGTGAGCCAAGATAAAAAGTTGCCATGCCCACAGCGGCGACGCTTTTGACAAAATAATGACTGGTCGATCGCCTGTATAAACCACCATGCCATCCATTTTGGCGACACCTTGCCCTAGCCCTGCTAGATAGACGACAGGGATGCCATGAGACCAGCAGGTCATTAGCAAATTTCTCAGCCCTATCCAGTAGCCAGGAGAAGCAAGCACCTCTCTGCGAAGAGTGTCAGCGCTATCTGGAAGCGGACTGAATTCTATTCGGCAAGCCGACGCAATCGATTCAGCAATGCTAACAGCGATTGATGTTGCAGCCGTTAAATCTTTTGACTTATTCGGAATCGAGCGCTTGTACTTTATGTCACGCCGCCGCAGCGATTCAACTCGTGGGCTTACAGTAAAAAGAGGACTCGCACGAAGCCCCAAACGCTTTGCAAGAATTACCGCGATCTCTGATGAAACTGCGGCATCTGACAACACTTCCGGTGTTACCCATTCAGGAAGCAGCATATTTTGTAGGCTGCGCGGAAAACCAGCAGACTCCAATGCTCCGAAGATTTTGTCGATCTGGCGATCAGGTGTAGTCAACTGCCTCTCCTGCTAGGTCATCTGCTTGTTTTTAAATTCTTTTAATCCCTCAATAACCGCGAGCAACGCTCGTCCACCTGCCTCTGTCCCATCCCATGCATCAATAATAGCCGCTTGAAGTAATTCATCGTACCCGTGGCTGGCTTTGTTCATTGCGGCAGTCGGCACCTTGTAGAAACTGCATAGCTTATTGAATGATTTGCTAACGCGCTGACGTTTCCCATCTGAACGACGCAGGCGTGAAACAGTTGGCTGACTGACAGCAGCCAGGCGAGCTATCGCGCTTGTAGAGCGGCTATCTGCTTTTAGACAAGATAGTAGCTGCTGCACCACTGATTGGATTGGGTCGTCTTGGCTCCTAGTCATTAGAGCAATGCATTAACAATTAATGAATAGTCTATGGTATAATCTAACCACTTGGAGACGCTTATGACAACAAACCAACTGCCGTCAACATTCTGCTGGACCAAGATGGGAACGGAGTCTGGTGAAGAGCTGTCGGCAATTATTCGCCGCAAGGAATGGGAACGTCAGCTAGGGGGTGGGTGTTTCTTTTGGGGAGTGGGTCAGTCATTAGGGGAAAATGCCAAGGTTGCCGCCCGTGACCTTGCATCTTTGCGTGTGGTTTTTTCGCCCATGTCCAGCAAGCCAAAGGCAATTGATGTTGCACCATCTGGCGTGGTTTTGTGGAACGCCTGGGTTGATGCCTGTGGGCAAATAAAACCATTACCCGCTCACTGCTTTGTCACAAGCCGTGCGTCCTTGCCTTCCGGTAGAAAAAAGGAGAGCCATTACGCCCTGGTCTGTTTCTCCGATAGTGAATTGGTTAGCCAGCAAGAAAATATCTGCATCTCTCCCAACCACCTGTGTAATTTGAAAACTAATAAACCGCTTGGCGCGTCACAAGTGACATCTATTGTTCGCGTTTTGAGTCGGGCAGATGAGACCTGCGCTGCCAAAAGCTATGCTGTCAGCTTTACGGCAGAACTTCGATCGCCTTACTGTGTACAACTGGCTCAGCCATTACTATTAGATGCAGGCGAACTCACGGAGATCAAAGCAATTTCGGAATCGGGCGACCTTGAATCGTGGGCTGCTTTGGTAAAATGCCTGCGGTCTCTAGTAGTTGCTGAGACAGAATGGGTTCAAGGAATGCTGGACTTGGGTAACGCGGATCAGCCATTGTATATCGATAATCTAAATCATCCATTTAGATGCTCCGAGTTGAATAACACATCGCGCTCATTAGCCCAAAGCTAAGCACGTTTCGTTAAAGAACTTCATAAGCAAAAAACTTCATGAGAGAGAAGTACAAAAATTCCACTTTATGTGCAATGTTTATGAATGTACTTTGCGGTCATGTCCACAAAGTACAAGTGGAGTCTGGCAAGAATTTCAGCAAATTTATCCAAAAGAATGGTGTAGATCCGATGGTGAAGGTCGAATCTCACGAGTTCAGCGTCTCACCACAGCTAAGCTGGTTAAAGACTTCACATACCTTGCTTGAACTCTCGTACTGCCTGTGACCTGGACTCGATCGCCGCACACTGAGCCAGTCGAGCAACATTGATGCCTTTGATGAACTGGCTTTCACTAGCTTTCTGATAGTCGGTGGACACTAACTGATAGATACTGATCTCGCCATTCTCCCAAAACCAGACTTCCTGGACTCCCAAGGCTTTGTAACGTCTGAGCTTGCTGGGGCCGCCGCTAGTAATCACAACTTCAATCGCTAAGTCTGGGATCGGCTTCCGTTCACCGAAACAGTAGGATTCATCTGCTTGGACTGACGCTATCGCTTCCTTTTCTTGAGAGAAAGAGCCAGTGGCAACAAAGTCTAATCCCTGGTTGAGCATATAGTCTTCAAGCAGGTAGCCAATATTACCTTTCACAATTTCGTGCTCTGACGAGGGGGACAAAATTTCTAGTTCTCCCTCGTAATAAAACAAACGAACTCCGGGTGAGTCAACAAAGCCGTATTGAATTGCTTTGAAGCTTTCCCAACTGACTCCAGTTTGGGTAAATCGCTGTTCGGTTGGTCTCTCTAAAAGCTGAGTCATGGTGGTTGCTCTCTGCCGCGATGATCTGCCTATGACTCATGATACCTACAGTCCAATCTCTCTCCATTGATGACGTGCTAATTGCAACTCTCTTCCTATTTATGCAGAGGTACGATCGCTCATTAGGTCATTAGGTAGGCAAATTTATAATGATGAACTGATAAGTTTAGGAAATAAATCAACATTTGCGTCACTTCTACAACTCATACAGTTGTGAATGAACGAATTTTAGAAAACTGGAACTTTATCAATCATGCCTACTTTAATTATCAATTTTGCGAACAGTTGCAATACATTCAAAGTCAGTGAAAAAGACTGTGTAGCTGACATTAAAAGCTTTTACCGGGCGCTGGCAATGAAGTATCACCCATTGTTAAATCCACCTGGTTCTTCGGCAAAAAGTCAGGTCAAGACGATCGATGTGGCGTGTGAGACTCTGCCTACTAAACTTGACTCCAGCAAGGTCTGTGGTTCTGAAGTTGTCACTAAGCAAAGGAAGCAGCCTTTGACAGCAAAGGAAAAGCAAGAAAAGCAAGCCCAAGTGTACGGCATTTTTATTGATGCCTTATTAGGTAATTCTTGGGCAGAATAAGGTTCTCTTGAAACTGCGACAAATAGTTTCTTTAAACAAATGGCTTAAGCAGGCAAGGGGCTTAAGCCTCTTGTTCCATGTAGTGACATGAGAAAGCGTCTATTTGAACTGAACTACAACACCTCTAGGGAAAGTACGTAGGCAGACCCTGTTTTGGAGGAGATTTCTATCAAGTAATCACCATCTTCAGGAAGTAAAGCTTGCCATTGAGAGGATGGGTTAACTAGAGTTGCTAATATTTTCTTCGTCGGTGTGGTGATGGTGAGGCTAACATTATCACCTGAAAGCTTAGATGTAATTTGCTGGGAACGTTTGCAGCTTATTACGTAACGTTTGGGCTGATCTGGCAATACCTTGCCACGGACGATCGCCCCTGTTGACCCAAGTCCAAAGCTCAATCGTTGCGCTTGGGGAGGCAAGGGACGGGGGATGCCCACAGTGGTCACTGGCTGAGCGGTTGAGGCAACAGTAGACTGGCGCACGGTTGTCTCTGCTGCCAGTTCCGCTTGCTGGGGAGGGCTGGATAGCACTAAGCCAACTAAAACCGATGCCCCCAGGAAACTGCTGCCTAAAAGTACTTTTTGCCATAGGCTCATTCCTGCTGCTTTGTCTACAACCACAGGAAAGGGAATGGTATCTGCAAGTTTGACTTGGTTCTCTTTGATCTGGCTCACTTTGTAGGAGGGAGGGGCGATCGTCTCTGCCAGTATGGTTTCCATCAGTCCAACTGAGTCCAGCACTGTAGCTGGATCGAGGGCTAGTAGCATGGTCTGAGCGTTGGGATATCGATCTCGGGGGTGGGATTGAACCGCTCGATCCAACACATCCTTGAGGACAGAATCGATCGCCGACGCATTCTCATGCCACAGCAGATCCCCCGTTTCTGGGTGAATCGGTATCTCGTGGGGCAGCTTTCCGGTGAGCAAATAAATAGCTGTGAGTCCGACGCTGTAAAGATCGCTAGCGTAAACAGGCCTCCCGGCAGCCTGCTCTGAGGACATAAATCCTGGAGTGCCGATCGCGACTGAGCTACTGCTATCGCCATTCATATTGATGACCGTGCCCATCGTTTCCTTCACCGCACCAAAATCAATCAACACGGGCTTACCGTCGTGTTGCCGCAGAATAATGTTGCTGGGTTTGATATCCCGATGAATCATCCGCCGACTGTGAACATAGTCCAGCACAGACAGCAGATCTACCAAAATCGACTGCACAGCCTCACTTTTCAGCAGTCCTTGACTTTGCATCTTCTGCAACAACGTTTGCCCTTCTATCCATTCCTGCACCAGATAGAATTCGTAGTTTTCTGTAAAGTAGGCGTGGAGTTGGGGGATTTGGTCGTGTTGTCCCAGTTCTTCTAGGGTGGCGGCTTCTCGCTGAAACCGCTCCTGGACAAATTCATAAAGATGGGCACTTTGCTTTAAGGGCTTTAGTTGCTTCACCACGCAGCAGCGGCCAGAGGGCATCTGGGTGTCTTCAGCGAGATAAGTGGTGCCGAACCCTCCAGAACCGAGAGTGCGGACAATTCGGTAACGATTGTTCAGGAGTGTGGGCAGCATCGAGAATAAACTGCGATTTTTCTAATCATAGTAACTTTGATGATGAATCTATCAGAGTGGAATTACTGGCAGAGGCAAAGCGATGAGTGCATCTCACTTTTGCAGATCTTCGAGCCGCCCACCCTTCGGGAAGCAAGCTACATCCCCAACCCTTCTCCCCGTGGGAGAAGGGAGCCGGAATTCAAAGTCCCTCTCCCTAGGGAGAGGGATTTAGGGTGAGGGTGGATCGGGCGGTTGCAAAACTGGGATGCACCTGACAAAGCGATCGGGGGAGAGGGGAGCCAGGATTGGGTCTGGGCTACCTGTGACGTGTTTGGCGAAGCGCTGGGCAAGGGGCGGCACAAGGACAAAGGGATTGCTGAAGCCAGAGAAGAGATGGAGTCCGGTTAACGCTGGCAGGGCCCCAATGAGGGGAAGCCGATCGCCACTAAACGCTACAAGACAGGAATGCCACGATGCAGGAATCGCCCGGAGTGTGGGGAGAATCTGACCAATGCCAGCACGAATTGCAGCTTCACTGGCGCTGGGATCAACGTGGGCGTGGGGATCGGTCAGGATGCGACTGGGTTGCCCAAAGCGCAGGCTCCCGTCTAAAAATTGGATGGCTCCCACGTCTAGAATGGGCGGCACAAGTTCCAAGCCTGGCTGATCCCACTTTTCGCTTACTTCAGCCGTGGTTGCAGCGGCTTCTAGGGAAAAGCGCTGGATTTCTGCGGCCATGACGATCGCCTGCAATCGCACTTCCACGGGCGCAGTGATTAGCACTTCGGTGTGGGTGAAGTAGATCGGGACAGCCAGCCCAAAGGCAGCAAGTAGGGCGCGGCTGAGTCCCCCGGCACAGACGACAACATTGGCACCAGGGTAGGTGGTGGTGGTGGTGATGACCCCGGTGACCCGATCGCCCTCACGCTGTAGCCCGGTGACCTTCTCGATCTGCACCACGCCACCCGATCGCTGGAAAGCATGGCTATAGCCTGCTACCAACTGCTGGGGGGAAACATGACCATGGCGCACTAAGAGCGCCGCCCCGATCGCCTCCCGATTTAGCAAGGGTTCGATCGCGGTGGCTTCAGTGGGGGTTAGGCGTTGGATGGTTGTAGCAAATTGGGCATAGGCGGTGGCGATCGGTTCTAGGTCAGCCTCTGGGGGAATGGTCAGCAGCAGATCCAACTCGCGAAATTGAATATCGACTCCCAACTCTGCGGACAAAGTCGGGTAACGCTCCTGCGCTTCTGTACAAAGTTGACGGGTCAGATCAGTGGTTCCAGACCAGTAAGCCAACCCGCCATAACTCAGCCGTGTTGCATTTTGGGGAGTGGGAAATTGTTCGAGGAGCAATACTGAAGCGCCTTGTTGGGCAAGCTCATAGCCCAGTGCCACTCCTGTCAGCCCACCACCAATTACGATCCAGTCATGAGCCATACAAGAGCAAGGGATACGAGTGCCAACAGCCTACATTTTGTACCAGGTTCGCCGCCATTGCTGCTAAAATGTGACCGTTGCTAAATTAAGCCTCAAGGGTCTGACTGTCGCATGGCAATTCGTTGTGGACTCGCTAACTTTACCCCTAAGTTGTCGAATTCATATCATTTTAAGGGCAGGCGAATGGTAAACGTACTGCCTCTAC
>Ga0209181_10011172_pt1 | contig 11554 bp, 10 predicted proteins | sample MAT05_FD_187208 | JGI IMG/M metagenome (GOLD analysis project Ga0209181, IMG submission 187208) | Freshwater microbial communities from Lake Fryxell liftoff mats and glacier meltwater in Antarctica - MAT-05 (SPAdes) (version 2) | ecosystem: Environmental > Aquatic > Freshwater > Ice > Liftoff... | reverse complement strand
AAGAGGCCCTCGAAGGCTGCCCGGTCGAAGCCATAGGTGACGACGGAGACAAGTGAGCTGCAGCTCACGCGTTCACTAAAAATCAAAACCCACCCCGCAAGGCGTGGGTTTTTTTCTGCCCCAAAGAGCGAAGACGACGGGTTGGTTAATAAGAAATTATACCGCGCTTAACTAATAGATTGCCAAGCGCAGCTGGGAGAGGTTTGGGTGCGTCCGCCATGACTACCCACCCTCGCTCCCGTTACCTCTCCCTCGCGGCGCTGACATACTGCGTCGCCTTGGCCGCCGAAAACCCCGGCACACCAGGCAGCATTGTAGAAAGCATTATCACCAATGTGGCCAACAGTGCTAATAATCCACGGGACAATAACCGTAGTATTCAGCCTAACCTTGGCCGCATACAGGTATCTTTTGTAGAATACGAAAAGCGGCACGGCAAGCTCACCAAACCCCTTATGGATTCTATAAGAAGCGAAATGAAAGGCGTACCCGGTGCCAGTATAGAAGTGGCACAGGAAGATGGCGGCCCGCCCACCGACCCGCCCGTAAATGTGGAAATAGCAGGCGACAGTTTTGAAGAAATATCAAAAGTGGCCACCAGCCTATCTAATTATCTGGACACAAATCAGATATATGGCATAGAAAACCTGCGGATGGACGTGGACTTAAACAGCCCCGAAATAACAATTAATGTGGACAGGGAAAAGGCCATGATGGAGGGCCTTAGCACCGGGCAAATAGGCATGGAAATACGCACGGCTGTTTTTGGTAAAGAGGTAAGTAAATTAAAAGATGGCGAAGACGAATACAAGATACAGCTTCGCTATACCGATTTGCAGCGCAATAACATTGCCAACCTCATGAACATGCGCATCACCTTTATGGACATGAACACCATGATGGTAAAATCCATCCCCATTGGCTCGGTGGCCACCGTGGACTATACTAATACCAGCGGTGCCATAGCCCGTAAAAATGCAAAACGTACCATACAGTTACAAAGCAATGTACTGGACCCAAGCATGGTGGGTGCCGTAAATAAAGAACTCGGCGAAAAAATAGCCGACTTTAAAAGCAAGAACAAAATACCCGCCGATGTGCAGATAAAACAAACAGGGCAGGGGGAGCAGGAAGCTGAAACACAAAGCTTTTTGGGCATGGCTTTAGTAATAGCTTTAGGTCTCATATTCCTGATATTGGTATTACAATTTAATAGCATGAGCAAGCCATTTATCGTACTCACCGAAATATTTTTCTCGGTAATAGGTGTGCTGCTTGGCTATGCTTTTACTGGCATGACGATAGCCACCATCATGCTCGGCGTAGGTATTATTGGGTTGGCTGGTATCGTAATCAAAAACGGCATTTTGCTCATAGAGTTTACCGATGAGCTTCGTGGCCGGGGTGCCAAAACCAGAGAAGCCACTATACAAGCAGGCCGCATTCGCATTATTCCGGTAATGCTCACCGCCATTGCAACTATACTTGGCTTGCTTCCACTGGCAGTAGGATTCAACATCAATTTTGTATCGTTGTTTCAGGATCTTAATCCGCATATTTTCTTTGGCGGTGATAGCGTGGTATTCTGGGGCCCTCTTAGCTGGACAATTATTTTCGGCCTCATTTTCGCCTTTTTTCTTACGCTGGTAATGGTGCCAAGTATGTACATCATAGCCGAAAGACTGCGGCGCCCAATGGAGAAATTTTACGGTACCCGCTACATAGCCCTCATTGGTTTTGCAGGCCCTTTCTTCTTCATTTTTGTAGGCATTATGTATTTGGTGCGCAGACTGCAGGGCAAAAGGGTTTGGAACGGTTTGCTCAAAGAAAAGAAGGCGATGCAACCACAGAAAGTGACATAATTTTTTATGGAAAACACAGTTTTATTTTAAAGAGCAGCTCTGGTTTTGGAGCTGCTCTTTTTACGATCGCCGTTCGGACAGGCTTCACCCTTGGTAATGTATAAAATTTAGCCACATAAAATGACCTGGCACCAACAACCTTTTTTCCAGTCATCCCCTCTTCCTTCTTTCTCTTTATTACCTTTTATTACCTTCATCTCCAAACTTTAAAAACTATGCCACAAGCACATGACATTGACTACAAAATTTACGGCGAAGAAATGCAGTATGTAGAAATAGAACTCGACCCCGAGGAAACAGCCGTGGCCGAAAGCGGCTCGTTTATGATGATGGATGAAGGCATACAGATGGAAACCATATTTGGTGATGGCAGCGGCCAGCAAGGTGGTGGATTTATGAACAAGTTATTTAGCGCCGGCAAAAGATTGCTAACCGGTGAAAGCCTTTTTATGACTGCTTTTACTAATGTAGGCCAGGGCAAAAAAAAGGTCGCATTTGCTTCGCCTTATCCAGGTAAAATTATAGCTATGGACATGGTAAAGCTACAAGGCAAACTTGTGTGCCAGAAAGATGCTTTTCTCTGTGCGGCCAAGGGGGTAAGCATCGGTATTGAGTTTCAACGGAAACTAGGTACCGGGCTATTTGGCGGCGAAGGGTTTATTATGCAAAAATTGGAAGGCGATGGCATGGCCTTTGTTCATGCAGGTGGCCATGTATTTATGCGGGTATTGCAGCCCGGCGAACTACTTAAAATAGACACAGGCTGTGTAGTGGCCTACACTAAAAATGTAGAGTACGATGTACAGTTTGTTGGCGGTATAAAGAATACCATATTTGGAGGCGAAGGTTTATTTTTTGCTACCCTTCGGGGCCCCGGAACGGTGTGGATACAAACCCTGCCCGTAAGCCGCCTGGCCTCCAGAATACTGGCCTACGGCACCTATAAACAAAAAGATGAGGGAAGCGTATTAGGGGGGCTGGGAAATTTATTAGGTGGCAGGTAATACTACTTTGTAAACACGCTTCTTTGAACGCCTTTCTGTTAAAAACATTACCGCAGCCATTGGCTAAAATTATTTCACCATTAGATGCGGTATTAAAATGGCAGTTCCTGTACAAAGTCAATTGCCCTTAGCCCCAAACAATAAAACTATTGGGCAAACCAGAGTACGCATCATTTAATACGGTTAGTGAATGGCGACATAAAACAGCATCACCTTGGTGCTAAAATTTTGCTCCGAATGTAAGCATCACATTGCCTTTTATGTTTTTGCCTTCAGCAAAAGTGTTGGGCCTGTCGGCCAAATAGTAAGGCACGTGGGTATCTTTCATCATGCTGTGTACATAAGTAAGATCCACAAAAATCCCTTTATTGCGATAGCCTAAACCGCCACTCAAAAGCATACGATCGTTTTTCAAAGTTTCGTTGTCTTTATAAGGATTACTGTAATAAGCAAAACCGGCACGGGCCATTATGGTGGTAAATTTTACCTCTCCACCTGCCCTGAAATTGAACACCCCTCTATAGCGTTGGTCAATGGCATTGTTTACACCTTTGTAATAAGTTTTGTCAGCATCAGTACCGCCTTCGGCTATCTCATATTGAGTGCCTTGGTGTGGCACGTATTCCGCATCTACGGTTATAAATGCTTTTTGTCTTCTTACATCTTTCACTTCGTTAAATACAAACGAGCCACTTGCAATCGCCTTCCAGGGTGTAATCATAGTATAGTTAGAAATACCGGGGTTGCCGCTGTTGCGTTCATCACTCGTCATTGTTTTTATGCCTCTGTAACCTTCGGTGTTAGTGGTAATGCTGCTGCGTATTTTGTCTTCCATGTTGGCAAATGTTGGGGTGTGTACGGCTATGCCGAGGCGAATTTTTTCTACAGGTTTGTATATAAGGCCCAGTTTTACATTGATGCCTACACCCCGGCTTTCAAAGTTTTCACTGTATTTAAAAGAAGCAAACGAATCGGTAGTGCTGGTACTAACGGAAGTTTCGGAATAATCCTGGGTGCGTTTGTAATTATAAATGGGGATATTAAGGCTGCCACCGAAGTACAATTTGTCAGCATTATTACTGGCAAAACCCAGGGCTATTTCATGTATGCCGCCCCTGGTATCGAGTGTGTTTTCCTGCGTTACGCCTTTGCTTATTGGCACCGCACTTTGGTAACCTATTAGCTGTCCGTTGCTAAACTCCGGGTTTACCAAATACGTTCCGTAAGCCAGGGTGCTTCCGAATATATAGTCTTTATCTGCACTCGCCTCACTTGCTTTATCCCTGATTAGTTGTTCCAGATATTGTTCTGTAAAACTGCTTACGTTGTTCAGACCCTTATAATGCACGTAATTATTAAAGTTGGCCGTTTGATTAATAGAAAGGGAAAAGGCGCTGCTTTTTTTCTTATTCCAACGGTCGCCCCAGCCAATAACTAAACCGCTAGTGCCATAAGTAAAATTATCTGTCTTGTCGTTTAGATTAGTGCCGCGGAAACCGAATTTATTATTGATAAAATTGAAGCCAGGGCTTAGTACAAATTCGCCTGTTTTATAAAACCCAAGACCGGCTGGGTTTACATGGGCTGCGGTAATATCGCCACCCAGCGAACCCATGGCTCCACCAATAGCCATATTGCGGGCAGTGCCTTGTGGTATTTGAAACGATTGGCGGATGGCATCATCGGGTGTTTGGGCTATACAAACCGAAGCTGAAAATGAAAGGATTGGGATAAGTATATAGCGTTGCATAGTGTAATTTTTTTAGTTATTAGTATAAAGTCCGCATCAAAAATTGGTTATGGTGCAGGCAATAAAAAAACCTGTGGGGTATTTGCAGCAATGAATTGGGCTGAAAAATTCGCCCCAAAATATTGCTACAATTACCGAATGAAAAATTCATCCACACAGGTTTAATGTAAAGTGCCAGCCAGGTTGTTATTGCCCCCTGCCGGTACCAGAGGTGGACGTGCTTGTACGGCTGCTACTACTGTTACTGGTGGAGTTGCTGTTGTTAGTAGAATTAGAATTGCTATTGTCAAAGGTTCGCACCGGGCGGCTATACGACTCGTTGGAATTACTGTTGCTGCTGTTATTATTACCACCAAAAACCGATTTTAGCAAATTGCCAAAACTGTTACCATTTTTGTTATTGCCGCTCTTGCCGTTGTTATAAGTGTTATTGGTATTGCTGTAGGTGCGGTTGGTATAGCCACTCATATATGGTTTAGAGCCAGTGTTGCTCCTTGGCGTTTTTACATAGGCTATGGGATAGCCGTAACCGTAGCCCCAGCCACTATTATTGCCATAATAATTGTTGCCCCGGTTCCAATTGCTCCAACTGTCATAATTGTTATTCCATCTGTTGTAAGTGCTCCAGTTGTTATTGCATTTGCAGGTGCAATCGTAGTTATACCAATAATCCCGGTCGTCTATGCTGTTCCATTGGCGGCGGTTCTGCACTTTCATCCGCAGGTAATTATCATCGGCTTTTGAGTAAGTGTATTCTTCTTTTTTATTTTCATCTTTCTTCACCTCGTCGTTAATGGTGCGGGTGGGTGAATAATAAACATCATCTGGTGTTTGACCGGTTTTATAAACCGATGAACAACTGGTAAGCAATGCTACTGCCAGTGATGCTGTAAGTAAAATTTTCGTTTTCATGGCGACAGGTTTTAAAATGATGGAATGAAGTTAATTAGAAATCTTTGCTCGGACGATACAAAGGTTTTTTATTATGACCGTTCTCAGACAGAACTTGCTGTTAAAGAATGGCTAAATGGCAAAACAATTATCTTCGGCGCAAATTGCAAGCCTTGAGTACTGAACCGTAATTTGGCGCAAACGCTTTCTGCTGCTGTGTTTTAAAGCCATTGAAGGGGCGTTTATTTTTAAATAATGATTTTTTTAAAGGAAGCCTAATTGTAGCAACAAGATTATCAGAGGGTAGTAATAACGGGGTTAAATGTTGCCAAGGTCGCTTCATAATGGCTAATAAGCCGCGCTAAAAAATAAAAAATATGAGCAAAGAAATTACAAGCAGGGAAGCCGATTACTCGCAGTGGTACAACGACCTGGTAATAAAAGGCCAACTGGCTGATTATAGTGCGGTGCGGGGGTGCATGGTTATAAAACCTTACGGCTACAGGCTTTGGGAAAACATGCGGGATGTGCTGGACAAAATGTTTAAAGATACCGGCCACCAGAATGCATACTTCCCTTTGTTTGTTCCCAAAAGCTTGTTTGAGGCCGAAGAGAAAAATGCCGAAGGTTTCGCTAAGGAGTGTGCCGTGGTAACACACTACAGGTTAAAGAACGACCCATCGAAACCGGGTAAATTAATGGTGGACCCCGAGGCCAAACTGGAAGAAGAACTAGTGGTGCGGCCTACCAGCGAAGCCATTATCTGGAACACGTATAAAGGCTGGATACAAAGCTACCGCGACTTGCCGCTGCTGATAAACCAGTGGGCTAATGTGGTGCGGTGGGAAATGCGCACCCGTTTGTTTTTACGTACTGCCGAGTTTCTTTGGCAAGAGGGACACACCGCCCATGCCACCAAACAGGAAGCCCTGGAGGAAACCACAAAGATGCTGGACGTATATGCCGACTTTGTAGAAAACTGGATGGCATTGCCCGTGATAAAAGGCGTAAAAACTGCAGGGGAGCGGTTTGCCGGTGCAGAAGACACCTATTGTATAGAAGCCCTTATGCAGGATGGCAAGGCATTACAGGCCGGAACCTCCCATTTTTTAGGGCAAAATTTTGCTAAGGCTTTTGATGTAAAATTTAGTGATAAAGAAAACAAGCTGGATTACGTATGGGCCACCAGCTGGGGCGTAAGCACCCGGCTTATTGGTGCATTGGTAATGGCTCATAGCGACGACGACGGGCTGATATTCCCCCCAAGAATTGCGCCATTGCAGGTGGTAATTGTTCCTATTTATAAAGGGGAAGAACAAAGGACGGCAATTGGCGGCAAAGTGGATCAAATAGTAAATGACTTAAAACTACTTGGTATTAGCGTAAAATATGACGATAGCGAAAACGCCAGACCCGGATGGAAATTTGCCGAGTATGAAATGAAAGGTGTGCCGGTGCGTATAGCAATAGGTGCCAGAGATTTGCAAAATAATACGGTGGAAGTGGCACGAAGGGATACGAAAGAAAAAATGACCGTGACCATTGACGGAATTGCAGGTTTTTTACAAAACCTGCTGGACGAAATACAGGTGCAGATGTTTAACAAGGCCAAACAGTTTCAGCAAGAGCGGATTACGGAAGCAGATTCGTGGGCAGCTTTTGTACAAATACTCGACGAAAAAGGTGGATTTGTAAGTGCACATTGGGACGGAACCGCTGAGACAGAAGACAAAATAAAGGATTTGACCAAGGCCACAATACGCTGCATACCATTGAACAATCCACAGCAGGATGGTGCCTGCATACTTACCGGTAACCCCAGCAGGGAGCGGGTTTTGTTTGCAAGGGCTTACTAATTATAGTATTATTCAACAGTCGTTTTGACAACGCATTTTTTGTAGAAACTATTATAGGCTGCATAATTCATTCATTTCTATTTTCATCTAAAAAAATATTCTTAAAACCCATGGAAAATTATGAGGCTGGAAAAACAAATCTGCTTAGCACCAATGCCCTGCACGTGGATGGCTCAGCGGCTAACAACTGGAAAGCAAGCGGGGGCTGGGCCAAAGCGATTGCTATTACGCTTACTGTTGGTATTGGGATAGTGATTTTAGGGATGGTGGTTTTATTTACCAATGATAGAAATACCAGATTGCTTTTAGGATCGGATGAAAGTGCTTTTTTGGTGATAGCCATCATCATTGTCCTTTTGGCTTTGGCAGTTGTAGCTTTGATGACTATAAACCTACTCAGGTTTGGCAATGGTATAAATGTGGCAGTAAACAATATGGACCAGCTGGCTTTTGAAAAAAGTATGACTGGTCTCAGGAATTATTTCATTATCGGCGGTATCGTAGGCATACTCACTGTGCTCTACACACTTATTGACATTTTCAAGTAACCTTATAATTTTTATTATGGACATTAGTTTTTCCGATGAAGATAAATTGCATACAGGCGTGGAAGTAGAAGGTGCGGTAAGGGAAACTATGCAGTCGCTGGTAAAGTGGACCAGCATCAATTCCATCATTGGTTTTGTAAGCCTGGGGCTTAGCCTTATCAGCGGATTTGTTACGTACAACAGGGCATCGTTTTTTAACGATACGGAGAATATGATATTGATGGCCATATCACTCATTTCATTTGCCCTTAATTTAATAATCAATATTTCGTTGTTCAATTTTAGCAGGCAATTAAAACTGGCACTGGCCAACGATGACCAGCAAGCATTTGAACATGCCGCAGGCCACATAAAAAACTATTTCAGAATGTTTATGATTATGATTATTATCGTGGTAGTATTTGCTGTTGTAACAGGGGTTATGAATGGCATGAAATAACTACCCCAAAACCTTTTTGTAAGCATAGATTTTTATTCCCTCAAGCCATCAATTATGAACGACAATTTTAACGAAGTGACGAAAGACCTCTTAAATGAAGATGGGTTACGAATAGATGAATCAAACAGCAAGGAGCTAAAAGATGCGGCAACATGGAGCAGGTCCATAGCCATACTCACGATTGTGTTTATTGCGCTGGCATTGCTCATCTCGTTGATTTCGCCTTTGCGTTATTTAACTGTGCTGGCCGGTGAGACTTATGTAATGGTTGTGGCTGTAGCTTGTCTTGCAGTAGTTGGCACCATAGTGTATAGCTTGAACCAATTTGGCAACAACATGCGCAATGCTGTAGATGGGGAGGATCAGGACTTGTTTGAAAAAGGTGCCGGCAATCTAAAACTTTACATGATTGTATTGTGCATTTGCGTAGCCCTCAGCTTTATTTCTTCTTTGTACAGCTTTTTTAATACCATTAATACTTCATTATAATGGAACCCAACGAACCGGAAAATAAGCTGGCCGATATTTTAAGTATAAGGGTAACCGAAAATGCTGCCGCCAATCTTCGCACCTCCGCTTTGTGGGGAAGAGCCATGGCCTATATTGGCTTTGCCAATTTGCTTATTTCAATTTTGGCCTTGGCAAAAACTTTGGTGGTACATGGCAGTTTTGGTACCGGCTATATTACGGGGGTATTAATAAGCAGCTTTATTGGCTTTGTAATGGTATTGTTTTTATACCTTTTTTTATATCGTTATGCCTCTAAAATGTTATTAGCACTAAATACCGAAAGCCAGGAAAAATTAACCGAAAGCTTTGCGCAGTTGAAAGCTTATTTCAAGTTTATAGGCATACTATTTATTTTGTCTTTGGCCCTGCTTGTACTTTCAGCTTTGTTTGGCAGGATATAAACCAAACTTGGTTACAGCAGATTATACGGATCAACGCAGATGGATGATGAACCAATTCTTTTATCTGTTTAAATCACCGAAATCTGCATGCAACCGGATTATTCTTTTGTAGCGAGGTAATTATAATCTTCCAGCAGTTTTTCAAGGAAGTCGGTCACCTCCATACTACTTTCTATTTTAAGCACTTCTTTTACTTTATAGGCCACCCGGTTGGCGGTGTCGTAGCGGTTGCTTTTAAGTGTTTGGTTCAGTACAGCTTTTATGGCGTTTATGTCCCGGTCGCTCAGCCGCATCACATCGGGGAACATTACTTTGTAGCCTTCTGTGGCCACCTCCCGGAAAACGGTATCGTTGAGGCCCAGCTTTACTTTTGTGTTTACTACGGTGGTGCCGGCGGTCATGTCGCCAAATCGTTGACTTTTCTTATTTACAGCAATAATCAGCACCACTATAAGCCCCAGAATGCCGGTTAAAAAAGCCTGCAGCACAAAATTGTATCGTTGTATATTGGTGTATAACAGCAGCATGGGCAACCATTCAAATACCCGGAAAATCCATCGCATCAGGTATTGGCCCAAGTGTGGTTCTCCTCCTTCGAGGCTCATAACACGTATGCCAAATGCCATTTTGCCTAGGCTTTGGCCGTTGTTAAATACTTCCATTATAAGATGGTACGATAGCACCGGTACACCCACACAAAAAATGAAAATGCCGCCATTATACAGGCTATCGAAAGAGAGTATATCGGTGAGCAGGTATTGCATGGCTATCATGTACACCACAAGTAATGTAAGGTCGGTAAAGTAAGCAGCCAGTCGCTTATGAAATTCGGCTATTTCAAAATCGAGACTGATATTAAAAGGGGTGCTGATAGCGACTGTGCTCATAGCGTTAAAATATAAAGTATTGCGGATTGAGCACAGCGTATAAGACCTGTGTTAAGTTGGTAATGCTGGCTTTAAAGTTGATTGTAGAGGCTTACCCTTACTCAATTCCATCTCCGGTAAAAATACCGCCAAAACCCAATACGATGCCAAACTGTGGCCGGGCAATATCGGCTCTGTAGCCCCACACAAAATCGGCGCGGAGAATTTTTAAAATATTGCCTACCCCAACAAATACTTCGGAATAATACTTGCTTTTGCTTACATAAAACGAATTAGTACCCGCTATCAAATCAAGGTTCATTTTGCGTATGAACGGAATCTTATTAGTAAGCAAACCGTTGAAATGGTGTTCTATATTAAGCGATGTAAAAAATTTATTGAAATTACTGTTGGCGTAATATGGAGCTAATTGAAATGATTGCAGGTATGGCGAAGCCCTCAAGGTTTGGTTGCCTATAAAATGTTGTGCATCGGGCAGGTATGCAGTGTTATTATTGATGAACCCACCTACAGCAAAGCGGTAATTAAACTGGCCCGCCAGTTTAAAATTCAGTTCGTCGTTAATGGTAAGCCGCCATCTGTCAAAATCAACATCGCTGCCAAAAACATTATTTATGCCTTTGGTATAGTTTAATGTAAACGTTGGATATTTTGATCCGATAGCCATTTTATAATTTGGAAATTGAATGTATCGCTGTCCGGGTTTAAAAGAGATGGAACCGCTAAAAATAACTGCCTGGTGTGGGGTAAACTGGGCCGCAATTCTTTCGTTAGGATAGTTAGGTGTTATTTTAGCGCTGTCTTTTTTACGGAAAGTAAAATTGGTCGTGTTGTCTAACGGAATTCGATCTTCATATAATGCTGATACGGTTAATTGAAGACCATTTTCATACCTTTTGCTATAACGTATATTGCCAAAATAATTTTCATAAGTCTTCAAAAAATTATTCCCGTAAAATAAAGTGCTGATGGTATTTTGCATTGGTGGAAAGGCACCTTCTCTGTTAAATTCAGTTACCCTTTTGCCACCTGCAAATGCAATTGAAAACCGTCTCAATTTCATTGAAGTGCTGTCAGTACTTCTATTGCTGTAAATAACTGTGGCAGACGGGTTAAAATGTCTGTTATTAAAACCGTATCTAAATACGGGTTGCAATGAAATGCTTGATCCCTTTTTACGGTTACTCTTAGTTATATATCCTTTTAAATATATTGCCACACCTTCCGCAGGGTTATACTCGCTCGTAAAAAGTAAGGGCTCTGTGCCATAATAATAATTAGCAGTTTTGGTAAGATGATAACGGCGAATACCCGTAGTGATAATGCCCAATGGCTTTATTTTTGGCTGTCTTTTATTCACAGAATCTATGGATCTTCTGCTCATTAAAGAATCTTTGTTCATTTTA
>Ga0209181_10011171_pt1 | contig 11556 bp, 5 predicted proteins | sample MAT05_FD_187208 | JGI IMG/M metagenome (GOLD analysis project Ga0209181, IMG submission 187208) | Freshwater microbial communities from Lake Fryxell liftoff mats and glacier meltwater in Antarctica - MAT-05 (SPAdes) (version 2) | ecosystem: Environmental > Aquatic > Freshwater > Ice > Liftoff... | reverse complement strand
CTGCATCTCCGCCAGGTCTTCCGGATGCACACGCGCCATGAACGTGTCGCGTGGCGCCAGCGGATACGGTCCCATGGGTGGATAGCCAAGCAGCTCCCAGGCGCGTGGCGACAGCCAGATGGCGCCGCTCGTGACCGTCCAGTCGAACAGGCCGTCGCTCGTGCCCTCGATCGCCGCCTCGAACCGCTCCTGCGCCTCTGCGGCGCGCTCCTCGAGCATCTTGGTGACCGAGAGGTCGAGGTTGATCCCTGTCGCGCGCACCGGCGTGCCGTCCGGGGCGCGTTCGATCACCTGCCCTGCGCCCAGCACCCACGCCCACGAACCGTCCTTTCGACGCTGCCGGTGCTCGCAGCGGAACTCGCGTGTCCGGCCTTCGAAATGCGCGGCCAACTGCGCCGCCACGGCGTCACGATCGTCTGGATGCAGCAGGCTCTCCCACATCGCGTTCGTGGACTGGAACTCGTCGAGCGCGAAGCCGAGCATTTCGGCCGACCGCGCGTTGAAGATCACCTGACCGCTCGGGACATGCCAATCCCAGGTGCCAAGCCCGGCACCACGGACCACGAGCTCCATGCGGTGTTCGTGATCCAGCAGCGCCGTGATGTCACTGAAGCTCGCGACCACGGATGTCACGTCGCCGCCAGCGTTTCGAAGCGGATCCGTGTTGACGGAGATCCACCGCCGCGTGCCATCCGGCAGTCGCACGCCCTGCACGACGCCACGTTGTGGCACACCTGTACGCAACGTCACTGCCCCCGGGAGTTCGCTCGCCGGAAGCTCGCTCCCGTCGCGCCTGATGCTCCCCCATTCAGGGTCGATCGCCGCGCGTCCACGCAGCTGGTCCATCGACAGGCCCAGAATCTGCGCGGCCGCCGTGTTGCACTCGAGAATCGACGCATCGGCGGCAACGAGAATGACACCTGCAGTCACCGTCTCGAAGATCGACGCGAGGCGCTCGCGCTGCTCCACCTGCGCCGTGACGTCCGTCTCGATGGCCGAGAATCCAGTCAGCACACCGTCGGCATCATGGATCGGCTGAATATCCAGCGCAACCCAGTACTCGCGTCCATGCTTGGTCCGGTTGATGGCCTCGCATTGGAACGGCCGGCCTGCCGTGAGCGCCTCACGCATCCTCGCCACCGTGCGCGGATCCGTACGAGCGCACTGCATCAGTGCGCCCGCCGACCGGCCCACGGCCTCGGCTGCGCTGTATTCCGTCAGGCGGGTGAAGCTGTCGTTCACCCATGTGATCCGCCGCTCGACGTCGGTGAAGACCACCGCGTTCGTCGTGCGCGTGACCGCCATGGACAATCGCTCATACTCCTCGCAGCGTTCCTGCAGCAAACGATGCTGACGCTGCGCCAGGCGCACGATCGGCTCCGTGACGAAGGCGATCGTCAGGACGAGCAGGCTGGCGATCACGAGCATCAGTGACGGATTTTCCCGCCACGAGCCAATCGCCCCGGCAACCGCCAGCAGGCCGAAGCTGGCAAGGATTGTCCCGCGGAGGCGCTGGTGCAGGCTGCGGCTCAGCGCATCCGTCTGAAGACGCTGCGCGGCGGTTGACGTCAGCGCAGCGCGCGCGCGCTCGTGGGTAGGTTCGGTGTCAGGCATGACGCTGGTGTGTCGCGGGAACCCGCATCCATCGAGGGATGCACGAATCTCTTGCTTGCGGTATCGGCCGCCGCACGCGTGTGCATGAGGCGTGCACCCACACGAGCGAACGGCAGCCGCGAAGCACTTCGCGGCTGCCGTTCGACGTGCTCCATTCTGCCCGGAGGCCGTCGCTCATCAAAACGAGTTCAGGATGTCGTCCCCATCGTCATCGTCATCGAACGGAATCATCGCCGAGGCGGTGCTGCCACCGGATTGAGAGGCGCTACCCATTGCAGCGGCACTGCGCGCAGCTGGTGCAGCCTTGGCCCGCGCCGGTGCCGCAGTGCGCACCGGTGCCGGACGTCGCGCGCCGACCGACACACGCGATACGGGCTCCTGGCGACGCGGCGGTTCGACGTAGGCCTGCGTCCCCGCGTCACCGACATCGAACTGTGCGGCCAGTTCGTGCATCTCGCGCGCCTGCGCCGAGAGCTCCGCCGCCGCACTCGCCGACTCCTCGGCGTTGGCAGCGGTGCGCTGCGTCAGGCTGCCGATCTGTGCCATCGACTCCGTGACCTCGGCCAGCTCCTTCTCCTGCGCCAGGGCTCCTTGCGCGATCTCGTTCATGATTGCCGCGGCTCCCTGTACGCCGGCGCGGATCTCTTCCAGATGACGCTTGACGCTCTCATTCAGGGTCACGCCCGTCTCCGCCTTCGCGACCGACTCCTCGATCAGCGTCGCCGTGTTGCGCGACGCTTCCGAGGCGCGGATCGCCAGGCTGCGCACTTCGTCGGCCACCACGGCGAAGCCCTTGCCCGCATCGCCGGCGCGCGCTGCCTCCACTGCCGCATTGAGTGCAAGCAGGTTCGTCTGGAACGCGATTTCGTCGATGGTCTTCACGATCTTCGCGGTCGCATCGGCGGAGCGCTTGATCTCCGCCACCGCGTCGGCCAGCGCCACCATGCGCTCGACCCCCTGCTCCGTGGAGGTGTTCGCACGCTCCATTGCAGCGCGTGCCTCGCGGGCACTTGCGACGTTTGCCTTGGTTCGCTCGTCCACCACCTTGATGCGGTTCGTGACCTGGTCGATCGCGCCAGCCTGGTCGGACGCACCGTTCGCGAGCTCCTGACTCCCATCGCCGATCTCGGTCGATGCCGCATTCACCTGTTCGATCGCCGCCGTCAGTGACGCGAAGACCTCCGCGATGTTCTCCAGCGCCGTGTTGAGCGATTCCTTGATTGCGGCATGCTCGCCGCGATAGGCGCCCACCACACGCGCCGAGAGATCGCGATCGGCCACGCGGCGGAGCACATCCTTCGCCTCGGTGATTGGTTCGACGACCGCATCGAGCATGGCGTTCGTCCCGTCGATGAGCTCGAAGTAGGCACCATGGAACTGCGTCGCATCACCGCGCTTCGCGAGGTCGCCGTGCTTGGCAGCCTCGATCACGCCATTCGCCTCGCCCACGATCTTGCGCAGCGTCTCCGTGGCGCGATTGATGCTCCGCGAGAGCACGTCATGTTCCGAGCGCACCTGCACGGTGGACGACAGATCGCCAGACGCCAGACGGTCTGCGGCATTCGTCACGCCGCCGATGTACTCCACCATGCTTCGGACGGCGAGGCTGAGCGTCCCGATTTCATCGGTGCTGGTGACGACGATCTGTTGATCGATCTTGCCCTGTGCGATCTCGGTGGCGGCGGTGGACAGCGCCTTCACGGCGCCGACGACGCTGCGCAGCGTCGCGATGGCCAGGAATCCGAGCACCAGCAGCGAGACGACCAGCACGCCCGCAGTGACCTGAAGCATGATGTCCTGCAGCCGATTGGCGATCGTGAATGCGGTCGCAATACCAGCCTGCTGCGCCTCGAGGTGCGCCGTGAGCTTCTTCGAGAGCGCCTCGTAGCCGGAGCGCATCGCCTGCATCGTGGCTGTACGATCTCCGGCTTTGCCGCTGATCATCCCGATGCTGCCGGCGCGCGCCTGCGTCGCGTAGGTATCGAAATCCTTGCGGATCGCCGTGATCGTCATCTTGTCGGCGGAGGCGTTCTGCAGCAGCGAATCGGCGACGGCCGTGAAACCGGCCGTCAGCGTGTCCGCCGCGATCACCGAGAGTGTGTCGCTGGCCGCCACCGCATCGCGCAGCGCGCGCTGGTACGAGTCGAGCCGCAGTTCGAGGCGACGGCTTGCCTCGAGCGCCGGGATGGCCTGCGTCTCGATGCGGCCCAGTTCGGCCTGAGCGCGTCGGCCGGAAACGACCGACGTCGCGAGCGTGACGACAAAGCCGATCATCGCGACGACTGGCAGCGCGAGAATCTTGGAGCGGAGAGTCAGTGACTGAAACATGCGCGTCGGTTCGGGGCGTGTGGGCGGCGGCATGGACGGTGGGCCCGTGGCGCCTCCCGTTGTGGTATCGGCCCCGAGGCCAGTCCCCTGAAGTATTCTTGCAGGCGCAGCGGGACGCGCTCGAGCTGGCCGTCGGCAACGCGACCCATGGCCACGCCGTTGTCGACGGGCCGGACGCGTCACGTGGACATGGCGAACGGCAGCACCCGTGAACTTCCGACAGAACTTCGAACAGTTTTCCGACCGACGCGCCATGATGCCCATCAATTCTGCCCTGCGCCTGTCGGTGCGCGCGATGCTCGCCGCACAGCTGCTGGGTACTGCGACCGCCCGCGGACAGGCCGCGCGTGTGCCGCTGACCATCGAGCGCCTGATGGCGACGCCATCGCTCACCGGTACGACGCCGACCGTACCGCGATGGTCGCCCACCTCCCGGCAGCTCGCCTTTCTCTGGAATGATCGCGGCGAGCCGGCCCGCTCGATCTGGCTCGTGGATCGCGCGGGCGTCACGCCGCAGCGCCTGCTGCCGGCATCCAACGCGTCGCCGGTCAGCGACTTCGCCTGGCTCCCGGCGGGCGACGCACTGATTTTCATACAGGGAGGTGACCTCTGGCGCTCGACGCTGACGGGAGGGCTCACGCGGCTCACCACGGACGGCGGGGACAGGTCCGACGTCGCCGTGTCACCTGATGGCCGGCAGATCTCCTTCCTGCGCGACGGCGACCTCTGGCTCATGCCAATGGCCGGTACTGCGCCGGTTCGCCTGACCCACGTCGCCGTCGCGCCGATCGGGACGGTGCCGCTGGGCACCTACTTTCGCGCGGACATCGAGATCGGCACTGCAACGTGGGGCGGCGACGCACCCGCGTATGACTGGTCGCCGGACTCGAAGACCATCGCCGTGCACTACGTCGACCGCCGCGGCGTGCCGACGATGCGCATCCCGTACTACCTCGGTGCAGCGCCGACGCTGAACGCCGTGCGACGCAGCGCGCCGGGTGACGCGAACGAAGTGCGGAAGGTCGGCCTGCTCGATGTCGCCACGTACGCCATCCGTTTCATCGAGCTGCCCGACTCGAGCGCGACAAGGATCGTGAACTTCGCCTGGTCACCATCCGGCACGCTGCTGATCGATCGCGAGAGTGACGACGCCGTCGACCGGGGCGTGTACCTGGTCGCGCCGGGCACCGCGACGGCGCGACGCATCTGGCACGACCATCGCGACACCCGCATCTACAACGACATCGCGTCTGCGTGGGCTGCCGACGGTGTGCACATCCTGCTGACCGGCGATCTCGATGATCGCTATCGCGTCTATCTCCTCACGCCCGGCGACACGGTGCTCCGCGCACTCACTGCGGGGCCGCACGACGTCGCCGGCGCGGCCGTCGCGAATGCCGCCACGCGCAGCATCACCTGGGTGAGTTCCGAGCCGCGCCCCTCGGAGCGTCATGTCTGGCGCATGCAGGCCGACGGCTCGCGAAAGCGCCAGCTCACCACGCGCGCCGGGACCCACACGCCGTTCGTGTCGCCCGACGGCCGCAACATCGCGCTGCTGTCATCGAACGACGTGACGCCGCTGGAGCTCTACCTGCTCGACGTGGCGCCCGGTGCCGCGGAACGCCGCATCACACGCTCACAGGCCGCTGACTTCGCAACGACCGAGTGGATCCAACCTGAGTACGTCGCATTCCCGACGCGACTCGGCACGCCACCGCTGCACCTCCGCATCACCTACCCGCCGAACCTCGATCGCACGAAGCAATATCCTGTCCTGTTCGGCCCTGTCTACTCCAATACGGTACGCAATCGCTGGGAGGGTCGTTACGCAACGCTGCAGCAGTACCTCGCCATCGAGAAGGGATACATCGTCGTGCAGGTCGACGTGCGCGGCAGCACCGGCTACGGCCGCGACTTCCGCGAGCAATTTCTGATGGACTGGGGCGGCGAGGACCTGGAGGATCTGCAGGCCGCCGTGGACTACATGAAGACACTGCCCTTCGTGGCCCCGATGCGGTTCGGCATCTGGGGCAGCAGCTACGGCGGCACACTCACCGTCTACTCGCTGCTGAAGAAGCCGGGCCTGTTCCAGGCAGGCGTCGCCGGTGCGCCAGCGACCGATCCAAGGTTCTTCGGCAGTGATGACGTCGCCATTGCACGACGTCCGCAGACGCACCCGCAGACGTTCACGCGCGGCGCGCTGCAGTACGCGGGCAACCTGCGCGATCATCTGCTGATCATCCACGGCATGCAGGACGACGTGGTGCCGTTTGCCACAAGTGTCACGCTCGCCGAGGAGTTCATGCGACTCGGCAAGGACTTCGACTTCGCGTTCGCGCCGGCGGCGACCCATGGCTGGACGCAGCGTCCGTACTACGCCGCCTACCTGTTGCGGCGACTGGTGGCGCATTTCGACCGCCACCTCGGTGGTGGTCCGCGTTGACGACGGACCGCGGCGGCGATCAGGGGCGCGATGATTGCGCAACGTCGAGCGCGGTCCGACCTTGTCTGCATGACCAATGCGACATTCCGCCGCTCAGCGGCACTCGGCGCCTGCATGCTCGGCGCACTCGCAGGACTTCCCGCACACGCGACTGCGCAGGCCAGACCGGCTGCCGCACCGGCGAAGTCTCCACCGGGATGGGTCGCACGACCTGATGCCGGCGGCAATCGCGCCGAGGTGCAGCTGGTGGAGATGAAGCCTGGATTCCGCGTCACCACCGGCCCGGCGACGATCGTCTTCGACAGCACGATGCGGGCGACGGGCAACTGGCGTCTCCAGGCGACGATCCACCTGTTCAATCCGGGGGCACGCGCTGAAGGGTTCGGCGTGATCTTCGGCGGCCGCGGGCTGAACTCGCTTGCCCCCACCTACGCATACGCGCTGGTTCGGCGTGACGGCAAGGCGCTGCTCAAGGTTCGTGAGGGTGACGCCACGCGAACGGTGCGTGACTGGACGTCGAGCGCGGCGATTCCGCAGTGGACCGCGACCGCCGGCGCCAACGTGACGTATCCGCTCGTGATCGAGGCGCGCGCAGATCGCGTCACGATGTGGGTTGGCGGCACGCAGGTACTCGACGCGGCGCGCAGCGAGTTGCCGACCGATGGTATCGTGGGCCTGCGCATCAACCACGCGCTGAATTTGCATGTCGAGAAAGTGTCGGTCGCGCCGCTGACGGCGCGCTGAGCGCGGGCGAGCAGAATCAGCCAGGGATGGCCACCCGCAGCGCACCCGGCCTGATCGCGTAGTGGAGCGGTAACTGCAACGTCTCGATCTCCCCGTCCAGCGCGACGGAGAGCTGTGTCACGGCCAGTTCATCGGGCAGGTCGATCGTGGCTTCGGTCGCGCGCAACATGGCGAGTTCGTCGGAGCCCTTCGCCGTGCCCGTCAGGATGCGCCATGTCAGCCGCAGAAACCCCGCCTGGCTGCTCGTCGCCACGATGTAGATCGCAAGCTGACCAGCACTGATCGACTCGCGCGAGCCGGCATCGAACCCTGCCATGCGATACTCGTTGTTCCCGATGAACACCAGCGGCGTGGTGCGTGAAACGCGCTGATCAGCGATGTCCAGTTGCACCCGCAACGGCTTGCTCGTGCGCGTGACTCGAAGCGTCGCCCAGGCCGCGATGATCCACTTCTCGAGGCCGCGCGCCCGATACCGCTCGCGAAGCTGCACGATGCGCGGATAGAGCCCCACGCTCGAGTTGTTGAGGAAGACCCGCCCGTTGACCTCGGCAACGTCAACGGCCGTGGTGTGGCCCGCAACGATCACTCGCGCCGCCTCGGCCGCATCGAGCGGAATGCCCAGGTCGCGCGCGAAATGATTCAGCGTGCCGAGCGGAATGACGCCGAACGTGATGTCGTGGCCGACGACGGCGGCCGCCACACCGTTCACCGTGCCGTCGCCACCACCGGCAACGATCGCGTTCACCCCGGACTCGATCACGCCCGCGACCAGTGCTGCGAGATCGCCGCCCTTGGAAAGCATGACGAATTCCGCTGTGATGCCTGCCTCATGAAACACCGGCGCGATGACAGCGCGTGCCGCGTCGGCAGCACCATTCCCGGCGGTGTTGTTGAGCACGATAGCCACGCGTGTTGGTTGGTTGGTCATTCGTGAAGCATGGCCCGTTCACCTTGGCGTGTAAACTGTCGCGCGCCGGTCAGTGCCTCCCGTCGGAGCTCTGCAACGCCGGCGGTCGCTATGCTCCGGGACTTCGGTCGCAGTACACTACCATTCGCCATCAGCGCAGGCAGGTACACCCCAGCAGCGAGCACGTGACCGAACATCCCGACGAGGCCCTCGATCGCGACATCAGGCTGCTGGGTCGCCTGCTCGGTGAACTGATTGCGGAGCAGGCGGGACAGGCCGTCTTCGAGCAGGTCGAGACGCTGCGACGGATCGCGGTGCAGGCGCGTCGCGATGGCGGTCGAATCTCGACTGAAATGGACCGTCTGCTGGACGGTGTGGACCCAGACACCGCGATCTGCCTGATCCGCGCCTTCAGCTGGTTTTCGCTCCTCGCAAACATCGCCGAGGACGTGCATCACGCGCGCCGTCGTCGCTTCCATCAGGCGTCGGGGTCGCCGCCGCAGCCGGGCACGCTCGCCCACACAGTGCAGCTGCTGGAAGCATCGGGCGTCAGCGCTGATCACATCGTCGCGACCCTGGCCCGCGTGGAAGTCAGTCCCGTGCTCACGGCGCACCCCACGGAAGTGCGTCGCAAGACGATTCTCGACACGCAGCGCCGCATCGCCGAGCTGCTGGTGGAGCGGGACCGGATGCGCATGGACGAGGAGGAGACGCTGCAGTGGGAAGCCACGCTGCGCCTGCATGTGCTGACGCTCTGGCAGACGTCCCTGCTTCGGCTCGTCAAGCTGCGCGCGCACGACGAAATCAACGAGGCGCTGCGCTACTACGAATTGACGCTGTTCCGTGAGCTGCCGGCGCTGCAGATCGCCGTGCAGGAGACCGTGGAACGGCTGGCCCCGGGACATGCACCACGCGTCTCGCCGGTCGTGCGCATGGGCTCCTGGATCGGCGGCGATCGCGATGGTAATCCATTCGTGACCGCCGACGTGCTGAACAGCGCGGTGGAACGGCAGGCGTCTGCCGCCTTCCGGCGGCATCTTGGCTCGCTGCACGCGCTCTCGCTGGAGCTGTCGATGTCGTCGCGGCTGATCACGCCGACCGCCGCGCTGCTCGCACTGGCCGATGCGTCGCACGACGATTCGCCGTTCCGCGCCGACGAACCGTATCGCCGTGCGCTGCGCGGCATGCATGCGCGGCTGGCGGCGACGGCGCTGCTGGCGCTCGGCGACATACCGGGCATCGCACCACATGCCGAGCTGCAACCGTACGCCGCCGCGGACGAGCTGTCACGCGACCTCGCCATCGTCGAGCAGTCGCTGCATGCACATGGCGCCGGATCGCTCGCGGACTCGCGCGTGGAGCCCATTCGCACCTGCATCGACCTGTTCGGTTTCCATCTCTGCATGCTGGATCTTCGCCAGAACAGCGACGTGCACGAACGCGTCATCGACGAGCTGTTTCGCGTGGCCGGTGTGGTGCAGAACTATGCCGCTCTCACGAACGACGAACAGGTGGCGGTGCTGCGTCGCGACCTTGCCACACCGCGACCGCTGGTGAGCACACAGGTCGGGTACAGCGAACTCGCCGTCAGTGAACTGGCGATCGTGACCATGGCGGCGCGCTCCATCGCGCGATTCGGTCCTCTCGTGATCGGGCATTACGTGATCTCGAAATGCCAGTCCGTGAGCGACATCCTCGAGGTGGCCGTGCTGCTGCGCGAGGCGGGGCTGTTCGTGCCCGGCGACACCCCAACACTCGCTGTGGACATCGTGCCCCTCTTCGAGACCATCGAGGACCTCGAATCCTCCGCAGACACGCTGCGCGAACTGCTTGCGCTGCCCGAGTACCGCCACTGGCTTCGCACCGCTCGTGATGATCTGCAGGAGGTGATGCTGGGGTACTCGGACAGCAACAAGGATGGCGGCTATCTGACCTCGACCTGGGCCATCTACCGGGCGCAGGCGGCGCTGGTGGCAGTGGCGAGGGAGGCTGGCGTGCGGCTGCGCTTCTTCCACGGGCGCGGCGGCACCGTGGGACGTGGTGGTGGCCCGAGCTATGACGCCGTGCTGGCGCAGCCGCATGGGGCCGTGGACGGGGCACTGCGCGTGACGGAGCAGGGCGAAGTGATTGCCGCGCGCTACGCCGACCGTGATCAGGCGCGTCGCAGCCTCGAGGCACTCGTCTCGGCCACCGTGATCGCGACCGCCGATGGCATTGCCGCCCCGCCTGAGGATCCGGAATTCGCCGCGACGATGGACGCGCTCTCGCGCGAGTCGTTCGCCGCGTACCGCCATCTCGTCTACGGGACGCCGGGATTCGTCCCGCTCTTTCGCGCCATCACGCCGATCCGCGAGATCAGCACGCTCAACATCGGCAGCCGACCCGCCTCGCGCACCGCGTCGGACCAGATCGAGGATCTGCGCGCCATCCCGTGGGTCTTCAGCTGGAGTCAGTGCCGCATTCTGCTTCCGGGATGGTACGGTGCCGGGTCCGCATTCGATGCGTGGGCCACCGATCCCGAACGGATCGCACTGCTGCAGCGCATGCATCGTGAGTGGCCGTACTTCCGGACCGTGCTCTCGAACATGGGCATGGTGCTGGCCAAGAGCGACCTGGACATCGCGGCGCGCTATCTGTCGCTCGCACCGGACCAGGAGTTCGCCGCGCTGGCGTTCGACCGCATCTGCACCGAGCATGCGCGCGCGCGTCGCTGGGTCGAGCGCATCACCGGCCAACCGCTGCTCGGCGACAACCCCTCACTCGCCCGGAGCATCAAGAATCGCTTTCCGTATCTGGATGTGCTGCACTCCATGCAGGTCGGGCTGCTGCGGCAGCTGCGCGCCGGCGACGAGGACGTCCGGCTGGTGCGCATCATCCAGCTGACGCTGAACGGCATTGCGGCTGGGCTGCGAAACAGCGGCTGATCCGGTACACTTGCATCGTTTTTGTGACGACCGGCGTGCTCGCTGGTCGTAGAAGTGGACCATGCGCACGCCGACCACCCGGTGTGACGAGCGCGGTGGTCGACGCGCGCTGACGCTGTCGTATCTGGCGCCTGCGAGCTCTCGTTCTTCATCACCACTCCCGACCATCGATCATGTCCGCTCGTCATCGCCTTGCCACCGCCCTGCTGCTCGTCGCCGCGCCGTCCATCGCCCCGGCGCAGGCGGCGAACTGCACCATCACCGGCCCTGTCGCCGTGCGAGGCTACGCGGCTGATGCCTGCCAGAAGGCCGTCGACCTGTTCTCGTTCATCATGCCGCAGTTCGGCCAGGCACTCAGCGGCGGGGGCGCGATCCTCGGCACCGCCAACACCCTCGGCGGACTGGGCAAGTTCTCGCTGAACCTGCGTGTCAGTGCAGTCGAGGGACGCGTGCCGGACGTGAACTCCATTACGCTCAATGCTGCCGGCGCGCAGCGGTCGCAGCTCACGACCAGCGATGCACCGGTTCCGGCACCCGTCGTCGACGTGGGTGTCGGCGTGTTCAAGGGCATTCCCGTTGGAATGACGCGTATGTTC
>Ga0209181_10011167_pt1 | contig 11564 bp, 10 predicted proteins | sample MAT05_FD_187208 | JGI IMG/M metagenome (GOLD analysis project Ga0209181, IMG submission 187208) | Freshwater microbial communities from Lake Fryxell liftoff mats and glacier meltwater in Antarctica - MAT-05 (SPAdes) (version 2) | ecosystem: Environmental > Aquatic > Freshwater > Ice > Liftoff... | reverse complement strand
GCTCCACGGTGACCGAGCTCGTCCCCTGCACGGCCTGCGTGATCTCGTCGATGCCCGCTCCTCCCAGCTCCACAAACCGCGTCGTCGTGCAGCTACCACCCCGCGCGGCTGCCCCCGCGCCGCCGCGAAAGTTCTGGGTCATGCCCACCGCGGGCTCGCTCAACGATGTGAGCCTCCCCCGATTTCGTGGACACCCATCATCCCACCGATTCCGTCATGATGAACGAGGTGCCCATGAGTACGACCAAGAAGCAGAAGCGCGCCCGGCGCACGTTTACGCCCGAGTTCAAGGCCGAGGCGGTGCGCATCGTGCGCAGCTCGGGCCGGAGCGTCCACGCGGTGGCCCGCGAGCTTGACCTCACCACGACGTGCCTGCGCGACTGGGTGCAGCAGGCTGCGGTCGACGAGCAGCAGGACCCGCGCGGCGCGCTGACCACCGACGAGCGCGCGGAGCTGACGCGCCTCCGGCGTGAGCTGCGCACCGTCGAGATGGAGCGCGACTTCCTAAAAAAAACGGCGGCGTACTTCGCGAAGAGCCAGTCGTGAAGTACGCCGTGATCACCGCGTGCGCCGCCGAGTACGCGGTCGCCTTCATGTGCCGCGTCCTCGGCGTGGCGCCGTCGGGCTACTACGCGTGGCGCGCGTGCCCGCTGTCGGACCGCGCTCGACGCGACCAAGCGCTCATGCCGCACGTCCGCGCCACGTTCACGGCCAGCAAGGGTCGCTATGGCAGCCCGCGCGTCCACGCCGAGCTGCACGCGCAACACGGCGTCGGCCGCAAGCGAGTCGCCCGGCTGATGCGCACTGCCGGTCTGCGCGCGCGGACGCGTCGACGGTACATCGTGACCACCCAGTCCAAACACGAGCACCCCATCGCCGCCAACCTCGTCGCCCGCGAGTTCGAGGTGGCGGCGCCCAACCAGGTCTGGGTCTCGGATCTCACCTACCTGCGGACGCTGACCGGGTTCGTCTATCTGGCCGTCATCCTCGACCTGTACTCGCGCCGCGTCGTCGGCTGGAACGTCTCCCGCGACCTCGACGCCAGCGTCGGTGTCGACGCTCTCGGCCGCGCGCTCGCCGTGCGGCCCGCGTCGGCCGGGCTGATCCATCACAGCGACCGCGGCGTGCACTACGCCTGCGGCGCCTACCGCAAGCTGCTCCGCGCCCATGGCGTCACCAGCAGCATGAGCCGCAAGGGCGACTGCTGGGACAACGCGGTCGCCGAGAGCTTCTTCTCGACGCTGCACTTCGAGCTCGAGCGCGACGCCCGCTGGTACGACGTGCACGACGTCGAGCGCGACCTCGTCGAGTACATCGACGGCTTCTACAACCCAAGACGACGTCATTCCCACAATCGCTATCTCAGCCCCATTGACTTCGAGCGCCAATTCCGTCAACTAGGTATTGTAGCGTAGCCGCGGTGTCCACGAAAGCGGATCAAGCTCAGACCACCTCGGTATCCCATCCGTTCGCCGCTGCGTACTTGGCGGCCAGCGTGAAGACCTTGGTGTCATCGCCGACGATCCCGGGCAACTGTTCGTTGGTGAGAACCTTCTCGAGGAACGGACCTTCGCCGATGAGGGCCGCGAGAGTCATGTCGGGAGTCAGCCCTTGAATCGTCTTGCCGCCGTCGATCGAGATGCCGATGTTTCGGTGGCTGCTTCCGCGGAGCCGTGCGCCGTCAGCCTGTCGACGGCGCGGAGATAGTCGAAGAGGAAGTCGGCAAGCGTGGCGCCTCGCGCCGCAAACCAGTTCGCGTAGTTCTTGGTCTGGAACGCCTTCACTGGAGCGGCCTCCAGCGCCGCCATGCGATTCTTGGGCCCCGCGAAGCTCGACGGCGCTTCTTGCCAGAGGGTCAGCGCCTCCGGGCCGAACGCACCGGCGAGGTGGTACGACTCGAGGAGGTGGACTAGCGTGCCGGGTGACGATCGACGCTCTCCGATCATGAAGTCGAGCGGCAATCCAAGCACGACGGTGCGCGCACAGCGGTCGGGCTCATGGCTCGCCAACTCGCTCAGATCGCGTTCAAGCGCCGCTAGCGAGCGCCCTACCCAGAGATAGAAGTCGTCGGGCGGCATCGCAATCAGCGAGTCACCGCGAGCCACGGTCACGTCCGGCGTTGCCAACGTCAATGTTCCCATCGCCAAGGTCCACGCCGGATCGATTTCACGTTCAATCAATCGCACGCGCATCAGTTGCCTCCAGCCGGGAACGGCGCCACATCGAGGTGGATGTCGTAGTTCATCCAGACCACGGTGTCACGCGCGACGATGCCTTGGCCGAACTCCGCGATTAGCTGATCGTGGCGTGCGACGAGCGAAGGGTCGCGGCGCTCGTAGTGGTTGAGCAGGAAGTCGAGGGGGCGGTCCCAGATGTCGCCGGATACCTCCGCCGCCACGACTTTGTGACCGGACTGGACGATCGTCGTCTCGGCGTACTCCACCGAGTGCGTTTGCAGGACGGCGAGGTTGCGGTCCATACCCTGCGCTCTGAGCACGTGCATTTGGATGATCGCCTTGACGTTCTGGATCGTGCTCATCTTGACGTGCTCGATGCTCCCGTAGTCGGCGCCGAGCAACTTCATCTGGCGCATCGAGAGATAGGCCACGGTCGGAGTACCCTTGCCGTCGACGAGCGGCGTGCCTGCGTCGACCCAACGCGGCAGCTTCTCGAGGAACGCGTTCCTCATCTCGAACGTCTTGGTCTTGGGGTTGTACGCTCGTTCGATGTAGCCCGTCTTACCGTCGGCCTCGACGTTGGTTTCGATGACGATCGTTCCGTCGGGCTCGCGCTGGCGATTGTCTTCGAACGACCAGCCCGGCAGGTCTGCGGACGTCGCGACATCCTCGTAGACACCGTCTTTGGGTGCCGATACTCGGCCGCCCGGGCGTTGCGCTACCGCGGCGGCGGGTGCCCCCGTGCTAGGCGCAGCTGCCGTGGATGCGACGTCCACTGGCGCAGCGACGGCCTCCATATCTCCGGTCGTGTCGCGCGGGGTAGGAGAGGCGCTAGAGCTGGCGTTGGCGATGTCGCTGTGCGCGATCAGCTCGACGCGGCCGGCCCCGTCGGGCGCGGTGGCGACCATGGTCGACTTGCCGTCGGCAGCGGGCAGCTCCTCGATTGTGAAGCCGTCCTTGCGGAAGGCCGCCACGGTGGCATCGACCTGGGCGGCGGTGCCGCGGTAGGTGTGGCCGGGGATCACCGGATCGAGTCCACCGAGCTCGGCGCCGAGGCGGGCCTGGGTGGCGCCATCGACGTCGGCGCGCACGGCTGCGGTGCCGGCGATCAGGCCTTCGACCTGGCCAGCGTCGAGGTGTGCGGCGTGGAGCGCGTGCGGGTCGGTGGCGAGATCGGTGAGCAGCGCGATCTCGTCGGTGTAGAGAGCGCGCTCCTGGGCGAGGACGGCGTGAGCCTCGGCGGGTGAGCCCGACGCGCCGAGCGCACGCGCGCGATCACCGAGCGCGCGATAGCGCTTGATCAGCTCGCCACCACGAGCCCCGGCGGCGCGCAGGTGCGCGAGTGGACGTGCCAGGACGCGAGCACCGACGGTCTGGCCGACCATGAGCGCGAGCGCGTGTGCGCTCTGCGCGTTGAGCTGATCGATCGAGAGGCCGCTGCCGCCGCGGATCGCATCGTCGATCTGCATGCCGGCAACGGCCGAGATCGCGGTGAGACCGGTGTGGACCGACACCTCGGCGACTCGGGCGCCGAGACCGGCTTTCTCGGCGCTGGTAACGGCGCGGGCGACGCGGGCCGCGTCGAACAGCTCGGCCGCCATCTTGAGCGAGCCGATGGTGACGATCGTCGCGCCGGCGTTGGCGAGCACCTCTTGCTTGAAGTTCCCACCGTTGACCGCGGCGGTGAGCGTGGCGTTCGCGAGCGTCTCCGTCGCGACCGCTGCGATCTGGCCGAGCACCGCACTGTCGGCTGCGGTCGAGACCGCTGCACCAGCGACGTTGCCGACCGCGGTCGCGACGATCGCGATTCCGATGAACGCGGCGATGCGCGCGATCATCTGGCGCTGTTGCTCGTCCTCCACCGTGGCGTAGGCGTGCCGGAAGTACGCCACGACCTGATCGTTGTGCGCGAGCGCGTCGATGCTGGCGCGGATGCGGACCAGCTCGGCGGCGGCGCGCTCGATCCGCGCGGCCCGCGGCTGGTCGTCGTAGGTTTCATCGATCGACGCGACGGCGGCGAGCCAGCGACCGTGGGCGCCCTCCAGCTCGCCCACGATCATGACGCCGGTGCCGTACAGGTCTTCGAGGTGATTGTCTTTGCGGAGGTGGGCGAGGACGGGGCCACCCACGAGGTCGAGCGCCTTGCTGTCGAGGGCAAGAAACTTGTGGAATCCATTGTCGGCCAGCGTGTCGAGCGTCGGGAGCAACGCGGTCACGCCGCCGAGGTTGGCGAGGGTCTCGGCCTCGAAGCGCAGCGCGTCGACCTCGTCGAAGATCTGGCGGAGCTCGGCCGGGGCGACCGGCTCGCCGGCGAGGAAACGCGCCCGCAGGGCCTCGACCCGGGCGCGCAGCGCGATGTGGCGGGCGTCAAGACCGGCGCCGAAGACAGCCTTGCTCCGCCCGACCTGGTGAGCAAGGCTGCCCGCGTAGTCGAGCTTGAGGGCATCGCTGGTGTTGGGCGTCGTGGCGCTGCCGAGCTGCATGCGCACGCCATCGACCTTCTGCATGGCCTCGGCGAGCATGGCTTCGAGCGCATCGGTGGCGACCAGGCGCTGCTGCGCCATCGCACTGACCAGCGCGGCCTCGGCGATCTCAGCGGTCTCCGAGAGCGCGGCGGCATGAACGAGCGCGGCAACCGCACCGAGCGCGGCATCGGGCGGCGCACCGGTTGCAGCCACCGCGGTGTGTGCGCCGGTCCGCGCGCGGAGCTGGGTCGCGAGCTGCGCGAGGGGCTCGCCGATCTGGAGGAGCACGGCGCGCTGTGCTGCGGCGATCGTCAGCTCGCGACCCGCCAGCGCCGCGGGCGCCGTGGCGAGCTGCTGCTGCTTGACCGCGGCGCGGAAGCGGACCGGCCCGAGCTCGCTCGCGAGGCCGAGCGGCGCGACGAGGCGCGTGATCGCGTCGAGCTGTTCGACGACGCCCTCATAGACGTGGGCCGCGTTGGTCGGCGCGGCGGCGGCTTCGTCGATGGTCGTGGCCTCGGCGTCAGGTGCGACGCGGACGGCCTGCGCGCTCGCAGCGGCGGCGCTACTTGCCGCCAGCTGGCCGCCGCGATCACCGATCGCCGGATCGTGCGTGAGGTGCGCGCGGATCTGCGAGGCGCGCGCGGGATCGAGGTCGCCCCCGACCGGATCGGCCTGGTGCGCGCGGGCCTCCGGGAAGTGCGACGCATCCTCGACGGTGAGGCCGAAGAACGGCAGCCGCACCTCGAGCCGGCTCGCCGCCGAGTAGTCGTGCCACAGGTGATAGGCGACCTCTTCGGCGGTGGCGTCGGCGGGCTCGGTCACCTTCACCCAGTTCCACATTCCGGGATCGCGGACCCAGGTCAGCGTCTTGATGCGGCGTGGCTTGTGGTGCGCGGCGGCGGTCGTCACAGCGCCGCCGCTCGCGGTGCGCACGTGGATCATGCCGTCGCGGCACAACGCCCGCGCCACGAGGCGATCCATCGGATGCGACGGGATCAGATCCGACGACGCCACCGGGCGCGGTGCATCGTCGACGGCGAGCGCATCGAACGCGGCGAGGTAGCGCGTCGCCATGCGCGGCAACGATTCGCCGAGTCGTTCCTCGAAGCGCGACGCGATGGCGATCCCGACCTGCTCGCGCCATCCGATCGGCCCCTTCCCGCCGTGCTTCAGACCGGCCTGGGCGGCTGGGGGCAGGAACAGATCACCGACCTGCATGTTCGCGTCGGTGATCATGCGGTTGGCGTCGACGAGCTCCCACAGGTCCGCTGGCGCGAGCAGCTCCGGCAGGCCGTGGAAGGTGTCACCGCCGAAGACGTCGTCGAGGCGGCCGAGCACCTCGAGCGGGAAGGACAGATCGGTGTCACCCCACGTCATTCGCTCGGGGAGCGCGAAGTGGAGCTTGCGTAGCAACTGCTGGAGCGCGGGCCCGATGTGCGGCAAGAGGTGGGCGCGGACGTACTCCTTCGCGGTGACGTTCGTGTGCTTGCGGCTCGCCTCCTCGAGAAAACGGGCGGCGCTCACATCGGCGGTCGACGGCTCGCGGGCGGCGTCGGTGTTGGCAGCCGGTTGCGCGAGATCGATCGCGAGCTGCGGTGCGGGCGGCGTGGCGCCGGTCGCGGCGACCGCGGCGAGCTGCGCGGCCTCGGCCTCGGCGGCGCCCCGTCCGGCGTCCTGGGCAGCGGGGAGCTGCGCCTGCGCCTGATGAACGACCTCGTGCGCGATGACGCCGCGCCCGTCCGGCGTCGACGGATCGACGTCCGGATGGATCGACACCGCGCTTCCGTGAGCGACACCCTTGGCACCGCGCGCCTCGGTCGCCGTGCGCGCGTCCTCGCCCGCGTGGATCTCCGGCGACACGCCGAGCGCCGCCCCGAGATCAGCCGCGACCCTGGCCGCTGCGTCCGCCTTCTTGGCAGCGACGCGGTCGCGATGCCCGACGATGATCTCGCCGCGCAGCTTGTCGGAAGCGAGCATCGCGCGGAACTGCTCTTGCGTGGTCCGGTCGAGGCGCGCGACTCGGCGCGCCAGATCGCTGGACGGCTGGCGCGTCGCCGCGTCGGCGAAGAGTGCCTTCACCGGGCCGAGATCGCTGGGCGCGAACTGAAACCGGATGACGCGCGTGATCGCATCGATGACGGCGGGATCCGAAACGCCGGGTGGTGCCTCGAGCGGCGGCAGAGCGGCGCGCAGCGCATCGTCACAAGAGCACGTCGCGCTGGCTTCGACGGGCGCAGGCGGTGCGGTGGCGACCGATACCTTCGCGATCGCGATGGTGTCAGCGAGACCCTGGAGCGTCGCCGCGGTGGTCGGCTCGGCGTCCGCGACGGCGACTTCGGCCTCGGCACTCGCGCTCTCCAGCCACCGGATCGCAGCCTCTGCATCCTTCCTCGCCACCGCGTACGCGGCGCCATCGCCCGCCGATGCCGCGCTGGTCATCGCCGCAACGCGGGTCGTGACCCTCGCGTGGTGGCTCGCGATGTTGGTCGCGATGCCCTGCGCCGCGACAGCCTTCTCCTGCGGCGAGCGCTCGCGCTGGGCAGGTGCAGCGCTGCCCGACGCAGAGCCCGCGTGGCTCGTCCCACGCGCGAAGCCCCCTTCACTCATGACGCCGTCGGGGTCTGTGACATCTGCGGGTCCATATTTGATTCGGCCTTCGACATGGGACGGCGGTGAGGCACGAGGGTGTTCCGTTTCCGGATCTGGCGCTCACCTCCACGGCCTATCGACCCAAAGAGAGCGAGAGTTGCGGACGATCTCGCCCCATCAGGATCGCGATGGCGCAGGGTCGTGCCCTGCCCGGGGCAGGCTACGGTGGGGGCAAGAGGCAGAACGCCTCGCCGGTGCCGGTGCGGTCGGTGGCGCTGGTGGACGACCACACGCACAGGTAGCTAATTGCATCGGGAACCCTGCGGTCCGCGCCGGCGCTGATCGGTGGGCATGACCCAGAACTTTCGCGGCGGCGCGGGGGCAGCCGCGCGGGGTGGCAGCTGCACGACGACGTCATCGGGGTCGCGTTTGGTCGTCATCGCTGCACCTCGACGGGGGTTAGGTCGAGCCGCATTGCCACCTCGTCGCGACGAATGGGGTGGGGGGCGCGCTGGACGCGAACGCGCTCGGTGGGGGTGCGTCCGATGGTGTCCCCCGTCGGAAACTGCTTCGCAGGGTCAGTGAGCATCCATCGGACCAGACCAAGCGTGAACCGTGCACCGTCGTTGCCGCTGCTGATCGGACAGGTCACGTACAGGTCTTCGCGGCCGTGCCGCGCCATCCCATGGGTGAGGAACGACAAGCGCGTATCGGAGTCACGCGCCATCGTTACATCTACGGCCAGCACGGGAGGAATTAGATCGCCTGGGGTCTCGGCTACGGCGTCACGAAATAGTCGCGCCTTGTGGAACACCGCGCCGTGGCCGAGCATCGCCCCAACCGCGGGCACCGTTTCGATCACCGCCGCGGTCAGCTTCGCAAGGAGTCCGTCGCGTTCACGCGCGCTACCGGTGAGCCCGTGGACGACGATCATTATGTGGTCGGACGCTGCGCGCGCTTCGGCCGGCTTGATCGAGGTTGGGCCCGCCGATGAGGTTCGTTGGGCGTCTGGATGCGGAAACCCCATCGTCATGACCTGCGCCGTCACTCCGTCGGGGGTGGAGAAGGACGCGCCGGAGTCGCCGGAGTCAGTGGCGTGCAGATCAACGCCGAGAGCCGAAGCCGCCTTGATGATTTTCTTCCCGTCTGGCTTCTCTGAGTGCTTGAGCAACACAAAAGCAACGGCGAGATCGTCGGAGTCGCTCGGGTGATCGTCGCTCGTCATGGGGCCCTCTTGGCTTTACGTCTGGCGGCGGTGTCCTTGGTGCCGGTGTATCGACCATAAGGGGCATCCGAGGGAACGTCGAACCGATCGAGTTCGCGGCGCGCGATCGTCTTCATCTCGTCGACGGTGAGTGCGCGCGGCGAGTTCTTCCGGGCCTCCTTGAGTACCGCCAGGATCCGCGTGTTCCATTCGCCTTCCCACTGGCCGCGGCCCGCGTGCATCGTGCCGTGTAGCTCGTGCTCGATGTCCAACGTGAAATCGTCGACGTCGAAGAATTGTTGAACGTTCTCGGAATCTCCGAACCACTCGCGGTGCTCGTCGGGGAATACGTGGTGTTGATCGTTGTACACCGCGCCTTCGTCGGGGACGATTCCGGACTGCTGTGCGTCGCTATGGCTGCGAACCGTGATTCCGTCCTGGTGTTCGTCGAGCAAGTCGCCGTGGCGGGAGGGCAGGTCGTCTACATCGATTGACTCGATCAGATCGGCATCGCTGGCGATGTCGTCGGCCTCGTCGGCGAAGCTGGCCCGTCGGGGTTCGTTACTCTCCATGAGGTCGACGACATCTCGCCCGCCGAGGTCGTCGGCGAAGTCGTCGGCCAGGCGCTCGGCGCGGGTGATGTGGAGCGGTGCTCCGTCGGCGGCGTCGATGAGTTCGGCGGTGATGGTGATCGATGCGTCAGGCGCCATTCCGGCGGCGACCGTGACGAGGCCGGGATCGGCGAAGGTGGCGGCGCCGGTTTCAACTAGGTTCTTGAGGCGCGCGGCGGTGAGGCGGATGGTGCCCGCGTGTTGACGGCCTAGGTCGCTGTAGTGCTCGAAGATGTCGGCGTCGGCGGGGAAGCGCTTGGCGAAGGCCGCGATCTTCGCTTGCATGCCCTCGGGTAACGAGCGGATGGTTTCACCGACGGCGCCACCGACGGCGCCGCCTGCCAGGCCGAAGCCGGTTCCGATGGCGATGGATTTTCCGTACTGCGTCGGGCTGGAGAGTTCCCCATCGACGACATCGGATCCGAGCTGGGCGCCGAAGCCGGCGCCGGCGCCGCCGGCGCCGCCGATCGCCGTGGTCGAGATCATCCGGCCGCCGGTTCCGGCGGCGGCCAGGTCGAGGGTCAGTCCCTCGGCGTAGGCGGCGCTCGTGCCGCCGGTGGCCAGAGCGGTCGCGCCGACAACGGCGGCGCGGGTGCCAGCGTGGTTGCTGTGGTCGACGTACTCGTCTTCGGTGATGGTGCCTTGCTGCTTGGCCTTGTAGGCGGCGTCATGCTCCCGCGCAAAGCCGAAGGTGAGGCCGTCGAACCCGAACGCGAGCGCACCTCCGACGCCGGGGATCCGGTTCAGCATGCCGGTTACCGAGTTGTCGTCTCCACCCTTGTTCTCGTAGTAGGGCCGGAGGATCGAAAGAACGTGTCCGTGGCCTTGGGGTAGTCGCGCCGCAAGTGCCTTGGGGTAGGCAAACGGAAGCGGCTTGAGGAAGTTTTCTAGAAGGCCATCCTTCTCGAACGCGCGAAGGATGACGCCGACTTCTTCGTCGGAGACGTGATCAAGCATCTCGAACACCTCGCGGGAGGCGTCCAGGCTCGGGAACATGATCCAGGACTGCGCTGTCCCATAGTTGAATTCGTCGGGGCGAACGGGTGCGAGTGGATCGCCTCCGCCGTGGTGGAGTAGCGAAGCCTCGACGTCGATCGTGAAGCGGTGGCCGCGCAGGTCTTGAACGCGCGCGATGAGGGTGGCGCGGTTGGCCTCGGGTTGCTTTGCGATCTCGTCGGCGATCTGCTTGGCGGTGCCATCGGTGAACTGGTCGCCGTGGCGAACGGTCGCCGCGGTTTCCGGGGCGCTGTCGGTCGCGTTGTGGGGCTTGCTAGTCGCCGGGGCGAGTACGTCCAGAGCTTCGACGACGGCCACTGTAAAGGCGTTGCCGCGGCGTGCGGTTGCGCGCTCGAGGATGGCGCCGCGCTGGCTGGCCGGCAGAGCGGCGAGGGTGCGCGCGAGCTGGGCGGGGTCGGAGCCGCCGATCGTGAAGTCGTAGGCGAACGCAGGCAACGCCTCGGCGTGCGCCCCCGCAGCGTCGCCCTCCGCGTGCGCGGTGCCGTGGTCGTCGCGGTGTCGTCGGTCGTTGCCGCCCATGTTGCTCGTCGCCTCTTGTCCGGTTGTTCTCGCCGTCCGGCTTTCGGTTACGGTGGGGGCAAGAGGCAGAACGCCTCGCCGGTGCCGGTGCGGTCGGTGGCGCTGGTGGACGACCACACGCATAGGTAGCTAATCGCCTCGGGGACCCTGCGGTCTGCGCCCGCGCTCATGAGGCGGATGCCGATATCGTCGGCGTCGAGTTTGCAGCCGCCACCAATCAGGAGGCTTCCCGAGGGGCACCCAGCTCCACCGACGCCGAGGCCGTTTGCGGGGATCGAGATCACGCTTGTGTTGACGATGATGCGGCCTGTCAACGGTGGCTCTGCCGCAGGGCAGTCGCACACCGCGGCATCGGCATCGCTTGGTGAGTCGTCGCTACAGGCGACGATGAGGCCGGCGCCGCCGAAAGCACCGACGATCAGCGCAGCAAGAATGGAGGGCGTTTTCATGAATAGGTTCCTTCGAGACTAGGGAGCGGTCGGGGGGAGCGGAAGGATGGGCTCTGCTGTCAACCAACCGGTAAAGCCCAACTGGCGAGTTTGCATCATGTTGGTCGTCAGATAGGTCGGGTCGAGGATCGAGAGTCCATCGCGGGAAACCTGGATTCGCGTGCTCACGGCAGGGTTGACGAGCGTGAACGAAGCGCGCGTGGTGGCCTTGTACCGTCGGAAGATCGCGCGCTCGACGCAGTTGAAGGTGCTGCCGTTGGACTGATACGCCTTGCAGACGGTCCGGGATTGGTCGTAGGTGCCCGACATGATCAGTCCGCCGGCGGTGTGCTCCGCGTAGGGGGGAGATCCGCCGGGGCGAAGCTCATCGTTGAGCGAGCCCGCGGTGGGCATGACCCAGAACTTGCGCGGCGGCGCGGGGGCAGCCGCGCGGGGTGGTAGCTGCACGACGACGCGGTTTGTGGAGCTGGGAGGAGCGGGCATCGACGAGATCACGCAGGCCGTGCAGGGGACGAGCTCGGTCACCGTGGAGC
>Ga0209181_10011166_pt1 | contig 11564 bp, 5 predicted proteins | sample MAT05_FD_187208 | JGI IMG/M metagenome (GOLD analysis project Ga0209181, IMG submission 187208) | Freshwater microbial communities from Lake Fryxell liftoff mats and glacier meltwater in Antarctica - MAT-05 (SPAdes) (version 2) | ecosystem: Environmental > Aquatic > Freshwater > Ice > Liftoff... | reverse complement strand
GTTAGCGACCACTGCCGAAACCACGATTGCCATTACCTTTTTGGTCATGAACCTGGAGTCGCTGCTGCGGCAGCTTCTTTTTATGTTGTTATGGCTGCTGATGAACCGATGGCAGGAGAGTGTCGAGCGCGCAGACAGGCAACCTTCCTATCGAAAAGACTTACTCAGATATGCCTAATGTCCGAGGTGGGAAGAGCGCGCCTAATCTCTGGTAAAAAAACCGAATGTGACTTTTTCAGCAAGCCCTAAATAGGCAACAGGATGGTCTGGAGGATAGATATCGATTGCTGTAGCCAGTTGAAGAATTTGTGGGTCAGTCCATTCTGCCGGAATTGGAACGGAGCCAAATAGAGATTGGAGTCGAGTCCGAGGATTTTGCTTCTCTTCTAAAATGGTATCTAATTGATTCCAAACCCGCAGCCATTCGCGTGTCCAATCACAAAGACCCTTAGCCCGCAAGCCTCTTGCTGTCACCCAATACAGACCATCTGACTGAAAAAAGGACTTTATCCACTCCACTTCGGTTCTAATTTCAATACATCCAGAGGGAGGCGAATATAGCCCAGTCGGATCGAGAATAACTGATTTGCCACGCGGTTTGTCTTGATCCGACGGAGACAGAGATGGAGGCAGGCGATCGAATAGGGTCGTTTGAGTCTTACTTTCTGCTGCGATCGGGTTTACTTTATAAACCACTGAAGCATAATCACTCGTTTCAGCCACAGAGTCAGCAAGCTGTGACTTTAAGGCATTAGGCTGTTCTGGATAAACAACTTCTGCGGGTTGCGCCACTGGTAACGTGGTGGAGATTACTTGAGGTAGGTCGGTAATTTCTAAGGTATTGGAAATAGGATCACTTAATAGTGCTACTGGCTCAGCTTCCTCAACCTCTTCAGCTTTCCGTAGGTTGCAAAGAGCAGCGATCGCTTCTAGAAACTCTGCCGCAGTAGTGAATCGATCGCTGCTTTTAGGTGCGATCGCTTTTAGAAGCACCTGCACCAAATCATTGCTCAACTCCTCTAATTCCTGGACTTCATTTGGGTTCCTGGGGAGTTTTCCTAGAGGGGGGCTTGGTTCTTCAAACGGATAGCAGCCCGTCACGCATTCGTAAAAAGTGATTCCTAAAGCGTAGAGATCGCGGTCAATCTTCTCGGCTGTCGTTGGGTTAAGCCTTGGATTGAAATCAGGAGGTAAGTATTTTCGGGTTCCAGCACTAACAGTGACTTCATCATGATCAGAAACCGCAATGTTGAAGTCAATAATCCGAATACCCTGTTCAGTCAGAAGCAAGTTAGAAGGCTTAATATCCTGATGATAAACACCAAACTGGTGCAAATGTGCCAAGCCGATCGCCGTCTCTTGGGCAATCTGAACCGCTACTTCTAAAGTGAGAGGATTTGATGCTAAACAATGTTCAACATCTTTCCCGTTGACATATTCAAAGATAATAAAGGGCGTGTCGTCTTTTAGATGACCTGCAAAGATCACCTTGACGATCTGAGGATGTTCTGGGACTTGCAGAAGCGTGGCGTACTCCTGCTGAACTCGCTCATAAACGGAACGTCGATCGCGAGTGACTAACTTCAGAACTCGCTCAACTTTTCCTAAACTATCAAAGACTTTGTAAGCAACTGCAAAGCTGCCAGGATGCCCCAGCCGCTCGATCACTCTGTAGCGATCGTCGATTGGAGTATTGATGGGTAAGTTTGCCAAATCTACATTTTGTAGGGTAGCTAAGGTACTCCATTCTTTTAGGGCATCATCTGCACTGGAAAAGCGATCGCCCGGTTTAAATGCACAGAGTTTCTGCAGCCAGGTGTCAATGCCACTGGAAAGGTCAGGCTGTAGGGTAGAAGGCTTAATTGGGAAAAAAGCGGCGCGATCGCAGATTTGCTCTGCGCTTTCAAAAGCTGGTTGACCCGTCAACAGTTCATAGAACACTAGTCCTATTGAAAAAAGGTCAGATTTCGCACTTGCCATTGCAGGGTTACGGTAGCATTCTGTTGCCTGATAGACCGCATCATTTTCCAGGTCATCTACTGAAATATCATGGGCGATCGTGCTGGCGCGATCGATCACACGAGCGTAGTCAAATCCAGTTAGGCGAACCTGCCCATCGACTCCGATTAGGATAGCATCAGGAGTCAAGTTTCGATGAATTACACCATGCTTATGAGCGTGATCAAGAGCAATCAAAACTTGCTCAATATAGCCAAACTTTTGATTGAGCAGCACATGATTTTTTTTAATATTTTGCCGTAGTGCTTGCCCTGGAATATCTTCAGTCACTAGGACAAAACAATCTCCGTCTTCAGCCTTAAAAAAGTCTTGTACGCTCAGAATGTTAGGATGCTTGGGAACTTGATAAATTGACTCAAAAACGTTACTGATCAGCTTTTCCTCAGTCTCGCGATCAGCTTGGTCTTGATATGGATCAGCACGGTAGACTCGCAGGCGAGCCGTCCAACCACTTGCACCTCTGAGTAGATGTCTGGCGCGGTATTCAATATAGCGATCGGTGCGCCCAAGTTCTTCCTCAACCTGCCAGTCTCGATATCTAGGCGGAGCACTTTTAGGACGCGCTTTGCCTTGAAGCGCTCGTTTAATATCTGGGAAGAAGGCACGAATATCAGTGAGGCGATGATCAGGAATCAAGTCGCGGCTTTGGAAGTAGGTAATGCATCGTTGATCGCAATAAGTAATATGACTGCTATCTCTGTCGTCGCGATCGATGATGTTCACATCTTCCGCCATCATTAACGTCACGGCGTGAACATGAACCTTGCCTAAGTCAGACTTTAAGCGATTAGAGTCTTTGAACAAGGTATTGAGGACTTTAGCAATGTTTCTCAATTTGGCAACAGGAGACCCATACGCCTGCCGATTTTCTGGATACCAGCGTGAGCCAATCACCTCAATTTGACCGCGAGTTCCTTTAACGTCCACGACAAAGACGCATTGAGGTGCAAGAATGACTAGATCGACCTCAAAGGTCTCCTTGTTTTGTTTAATTTCTAGGTTGTGGAAGATTTCAAAGGTATCGGGCAGACGGCGGAGATAGTAGATTGCATCACGTTCACTGTCGTTAGCAGGTTGTCCGAAAGGAGTGACTTTAGCCATTGAATTCCTCCGTCGGCTCTGATAGATATACTGCTAACTGGCGGTGTAAACTCACTCGTTGAGCGCGTGAAAGCTGCTGAAATAAGCTTTTAATCTGATTCTCTCGATCTTTGACAATTTCTATTTCACACTGATGCTCAATATCTTTCAAAAAGTCTTGTTGGATGGTGCTCAACTTCTCAATATATTGAGATTGATCACGTTGCAGCTTGGTCAACAGTTTGTTCGCAAGTTTGTTCCTCTCTGACTCATCGGTCAAGCCTTGAAGTTCTGTCGCCTGACCCTCTAATGTCTTCAGCCATCTCTCTGCATCACCTTGCTGGCGTTGCACTAGACGCGCTTTAGTTTGCTCTGCCGTTGCCAAGATTGAGTCAAAACGCTCTTGAAGAAAGAGATCTAGAACGTCTATTTTTTCCTTCCATTGAACCAGTCTCTCTAACTGAGATTGACAAGCCTCAAGGGTTTTAATGTTTTCTGTTTCGGAGATTTGAAGTAGATCAATTAAACGTTGAATGTTGGTACGAATGATTTCGTAGCGATCGCTCGTCTCAGATTGAGCATAGCGGGCTGATTGTTTTAGTAACTCTTCATGCAGTTTCTGGGCTTCTTTCGCGACCGTTAAGTGTTTTAATCGATGTTCAAAATCATCTAGCTCTTGGCTGTAGGTTAGTATTTTGTGTTGTAAGACGCCTTCTAACTCAGCTAGATTCTGCTGGAAGCGATCGCCATAGTGCAGGGTACTTTTTTCGCTGTGAATGAGCGCTAACGTCTCGTGGCAACTAGCGATCGAGGCGTTCTGCTGGCTACGCGTTTCTAAGGCTTGGAGTTTTTCCAAATCCTCTCTTAGCGGCTGAAACTGCTGCTGAAGTGACTGATAGGCAACATACTCTGATGAACCTTTAAAGTCAGACATTAAGTGGGCGTGTTCGATTTGAACTTGCTCCAAATCTTTGAGAGTAACTGTGGAACTGAGGCGATCGCGCAACACTTTCAAACTTGTGCTGTGGTTAGCAATTTTGTCTTGAAGCGTGCGGATCATCTGCTCAATTTCAGAGGCAACGGGTTCTGCTTCATAAAGCTTGGATTGACAGTTTTGGATCTCTTTTACTCCATCTTCTAAAAACTGAATAGTGTTGGTTTTAGGCAATTTATATTTATTGCGGATAAATCGAATAATCTGCTCATCCTGTGTTTTTCTTTGCTGCTCTTGCTGTCTCTGCTGTAGTTCTGTATGGCGAATCTCTAGATTTTGAAGGGCTTGCTCAAGACTAGCTTTCACATCTGCGAAGTCTTCATAAGATAAGATAAAATCTAGACGCTGCTGAAGTAAGTTTTTCAATGAGCCATATTTTTCTATTTGCTTCAACTCAAAGTTATAAACCTTAGCAAACCCTTCTGCAATCAAAGCATTTCGTCCCTTTGTCTTGAACCCTTCGAGTTCTTGCTGATACTCCTCGATCGCGATCGCAGAGTCTGCTGTTGGTAAGCTAGTTTCTATCAGTTCTTGGTAGCTCTGAAATGCTTCAGGCAACTTGTTTGCAGCGACATCGCGGATGCGCTCTAGCTTGCGGTTGGCGGTGGAGAGAGTAGCTTTAATTGCCGTGACTGCCTCATCTTTATTGCGACCTCGGCTGAGTTCTCGATCAAGGTATTTCAGCAATTTGGTAATTTTTTGGTTGCTTGCTTCTTCCGTAAACCGATATCGGCGACCTTCGATTTCTCCTTTCAATGCATGAATTTGTTCGGGAGAGACTAAGCCTGTGGATCGCTCTTCCCATGTCTCTATTTGCTGTGTGAGTCCGTCGTGCTTCAGATTCAGGTCAAACAAGATTTGCTCGTAGTTTTCGTTTGACTTGACGGCTGGGGTCGCCTGGGCTAATGCGTCGATCGCTTCACGGGCTAAACTGTAATCTTGCTGTGTGGGAAAGTTTCCTAAAGCGTTGTAGCGATTTTGAATCTGAGATAAACAATCTTGTACTTTTGCCGCTTCTTTGATTTCTAGCAGTCGGCGATCAGCAATTTGGAGGGAATACCGCAAGGCCTCCGTTAAGTGGGGAGGGAGGCTAGTTACTTGAGTAATTTTAGCTAAAAGCCTTTCAATCTCACCTTTATAAGTAGTGCAGGCTGCCTCAGTAGGTAAAGTCTCCGATCGCTCACTTTGAACATCCACCAGTTTTTCAATTTTCTCGCTTATAGCCTGTAGTACTTGAGCTTGGCGCTCGCGCTGCTGTGAGGTTGCCTGCACAGAGATCAGGTCGTCTCTAAGGGCAATCGCGGGAGGCGCTAACAGTAGCTTGGGGTATACCTCTATTAAAGAGTCGAGGGAATCATCCTCAGATAAACCGTCCGCTACTTCTACAGGGTGAAACCACTCTTTGACCTGAGTAACGCCTACACAGACCTGATCGCGAGTTTTGGTAATTGCACCGATTTCAGTTGGGTCGGGTTCACCTACTTCTAAATAAGCCTGAACTGCTAAGAGATATTCTTCTGCTTGACTGTAATTAATCGATGATTGAGGCGGGGTCGGAGGTGAAACTTTCTTGCGACGAATTAATTTGGCATTGCCTGTGACAATCCATTTTTTGACAAACTCATCTGGCTTCTCTAGAATATTTGTCTCTGACCAGTCTTTTAATGATTTTGTTTCTACTGGAAGCAAGGCTGCACCCCTTTTGCCAGCAGGAGGAACGATTGCATTTCCTTTTAGAGAAACCTCTTTGCGGTGGTAAGCTAGCCATCCTACTAAAAGCATCGTGAAAGTATACTCGCTGTAGCCATAAGGTGGTTCGGAGAGAGCTTTCCAGATCTTTTGCAGCTCGATAGTTTTTTCTGATTGCTCACCCAAGTCAGCCATATTAGAAATCAAATCCCATGCCGCTTTGAGACGCTCGTTTTCGGGTTCTTGAGCAGTATATTTGCGAGAAGTTTTCTTCAGCAGCTTCCAGCGACTAACAAATAAGGTATCTACAAAGCTATAGGCATTGTCGGGTAGGGGAGTAGTGAGGTTTTCTGCTAACAATTGTCGGGAGACAAACCCCACAACTTTACGACCTGTACCGTGGTCTGAACGGAGCTTGTCGATGCCGTCGATAGGTGGGACAAACGGATATAGATTTTCTAATAGAACGCTGATCACTCGTTGGGGCTTTTCTCGTTCAGCCGGAGGAATTTTCTCTACTCCAAAAGAATGATAGGTACAGTCTTTTAAGAGGTTTTCAGACTGGGTATTTGCCTGGTCTTGCCAACGCTTTAATATATCCTCACAGGCTTGTCCCCAAATTCGGCGTTTAGATACGTCTTCGTTTTTTAGGGTTTGAATTTTTAGCAAGACGGTAGCGAGTTCGCCCGTTTCGTCGGAGGGGATGGCGACCGCAATGCGATCGCGAACGGGAGACTTTGCCAGAAGCCCATCGACCTGTCGCCGGAAATCTTGCAAATCTGCCTGATGTTCCGCTACAACATACGCCAAGATGCCGCGCTCAGTGAGCCTCAAGGTTGAATCATGGGTCAAGACTCTAGTAAAGGCATCGATCGTGTAAACCTTATACTCAAATTGCCAATCATCTAAAACCAGTTTATTAGTATCAACAAAATGCTTGGCGGCTAGGACTTTACTGCCCAGTAATTTATCAATATCGCGATTGCAGACAGCAACAATGTCATCGACTGATGCCAGGAGATTTCTTTCTCTAATTTTGTCTTCAATCTCCTTCTCGATGTCGTTGGGTGCAATTCCTGCCCAGAAGCGATATAGCTTCACTTCTAGTTTGTAGTAAATGACATCACGCTTGATTAATTTTTCGAGGGCTGCTTTGACTTCCAGCATCGATAACCCGGTGAGAGTTGCCAAAACTTCCTCGTGTGATTCGCGATCGCTTTTAGTGAGCTTGCCATCACTGGCGTGATAAAGAAACAGCGCTTTTAGGACAAGCAACTCTTGCGGGTCATCTGATCTAGCTATAGCGATGGCAGCTTCTTTATATTTGTCATAGCTAGGGTGGCTGGCAAAGTTTTCGAGAAAAGTGTCAATTAAGGCAATCGGGTAAATGAAGTTGAGTTTGCTGTCAGCTTGTCCCAGCGTCAACGGTTGATTTTGAATAAATTCTTTAACTTCTTTCTTGATAAACTGTAAAGCCGTTCGATCGACTGTGAAGGCAAGATTGCAGAGTAGGTAAGCGGTCAGGGGGTGGAGCGGAAAGCAACCGATCGTCAAAACTTGGTGAAACTTGTCGCGAGTCCAGCCGTTCTGTTTGTAGCTGGTAATCCGTTTTTCGTAGGCATTGTTTGTTTCAGCAAGTAGGGTGTTGTTCCAGGTCGTCCAAAACGATTCCCACTCTGGTGTGTCTCTATCTTGGATCAGTAAGTTGTCTAGCACTAATTCTAGGCTAGAGGCGACTTTTTGATACGTGCTGCCTTTAGGAGCAAGGCGGGAAGTTAGTTTTTGATGACTTTCACGCGCACCAATAGAAATGCTAACTCCAAGATATGGGTCAATTTGGGTAAAGCTTAACAGGGCAATTTTACTTTTGTAGTCTTCACAGATATTGGTAATGTTTTGAAGGGCAGTTCCGCCCGCTTCACTCTGATTTTTTGCCCAGTCTTTCAGGTAAAAGTCGAGTTCATCAAACAGAATGAGAATACCCTGAAATCGAGGATTTTCACCTGAACAATGTGTCGTGATCAGATCTTTAAGAATTCCCTCAACGTCTACATTGGCATTCCAATCAGGAATTACATTTACCAGGTGCTTAACAAGGTTTTTGAGCGTAGGAATAACCGCAGGGTTACTCTTCCGCAGTTGTTGAGCAATGGAATCTAAGTCGCCGTCAGGGCTACCAATGTTTTCTAAGTATTCTTCAGCGCGTTCCCGATCGCGTGGGTTTGCATACAGTCCTTGCAGGTAGTTTAGAGGGTCGCGGCAAATATGTTGAGCGATCGCCCCTTCAATCCCTTCTGCTTCTAAGGCTTTAATTAACGCTTGCAAGAATTGTTTTCTAATATCGCCACCCCGATCGCCACTCAAACAAATAACCAGGTGTCTGCCGTATTTCTTGTAGGATTGCAACCTTTGGGCGATCGCGCTATTGCCACCCGCAGCGATTTCGACCTGGTGCAAAATGCCTTTTACTTCGGGGCTGTCGGCGGGCTTGCTGAAGTAGTTGGCGATCGCCACTGCAAAGTGGGATTTGCCCTTGCCGTATTGCTGAATCAGCAGATGCACGTTGGCTTGGCTGCGGCTATCGTAGCTGCTCCGCAAAGCTTCCAATACGCCCACGGTCGATTCTTCTGGCTTGTCTTTGTCGTGGTTAAAAACAAATCCTTCACAGAGCTTTTGATTCGTCTCTGGCTCCTCCATCAAACCAAAGTTGACGGCATCGGCAACAGTTCCAGCTTCGTTAATTCTGACCAGTTGGTTGAGGAGCATAAGGCGATCGCGGCTAGATTAAGGGTTAAGGAAGATGAGTTAGGCGAGTTTCAGACCAGCTTCTGGAGGCGAGTTTGTGGGGAAGGATGATCCACAGCAGAGATTGCAGTTTGCGGGTGTTTTCTAGGCTGCTCCAAAACAAGGTGGTGTGATTACCAGGTTGAACGTTGAGGTAGGTGATCAGGCAATCTAGACCTTCGAGTAGAACAATAGGTTTGACTGTCTGTTCGCAAATGGCTTGAATGGCTGCCATTTCTTCTTCTACCTGATGATGCAGGGTCAAAAATTTGGCTTCAGGGGAAGTGCGTTGCAGCAGATTGTCTCGATAGTTGACTCGTTGGGCGTTGTTGTAGCGAGTGATTTGATCGAGTTCAAACTCGGTGGGAGTGTCCCAAAGCAGCAGGTGTGCCCGATCGCTGGGTCGAGCATCGCGGAGGAGGAGATTAGCGATCGCTGTCATAGGCTTTCTCCAGCAGAGTTAGGGGGCTATCCCAACGAGGAATAATTTGGAAGGGAGGAACTGCCCGCCGTTGCTCAATAATACCGTGCGCCTCTAAGGTGTTGAGTTGTTCTTGGGTAGAGGCAGCGGAAAGACCCAAAACTGGAGCTAGCCCCATTGGGTGATTGAGAACGGATTCTGTTAGAGCCGATTTAGCATCTTGCAGGTCGCGTTCCCAGAGCTTTGCCAGTAAGTAACCTACCAGGTAGGGATTGGGCAGATGGGATTGTCCGGCAACATATTGGTCATCTTCTTGGGTCAGAAATTTGCAGTTGCCCAAGGCAGTGTCTTCGGTGTATGCCCGTAGCGCAATTTTGAAGTTTTTGGTCAAAATTTTGGTGGTTTCTTGCTCAAATACTAGAGCGCTAGTATGCACCAAATCATTGCTGGTGAAGGCGCGATAGTTGGGCAGGAAGGTGTAGACCAAATAAGTCCAGCCGCCCCATTCTGCTGGCGTTGCGGGTGGAGTTTGGAGTCCTTTGTCGCCCAGGCTGAGGTAAAAGTGCATGAACCAGTTAGTGAGAGGAGACTCTAAATAAGGATCTTTAGCGAGAATCAGCTTACCTTCAGGACTAAGGAAGTTATTTGTGACTAGACCGGATCGGATTGCCCAACTTTTCATAGGCACAACTTTTTTAGTACCTAGACTTGTTCTATCCATCAAGCCCTCTAAAGTATCCGCCAAGCCTTTTTCTTCAGCCGCCGCTTGAAGGATTTTAAGAATGTCTTCTTTCTTAAGGGCAAAGGTGGTGTGAAAGCTTAGCTGCAATTTAGGCATAAGATTTACTTGGCGTGAAAGGGGCAAAATCAACGCATCTACCGATTAAGGTTCCCGGCATTGGAGCGAATGCTACAGGGCGATCGAGTGATTTCAAAAGTCACTGGTTGCAGTATGGCAAATTTCCTTGATAACGTTCCTTATGTGAACTTTATAAATGACAGGCTAGGCAAGGCATTGTATCGTCTTCTTCATCTAAAACTGCTGCCAGAGATTCAGCTAACGGTCGGTTGGGTTGGGTCTGCTGTTGCCGACCCATAGCTTTTTGGTGATCAGCAATGATGTCGTCTTTGCGGGCAACCAGTTCTAGTAGTGTTTCTCCCTGTGTCCAGGTATAAGTTCTGCCGTCTTTGTGATGTTGCTCATACTGCACAGCTTTATCAAACAGGTCAGGATGTTTTTCTTGCAACATCACCCACTCATATTTGCGCTGGAAAAAGCAAAAATAGCAGCCCGACCGACTGCGCCATTCGTAGTAGCTAGGCAAGCCAATGCCACTTTCTTCTAGCAGTTTGAGAATGTCGGCTTTCACCAGCCCCCGTTCTTTGAAGGGATACACGGGCTTAATTTTAGGCTTGGTAGAAATGTAGCCGTCTCGATCTTCATCGGCGCGAATGCCAACGTAGCTAATGGCTTCATCATCCCCAATAAATTTTTCTAGAGGATGGATCTTCATCTGTTTTGTACACCAACGTATTTGTGGTGAAGGAAGAACACCACCATAAATATCTAGCCACTCCTCAAATCCCTTCTTAGGATTTAGGTACTCGATTTTGATACCCAATCGCGCTTTAATTCGCTCCAGATAATCGTAGGTTTCTGGCAATTCTCGATGAGTATCGCAAAAAAAATATTCCATTTGTGGGATATCTTGATGCAGCAAAATTGCCAATGCCGTACTATCTTTGCCGCCCGATAACCCCAAAATATGTCTAACCATGCCACGTTGACCTATGTGATGCTGCTTTCAGCAAAGCGGACTTGTAACAGTATCTCGTAACGCAACTCCTTAACCATTAAAGACGATGAACAGAGGCTTGATCATCTATTAGGAGCTTTCCTTGCCAATACATTGGTACCAGCCTAAAAGTGTTGAGGTCAATCCTGCCGAGGTGCAAGGCAACCTTATAGGTTTCTTCATAAAAGCGAACTGAGTACACCACTGCCAAAATATATTGCTCGGCATGGTCGATGGAAAATTGCCGCTCTCCTTCACTCAGATAAAATGTGGGCTGATAACCCTGAGTCGCTTTGACTCTAACATAAGCGATCGGATGCTCTAGGTTGCCTACCAAGATATCGAACCCAGGATTGTTGTAGGGTTGCTGCGTCACCTTTTCCCCAGGATGGCGCTGCCCCAGTTCTCGCACTGCTGCCCGCATGGCAAACTCTTCTAGCTGTGCCTGCGTTTCGGGTGCATCTCCCGAAATTTGCTCAGCCAATGGATTTAATAAGCGGTATTGGTTGCCGCGTCGGGCAATTTCTAAAATGCGATAGAGCCGCCAGCCTTCAGGTTCGGTAATTTTATTGCTGCGGGCAGCTTTTTGAATCCATGCCTCTATTTTCTGCTCACAAATCGCTTTGGCTTGTTCTATCTCCGCCAAGTCGGTTAGCTCGAAGTTGAGAAAAAAGGTTTGAGTTTCCTTGTCGTACTTCAGAATTTGATGCTTGCCCACGAGCCATCGCTTGGGATTATCCATCAAAACTCTGTCCCAAAATTCTAAATCCCAGTCTTCATT
>Ga0209181_10011165_pt1 | contig 11565 bp, 11 predicted proteins | sample MAT05_FD_187208 | JGI IMG/M metagenome (GOLD analysis project Ga0209181, IMG submission 187208) | Freshwater microbial communities from Lake Fryxell liftoff mats and glacier meltwater in Antarctica - MAT-05 (SPAdes) (version 2) | ecosystem: Environmental > Aquatic > Freshwater > Ice > Liftoff... | reverse complement strand
CCGTATCGGGAAATAAGTGCAGGTAATAAACCGTGAAACTGAGCGCCGGGATTGAAAGCAGCACGAACACAAGGAACCAGATCAGACGCAGTGACCGCTTCGCGCCTTTGAGTTTTGTGTAAACCAACGCAAACAACGCGAGTGCAAGAGCGGCTCCGACCAAGCCTGTGATATTTAGGTGCATTAGCGGCAAATATTCATTTCAAAAACTCCTTCGCATCCACAGTAACATACTCACCGCGCCGATATTTCTCTGCCTTGTAATCACTCTCAGATTTTCTTCCGAGCAGACGTGCAAGGAGCGTGCGGAGACGGTTGATGACACCCAGGCTCTCGGTGACATTGCGACGCGAGGTGATCTGCGGATCGAGACTGCTACGAGGCATCCAGCAGGTGTGAATGCAGCGGAAGTCGGAGTCCTGCCAGACGATCTCCTTGTAAAGCTCGTAGCGGGACATCGCCGTCCAGCCGGGATTGAAAACTTCGTGGCGTCCGTGCAGGCGATGCTTTGTGGCAGGATCGAGCGACTGCACGGCGGCGAAGTTGTAGAGTTTGGTCATGCTCCGACACGGAGGAGCCAGCCAGCCACTTGCGGTCTTCGCCGCTTCATCCAGTACGTCGCAATTGATCACATTTCCAAACACCACCCACCATTTGTCCCATTCACCTGCATGGATTTTTGCGCGGACTTTTGCCAGACCTGCGGGATCATAAATCTCATCCCCATCCACACCAAAAACCCATGTGTTCGTATTCGCAAGAGGGACCAGCATCTCGTGTGATTCGCGCGGAGTGCGGATGCGGTAAATCTCAAACTTGGGTGACATGCGCGCGAGCTCCTCGCAAATCCCCGGCGTGGAATCCTGTGACTGATGATCTGCGATTAAAATCCGGTCGCAAAAATCCAGAATACTGAGCGCCGCCCTTTTGAGAAATTGATCCTCATTGCGAACCAACATGATGCCGACGATTGCGGGTGCCTGTTTCAAATCCTAAATCTAAATTCCTAAATTCTACCCCTGCTTATGAACGCAATAAAACGCCTTCCACCAAGCTGGTGTCGCGATCAGAAACGGATTCTCCCTCAACGCACAAAAGAGAAAGCCGCTTGCAGCCTTCCAATTTCTTGAAGCATGCGACTGGGCAAATCCCAGCCAGCGTGTCCCCATGCCAATGCGCATGGCTAGGTAGTTTCTGAGCCGCCGCCCCGGTTGGGTGCGATTCATCAGCGCTCCAAATACCACACGTTTTTCATCATAAATACGTGGCATATGTTTGATGGTCTTTGAATCCGGCTGACGCTGCTGCCTTGCGAATGTGTGAGCCACGTAATGAAAGTGACAGCTACCGGAAATCCGCCACCAGAGCTCTGTATCCATGATGAAATGGAGATCTTCCCGAAGCAGTCCCACGGTATCCAAAATCTTGCGCCGGAAAAAAACGGCTGGCTGCAAAATATCCGTTCGCTTTTCCCACCACGTCAAAAGATCCCTGCGATATCTGAAATAGGCTTTTCGGATCGCGGGCGGTTTACCGTCACAAAAGTCCTCCTCGCAGTCTCCGAAAACGACATCCACACCCGTCTTCGACATTTCTGTGCACATCGTTGCGAAAGCTCCCGGCAAATACTGGTCGTCAGCATTCAGCCAGCAGATGACTTCACCTTTTGCTTCGCGGAATGCCTTGTTCAGTGCGTTGGACTGACCGGTGTCTTTTTCAATGTGAACGACTAGATGCGGGTAACGTGCCAGCACCTCGGCTGTGCCATCCGTCGAGCAGTTGTCATAAATTATGTGCTCAAAATCCCCGGCGTTTTGCGCAAGCACACTTTGAATACAACCTTCCAGCCATGCAGCTTGATTCCAGGAAGGCGTGACCACGCTGAAGTAAGGCGTGCTCAACGGAAGACCTCCCTCACTTTCATTTCCACTTCCCGCATCAACTTCGGCAGTGCCAGCAGCCGCTGCGCTTTGGAAATGACATCGGACACCATACCGCGCCTGCCCGCTTCTTCACACAACCAGCGGGTTGCTTTAAAGGCTCGCTGTTCCAAAGCGCGATCAATATTGCGATCCATGATTTCGAGGGGGGATGTCTGGAGGAATGTCGTATCAATCTTCATCACTGCACACCAGTCGAGAAATCCAAGCTGCACTTGTGCGGCCTGCATTCGAGCCCGATCCAGATTGCCGGACATATTATCGCCGTGGTTCCGCTTTTCCAGAACTGCGCCGGCGATATGGCCCCATTCTGCGAGCGCGCCGGTTTTCACCCACATATCCCGATCGGCGGCGGTATTGTAGTCCGTATTCCAACAGCCAAGCTCACGAAACAACGAAGCACGGATCATTGCAGCGCCGGGAGTAGACGGAACGGATTTCCAAAAATTGGCCTTTGCGGCTGACGGCGCTATCCCCTCGCAATTAGCCCGTTCATCGAGCCGACGCGTTCCTTTCGCATCATCAAAGACAATCGCGTTTCCATAGACCACACCGGGAGCGCCTTGTTGCGCCCGTTGCAACAGCCGCTCCAAAGCGTCAGACAAAAGGCGATCATCGGCATCTAGAAACAACAGCCACTCCGCATCGGTCTGCGCAGCGCCCAGATTGCGCGCTACACATACCCCTGCATTCGACTGACGCAACAAAGTCACCTCCGAATCAAACTGTCCCGCCACTTCTGCTGTTCCATCGGTGCTTCCATCATCTACGACAATAATCGAGTCCACCTTGTGCGTCTGATTAACCGCCGACTCAATCGCCTCCGCTAAATAAGCGGCGGCATTGTAGGCCGGGATGATGATGGAAATTTTAGAGCTCAAAATCGCATTAAAGCGCCTGAAACAACATGCTGCGCAGAAATCTTAAATCCTGATTCCTAAATCTTAACTTTTACTAACCCCCACTTGTTGGTCTTGCGATTATGGCGGACAATCTTCGCCTCGCTCTTAAACAATCCGAATTTGCGAAGCGACCCAATAAAAGAATCTGGATGTGAGCCACCATGTGCGTGTAATGCGTGCTTCGCTTCTGTGAGATAATCAAGTCGATCTCCTCCTGTCTTCTGGTCCCCGTGAAAGCGGAACCCGCCGAGTGGAGCTTCCACGGCATAAAGTTCTACATGCTCAAAAAAGCGTGCCCACAGTTCAAAATCGCCAGCCAGCGAATAATCATTTCCCACCTGCGCGCCCGCTTTGTCCCAAAGACTCCGCCGCCAGAACGTGGACTCCTGTTGAATCCACCCCAGTGTAAACCGTCCCGGTAATGGCAGATGCTCGCCGCGCATAAAGCCCGTTTTGGAATATCCCGGCACATTGAGCGCACGCACTGCGCGTCCGGCTGCATCCCAGCGGATTTGCGTCGTGGTCGTGAGCCATTCGATCTGTGGATGTTGCTCAAAGATTTCGTTCACAATCGAAAACGCCCACGGTGTGTATTGATCGTCACTGTTCAGCCACGCCATGATCTCCCCGCTGGTCTTTTGGAAGCCGCGCGTGATGGCGTCATACTGACCACTATCCTTTGCGCTTTCCCAATAATTCAAACGGTCCGCGTATTTGCCGATGATTTCCACACTACCATCCGTGGAGCCGCCATCCATCACGACGTATTCGAGATCCGTATCGTGCTGGTCCAGCACAGAACGCATTGCAGCATCGAGATAGGACGCCTGATTAAACGAAGGGGTAACGATGGAAAACTTCAAAGGCGGGATGGTTTCAAGTTGTAGGTTTGTACGGTGTTAAGCACGCAGGCAAAGCAGCGCTTAGCGAACAATGGAACATGCACGGTTCATAAACATAAAGTCACAAACCTGTTTTTTTAGAAGCTGGAATCACCCGCATGATCCCCCATGGTTCACGGAGAAGACTCGCTGCCTTGTTCATTATCGAAGCAAGCGGCTTGATCAGACGACCGATTCCTTCCAGCCGGTAGCTCATCCAATAGCGCACCCGTTTTCCCGTTGGCGTGCGGCGCCCCGTCCATTCCCCGAGATAATCCGCTACGCCACCCAGTGCGTCTTGATCCACCGTCATTTGGGCGGGAAGACGGAGAGGAGCGGGAAGTTGTAAATATTCCACACCATAGCGGACTGGTGCGCACCAAGTCTGTCCGCCATGGGTGCCGGTTCCATCAAAGCCACCCACATCCACCATCGGCACACGCGGGTAGAGCGCGAGACCGTTTCGGCGAAAGACGGTCCAGTACCACAACACCGCCCAAGACGAATTACGACCCGCGAGACGATCTTCCAGCATCTGCGCCCAGTCATAGGAATCACACAGGTCGAAGCGGCGGCGCACATTCGGATTCTTGATCTCCGCTGCATCCGACGACTCCCAAGTAAAATGTCGCCACGCCCGTTCCCACGTCGCCCAGCCCCATGAACAGGTGAGCGGGAGAAAGAATGCGTCTTCGTTTCCACGGTAACGATTGGGAAAAACGAATCCGGAAATCTGCCAGACATCCGGCGCATCCTGATAACGATCCAGCGCTTGCAGCATGTAATCAATAAATCCTGAACTGAGCGTGAGATCATCCTCCAGCACGATCACACGCCCGCTTTCATCGCAAAGCTGGCTCACCCCTGCGGCCACCGAACGAGCCAGCCCGCGATTTTCCGCCGACTCCACAATGCGTAGCGGCCGCCGTTCCTGCCACTCACGAACCAGCGCACGCATCGCTCCGACTGCAGCTTCCTCTTCCGTGTTTTTTGCACCGTCGCAGAAAACGGTGATATCGCATTCGTCGAGCCGTGCACACCGCTCCAGTGATTCGAACATATGCCTGGCATGCGCCGCGCGGCGGTAAACAAAAATAGCGATGGGTGTGCGCTGACTCACGCTTTGGAAAAAATCACATCCAGTGCAGCATTCGCCTTCGCGTCGCTGGTTTCGATATACGGCTCGGCTTCCAGAAACGGGGCGGATGGAGAGCCTGCACTAATTTGCTCCAGCATCATCGCCGCAGTTGTCGCGTAGGAATACCAGCCATTGCCAATGCGCCCTTCGTAATGTTCGGGCGCGAGCGGGTGGAAGAAGGTGGTAGCCACTCCAAAATAGGGCGCCTCAAAAGCCACGGTTGAAAATCCAGTCACGTGATAATCGGACGCTCGCAACAGCGCATAAAGTGGAAGCCGGGTGCTGCGCTCCATTTCAAATCGATCCCCGGCATAAGCCCTAATGCGTTCACTCAGCTCTCGCAACTGTCCACGCAGATGCGGATGAGCCCTCACCAGCCAGAACCAATCGCCGGGTGCGTCGCGCATGCCTTCCAGCAAATGATCGGGCAGGTTGTCTGCCAGCGGTTGAAGGCTCAGCAAGACCACTTTTGAGTGGTGCTTTAACCCGGACACAAATTCTGCGTCGAACGCATCCAGCGGAGGAGTAGTTCCCTGCTGCCAGCGCGCAATCCAGCGATTGCCACCGACGAGCGGGAGATGTCTCGAAAGATCATCCGTCCGGTTTGCCAGCATGTTGCGCGCAGACTCCGCGCCCCAAACCCAGAAGTAATCCGGCACCATGTCGTATCCTCCCGCTGGGATCCGGCTCCAGTTGGTGTAAAAAGCATGCTCGGGACCGCCTTTGCCATGCTGCACATCCACAGCGGGAATACCGCGTGCATGGCAGGCACTGATCATAGCCATGATAGTCGGATCGTAATAACAGACAAAAAAGACCGCCCTGGGTTTCACCCGATCCAGCACATCCATAAATGCCGCCCGTTCACGCAGGACCTTGTTGAGAAACCTCCGAAGGCGCGAACGATTCGGAAAGGGATTGCTGGTGATTACCTCGATCTGATCGAGCGCACTTTCAAGATCGGCATCCAGCTTGAGAATCTCTTCCGCCACTCCCGTCAGCGACGGATCGAAGAAAATGGTGTGTTCGGCCCGTGGCATGGTGGAAGGCGTTTTTGCGTGTGGCACTTCAAGCTTCAGGCAGCTGTGTGTCTTCCGCGCGTGCTCAATCATCGGATCGAGATGCCTGTTGTAAAAACTTCCAGTAAAGCAATCGCTGTAATCATGAACGCGGGACAGGAACAGCACTTCAGCTTCCGGCAGTGATGAAAGAGTCTTGTGAGCCGCCTGTTTCTCCCGCCAGACCTTAAAGGCGTTGAGCTTCTTTTGAAACCAGCCGGGGCGCAGCGGAGGTGTCGCCACCTGCAAGCGCGTCGTCGCGACTTGAAGCTGCGGCCAGAGCAGAAGACGCAGATAAGGCCAGAGAACCACATCGCCCACGCGGAGACTGTTTACGTCCACCTCGTTCTCGATCCGACGAAAGACTTCAATAACTGCCTGATGACTCATGGTTAACTATTGCGGATTTCGGATTTGGGATTTCGGATTGGCAACCCACAAAATTTTACTCTTTGTCTTGCTCTTGATCTTACTCTCTCAACCCAAGGTTGATTGTTGATAGGAGCGCTAAACGATGTGTGCGCACGACCTCTTCTAAAACTCGATTCTACGGAGAAGGAGTAAGATCAAGAGCAGGACAAAGAGTAAAATTTTGTCCCTGTAAAACGAGTCACTGAGCAGTTCAACTGCCTCCCAAGGCCTGGCTATAGCGTCGTGCTTGCTCTTCCAGACGCACAAATTTTTCAAACTCCGCGGTCGCTGCACTCACGCCGTACAAAGCGTGGTCGCTAATCAGAATCGTCATGCTCATCCACGCGATTCTCTGCATCATTCGCACGAGACCGGAAGGAATGTTCGCGTTTTTCGAAATTGCATCGAGACGAATGAGGAGCGCTGCTGGTGAAGGCTCATCGAAAAGACAAAAACGCTGCACCAGATGCGCCCAGTCCCAGGCGGGCGTTGCAAACGTGTAAACCGCTTTTTCCAAATCCAGCAGCACCGGCCCACCGTCTGACTGGAAAACCACATTGCCACGATGGACCTGCGCATGTAGCACCTGCGCGCCCGCATCCAGATCAAATCGCGGATCAAACTCTTCGATCATTCGCGCATACCAGTCCGCAAGCTCCTGTGCGCGGGAAGCGTCCGGATGCAATCGCTGCCACTGTCCTGTTGAGTGCCACATTTTGATGTGAGCCCTTACCTGCCCGTGTTCGGTGAATCGCTTTTCTGCGAGCTGCCTCACCGTTTCGCTCTGCGGAAATGATTTTAGAACATCATGCGTGCGATTGAGCAAGAGTGCTAGAGCGCGGAGATCTTCCAGCGAGTGATTGAAATGCCGTCCTTCCAGCAGTGGACGGATGTCGAGCCGGTAGATTGTTCCCCCAAATTCGAAAGGTGCTCCAGCGACCTCCAGATGATTCACCGCAATCCCCGCTGCTAGCAGATAGTCTCCTATTTCTTTCTCCAGTTCCGCATGCTCCCACCGCGTGCTGATCCGCACAAACCATGCACCATCATTGCCCGCAACCCTGTAGCGTCCGATCGCGCCGTTTGGTTTGGATAACGCCGTAATTTCGTCCACCGCGCGCCCATGCTGTGCAATGACAGCGCACAAGGCAGCGTGCAGCTTTGGCTCCACTTGCGCATCAAACACCAGCGCCCCGGGAATATCTCCATCCGGCCACGCGAATTCGGCATGCTGTGGCAACTGTGGCTGGGTAATCGGTGAGCTCAATGGGTTTAACCGCTAGGGTTATGGGTCTTCACGCTGTTGCTTCACTTTAACTACGAGAGACGACACTACAGCATCTATAGTTTCCTTATTTTGCGAGTCAGCCACAGGGGACTGCGCCGAAGATCAAGGACTGCTCGAATCAACACCGTCTCGTCCTTGATTTGGTAATATACAGCGAACGGGAAACGAGCAGATAGAAGTCTGTAAAATAAACCAAAGTGCAGGGGATGTATTCCGGCATGTAGCTGTAGCGAATCTATATCTGAATATAGAGTGTCAAAAAGTAGTCCCCGAGTCTCGTCCCTTGCTTCTCATAAAAGTGATAACCACTTTTTAAATCGGCGAGCGCCTATAGTTGAATCGAAACCCTCACTTATAATTTACTGCGTAACTTCTTTTTTGCTATTTCCAAATCAACAAATGCCTCCTCGCCCGAATGGATCGTCCTATCCCTCTCAGTCAAAATATCACCGTGCCATTCAGGGGAATCGATCAGGTTTTCGCCCTTGGAGAGATCGCTCCAAAGTGCCTCCATCAGGCGCAGCTTTTCTGGAACGCTCATTACCTGAAGATTTACGGTCGCTGGCATAGACTTAAAGTAGCAGAAAAAAAGGGGTATCAATTTGTAATTCTGGTTTTACCCAGCGTAAACGCAGAAAGACAGGGACTCAAAACCTCGAATCAACGTGGGATCTTCACGGTAAGTTCGGAGCACCTCATCTTCCATTTCAGCTGGGGATGAATGCGACACGCCTTATTCAGATGTTCACATCTCCTGATTGCACTGGCTCTCCCGCTGGAATTGCCCGTATAGCAGCCTTGCCTGAAACCGCATCCCACTGTTCGACGTTGATCCCCACTGGCGGCCAGGCGAAACCTACGTTGTCGAGCGTGAGTTTGTCTCCCGCAGCAATCGGCTTGCGGGCGACGAGTCCCTTGCGCGTGCTGAGATCGCGAGGTTCTGTGATTTGCGGAGTGCGCTCGCCGAGTGCAGCAGAACAATTCAGCAACTTTTGGTGAAAGGTTTTTAGATCGGAGAGATTGAGCGCGGAAACCACATCCTGTTCGACGCGTGTGTTGTCGTCCACGACGCCTTTCTCGATCATGTTCACGCCTACGCCCACTGCGGCGTAAAGCAGCTCATCTCCGCGGTAATGACAGGAGAGACCGACCGGCACATCGAACGTCTGTTTATAGGTTTGCACAATTCTCAGATGATGCCGCTCCGGTGGTGTGGGATTCGCGCCGGGGTGATGATTGATGATAATCTCCGCGCCTTCACGTTGTGCGACACGCACCGCAGCGGAGAGCTCGTCGAGATAAACGACCCCGGCATCAAATATCACAGGTAGTCCGCTGCGTGCTGCATGGGCGATGAGCGGATGATGCGTGATGTTATGACGGGCAATCTTCACGGCCACTCCGCCTTCCTTGACGAGGAAGTCGATACCTTCGAAATCATACACCGACGCGATGAACGGCATTTTGAGTTCGCGACAGGCTGCAAATATCTGCGCATATCCGGAGAGCGGCACAACTTTGCGTTCGATCAGCGCACGGTAGTCCTCAGCCTTTTTACCACCTGCATGAGTGAACGTGTATTGCAGATTACCGGACTTCAGACACACATCGGCATCATGCAGAATCTCGGTTTTAAAAACCGGTACTCCCGTCGCCGCGATCTGTGCGAGATAGTGGCGGGCAAGCTCGACGTCCTGATTAAAGAACGTGCCGATTTCCGCGATGAGCACGACGGGATGGGCATCGCCGACAGGAACAGGACCGAGATTTACGGTTTTCATATTGGTTGTTGTGCGGGCTTTTTCAGGTGCGCTTCCGCAAGGGCGAATTGATGAGGATGATCGAGATCAAGCGAACGATCTGCAGGCATCATCAAACCGCGCATCGGCGGTGCAAAGAAGGTCTTCTCTTTCAAAAAACGGTCCACACTCCCGAGATAGATCGCGCCATTGGGATGCACGGCAGGCGTTACTGACTGGCCTTGCGTGGAGCGGGCATAAATTTCCGGATGACGAAGCGTCAGTCCGCCGCCGGCATTCAAGTCGCAGGCAAACTCGGGCGGAAACTCGTAATGCGTTACCGTGATCACAAATTCCTCCGGCGCCTTTTCGTGCAGATCAAATGCAGCGTGAATATCGGCGGCTGAGCGCAGGGGCGAAGTCGGTGCCAGCAATGCTACGACATCAAAACGCCCGGTGTTCTCCGGGCGATTCAGGTATTCTGCAATCACTTCCACATTGCGGGCAGTGTCTGTGGCAAGTGCGGCAGGACGCTCATCGGTTTCCACACCGCAGGATTTTGCAATTTGCAGCACTTCGGCGTCGTCCGAAGAGACCACAATACGTTCGAAGATCCCGCACTCCTTTGCGGTCTCCACCGTCCATGCGAGAAGGGGCTTGCCAGCGAGCGGGAGGATGTTCTTACGCGGAACGCGTTTCGATCCGCCTCGCGCCGGGATAAATGCCAGTGCTCTAACTGCCATGTCCGGTAAGTTTGAGGAGGGTGAAAATCACACGTTCCTGATCTGCGTCTGTGAGATTTGCGGAGCTTGGGAGACTCAACGCCTCGCCATGTAATTCGCGGTCAAACTCGCAGCGGTACGACTCACAGCCGGCAAACGCCGGAGACTGATGCAGCGGCTGCCAGAGCGGGCGCGATTGAATGCCAGAATCCGCAAGACGTTTCAACACAGCGCGACTATCCATGCCGCACGCCTTTGCATCCACACGCACTGTGGACAGCCAGTAAGTGCTAAAAGCCCATGGAGCTTCTTTCATGAAATTCAATCCCGGCACCTCCGCGAATGCCTCCTCATAGCGTTTCCCGATTTCGCGCCGGCGTTTGATAAATCCATCCAGTTGCTCAAGCTGCGCACAGCCGACAGCCGCCTGCAAACTGGTAAGCCGGTAATTAAAACCTACGGCGTGGTGGATATATTCCAAAGGATCATCTTTTGCCTGCGTGCTGAGATACTTCGCCCTGTCCAGCAACGCTGGATCGCGAGCCACTAGCATTCCGCCGCCGCCGCAGGTCACGATTTTATTCCCATTAAAACTAAACCCCGCTGCTACTCCCACCGAACCGACTTTCTTTCCCCGGTATTCAGTGCCGAGTGCTTCTGCGCAGTCTTCGATCAGGATCACGCCGAATTCCGAACAGACTTTGGCTAGAGCTTCGAGATCCACGGGATGCCCGAGAATATGCACGGCGACTAGTGCGCTGATTCTACGTCCAGTATGCTTGTTGAAAAGCCCGCCGCTGTTGCGCACGCATTTTTCAGTAAAAAAACCACGCACTGCTTCCGGATCAATCTGCCAGTATTCCGATTCCGCTCCAATAAAGACCGGCAATGCATTGGCATACCGAATCGCATTGGCGGGTGCTACAAACGTAAGATCGGAAATCAGGACTTCGTCGTCTGCCTTCACGCCGCCCACCAAAAGCGCGAGATGCAACGCCGCCGTTCCGCACGTAACCGCTACCGCCCGTTGCGCGACGGTATAACGCGCAAAATCTTTTTCAAACCGGTCTACAAACGGTCCGACCGAAGACACAAAACCGCTGGCGATACATTCCTGCAAATACTCCGCCTCACGTCCTGCAAAATGCGGAACGCTCAGCGGAATCATTCCGGCTGCTGCGGGTGCTCCAGGTTCAAGAATCGGTTTCATTTTAAATTAGTTTATGCGCGAAGCGCCACTCCCTTTTCACTTCTTCCCTCATCCTTCTTCCTTGTCCCTCACACCACATACTTGTCTGCCCGAAACGCACCGATGTTCGGACGCATCCATTCCACGACTTTTGCGAGACCGTCTTCAATGCTCACGGTCGATTGCCAACCCAGTAACTGTTTCGCTTTTTCAGGCGATGAAAGAAGCCTGTCAATCTCGCTGGCTTCAGGACGAACCCGATCCTCGCTGCAAACGACGGGCAGCTTTTTGCCGAGA
>Ga0209181_10011162_pt1 | contig 11567 bp, 10 predicted proteins | sample MAT05_FD_187208 | JGI IMG/M metagenome (GOLD analysis project Ga0209181, IMG submission 187208) | Freshwater microbial communities from Lake Fryxell liftoff mats and glacier meltwater in Antarctica - MAT-05 (SPAdes) (version 2) | ecosystem: Environmental > Aquatic > Freshwater > Ice > Liftoff... | reverse complement strand
CATGTCCTTGCAGCGCTGCTTCGTGAATTTGTGTAGAACCGCGCTCGCCCCTTGCATTCAAATTCGCGCCCGATCTTAACATGCCTGAATCACAACTACATCGTTTCGGACCGCGGCAACTTGCAATGGCGTATTCCCGTACGACCCGATTGTAGTTGGTTTAATGACCGAGAAATATTTAAAATCCGGCAGCCTCCCCAACTTCACGCAAGAAATTCGCCAGCACGGATCAGCCACGTGCGCAGTTATTACAACAGATCAACGCAAATCATTAACCTGCAGCTTGCGCCCTATTTGATCAGCGTGACCGGCACGTTGACCAAGTGCAGCACGCGTTTTGCGGTTGAGCCGAATATGAGTTGAGCAATCGCACCGGCGCCGCGTGTGCCCATGACTATGCGCGTGACCGCTTGCTCCCGCGCGATTTGGGCGATGGTTTCTGCGGGCTCGCCCACGGCCACGATTGGGCGGAAGGACAATCCGGCCGCGGTCACGCGTGCCAGCGCGGACTTCAACTGCTGCATACCTTCCTGCTGCTGCGCTTCCACAATCGCGCCCGACAGTTCGGCAATGCGGGTAATCGATTTCGGATAGGGCGCCTGCACATTCAATACCAGCAGATCGCCGCCCGCCCCACGTCGTGCTTCGGCAATGACGAAGTCGGTGGCGCGGTTGGCATGGTCGGAGCCATCGATCGGTAGCAGTGTCAGCCTGTGCGCCTTTGCTGCGGGCGCCAGCGCTGCGTTTTCCGGCGTGGCGCGGCCGCTCTGATGCATGGTCAGGGTCGGTGTTGATATCAGCGTGACCGGCAGCGCGACTGAATTGACCACTTTGGTTGCGATCGACCCGACCAGCAGGGAGCCGAGGACGCTGGTGCCGCGCGTGCCCATGACGATCTCTGCATAGGCGCCGGTTGCGGCCTGATCGAAGATCACGCGGCCGGGATCGCCGTAGGCAATCTCAGTGCTGAACGCGACGCCGGCCTCCTTTAGCACGGCAATCACCAGTGCCAGCGCAGCTTGGCCCTGCTCTTCGGCGTAGTCGTGGATCATGCTGGCGGACACCACCCTGGCCAGGCCCGTGTGCACGGTTGGTCGGTACTGCACATTCAAGAGATGCAGCGCGAGCGTCTCGCCAGCTTGCATGCGCTCAGCCACATGCATCGCCGCAAACTGCGAGCCAATGGATCCGTCAACCGGTACCAGGATTTTGCGCATGGGCTTCATCGCTAAAGTTCTATGGATTTTCAGAGTGTAGCGGACTGCGGCACGGCGTCGGAGCCGCACCTCTGCGCACTGCTGCATTGATCAGGGTCAATGGATTCGAACAGCCGTTGCGCGATGCTCGAATGCTCCGACTTTGGACCCACGGATTCCATGGACGCACGTTTGAGCTTTCTCGGTGCCAATGGCACGGTCACTGGCAGCCGCTACTTGGTGGAAACCGATTCACATCGATTGCTGATCGACTGTGGCTTGTTCCAGGGCTACAAGCAACTGCGACTGCGCAACTGGGCGCCGCCGCCGTTCGATCCTGCAGACATCGATGCGGTCGTGCTGACACACGCGCATATTGACCATTCGGGCTATCTGCCGCGTCTGGCGCAACTGGGCTACTCGGGGCCGGTGTATGCAACGCCGGGCACTTGCGAGCTGTGCATGATCCTGTTGCCCGATGCCGGTCATATTCAGGAAGAGGATGCGCGGCGCGCGGAGAGCCACGGCTATTCCAAGCACCATCCCGCGCTGCCGCTGTACACCGAAGCCGATGCCATGCAGTCGCTGGAACTGCTGCGACCGGTCGACTTCGACCAAGACTTCGAACCAGTTCCTGGCGTGCGCTGCCGTTTACACCGCGCCGGCCATCTGCTTGGCGCGGCATCCGTGCAACTTACGATCGGCGAGCGCAACGTGCTCTTCAGTGGCGACTTGGGGCGTCCGCAGGATTCGATCATGCTGCCGCCAGTGCCGCCGCCGGCTGCGGATGTGCTGATCGTCGAATCCACCTATGGCAACCGCCGCCATCGCCAGTCTTCGCCGGATGACGATCTGGCGCCGATCATCAGCGAGGTCGCGGCGGCCGGTGGAGTCGTTGTCATTCCGACCTTCGCTGTAGGCCGTGCGCAAGCGCTGCTGCTGATCCTTGGGCGACTGCGCGCCGCGGGACGCATTCCACCTGCTTTGCCGATTTACCTCGACAGCCCGATGGCGATTGATGCGACACAGTTGTACCTCGATCATCATGCCGAGCATCGATTGAGTGGCGACGATTGCAAGCTCATCCGCGACACCGCGACGCTGGTGCGCAGCCGTGATGAATCGCGTGCATTGATGCAAAGCCACGGCCCCAAAGTGATCCTGGCTGCGAGTGGAATGCTCACCGGCGGACGTGTGCTACATCACTTGAAGGCTTTCGCGCCGGATGCGCGCAATGCCATCGTACTCAGCGGCTACCAAGCCGGCGGCACCCGCGGCGCGCTGATCGCGCGTGGTGATCCCAGTGTGCGCATTCACGGTGCCGACGTGCCGATTCGCGCCGCCGTGCACCAATTGGAATCGGCCTCTGCACATGCGGACGCTGACGAGCTTTTGGCCTGGATGAAATGCGCGCCGCGCGCACCCGAACAGGTCTATGTCACCCACGGCGAGCCCGATGCCGCAGACGCGCTGCGCGGCCGCATCGAACACGAACTGGGATGGAGCGCTACGGTCCCGGAGTTCCGCGACGTCGTGCCGCTGTAGCGGCAGTTGCCACGGTAAGTTCGCCTTGGGCGTACGCATATTCCTGCTTGCAAAAAACAAACCATACTGGCGCCCGGTCCATGAATGACGCAAATGACACGCGCCGACGACACCCCGACCAGCACGCTTGCGCGCGCAGCGAGCGGATACCGTGAGGTCTTCCGAGTCTTTTTACGTCTCGGATTGACGTCCTTCGGCGGACCGATTGCGCATCTGGGCTATTTTCGCGAGGAGTTCGTATGCCGACGTGGCTGGCTGGATGAAACCCAGTTTGCACATTTGCTGGCGGTGTGTCAGTTCCTGCCCGGGCCGGCAAGCAGCCAGATGGGATTTGCGATCGGGCTATTCCGCGCGGGCTGGCGCGGTGCCTTAGCGGCCTTCCTGGCGTTCACCCTACCCTCCGCGCTGCTGATGTTTGGCTTCGCCGCGCTCGCGCCCTCGCTCGGTCATGGCATCGGCGCCGCGAGCGTGCACGGCTTGAAGCTGGTGGCCGTGGTCATCGTCGCGCACGGCTTGCTCGGCATGGCGCGGCAGCTTGTGCCGGATCTCCCGCGCGCCCTGATCGCGATCAGCGTGCTCGCGCTGATCGGGTCGACGGGCAACGCCTTGACGCAAATCGTCGCGATCGTCCTCGGCGGGTTGCTTGGGCTCTGGCTGTGCCGCCACGTCACTGCGCCGGCGACTGCGGTCTTCCGTGTGGACTACGGTCGCCGCACCGCGGCCGTGTTGCTGATGCTGTTCCTGAGCGGACTTTGCGCCGCCTGGATGCTGCCCAGTTCGCAGGCGCCAACCGCCTTCGGATTGGCGGCCGCCTTCTACAAGGCCGGCGCGCTGGTATTCGGCGGTGGTCACGTGGTGTTGCCGTTGCTGCAAGAGACGCTGGTCGAAACCGACTGGGTCAGGCAGGACGTCTTTCTGGCCGGCTATGGTGCGGCGCAAGCGGTGCCGGGACCGTTGTTCTCGCTGGCCGCATTCCTCGGTGCCGAGGTGCCGCTGGACCTGCCGACGGCAGTGAGCGCATCAATCGCATTGTTTGCGGTGTTTCTGCCTGGCTTTCTGTTGCTGCTGGCGGTACTACCGGTCTGGGCCGCGCTGGCGCAGCGAAAATGGGCGGCCAGTGGCATGGCCGGCGTCAATGCTGCCGTTGTTGGCATTTTGGCGGCCGCATTCCTAAATCCGGTCTTGGCCGAAGGCATCCGCGGATCGCTCGATCTCAGCATCGCGCTCGTTGGCTTTGCCCTGCTCGCCGGCGCGCGCCTATCGCCCGTCTGGGTGGTGCTCTGGTGCGTGACCGCCGCGATTGCCAGCAGCCCGTATGGATAGCGCAGCTCCGAGGGCGCCCGCAAGATGCGGCAGACCGTGGCGGGCAGGTACCGCGGATTGTGGCGTAGGCGATCTGGCCCGCGATCTCGCGCCGATGACAACATCGTGTGCTGTCCGACGGCGGCTTTGCCCACTGCGCTGGAAAAACTGAAGGGTGATCTCGTTTGCCTGAGTGTTTAGGCGCCGCGCTTTCAGAGCGCAAGCCGATGGATGACCTGACTCGAATCATCCGGGTCGATTTCTGTGGAGAATCCCAATCCGTGGGCTAGTTCGCGCATCTGCATGTTGACGGCGCTATCGATCGACACCATCGCGCGAATTCCCTGCTCGCGCGCAGTCGCAATGAGATGTCGCATCAGCAATGTGCCAAGCCCAAGCGCTTGCCAATCGTCCGCGACGGTGATGGCACATTCGCAATTGCTACCGTCGGCGATGATGCTGTAGCGGCTGATCCCTACCATTAGCTTTTTGCCCTCGCGATGCACGAGAGCAATGAAAGCCCGCGCATGGCTGGGATCGAGATCGGTGAGCCTGTGGATCAGATCATCGCTGATGTTGACGCGACCGAGAAAGCGTTGCCGTTGCGACTGCTCCGACAGCGATTCGATGAAAGCGCGTTCGAGTTGCGCATCATCCTTCTGGATCGTACGAATCAGCACATGCGCTCCATCGCGCAGTGTCTCGTTCCAATGCATTGCCGATTCCGCAGACGCATGTCCGGCGTCTATCGCAAGGCCTTGGGCGGCTGTGACGCCGGTCGCCGGCACCGCCACATCGGATGGATATTTCGCGTGCGCGTCGTTCATGGTCGGCTCCGGCAGGTGTAGCGCGAAGGCTGCGGCTATTGTCGTCGCCACGTATTGATCCAGGTCAACGGTGCACGTCGGCGACATTCCCGGAAGTACGTCTTAGTCAGTGACCTCATTGATGCCGGCAGGCGCGGGCGCTTGCACGCGGTCGAGCCGACTGCTGACGTCGTGCCGCAATTGCTGGATTTCCGTGTGTAAGCGGGCAATTTCGCGCATCAGATCGGACTCGATCTGGCGCTCCTCGGTGCGTACGAATACGGCTGCCACAGACGCGGTGACCAGCGACAGGACCGCCAGCCCGAGCAGCACCACGACCACCGCAAACAGGCGCGACGCCGTCGTGCTCGGCACGATATCCCCGTAACCCACTGTCGCGGCCGTGGTGAATGCCAGCCACAGCGCATCGCCGAACCTGTCCGCGCTCGGTTCCAATACCCAAAACCCCAGGCCTCCGAACACTAAGATGAGCACACATAAGGCCAGCGAATACAGCAGGCCATTGCGGGTAAAGACTGTCTTGTGGTGGCGTCGATGGGTCATTACGCATGCTGTATGACCCGCGCGCACCGCAACTTGATCTGCATCAAAAGTGCACGCCTGAATAGCGGGATACTCACGCCCTATTCAATCGGACAAGCCCCCGATTGCCTGTGCTGACGGATTCGGACGGATTGCTATGGATTCCGAGGGTTACCGCTACATTTGGGCCTATCTCGTCGACGCCTGCGCCGGCGTACTCGGCCGCAGCAGCAGCGACTGTCTAAGCGACGATGAATTCGCTGTGGTCGAGTGCCGTGGCGGCCCGACGGCGCTCTGGCGCGTTCGGTGATGAACCTCTCAAGCGGCCGTCTGCTGGTACTTAACTTGGGCTCGTCGAGCCTGAAAGCCACCTGTTACGAGCCCAAAGCTCACGCCTCGCAGAGATGGCACGAATCGGGTCGGTGTTCGGTCGAGGCTGGCGCCGATAGGTCAACACTGGAGTCCTTGGTGTCGTCGATGGCGGGACTCGCCAATGACCCGGAGGTTGTCGCCCACCGCATCGTGCACGGCGGCGACGTCCCCGGCGCGGTCGATCTTACCGATGAGCGAATCGCGGCTTTAGCGAAATTTTCCGCGTGGGCACCACTTCATCAACCGCCAGCGCTCGCGCTCGTAGCGGCAGCACGGGCGCGCTGGCCGCTGGCGCGTCAGATCGGCATGTTCGATACCTGCTTCCACCAGACACTGCCCGAGGCGCAGCGCTACTTTGCACTGCCGCACGCGCTGCATGCGCTCGGCATCAAGCGCTATGGTTTCCACGGGCTCGCGTTTCAATCGGCATTGCGGAAGTTGTGCGCGACCGAGCCGGATCTTGCTGCTGGCCGCGTAGTGCTCGCCCACCTGGGCGGCGGCAGCAGTATTTGCGCCTCGCTCGACGGGCGCAGCGTTGCCACCAGCATGGGCATGACCCCGCTCGCAGGCGTGCCGATGGCAACGCGCAGCGGCTCGCTCGATCCGGGTGTGCTGCTGCATCTGCAGCGGCAGTTGCAGCTCTCGCCGCCGCAAATCGATCAACTGCTTTGGAAGGACAGCGGATTGAAAGGAATCTCCGGCGAAAGCGCCGATATGCGTGTCCTATTGGCCTGCGCTTCACCGCGCGCCGAATTGGCCATCGAGATCTATGTGAACGCCGTCGCCGAGACCATCGCCGCGCACGCCGTGAGCATCGCGGGCATCGACGCATTGGTGTTTTCCGGTGGCATCGGCGCCAACGCCTGGCAGATCCGCGATCGCATCGCTCAAAAATTGCAGTGGCTGGGCGTCACGCTGGATGCCGCTGCCAATCGCAATGGCGTCGGCGAAATTTCGCGAAGTACGGCGCCGCTTCGAAGTTTTGTCGTCGCCGTCGATGAGGCGTACGAGATTGCCGAGGCCGTTGCAAGCTTCGTGTCTGCTCACTGAGCACGCGATGCCCGATCTGGAACAACTGCCGATGCTGGCGAGCGAAATCCTCGAATCGCTGCCGGTGGCGATACTGGTCGTCGACGCCGGCCAACGTATTTGCTGGATCAATCTTGAGGCGGAACGACTTTTTGGTTACCGCCGCGAAGACCTCCTGGGTAGAACGCTAGAACCGCTGCTCCCGGAGTCGCTGCATGCACATCACACCGGCTGGATGCAGGGATTCATGCTGGATCCCAGCGCGCGCGCGATGGGGGCCAACCGCGACTTGATGGCGAAGAAGTCAGACGGCACGCAGTTCCCGGTGGAAATTGCGCTCAACCCGATTCGCACGGACGCAAGCCTGTATGTGGCAGTTGCGGTCGTCGATCTCTCCGCGCGCAAGGCGCTGGAGCGTCGCGTGCTGGCCGATCAGGCCGAACTCGAACGTCTGGTGCGCCAGCGCACCGCGGAGTTGGAGCGCAGCATCAGCGAGCAACGCGCCATCGTGCATCGTCTGGAGGCCACCCAAACCAGTTTGGAACGGCTAACGCGAGAAGACCCGCTGACTGGTCTTGCGAATCGGCGCGACTTCGATGCCCAACTGGCGCGCGCGCATGACCGCGCCACGCGGCGTAATCAGCCGCTAACGGTCGCGATGCTGGATCTCGATCACTTCAAGCGCGTGAATGATCGCTTTGGTCACCTGATCGGGGACGAGGTATTGCGCCAGGTGGCCGGTATTCTGCGTCGTCAATGCCGATCCGCCGATCTTCCGGCGCGATATGGCGGAGAAGAATTTGTCATTGCGCTACCCGATTCCACGCTGGCGGAGGCAGCACTGCTGTGTGAGCGTATCCGCGCGAGCGTACAGGCACAGGATTGGGCATCGATCCAGCCGGGCCTAAGCATGACTATCAGCATCGGTGCCGCCATGCGCCAAGCGGGCGAAACGGCACAGGCACTGGTCGAGCGCGCAGACCGCTGTCTGTACCGGGCCAAGCGCGCAGGGCGCAATCAGGTCGCAATGAGCAGCGGATAGATCGGACACAGCTTCTGACTTGGCACGATACGGCGCTCGGAAAAGACGTGTTGAGAGGTTCTCCAGGGGATCCAAGCGATCAAAAGCTGCAGGTGTTGCGGTGCATCTAGCCCATCTTCAGCACTTCCCAAATCGTTTTGAAGTGCGATAACCGCTTTCTAGATACTTGCCGGCCAGGGATTGGTCGTGCTGCGCACCCGGGCATGTTCGTTCGCCGCACACAAACTAGCTCGCGCCTGTCCTGGCGCTTCAGACTGTCCTTGGTTGTTGCGTGCTCGCGTTCTCGGTCGAGCAGCGCACCGGCGAGATCGGCGTCCGCCTGGCCAACGGCGCCCGCGCCGCCGATGTGCAGAAGCTGGTACTGCGTCAGGGCATGCTGCTGGTCGGCATTGGCCTCGCCATCGGCACCGTGGGCGCGCTGCTCGGCGGGCGCATGCTCGAATCGCAGTTATTCGGTGTCGAGCAAAGCGATCCGCTCACGTTACTGGTGGTGCTCGCGCTACTCGGCGGCACCGCGCTGCTCGCCGCCGCGCCACCCGCGTGGCGCCGATGGTGGCGTTGCGGAACGAGTAGGCCGAGACCGCTTTTGTGGGTTCGGACTTGTCCGAACGCTTTTGAGTTGCGAAGTCACCAGCGTCCGGACAAGTAATGCGGGAGCGGGGCTGGCTCTTGCTGTTGTGGGTCCGGCTACGTCGATTGTTGGTCAGGATTACGGAACAAAACGAACTACGTCGCAATGACTTCGACGATCGCGCTGAATGGGAGCAAACTAATGGTCTTGACGGCAATTTCACCGCCGTCCTCACCCGATCGCTCGGAGCCTCGCGATGATTCGGAAGTCACTGCCAAAGATGCCTAGTGTGCTGTCAGCGCTCGCCCTGTTTCTCGCGGCAGGATTGGGCGCGGAGGAAGGGGCCGCGGAGAACCGGCGCGATGGGTCGGCAACCGCCACTGAGGACGCGCGGACACCGGATTCGAAGAGTCGCGCAGCCGCAGCCGGGCAAACCGAATCGTCGAACAGCGTGGTCGAGCACCCGACCGGGTTCCCGCCGATGGATCAGATCCCGGTCGATCGCAACGGACAACCGATGTTCGGTGGCTGGGGCGTGCCTTCAGAGGTCAGAGACCCACCGGCGACTTATCGCTCCGATACCCCGGACGTGCAGATCAAATCCTACGACGTGCCGACTCCGAAGAAACCCGATAGCGATCGAGTTCGCCGTGGCGTGCTGTACATCGATGCGCTGGATAAAGTTTTGATCCCGGAGGACCCGATCACAACCGCAACCAACAAGATTGCCGGAACGATTTCCCCGGCGTTTGACGCGATGGATTTCGATACCGACGCTGCCGTGAGCGGGTTTTTCCATATCCCACCGGACAGCCACGCTGCATCCGGCCCAGACCATGTCGTGGTGGTGACCAATACCAGTATCCGCACCTACAATAAAAGTGGCGTACTGCAAGGCTCAGCGGCCTCACTGCAAACCTTCTTCTCCCCCGGCGGCTTTGCCACGCCGCCGACCACCGGCACCTTCGACCCGAAAATCATCTACGACACCTTTGCCCAGCGCTGGGTGCTGGTCACGCTTGAAAGAGTTAATTCGCCGCAAGCTTCTTTTATTTTCGTCGCCGTATCGGCAACCAGCGACCCCACCGGAACCTGGACGCGCACGCGCATTACTTCACTAGAAACGATTTCTGGCACGGTCAGTTGGCTCGATTACCCTGGTCTCGGTTATGATGAACAAGCGGTTTATATCACCGGCAATATGTTCTCCTTCCCGGGAGTGTTCCAGGCCGCGCGCGTGTTCATCATGCCCAAGGGCCTAGGTACCGGTGGTTTCTACGACGGCGGAGCTGCCGTCGTTAACCGCTTCAACCAATATGCCGGCGGCGGCGCGGCGACCACGACTCAAGCGGCACGCATCATCGGCGCACCGCCGTCCGGAGCAACCGGCACCTGGCTCACCGCCTACAGCTCGCTTAGCGATGGCACCAACGAATTCGTGCAGATTGTGCGCGTCGATAATCCGACCGGCTCGCCCACCTTTACCGTCGCCCAACTCAGCCTGGGCGATATCTCGAACAACGGGGCGCTCCCAGGAGCGGCGCAATCTGGCACTGCTACCACGATTTCGACCAATGACTCTCGCTCACTAGATGCGGTCTGGCAGAACAACGCGCTCTGGACCGCGTTTTCTTACAACTCGAAGACCGCTCCGAATACCGGCCAGGTCACTGCCCGTTATGTGAAGCTCAATACCACCAATGTCGCCGCGGTAACGGTCACCGAGCAGGCTGACGTCGGTGGCGAAGATATCGTCGCCGGCGTCTTGACCTTCTTTCCCGCAATCTCTGTCAACGAGCGCGGGGCTGCGGTGATCGGTTTCTCGGCGTCGACCTCATCGATTTTCCCGGGCGCATACGCGGTGAGCCACCGCACGACCGATGCCGCGGGCGTCGTGTCGGCGAGCGCGACATTGCGCGCTGGCACTGATTTCTATATTCGTACCTTCAGCAGCGGCAGCAATCGCTGGGGTGATTACAGCGGTGTCTCCACTGACCCGAGCACGCAATGCTTTTGGGTGTTCAACCAATACGCACGCTCGCGCGGCACCATCCTGAGTGGCGAGGACGGCCGCTGGGCGACGACCATGGGCCGCGCCTGCGTCTGTCACGGCACCGAGAGCAGCGGCGATACGGATCTCGACGGTATCTGCCAGACCAGCGACAACTGTCCGAGCGTCGCGAATTTCGGACAAGGCAATCTGGATGGCGACTCGCTCGGCGATGCCTGCGATCCGTGTCCGAGCAGTTCGACCGGCGGCTGCACCGCTCCGAGTGCCGATCTTTCCATCGTCAAGAGCGATGGAGTCTCCGTACTCGCTGCCGGTGCCAATACGACTTACACGATCACGGTGACCAATCCGACCGCCAATGCGCTGAGCGGCGTCGTCGTCGTCGACGATTTCCCGGCGCAGGTCGCTGGTTGCACCTGGACCTGCGCCGCGTCGGGGGCGGGCAGTTGTGCGCGCAGTTTCGGCTCCGGAAACATGAACGAAACCAATGTTATCGCGGCCAACGGCACCTTGACCTACAGCGCCACGTGTACGGTCCGCAACACCACTTCCGGAGTCTTCATCAATACCGCGACAGTGAGCTATGCCAACGACCCGGCCGCCGCCAACAACACCTCGTCCGACAGCAACTTCGTCGGACTGGTTTCGGATGTCAGCATCACCAAGACCGATGGCGTGACCGTCGTCAATGCCGGCGGGAGCCTCACCTACACGGTCGTGGCCAGCAACCCGGCCGCGAGTTTGATCACCGGCGTCAGCGTGGCCGACACCATTCCCGCGAGCCTGACTTGCAACTGGACGTGTTCGGCCCCCGGCGGGAGCTGTCAGGCTGCCAGCGGCAGCGGCAGCTTCAGCCACGTGAACAACATCGCCGCGGGCGGCGCGGTGACCTATACCCTCAACTGTACGGTCGCCGTCGGCGCGACCGGCACGATCACCAACACTGCCACGGCGACTTACGCTGGCGACCCGAATTCGGCCAATAACAGTGCCACGGATGTCGACAACGTCAATACCGCGCCGACCTTCACGCCCGCAGCCGCGCTCTCGCGTCAGCAGGGCACCCCGGTCGGCGCCGCCGTGACCGTCGGCACCGCCGCCGACGCGACCACGCCGGCTGACAGCCTCATCGTCACCCAGATCGCTGGCG
>Ga0209181_10011161_pt1 | contig 11567 bp, 7 predicted proteins | sample MAT05_FD_187208 | JGI IMG/M metagenome (GOLD analysis project Ga0209181, IMG submission 187208) | Freshwater microbial communities from Lake Fryxell liftoff mats and glacier meltwater in Antarctica - MAT-05 (SPAdes) (version 2) | ecosystem: Environmental > Aquatic > Freshwater > Ice > Liftoff... | reverse complement strand
GCTCGTTCGAGCTGATTTATTCCGACCAAAAGATAGCCTGTTGAGTGGCCCGGCGGGAGGTGTTATTGGCTCCTCGGCTATCAATGCGGTCGATAGCCAATCCGGTCTACTAACGCTCGACATGGGAGGCACCAGCACCGACGTGGCTCGAATTCAAGGGACACCCGATTATCGATTTTCGACCAAAATTGGGCCGTTTGAACTTCAATTGCCTTCGCTGGCTATTGAGACAGTAGCCGCCGGGGGCGGTTCGGTGTGCTGGTTCGACGCTACCTCGGGTCGCTTGCGGGTGGGGCCACACAGCGCCGGAGCCAGTCCCGGTCCGGCCTGTTACGGTGATGAGGAGCACGGTCAACCCCTATTGTTGACTATTACCGACGTAAACCTATTACTAGGACGATTGCATCCGGCTCAGTTCGGTATTCCAATTTTCCCCGAACGGGCTCAGGCTGCTTTAGACGTTGTTGCCCAACAGCTTGGCGGCCCTGTCGATGCCATTCTGGCTGGTTTCGCCCGTATTGCCGATGAAGCGATGGCCGGGGCAATTCGAACAATTTCTATTGCGCGGGGCTTCGACCCAACAGACTATAGTTTACTGGCGTTTGGTGGAGCGGGAGGGCTACATGCTTGTTCGGTGGCCCGATTGCTTGGTATGACCCGCGTGGTGCTCCCCTTCGATGGAGGTTTACTGAGTGCGTATGGCATGGGGAAGGCCCGCATTGAGCGGATGGCTTCGCGGGCGGTGTTGCAGCCACTAGTAACCGAAGAGGTTCATTTGCCAGCCCTGATTGCTGAGCTAGAAACTGAAGCGACGCACGAACTTCGGCAGGATGTTGGTGATGCTATACCTATTGGCCAGTCGGTGGTGCGGGTGTTCATGCGGTTGCAAGGGCAGGAATCCAGTGTTGAGCTGCCCTACAGTCATGTATTGGCAGATGATTTTCGGGCGGTTTACCGTCAACGGTACGGGCATTATCCCGAAGGCCGGGCGGTAGAAGTCGAAAGTGTTCGGGTGTTGGTTGGAACAGCACCACCAGCCGAAGCCGTCAACACCGAACCAGTGAATCTTAGGCCTGCTCAACCGGCGTTTCGTACCGAGCTTTTTCCCGCTTACGACTGGACGAAACTCCAACCCGGCGAGACCTTTGCAGGTCCAGCTTTGCTACTTAACACCACCTCGTCGGCTTTCATCGAAGCGGGCTGGCAACTGACTGTTCAGGCTAATCGAAACGCCGTGGTGACCGCACCTGAGTTGTCGGACCGCCCCGATTCCCTCTCCTTGGCAAGGAGAGGGAATGGCTTATCAGACAACTTTGTTTCTGATACCACTATTTTTGAGGAGTCAAAACGGATGTTGATACCTCCCCTCTCCTTCGCAAGGAGAGGGGCTGGGGGTGAGGTTGAATCCATTCAACTTGAATTATTTACCCGGCGTTTTATGAGCATTGCCGAGGAAATGGGTACCCAGTTGCAACGAACGGCCTTTTCGACAAATGTGAAAGAGCGGCTCGATTTCTCTTGCGCCCTGCTCGACGCCCGCGCCGAACTGGTGGCCAATGCGCCCCACATACCGGTTCATCTGGGGAGTTTGGGCGTTTGTGCGCGACTCTGTCTGGAAAAACTACCACTGGGTCCGGGCGATGTGATCATTACCAACCACCCCCAATTCGGTGGGTCGCACCTGCCCGACGTAACGCTGTTACAGGGCGTTTTTACTGACAACGCTGCGTTGGTTGGCTATGTGATTAACCGGGCACACCACGCCGAAATAGGCGGAAAAGTACCGGGCTCGATGCCGCCTGATGCAACCACGTTGATCGAAGAAGGCGTTGTGCTGGAACCGCAATATGTGGTGAAAGATGGGCGATTTTTGTGGGAGAGCGACGACTCAACGGGTGGTTTAGAAAACCGCTTTACCCAGGCTCCATACCCAACCCGCGCACTGGCCGAAAACCGGGCTGATATTGAAGCCGCGCTGGCCTCGCTCCGGGCGGGCGAAACGGCGCTGGTCAATCTGGTTCGGACGCATGGTCTGTCAACGGTGCATCGATACATGGATCGCCTGAAACAATCAGCCACCAGTAGCATGGCAACTGTTCTGCAACAGCATGAAGGCAAGATGTTTACGGCCGAAGAGTCACTAGACGACGGCCACACGATCTCGGTGCAAATTTGGGTAGAGAAGGGGCAGATTGAGTTCGATTTTTCGGGAACATCGGGCGTTCATCCCAACAACCTCAATGCTAACGTGTCGATTTTGCATAGCGCGGTACTGTACGTGCTTCGACTCTGGTGCGCACGCGACATTCCACTCAACGAGGGCTTAATGGCTCCTGTTCGGTTTGTGTTGCCGAAATCCTCGTTCCTCAATCCTATTTTCCCCGATAATCAACCTGATGCCTGCCCGGCCGTGGTAGGCGGGAATACGGAGGTGAGCCAACGCCTGGTCGATACGCTGTTGAAAGCGTTGGGCCTGGCAGCTTGTAGCTACGGCACCATGAATAATTTCCTGTTTGGCAGGTCGTCGCAGTCCGGTAACGGGTCCAGTTTTGGCTATTACGAAACGATTGGTGGCGGCACAGGCGCGACTTTAGAGGCCAACGGGCGTTCGGCGGTGCATCAGCACATGACCAATACCAAACTCACCGACCCCGAAGAATTGGAGCGACGTTATCCCGTTCGTCTGCGTGAGTTTAGTGTTCGGACCGGCTCGGGTGGGAAAGGTCGGCGGCATGGGGGCGATGGCATCGTCCGGGAAATCGAATTTCTGGAGCCAGTTCAGGCCACTTTACTCAGTCAGCATAGGGTAGTGGCTCCGTATGGATTACACGGCGGTGAAGCGGGAAAAGTTGGTCAGCAAACGCTGATCACAATTGATGGCCAACAGGAATCGCTCCCCGGTATTTTCACTCGGGCCATGTTGGCAGGCGAACGAATCCGTATTGAAACGCCGGGTGGGGGAGGTGTGGGTAAATAATATCCGCCAACAATTTTCACCCCATCGGGTTATTTGGGTAGAACTTACATACTCAAGTTATGACTACTGATCTAAATAAACCGGAAACCAAAGAGCAAGGGGTGAAAAATATTCAACCCAACATTGGCCTTGACAAGGACGTCCTCAAAAAGGACAACGAAATGCTGAATGCCTATCTGGCCGATCTGCACGTTTTATATATCAAAACCCGCAAATACCATTGGAATGTAGCGGGTCCAAGCTTCAAAGAGTATCACGAATTTTTTGAAGAGCAATACAAAGCACTCGAAGAAATGATCGACGAGGTTGCCGAACGTATTCGGACGCTGGGCGGCAAGCCTCTTTCGACTATGGAAGACTTTGTTGGTGGGGCAAGTCTGAAAGAAGACCATAGTGGCGAGGTTAAAACACTCCATATGTTCGAACGGTTACTGGCCGACCATGAGCAGGTTACCCGTGAGTTACGCGACAATGTGAATACAACGGCCGACGAGCTTGAGGATGCAGGCACAGCCGACTTCCTGACAGGTCTGATGGAAACTCACGAGAAAATGGCGTGGATGCTGCGGAAGTATCTGTCGTAACATTTTGTAGGGCAGAATGACAATTCTTTCTATATGTTCACTCATCGGTGGAGCCGACTTCAGCGATTTCCCCAAAAACAATTCGGGCCGCAACACCATGATCGATTCGCCCTCGGTTATTTCGGATACGCAACTGGACGGGTTGAAAATTAAGACGGTATTCGAAGCGGAATAAATAAAATATAGTAACCTAGTCGACTAAGCCTGAAGGACGCCCATTTTTAGGGCTGTTTTCTCAGGCTTAGTCGTTCTTGTATACATATTTTTACTCCAAAAACCGTTCCTATTTTGCTTTTCAAGTACGCCATACTCGGGTTCTCACCAGCCTCCCGACTCAATCTGAATTAAAGAGTGAATGAATGAGTGAATATGAGATTGGTTGCACCTGAAAACGCCCGTTGCGGCAATCTCTGGAACGCCAGACCGTCACTCTTTCGTTCTTTCGTTCTTTCACTCTTTATTTTTCACGCCTTTACCTTAATTTTGGCCGCAGATACGTATACTACCCATTACCCCTACCCAATTCAAGGGTAATTCAATCCGATATAAAACCTGACTATGGCTGAATTAATCCGAATGCCCAAAATGAGCGACACCATGACCGAAGGGGTCATTGCGGAGTGGCATAAAAAGGTGGGCGATAAAGTGAAATCGGGCGATGTGCTGGCCGAAGTCGAGACCGACAAGGCGACAATGGACCTCGAATCATACGAAGAAGGTACGCTGTTGTATATCGGCGTTGAAAAAGGCGCATCGGTACCCGTAGACGGTGTTTTGGCCATAATCGGTGCCGAAGGCGAAGACTACCAATCGTTGCTCGACGGTGGTGCGGCCGCAGCGCCCGCTCCTGAAGCCGAGACACCGAAGCCAGAGGTGGCCCCGGCTGGTGAAATCAAGCAAGATCAGGTAAATACGACTATGCCTGATCCGAATACCATTTCGGCAGCTCCGGCCGAGAATGTGAATGCCACGGTGATTCGTATGCCCAAGATGTCGGATACAATGACCGAAGGTGTCATTGTGGCCTGGCATAAGAAAGAAGGAGATACGGTAAAATCGGGTGATGTGCTGGCCGAAGTCGAGACCGACAAAGCCACCATGGACCTCGAAGCCTACGAGGAAGGCACCCTGCTGTACATTGGCGTGAAAGAAGGCGATTCAGTTGCAGTCGATGCGATCATTGCCGTGGTGGGTGAGAAAGGGGCCAACTTTAAAGTACTGGTTGATGGCGGTGGGAATGGTGTAGCATCGGGCGACCCGGCACCCGCGCCCGTTAGCAGTGGCAACGCGACTGCCTTACAGAACGCACAGGCAGACATTCCCGCCAATGCCTCCACCGACCTGTCGTATGCCGGTGGCAACGAGTCGGTGCCACCGGAAAATGGTCGTGTGAAAGCGTCGCCTTTGGCCAAAGCTATTGCTGAGGAGCGAGGCATCGACATCCGTCAGGTGCATGGTTCTGGCCCCGAGGGTCGCGTGGTTAAAGCCGACGTAGAGTCGTTTGCTCCCGGCACAGCTGCGCCAAAACCGGCTGCTCCACAGCCAGCTGCTGCACCAACACCAGCACCGGCAAAAGAAGCAGCTCCCGCGCCGACCGCTCAGCCGACTGCACCAGCACCAGCGGGCGACTTCGAAGATGTGCCAGTTAGCCAGATGCGCAAAACGATTGCCCGTCGTTTGAGCGAAAGCCTATTCACGGCTCCGCACTTCTACCTGACCATGGAAATAAACATGGATAAGGCAATGGCGTTGCGTGGACAGGTCAATGGCTTAAGCCCGGTGAAGATTTCATTCAACGATTTTGTGATCAAGGCTGCTGCCCTGGCGCTGAAACAACACCCCGATGTGAATTCATCGTGGTTGGCCGGCACTCCGGGGGGCGACAAAATCAGAAAGTATAAATACGTAAACATTGGTGTAGCTGTGGCCATTCCCGACGGACTGCTGGTGCCAGTGGTTCGCAATGCCGATCAAAAAACCCTCTCGACTATTGCGGCTGAGGTGAAAGATCTGGCTGGTAAAGCCAAAGACAAAAAACTGCAACCCAAAGATTGGGAAGGAAGCACGTTCTCGATCTCGAACCTCGGTATGTTCGGTATCGACGAGTTTACCGCCATCATCAACCCACCTGATTCGTGTATTATGGCCGTTGGAGCCATCAAAGAATCGGTGAAGTTTGTGGAGGGTACGGCCCAACCAACCAACGTGATGAAGGTAACGCTCTCCTGCGACCACCGATCGGTTGACGGGGCAGTAGGCTCAGCTTTCCTGCAAACATTTAAGCAGTTGCTCGAAGACCCGATGCGGATGCTGGTTTAACTACGATTTTACAAAAATTGATTACATTAGCGGCTTCTCACTCATCAGATGAAGCCGTTATTTTTTTGCCTGATCGTTTGCCTGACGGCCCCGCTTGTCCATCCCACTTATGCCCAGACAGACTCGCTCTCAGCAGCGGATACGATTTCATTAACACGGCAACGGCTTCTGCTCAGTGTCAGACGAATGTATCGGTATCATTTAGCGAGTGGGTTATTGTCAAGACAGATGGTACCGCTCTTAAAACAGTCGCCAGACGAGGAAGTCCATCGCTATATCCAGAAATATACACGGCAACGGGCTTTTTCAGGGGTAACGTCACTTTTACCCTTTCCATTACTAGCCAGCGGTCTCCTTCTCAGTCAGCGAAGCCCGGAATTAGGGGGGGCATTAACCCTTACTGGCTTAGTAATGTCGTTCGTTCCGCCGTTTTTTCGCGTCGAACACAATATGGAGCGGGCTGTACGGAGTCACAACCTTTCCATTCGTACACAATCAGGCGATTATTACCGCCCGATGTTTGACCTGCGTCCTCAATCGGATCGATTAGTACTGACCGACTCGGTACAGATAAAGGGAAGTTTTATTTATCCAAAATTTGTGTATCGTGGCTTGCGCGTTGACCCGGCTACAAACCTAAAAACCGCTTTCGAGTATCTGAATAGTGGGCGTGTTAACGCAAATCTGCGTTACATTAGAACAGTGCGGACTGTGTCTGGATTTGTATCTGGTCTGGCATTTGGAGTTCTGACTGGCACCTTATTGTCATACGCAGTTCGTAATGCAACGGGATCGTATCCACTCAATCGGGGTGTTGTTTATCCGGCTTTGGGCACCATCGGGATAACTGTGTTGGCCAACTGGCATGCCAACCAGGTGCAGTTGGGAACGATGAAGGAGTATAACTTGAAAATAAAGGAGCGAGGAGTGAGGAGACAGGACGGGGCCGCCTGTGCGGTAAGGAGTGAAGAGTAATAGGAACCAACCGGCCCTCAAATCTGTAATTCGTACACGATGCAAGAGAAAATTCACGCGACAACCGTTATTGGAATTCGCCACAACGGTCAGGTTTCGCTGGGAGCCGACGGACAGGCTACCATGGGAAATACCATTGCTAAAAGCAACGTTCGAAAGGTACGGACGCTCATGGGCGGCAAAGTGCTGGCCGGATTTGCGGGTTCCACCGCCGATGCGTTTACCCTGATTGAACGCTTTGAGGAAAAACTGAATGCCTTTGGCGGAAATCTCAAACGAGCGGCTATCGAACTAGCCAAAGACTGGCGCACCGACCGGTACCTGCGCAAATTGGAAGCGATGCTGATTGTGGCTACCAAAGACGATTTGTTACTCATTTCGGGAACGGGCGATGTTATCGAGCCAGACAGTGATGTAGCCGCTATCGGTTCGGGCAGTATGTATGCACAGGCGGCTGCCCTGGCCCTAAAAAAACATACCAGTACGCTGTCTGCCGAAGACATGGTCCGCGAAAGTCTGCACATTGCCGCCGACATCTGCATCTACACAAATCACAACCTAACGGTCGAGACAATCGGCTAGGTCCGGTACCTAAGTTTTTTCGGGGCGACGATCGGCTGGTCGGTTAATTATTACCAAACCAAACAACTTTCAGGGCCTGCTCAACACAGCCCATGTGTTGGGGCAATACTGGTTTAACGTGGTTACAATCTGCCAGCCGGGAGGCACTAATTTACTTTCCCGTTAGGCCCACCATGGCCACCATCAACCGTTCGAACTGACCCGTAAGCACCCGGCTTTGGCCGGGTGTAAACCGGTTCACCATCATCGAAAAAGCCATTGGCTCGCCATTGGCCGCTGTAAAATACCCCGCGTAAGCACGCACCCCTTCAATAGACCCACTTTTGGCGCGTACATTCCCCGCTGCGGCTGAGTTTCGGGCCAAATTTCGTACGGTTCCCGATTGCCCTACCACCGGAATCGTTTCGTAAAAGGCCGGGAAAGCCTGTTCCTGGCCCATTCGGGCCAGAATCCCCGTCATATTGTCGGCCGTTAGCCCACCCACAGTCGAAAGGCCGCTGCCGTCGCGCATCTGAAAACCGTCGAGATTTACACCTTTGTTACGCCAGAAATTTTCGATGGCTTCCACGGCTTCGTCGGTGGTACGGAGGCTCGGCACCAGTCGTACGCCCGTAGTGCGCATCAAGCCCTCAGCGTAAAGATTTATGCTCTGAAAATTAGTTTGTTGTGCCAGTTCGGTCAGGGGTGGTGAGTACTGTGTATGTATGACAACTCGCTTCAGCGGGGCTTTCGGGGCGGGTTGACCAGGCCCATATGTAGTCGGTTGGTTGGCCACCGAAATGCCCGTTTGTTGGAGTTGGTTCGTCAGGGCAAAGGCTGCAAAAAAGGCCGGATCAGGTAATGACCCTTTTACGCTGAACTCCTTACTATCTAAGGGAATTTTGCCAGTAAGCCACTGTTGGTTGGCAAATGGAGCACCGTAAATATTGACCTGATCGCCCGTTCCGGCAGCATCGGTCGAAACAGTGTTCGTCAGCGTAACATAAGGCAGGGTAGGGTCGGTGCGCAGAAACGTAGCCGGTGCCGTAACCGCATTGCCGGGCCGGAAAAATACCCGATACAGGTTTTCATTGATGTTTAGGCCACTCAGGCCTGCCCCGTAATAATTGCCCAGATCGCTGTAGGGCCAGGTATCGGGAACGGGCGAGTTGGTATAGAGTGAGGCATCGCCAATCACGCTTCCCTGCACGCGCCGGATACCCGCTCTACGAATCGCACCGGCCCAGATAGTGAGTAAGGTTGGCGTGTCGGGACCGCCCGAATAGCGCCATGTTCCCAACGAAGGATCACCCGAGCCGCGAATATAGATGTTCCCCGTAAGGGTACTATCGCGAATGCTACCGTCGTATTCGAGAGCCGTCGTATACGAAAACGTTGGTCCCAGCACGGCCAGTGCCGTGGCTGTTGTAATCAGTTTTAGCGTTGAAGCCGTAGACATTGTCTGCCGCGACTTATAGTCAATTACTGGCTGCCCGTCGCGCACTCGCCTGACTGACAGCGATACCGTACCAAAGCGGGCTACGGGGTTATTCTGAAACTGATTGAGTAGTAGTAGCAGTCGTTGTGTAGCGATGGAATCGTTCGGGATTAACGATCTGGAATGACCTGTTGCCGACTGAATAGCAAGGAGAAATGACCAAACAATAAGTAGTGTTAAGAATCGAAATAATATCCAATACGTGAATGAAGTGGGCATTAGTGTAGTATTAAAAGCTAGTTAGGCGATTCGGTTCTATCTTAGTAACTTTGCAAACCTAAGGTTGTGAACCTATGGTTGCAAAAATAGCGGAATTCAATACCCGATGGGGGTTTTTATAAAAGCGACGTTTAAGCGATACACATGAAGTTATCTTTTCTGGGGGCTGCCCGGCAAGTTACGGGCAGTATGTACCTGCTAGAAGTTCAGGACGATTACCGTATTCTGATCGATTGCGGTTCGGACCTGGAACGTACACCAATCGGGCAACCACCTCCAACCTCACCAAGCACCAGTTTCTTTCCGTTTGAAGCTTCTGGTATTAACCTTGTTCTTCTTACCCACGCTCACGTTGACCACTCCGGTAACCTGCCTAACCTTTACCGCGAAGGGTACGAAGGTCAAATTCTCTGCACGGAACCAACGTTTTCGCTGACCGAAATTCTGCTTAAAGACGCAGCCACGATCAATCAAAAAAAGATCAACGATCTTAACGCGAGTAAGAAAAAACGCGTGAAAGATCGGCAGGTTAAAATGCAGAGTGATCTGTTTCTGGATCGTCAGGTACGCGATGCCATGGAAAACGTGGTGCCTATTGCCTTCAACCGGCGTTTTCGGGTCCACGAAGGTCTCGATGTGACGTTCATTCCAGCGGGTCACCTGCTTGGAGCAGCCCATATTGTCATCAATGTTTTTGAAAATGGAGAACGCAAAAGCATTTGTTTTTCGGGTGATATTGGCCGCAAAAATTATCCGCTCCTGATCGACCCGGCCCCGGTGCCTCCCGTTGACTACCTGGTTTGCGAAAGCACCTACGGCAACCGGCTTCACGAAGATACCATGTCGCCCGAAGATGCTCTGGCCGATGTGATTAAACGCACCTGTATCGACATTCCGGGGCGGCTTATTATTCCTTCGTTCAGCGTGGGCCGTACCCAGGCTCTGTTGTACACGCTCAATCGGCTTTATACGGAGCATAACTTTCCGTCGATCAAGGTTTTCTCCGACAGCCCGATGGCTCTGGAGAGTTCGCGGGTATACATGAAAAATATTCGGATGCTGAGCAAGGAAGCCCGTGAGTTTTACGACGAAAATGCGGCCCTATTCGACTTTGAGAACTTTACATTCTTAGAATCGTCAAAAGCCAGCAAAGCCGTTTCAGACTACAATGAGCCATGCATTATTGTGTCTTCGTCGGGAATGGTGCAGGGGGGGCGCGTTGAATATCACGTAGCCGCAAACATTGGTAATCCGTATTGCACAATTCTCATCATTGGCTATTGCGCCGAAGGTACTCTCGGATGGCGACTGCTCAACGGTCAGCCAACGCTCACGATCAAGGGCAAAGAACAAACCGTGAATGCCAACATCGAACGAGTCGATGTGTTCAGTGGACACGGTGACCGGGAAGATTTGGTGAATTTCGTAAAAATGCAACCTGCTGATTCGCTCAAAAAAGCATTTTTGGTTCACGGCGACTTATCCAGCATGGAAGCATTTAAAAGTACGCTCGCCGAAGTTGGTTACGAGCAGGTTGAAATCCCTTCGAAGGGGCAAACTTATGAGTTATAGTCAATGAGAACCTATCTCGATTTTGAAAAGCCCATTGCAGAGCTGGAAGCACGTCTGGAAGAAACCAGAAAGCTTGCCGACCGTACAGGGGTAGATGTAAGTGAAGCCGTTGATGTGCTCGAAAAGAGTATCGATAAACTGCAGTACGAGATATTTCAGAACCTCACACGCTGGCAGCGCGTTCAACTGTCGCGTCACCCCGACCGGCCCTACACACTCGACTACATTGAGCGGATGTGCGACCAGTTTATCGAACTCCACGGCGACCGTACTGTTCGCGACGACCCAGCTATGATTGGTGGATTTGGCGAAATTGGCCGTGACGACGGACCGGGGCAAACAGTTATGCTTATTGGCCAGCAAAAAGGTCGAAATACCAAGCAACGACAGTTTCGCAACTTTGGCATGGCTAACCCCGAGGGGTATCGCAAAGCCTTGCGCCTGATGCAGTTAGCCGAGAAGTTCAACAAGCCAATTGTCACGCTCATTGATACACCGGGTGCGTTTCCGGGTCTCGAAGCCGAAGAGCGTGGACAGGGTGAGGCCATTGCCCGCAACCTGCGCGAAATGATGATGTTAAAAGTGCCGGTTATCTGTATCGTTATCGGCGAAGGTGCATCGGGTGGCGCACTTGGTATTGCCATCGGCGATCGGGTGCTGATGCTCGAAAATACCTGGTATTCGGTGATCTCTCCAGAATCGTGTTCGTCTATTTTGTGGCGTAGCTGGAACTACAAAGAGCAGGCTGCCGAAGCGCTCAAACCCACCGCCCGCGACATGAAACAGGCTGGCCTGATCGACGGTATTGTGGAGGAACCCCTCGGAGGAGCGCATACCCACCACGACGACATGGCTCAAATTC
>Ga0209181_10011160_pt1 | contig 11568 bp, 11 predicted proteins | sample MAT05_FD_187208 | JGI IMG/M metagenome (GOLD analysis project Ga0209181, IMG submission 187208) | Freshwater microbial communities from Lake Fryxell liftoff mats and glacier meltwater in Antarctica - MAT-05 (SPAdes) (version 2) | ecosystem: Environmental > Aquatic > Freshwater > Ice > Liftoff... | reverse complement strand
GCTGGCGGCGTGGCTCGCACGCATTCCGCTGCGCCCGCTGAACATTGCGCCGCAGCCGTGGAGTGAGCGGGTGGTGCGCTGGCTGCTCGACGACCTCGCCCTGTCGGCAGGGCTCTGGGTACGCATGACCACTTTCATGAGCACGCGTCGCTACTGCTTGCTGTACGGCGAAGCCGTGAGTCCTGTGGCTCTTGCCAATGAGCGCGCCAAAGATAGCCGGTGAAGTTGCAACTTTAGTGGAACTTTGCCTAAACCATTGTCAGGAAGAGAGAATTGCCCCCTCGCACAAGCGAATCCTCCAAATTCTCAACTTTACCCACACAACCGTTTCAACTTTACGGCGTTTGACAAGGGCGCCGCCATGCAAACCAACCTGCACACTCTGCCCAAGAGCGCGCCGCTACTCGCCGCCACGGCACCGGAAGACATCGAGTTCCTGGTCAAGGAAAGCGAGGTGCTCACCGGCCAGCCCGGCCGCATCTTCGTGATCGCTGGCGCGGAACGGCTCAGCTATCGCGTCCGCTGGCAACCACCTCACATGGGGCCGAGGCGCTGCAGCTCAAACTTGAAGCCACCAGGTCAGCCATGGCCACCGGTCGAAGCGTCACACAAAGTGCGGAAGAACCCTGTTTACTACAGTCAACGACCGCCGAGCGACTTCTGGCGTCAACTTCTCCGTGTGCTGGCGGTTTACGCTGCAGCGTCTCGAACCGGCTCAAGCCGCTCGCGCACGGAAAATAGGGGCGCTCTACGCGCCTGATGCACCCAACGGGCATCCCGCCGGACAGATCGACAAGTCACGCGGGTATTAACCATCGCCATCAGGATTGCGATCGTTCCAATGCCATCCGCGTTCGCTTGATGCCCTTGGCAACGGTCGCAGGAGCCGACTCCGCCGGAGCGGCATCAGAGGCGACCAGAACGCCCGCTGAGACGATGAACTCCGCAGCGCTCTCGATGTCGCCCCGAAGGGCCTTGGCAGCAGCGGTGGCGTCCTTCTTCTTCAGCGCCGCAACCAGTCGCGCGTGGTGGTCGACCGCGATACGCTCGGTCACCCTCGCCGACCCCGAACGCATGTCGTAGTTCAGGATTGGACCGATCCTCAACCAGAGCGATTCGATCATCTGCAGCAGCATCGGCATGCGAGCTTGCCTGTAGATCGCGAAGTGCAATTCCTTGTTGACCGCGATCAGCCGAGACTCGTCTGGGCGCGTCAGCGACATCTCGTGAGCGAAGCGTTCGTGAAGCGCTGCGATGTCCTGCAGGCTAGCCTCGTCGAGCAGCGTTGCCGCGCGTGCTGTGGCCAAGCCTTCGAGGTTGATGCGGATGCTGGTGATTTCGCGAAACTGGCTGATCGTCATCACCGGCACCCGCAGGACCCGGTTGGCCGACAGTTCGAGTGCTTGTTCCGCCACGAGGCGGTGCACGGCTTCGCGCACCGGCATCACGCTGACGCCCAACGCCTCTGCAATGCTGCGCAGCGAGAGCGCCTCACCCGGCATGACGCGGCCACTCATCAACAGATCGCGCAGCTGTTTGTAGACGTCTGCGCTCAGCGTCTGGCGGACCAGCGGGGTGACGAGTGCGTGGAAAGCCATCGGCCTAGTATAGGCAGCTGAAGGGCACTGTGATCTTTAAGCACACGCCGACCTAGGCCGCCGATCAAACAGCATAAATCCGCCTATGCGAAAGTATTGTCGATAGCGTTATGGATGAATGGTTTTCCCTAAGCCGCGATCTGTGATCACACACGTAGTATCACGCTCGATGAAGAGAGCACCTCTTCGTACATCCCTCAAATCCATCAAAGGAAGCCAAATGGGCCGGATCTCGACATCACTGGCGCGACTCGTCGGCGTCGCATTTCTCACACTTGCCGTCGGCGCGCCAGCGACCGTTCAGGCGGCCGACAAGAAATTCAAGATCTTCCTGTCCATGAGCTACATCGGCAACGACTGGCAGGCCGAGGCCGCCAACATGGTCAAGGCGATGGCTTCGCACAAGAGCATGGCCGGCAAGGTCGATCTGCAAGTACAGGTTGCCGGTGCGAACGCACAGCGCCAGATCCAGCAGATCAACGCGATGGTGCAACAGGGAGCGCAGGCCATCGTGGTCTACCCGATCTCGCCAACGGCATTGAATGCAGCGGTGAAGAACGCCTGCGACAAAGGTGTCGTGGTGATCGCCTATGACGGAGCAATTTCCGAGCCCTGCGCCTACAACGTTGCCATCGATCAAGAGGAAGCCGGCCGCGTCACCGCCGAGTGGCTGGCCAAGAAGATCGGTGGCAGGGGCAACATCGTTGTTCTCAACGGCGTGCCGGGCACGTCGGTCGACACCTTGCGTACGAAAGCCGCGAAGGAAGTGTTCGCGAAATTCCCCGACATCAAGATCGTCGCGGAGGCGAATGGCATGTGGAGCCAGGCCGTGGCGCGCACCGAGATGACCAAAATCCTAGCGACGCATAGCTGGGACAAAATCGACGGCCTCTGGCTGCAGGTCGGTTGCTACACCGCTAACACGATGCAGATCGAGGCCGGCGCCAAAGCCGCCGCGCTCAAGCCTTGTGCTGGCGAAGGCTCCAACGGTGGCCGCATCCAGATGCTGCCGGCTGGCACGGCGGTCGAAGGCGCGAACGGCACTTACGCCCCGATGGGTGCGCCGCGCATCTCGTACGCGTCGCCGCCGTATTCCGGTGCGCTGGCGTTGAAGCTCGCCGTTCAGAAGCTCGAAGGCAAGAACATACCGAAGCTGACGACGCTGCCGTTGCCGATCGTCACCAACGAAACCATCAAATTGTGCAAGGAAGGCACCTGGACCGAAATGAAGGCCGGCTGCAATTCCTTCGCACCAGCGGTGGTCAGCAACCCGGGCTGGTTCGCGTCGATCTTCTCGGCCGCCACGCCTGAAATCGGCCTGGGCGCGGCGCTGGTGGGGCAGCCAGAACAGTGAGCCCACTCATTGCGCCAGCAACCGTGCCGGCGATCGAAATCGAAAACGTCAGCAAGATCTACGGCGCGACGCGCGCCGTGGATGACGTGTCGTTCCAGATCGCCCATGGCAGTGCCCACGCCTTGCTCGGTGAAAACGGCGCCGGAAAGTCGACACTGGTGAAACTATTAGCGGGTCTGGTAGCCCCCACCAGCGGGCAATTTCTGCTAGATGGCCAGGCCGTGAAGCTGAGCAGCCCGCAACAGGCGCATCGGCAGGGTATCCAGACCGCCTTCCAGGAAATGACTCATATACGCGACCTGAGTGTGCTGGACAACCTTCTGCTGCCCTATGGCCCCGTCAACGCGCTCGGCATGGTGCGCCGACGGCACGCGCGCGACACCGTGGCTGCATTTCTGGCCACGCTGGGGTTGGGCGATGTGCCGCTCGATGAAGAGATCGCGCTGCTCGATCTGGCGCTGCAGCAGAAGCTCGAGATTGCGCGAGCGGTGATGCGCAAGCCGAAGGTCTTGCTGCTGGATGAATCCACTTCGACGCTGTCCGGGCGCGATGTGGATTGGCTCGGTGACCTGATCGCCGCGCAGCGCGCGCTGGGTGTCACGGTGATCTTTATCTCGCATCGGCTGCCCGAAGTGCGCGCCTTCTGCAACACCGTGACCGTGCTGCGCAATGGGCGCCACATCGCGACGGCGCCGATCGGCGAGTTCAGCAATGTTGAGGTCATCGGCATGATCGCCGGCCGCGATCTGGCGCAGGCTTTTCCGCCGCGGCGAGACTCGGCCCGGCCGCTGGGCGATGAAGTGCTCGGTGCGAGCGAACTCCGCGCCGGCGCCAAGCTGCGCCGTGCCTCGTTCTCGTTGCGAGCCGGCGAGATTCTGGGTGTCGCCGGCCTGCAGGGCATGGGCCAGCTTGATCTGTTTCTCGCCTGTTTCGGCATGGCCGATGTGCACGGCGGCAGCGTGCGGGTCGACGGTGAGCCGATCGTGCTGCAGTCGCCGAGCGATGCGGTGCGCGCGCACATCGGCATCAGCATGGTGCCCGAGGACCGCAAGACCGAAGGACTCTTCCTGCAGCTGACCGGCCGACACAACGTGTCGATGCCGGTGATCGACCGTTTTCGTCGCGTGCTGCTGATCGACGGCGCTGCCGAGACGGCTGCCGTCGACCGTGTCTTCGCCCGCCTGCAGATCGATCGGCGCGCGCTGTGGACACGTGCCGGGGCCTTCTCCGGGGGCAACCAGCAGAAGATCGTGATCGCGAAATGGCTGCTCGCCGAGAGCCGCGTGCTGCTGCTCTACGATCCGACACGCGGCATCGACGTCGGCACCAAGAGCGAGATCTATCGCCTGATTCGTGACTACGCTGACTCGGGCGGTGCCGTGCTGTTCTATTCCACCGAAATTCCGGAAATCGTGCACCTCGCCGACCGCGCACTGGTGTTCTACGGCGGCGAGATCAGCGTCGAGGTTCCAGCGCATCAGCTCAGCGAACGCACACTGTTGCAGGCGGCGCTCGGGCCCTCATCCTCGCGCGTCGCGCAGGCCGCATGAACATGAATGCCCCCTTGCAAAGTACGGCGCATGCGCATTCACCGGCGACGGCACACCGCCTGTCGACTCTGCGCTCGCTGGCGCGGCACCGAGGCCTGCTGATCGCCGTGACGGTGTTCGCCGTGCTGCTGACCACAGTGGCCAGCATCGGGCCCGTACGTCTGTCGTACTACGACCTGTCGTCGATCGCAGCCACCGGCGCCCCGCTCGCGATCGCCGCCGTCGGGCAAACCGTGGTCATCCTCGCCGGTGGCTTCGATCTCTCGGCCGGCGCCGTGGTGTCGCTCGTCAATGTCGTCCTCGCTTCGGCCTTTCCGCAAGCGCAGGCGTCAACGGCGCTGGTGGTGTTGACCGGGGTGGGCGTCGGCATGCTCGCCGGCCTATTGAACGGCCTGTTCATCGCCGGGCTGCGCATGCAACCGATCGTGGTCACCCTGTCGACGATGTTCATCCTGCAAGGTGTGACTCTGCTCGTGATGGACAAGCCCGGCGGAAGCGTGCCCGCAGGCGTCACCGAGTTGTTGTTGGGCGACGCGGTGCCAGGCCTGTTGCCACGCCCGCTGTTGTTGCTGGCGTTGCTGCTCCTGCTCTGGGCCTGGCTCAAACGAACGCGGTTCGGCCGCGGGATGTACGCGGTCGGCAGCGACATCGAAGCCGCGCGGGCTGCCGGCGTCTCGACCCGTTTCGTGCAGTTCATGGTTTACGTGATCGCCGGCGGTTGTTATGGCCTTGCCGGCGTGTTCATCAGCGCCCAGACCGGCTCGGGCGACCCGCTGATCGGTGCGCCCATGCTGTTGCAGATGTTCGCGGCGGTGGTCCTCGGCGGCACGGTGCTCGGCGGCGGGCGCGGCGGGCCGCTGGGCACGTTGTTTGGCGCGTACGTGCTGATGATCGTCGTCAACATCCTGTTGGTACTCAATGTCTCGGCCTTCTACTCGACCCTCACCGAAGGAGTGATCCTGTTGCTGGCGGTGTTGGCTGGTGGGCTGGGCGCGGCATCACCGCTGAGCCGCAACTTGCGCCAGGCGCGCCTGTGGTGGCACGCGAGGCGCGCCGGTCTGCTCGCCAGTCAACGGGTCTTCAGGCCTCGGCCGATCACACTGCTCCCGGCACCTCAGGCCGCGCAGGCCGGCGCCCCCGCAGTCTCGTTCTGGGTGCGCCATGCCGACGCGCTGCGCTTCAGCGTGCCCGCCTATGTTGGCCTCGCGGTCGTCATCTTCGCGACGCAGTGGGTGCTCGGCCGCTCGCTCACCAGTTGGAGCTACTACAACTCGCTGTTCGTGCTGGCCTCGTTCCTGGTCGTGCTTGCGCTGGGACAAGGCGCCGTCATCCTGACCGGCGGGCTCGATCTGTCGATCCCGTGGACCATCGGTCTGTGCGCCATCCTGCTCTCCGGCATGGTCAGGGGCTCGGACGCTGCCCTGCTCTACGCCCTGCCGTTCGCGCTTGGCGTGGGACTGCTGATCGGCCTGGCCAATGGCGCCGGGATCGTGCTGCTGGGCATCTCGCCGATCGTGATGACGATGGCGATGAACGGCATTCTGCAGGGCCTCGCGCTGCTTTATTCGAACGGCACGCCAGACGGCTTCGCTTCGCCGCTGCTGCGCCGCTTCATGACCGACCAGTCGATCGGGGTCACCCCGGTGCTGTTATTCGTCGCAGTGTTTGTCATGACGGCCGTGCTGCTGCTCACCCGCACCGGCTTCGGCCGCTCGATCTACGCTGTTGGCAACGGCCAGCGTGTGGCCCGGCTCTCGGGGGTGCGCGTCGGCCGTACGCTCGTCGGCGTCTACATGCTGTCGGGTCTGTGCTCGGCGATCGCGGCGGTGCTGCTCACCGGCCTTGCGGGCCAAGCCAGCCTGGGCATGGGCGACGACTACCTGCTGCCGTCGATCGCGGTGGTGGTGATCGGTGGCACGCTGATCGGCGGCGGTCGGGGTCACTACCTCGGCATGCTCGGTGGTGTGTTGATGTTGACCGCGCTGCAGATCCTGCTCGCGGGCACGACCTTGCCCTATGCCTCGCGCTCCATTCTGTTTGGCCTGGTCGTGCTGGCCGCCGTCGTCGGGCTGCGTGAGCGCAGGTGATGACACATCGGGCCATCACCATTTCACCTAACGCACTTCAGGAGACAACCATGCGCATAGAAGTTCTGGTCGACGTGAAACCTGTTCTCGGCGAAGGCCCGCTATGGGACGTGGAAGAGCAGCGCCTCTACTGGATCGACAGCCTTGGCTGCCGCGTCTTCCGATGCACCGCCGACGGCGGCGAGGTGCGCGCCTGGGACGTGCCCGAGCGCATCGGCTCTATGGCACTGCGGCGCCAAGGCGGCGCGGTACTGTCGCTGGCTAACGGGTTTCATTTCCTCGACTTCAAAACAGGCGAGTCGCAGTTGATCGCAGACCCCGAACCCGACAAGCCGAACAACCGTCTGAACGACGGCAAGGTCGACCAACGCGGACGATTCATCGCCGGCAGCATGGACACCTTGGAAGCCGGCCCGAACGGCGCGCTGTACCGGCTCGACCCCGATCTTTCGCTGCACACCCTCGACCGTGGCATCGTCGTCTCCAACGGCCCGTGCTGGAGCCCTGACGGCGCGATCTTCTACTTCGCTGACACCTGGTCTGGCGAGATCTGGGCCTACGATTACGACATGGACACCGGTAGCGTGGCGAACCGCCGCACCTTCACGAAGGTCGACATGTCCGGTGGCGGCGCAGCAGACGGCTCGACGGTCGACGCCGAGGGCTTTCTCTGGAACGCGCAGGTCTACGACGGCAAGCTCTGCCGCTATGCACCCGACGGCACGCTCGACCGGGTGATCGACATGCCGGTGAAGAAGGTCACGAGTGTCAATTTCGGCGGGCCGGACATGGACGTGTTGTTCGTCACCTCGATGGCCAAGCCGCCGCTGCCGCGTTTCCCCAGTGACGGCGTCTTGCGCGGCAGCCTGTTCGCGATTCACGGCCTCGGCGTGAGGGGCTTGCCCGAGCCGCGCTTCGGTGGCTGAACCCAGCTGTGCAGACTTTCACAAGGGCCGACCCATGACTGCCATCCTTGCGGGCCAACGCGCCCTGATCACAGCCGGCGCTGCGGGAATCGGCCTGGCGATTGCCACCGCGTTCCACGAGGCCGGCGCGCGCATCGTCGTCTGTGATATTGATGAGGCGGCGCTGGCCCGCACGCGGCAAGCCCACCCCGATTGGGCTGTGCTGGCGTGCGACGTGTCGCGTCGCGATCAGGTGGATGCGATGTTCGCAGGAGCGGCAGAACGCTACGGCGACGCACTCGACCTGCTCGTCAACAACGCCGGCATCGCCGGCCCGACCGGTGGCATCGAGACGCTCGATCCCGACGACTGGGACCGCACGATTGCGATCAACCTGACCGGCGTGTTCCTGGTGACGCGTCGCGCCGTGCCAATGCTGCGAGCGGCCGGTGGCGGCGCGATCATCAACCTGTCGTCGGCGGCCGGCAAGCTCGGGTTCCCGCTGCGCACGCCGTATTCGGCGAGCAAGTTCGGCATCATCGGCCTGACCGAAACACTAGCGATGGAACTCGGCCCCGATCAGATCCGCGTCAACGCGATCCTGCCCGGCGTGGTGGCGGGTGAACGCCAAGACCGGGTGCTGACCGCGAAGGCGCAGGCCAACCGCATCAGCCTCGGCGAACAACGGGATCGCGCGGTCGCGCGCGTGTCGATGCGAACCATGGTGCAGGCCGACGACATCGCACAGGCCGCGCTCTACCTGGCCGGCCCGGCCGGGCGCTACGTGAGCGGCGAACGATTGAGCGTCGGTGGCAACCTGGAGTCACTGAGTTGAACGCGCCCACTCGCAGCGACGAGCCCGTGGCCGTGGTCGGCGCTGGCCTGATCGGCCGGGCTTGGGCGATCGTGTTCGCGCGGGCCGGCCATCCGGTGCGCCTGCACGATGTCGACGCCGGCACGCTGGCCGCCAGCCTGGCCTACATCGAGGCGCGCCTGCATGAGCTCGCTGGCTTCGGCCTGGTCGACGAAACGCCGGCCGCTGTGTTGTCGCGCATCTCCTGCACAGTGGTGCTGGCCGATGCATTGCGCAATGTCGTGCTCGTGCAAGAGAACGTGCGCGAAACGGTCGTCGACAAGACTGCCATCTTCCTGCAACTCGACGCGTTGGCGCCGCCCGATGCGATGCTCGCAAGTTCGACCTCGTGGATACCAGCCTCTGCGTTCACGTCGGGCCTGGCCGGGCGTGCGCGTTGCCTCGTCGCCCATCCGGTGAATCCACCGTACCTGGTGCCGCTGGTCGAGCTGTGCCCGGCGCCGTGGACTGACCCGCTGGTGACGCAACGCGCCTACGCGCTCTATGCGGCGGCCGGCCAGACGCCGGTGACACTTTCGCGCGAGATTCACGGCTTTCTGCTCAACCGAGTGCAGGGGGCCGTGCTCGACGAGTGTTTCAAGCTCTACGCCGACGGCTTAGCAAGTGCCGAAGACATTGACAAGGTGCTGAAAGAAGGCTTGGCCTTGCGCTGGTCGTTCATGGGTCCGTTCGAAACTATCGACCTGAATGCGCCGGGCGGATTGAGCGACTACTCCAAGCGATATGGCCCGGGTTTTCGTGAGGCCAGGGCCGGCACCGAGCCTTTCGACTGGGCCGACGCCACTATTGCGCGGGTCGACGCCGAACGCCGCCAGCAACTGAATCCCGCCGACATCGATGCCCGCTCCGCTTGGCGAGACCGCCGCCTGATGGCGCTCGCAGCGCACAAGCGTCAGGCGCCGTCGCCCTGAACCGATTCATCACCCCTCCGGAGTTCCCCATGGCCCGTAAAGTCATCATCACCTGTGCCGTCACCGGCGCTATCCATACCCCGTCGATGTCGCCATATCTGCCGGTCACGCCCGAACAGATTGCCGAGGCCGCGATCGGCGCTGCCGAGGCAGGCGCGGCGATCGTGCACCTGCATGCGCGAAACCCTGTCGATGGCAGCCCGTCGCAGGACCCGGCGCTGTTCAAGCAGTTCCTGCCGCGCATCAAGGACGCAAGCAACGTCGTCATCAACCTCACCACCGGCGGCGCGCCGACGATGACGCTCGAAGACCGGCTCCGCCCGGCGCACGAATTCAGCCCCGAGGTGGCCTCGTTGAACATGGGCTCGATGAACTTCGGCCTGTACCCGATGCTCGGCCGCTTTAAGGAATTCAAACATGCGTGGGAGGAGCCTTATCTCAGCGGCAGCCATGACCGCATCTTCAAGAATACGTTCACCGACATCGCGCACATCCTGCAATCGTGCAGTGAAAACGGAACGCGCTTCGAGATCGAGTGCTACGACATCGGACACCTTTACACCGCAGCGCACTTCATCGATCGCGGCCTGATCAAGCCGCCATTCCTGATCCAGTCCGTGTTCGGCATCCTCGGCGGCATCGGCGCGCACCCGGAAGACGTGCTGCACATGCGACGCACCGCCGACCGCCTGTTCGGTGATGCCTATGAGTGGTCGGTGCTTCCGGCAGGGCGCAACCAGATGAGCATCGGCGCACAGGCTGCGGCGATGGGCGGGCACGTGCGCGTCGGACTCGAAGATTCCTTGTGGGACGGCCCGGGTGAATTGGCACGCACTAATGCCGATCAGGTGCGGCGTATCCGGAGCATTCTCGAGGGCCTGTCTTTGGTGGTCGCCACACCAGACGACGCACGGGAAATCCTGCAACTCAAAGGTGCCGCCAACGTGAGCTTCTAGGCTGAAGTTCCCCCGCCGCTCACCCGAATTTTCTCGTCACATCAGGCACTTGGCTTGATTCTGGGGTTTGAGGTTCTGACTACGGGTGAATCGCGTCGATGAGCGCCAAGGGAGGATAGGTGTCAAGTCCCGGCTGTTTCTCCACCCGCTTGAGCAGCTTGGCCCAGCTCAGCCGCACCGGACGGTGGTGCGCACAGGTCGCCTCTCACTCGGCCGGCGCTGCGGTCGGCGCGGGTGGTTCGGCCTGTTGCGGCACCACCTGCGCTCGCAGCTTGGCGTTGGGTGCCAGTACGCCGTGGTTCGCGCAGCGGGGGTCGGCTCACTTCGCGAAGCGAAGTCACGCGGACACCAAACGAATCAGGTGCAGCCTCGGTCTGGGCACCAGGACCGCCAGCCGCTGCATGAACTCCAGCGGCGACATCACCAGGTGGGTGGTGCCATCTCGCCAGGCGGTCTTGAGCTTGAGCACCACTTGCCCGGCGGCGTTGGTTTGCACGCGTTCATTCGCCAGGACCGGGCGCGTGATGTAGCGGCACAGTTGCTCCAGCGCCTGGCGGTCGTCGGCGCCGCAGCGCACGGCCGCGTGCTGCTCTGTTTCCGTCGATGTCGGCGCACAGCCTCTGCTTGAGGTCTGCGTCCCTGGGCATCGCGCCTTGAACCGTCAGCACCTTCTGGCCGGCGCCTGGGCCGAAGGCGATGCGGTAAGTACACGCGGCGGCCGTGTCCCTCCGGCAAGCCTGCATGAATTGAATCCGCAACCTCTGTAACTTCGCCGCCATTGCAACCAGATGGAGTGGGCGATGGAAGACACGAGGATGGTTCAAGAGACGAGCATGGCAGGCGGCAGCCTGGAGCGGGTCAGGCAACAGCTGCAGGACTGGCGCGCCGGGCGCAAGCTGGGTGAGCGCATTCCGGCGCCGCTGTGGGCGGCAGCGGTAGGCGCAGCCCGGGAGCAGGGTCTGCACCGTGTGGCCGTCGAGTTGCACCTGGACTACGCCAGGCTGAAACGGCGCTTCGAAGGCGACGTTGCAATGACACCGCGCGCAGCGGTTGCGCCCCGGTTCGTCGAGTTGTTCGCGCCGGCTGCGTCGATGACAGCGGCGGCGGGTGGCGCGGAGTGCGTCGTCGAGATGAACAACGCGCGCGGCGCGAAGATGCGCGTGGAACTCAATGGCCAGAGGCTCGTCGGCTTGGCGGGCTTGTGCAGTGCCTTCTGGAGCGCGTGATGATCCAGATCACGCCGCACATGCGCATCCTGGTGGCCGTGGAGCCGGTGGACTTTCGCGCCGGCATCGACGGCTTGGCGGCCGCGTGCAGGAAGCACCTGCAGGCC
>Ga0209181_10011157_pt1 | contig 11569 bp, 10 predicted proteins | sample MAT05_FD_187208 | JGI IMG/M metagenome (GOLD analysis project Ga0209181, IMG submission 187208) | Freshwater microbial communities from Lake Fryxell liftoff mats and glacier meltwater in Antarctica - MAT-05 (SPAdes) (version 2) | ecosystem: Environmental > Aquatic > Freshwater > Ice > Liftoff... | reverse complement strand
AGATTGTTTTTTGCTTTTTTGGTACAAAAAATTGTTGAAAAACGTCAGGCCGAACAACAACAAATGCCCATTATAAAACGATGACAAGAACTTGCACGTCAGCGCAAAAAATAATTTGCGCCCTACTCATAAATATACGCAACTCCCAATTTTGGTCATTGCATTCTTATGAACTGTAAATATATACATAATCCTATTAAATACCATATTAAAATCAAACTTGCGCATATTTAATTGTTTAATATAAAACAATGTAAAATACGCAAGTTTTTACTGGCGTTTTTTACGCATGGCCCGGTCTAAGGGGCTTTCAATTTTACCTACATCTTTTATGCTTACATGGGTGTAACGCTGGGTGGTTTTTATATCGTTGTGGCCTAATAATTTTTGTATGTAGCTTATATCTGTTCCGTTATCAAGCAGGTGGGTGGCATAGCTGTGCCGCAGGCTGTGAAAACTAAATTGGGCAGGCAAATTAAGCCTTTTAAATGCCTGGTGAAAAAGTGCCTGTGCGCTGCGTACACTGTATTGATCGCCATACTGCCCCTCAAAAAGCCATATTTTTGGCCGGTATTGTACAAAATAATTCCTTAAAAACGGCAGCAGGTTGCTGCTTAAGGTAACCATCCTGTCTTTTTTGCCCTTTGCCTGGTTTATGCGTATCTGCATGCGGTCGCTGTCTATATCGCCTGGTTTTAGATTTATTACTTCGCTTACCCGCAGGCCGGCACTATAGGCCAGCAATAAAATGGTTTTGTGTTTAAGGTTTTCAATTGCAAGCAAAGCTTCCAGTATTTTTTCTTCACTGATCACCTTGGGCAGCTTAAGTGGTTTTTTGGGCCTGGGTATTTCAAAAAAAAATTTCTCTTTGCCAAGTACCTGTTCGTAATAAAATTTAACGGCATTTAACCGGCTGTGAATGGTGTTTTCGGTAAGTTTAAGTTTTTCAAGGCAATGCAGCAGGTATCGTTTTAGTTCATCAACGGTAATGCTTTGTGCATCTCTTTTTTGTATCGCCTGCAAAAAAATACCAAATTCATTTTTATAAGTGCGTATGGTGCTGGCGCTGTAAGCTTTTAGTTTAAGTAAATCAACAAGCTGGCCCAGGGCTGCCCGGTTATTATCGGTTATTTGGGTAATGGGTAAAAATTCTTTTTTTATACCCCCGGCTTTAGCAGCGGTTGTTGCAGCAGGCAAGCTGGTATAAGCTTTTTGCTGCTGTTGCTGTATGGTGGTAAGTTGTTCTTTTAATGCTGCGGTATCAAGCTGGGCAAGGCCTTCAACAACTTTGGCCAATTGCCTTACAGCTTCCCGCTGGCAGGGCATGTGCCATGCTTTTAAGCTGTTGCTCCAGCGCACACCCTTTACCTTGCGTATGCAATTATTTATAGCAGTAATGTTGGCAAAGCGGAGTGTTATGCACCGGGTGTTTTTATAGTTGGCAATGGCCAGGTAAATGGTTTGCATACAGATTGATTATTTGCAGGTGTTTTAGCAGTTTTGTTGGTAAGGCGGGGGTAATATCAATTTACAGATGGTTCTATTGATAAATGCACAGGGCTTCGCCATTCCTCAGTTACAGGTAAAGCTGAAGTAATGTAATAAAAAGTAAATTAGTAAATTTTACGATGCCAAGTATATTATTTTCAATGTGTTTTTTAAAATGTGGCAGTGTTTCTGCTTCTGTCAAGTAATTTTAGGATGGGCAACTTTGCAATCTTTCAAAAAATAATCCGCCACCTTTCAACCTCAATGCGCCAGCTTTCACAATCAAGCCACAAAATTCACCCTTTCTAAATTCAAAAATCCATCACGCTGCCTCTAAAATCAATCCTCTGGCAAATTGGTTCCCCCGCACACATAAACCCTAAAAATAATTCCCCCCAAATTTCAGTTTTACTTCTACATTTGTACCTGCATTTTAAAAATGGCAAATTCAGCTTCCATAATATTTCATAATTACCCTGGTAAAGGTTTAATTCTTTTCTGTGTCAAAACATGTTAACAAAGTAACCGCAGCCGGCTTATTGGTTGCATTAGGCATAATTTACGGCGATATTGGTACCTCTCCGCTATACGTTTTTAATTCTATTATCAAAGGCAGGGTAGTTGATGAAACACTTATTCTTGGTACGCTCTCACTCATCATCTGGACAATTACCCTGCTCACTACTATAAAATATGTTGTGCTGGTATTGCGGGCCGATAACCGGGGTGAAGGCGGTATTTTTTCATTGTTTGCATTGGTAAGGCGGCGCAAAAAGTGGTTGGTCATTCCTGCTATGATTGGTGGAGCTGCGTTATTATCAGATGGTATCATTACACCACCCATATCCATCACATCGGCCATAGAAGGATTAAAAGAGTTACCTCAGTTTCACGATTTAAGTCAGAATACCATTGTATACATTGTAATTGGTATCATTGCAGTTTTCTTTTTTACACAGCAGTTTGGTACTTCCAGTATCGGCAAACTATTTGGCCCTTTCATGTCGGTTTGGTTTGTTACGCTGGCACTATTAGGGTTAATACATATCAGCGACGACTTTACCATTTTCAGGGCCCTAAATCCTGTATACGGTATTCGTTTTCTGTTTACATACCCCGAAGGCTTCTGGCTGCTGGGGGCTGTTTTTCTTTGTACCACCGGTGCCGAAGCGCTTTACAGCGATCTGGGCCATTGTGGCCGTAGCAACATCCGCATTTCCTGGATTTTTGTAAAAGCATGTTTACTCATTAATTATTTTGGACAGGGCGCCAGCTTATTAAAGCACCACAGCGGTAAGCTATTGGATAAAGCCACTATTGATGCAGAAGGTATCAATGCTTTTTTTGACCTGATGCCCAATTGGTTTATTGTGCCCGGTGTAATTATTGCAACCAGCGCCGCCATCATTGCAAGCCAGGCAATGGTTTCGGGTTCGTTTACTTTAATAAGCGAAGCCATCAGGCTTAACCTTTGGCCCAAATTAAAAATTAATTACCCTACCGAAGCCAGGGGACAAATTTTTATTCCGGCCATAAATATGCTGCTGTTTGTGGGCTGTGTAGGTGTGGTTTTGTTTTTTAGAGAGTCGGCTAAAATGGAGGCTGCTTATGGCCTCGCCATCATCACCACCATGTTTATGACCACCATACTCTTTGCAAACTACCTGGTGCTGCACAGGGTTAAACCCATGTTGATTTATGTTTTTCTGTTTTCCTATATAATTATCGAATCTGCATTTCTCCTTGCACTGATGGATAAATTTATTCATGGTGGTTATATTACTTTAATGATTGGTTTCGTACTCTTTTCTGTAATGTACATCTGGTACCGGGCACGCAAAATTAAAAACCGGTATGTGGAGTTTGTGCGTATGGAAGAATATATTCCCAAGCTCGAAGAACTCAGCAACGATACATCGGTACCCAAATACGCCACACACCTGGTGTATTTAACCAGCGCTAATAACCCCAAAGAGATTGAGCATAAAATTATTTACAGCATACTGAGCGGTAAGCCAAAGCGTGCCGATATTTTTTGGTTTGTGCATGTAGATACTATGGATGATCCATACACCTGCGAATATTCTGTGGAGCATATTATACCCAATGATATCATCCGGGTAGAGTTCAGGCTTGGGTTCCGCATGGCGCCACGCATTAACCTGATGTTTAAAAAAGTGGTAGAAGATCTGGTGGCCAACCGCGAAGTGAATGTTACCAGCCGTTACGAAAGTCAGCAGCGAAATAATGTGGTGGGCGATTTCCGTTTTGTGGTGATGGAAAAATTCCTGAGTCAGGATAATGAACTGCCGTTTTTTGAACAGGTTGTAATGAAACTGTATTTCTGGCTCAAGGAAGTCTCACTCAGCGAAGAAAAAGGTTTTGGGCTTGAGCAGAATACCGTGCAGGTAGAAAAATTCCCGTTGATTATAGCACCGGTAAGTAAATTAAAACTTACAAGAGTTTACACAGATGAGGAGGAATAAAAACCTATTTTGTGTTTGTGGTTTGTAGTTTTTGGTTTGTTGTTGGTGGTTGATGGTTGCTGTCAGTCCGAACGATAGCAAAGAATCTGCCATGAAAACGGCCAATTATATTTCATGTTTTGAGTTTGTATAAGAATCCTTAATTTAACAGGGTGTTAATAACCACCACCAACAAACCAAAAACCACAAACTAACCTTGCTTCAAATTGCGCTCTATATCATCATCGGCATTACAGCCCTTTCCATCATTGCCTATTTTGTACAGGAGAAATTTATATTTAAGCCAGAAAAGTTAAAGCAGGATTTTGTTTACAATTACAATGTGCCTTTTAATGAATTGTTTTTTGATGTAGAGCCGGGCGTTCGTATAAACGGTCTGCATTTTACCGTTGATAAGCCACTGGGCCTGGTACTGTATTTTCATGGTAACAGCCGCAGCATTAAAGGATGGTCAAAATACGCAGTAGATTTTTATCGTTATAAATATGATGTGGTGCTGGTTGATTACCGTGGCTTTGGTAAAAGTACCGGCAAGCGCAACGAAAAAGATATGCTGAGCGATATGCAGTTTGTATATGAAACACTCGCTGCCAAATACAACGAAAATCACATGATAGTTTATGGCCGAAGCATGGGCAGTGGTTTTGCAGCCAAGGTGGCCAGCGAAAATAAACCGAGGTACTTAATTTTAGATGCCCCTTATTTTAGTTTTAAAAAAGCAGTAGAACGTTTTTTACCCATCCTGCCGGTACGCTGGGTTTTGCGTTACCACATGCGTACAGATAAGTGGATAACAAAAGTAAATTGCCATACATACATTTTACACGGCAACAAAGACTGGTTGCTGCCCATCAGCAACAGCGAAAAACTACAGGCACTAAATCCAAACAAAATAACACTCATACGCATACCGGGTGGCGGGCACAATAACCTGCCGTCTTTTCCGGAGTATCATAATTTTATCAGGGATATTTTGCAGTATTAGGTAATTGGTAATTAGTAATTAGTAATTAGGAATTTGGATTGCCACTAAACCCAAATCCCAAATTCCCAATTACACTACCTTTACCTTCCATGAACCGAAAAAAGATCTTTCGCTGGCTAAAAATAATTGTACTCTTGTATTGCCTTATCGGCATTGCTCTATTTTATCTGCAGGAGCGTTTTTTATTTCATCCCGAAAAATTTTCCAATGCTTATGTGTATCATTTTAATGTTCCTTTTGAGGAGATAAATATTCCTTTCAACCGTACCGATACCATCAACATGATCAAATTTTTTCCGGTAGATTCTGTGAGAAGGGGCGTGGTGCTTTATTATCATGGCAATAAAGAAAATATAGAACGCTATGCAAAGTTTGCCAATAGCTTTACCAAACATGGTTACGAAGTGTGGATGGAAGATTATCCCGGTTTTGGAAAAAGCACCGGCGAAAGAACTGAGAAAAAAATGCTTGAGCAAGGCCTGCAGATAAGAAAAATGGCAGCTTCAAAATATGGTGCCGACAGTATTATCATTTACGGCAAATCGTTTGGCACCGGCATTGCAGCTTATGTTGCATCCGAAACAAATAATAAAAGGCTGATGCTGGAAACCCCTTACTACAGCATTCCTTCGCTGTTCAGTTGCTATGCACCCATTTATCCAACGGGTAGAATGAGTATCTATAAAATACCCACAAACGAGTTTTTAGCCGATGTGAAATATCCGGTAAGCATTTTTCATGGCAACGATGATGGCGTAATTCCTTACCGCAATGCAGCGAGGCTTAAAGCGGTTTTAAAACCAACGGATGAATTTATAACGGTTGAAAAAGGTACGCATCACAACCTCGCTACTTTTGATGTGTACAAAAACAAACTCGATAGTTTATTAAACCTCCAGTAACTGCGTTTTGGTTTTACCCACTTTTAATGTGTAACGCACTGCAATTTTCAGGGCATAGTTTTCTGTAGTATGACTAACAGGAAAACCGTAAGCAACAGGATAATCATATTGGGTAATTATATCTGCAATGGCTTCATACACTGTTTTTCCAAATGGGCGTTCAGTATCCTTTATATCAGTAAAGCCGCCAATTATAAGGCCTGCCAGGTTTTCAAATTTGCCGCTGCGTTTTAACTGGTACAGCATCCGGTCTATGCTGTAAATCTGTTCGCCAATATCTTCTAAAAACAAGATTTTATTTTTTGTGTTGATATCGGATGGCGTGCCGGTTATGTTTGCCAGCAAAGAAAGATTGCCGCCAACCAGTTCGGCGGTAGCTGTGCCGGGTTTATTAAATGGATTTGCTGCACAACTGTATTTTGCTTTTTTGCCTTTTATGGCATTGTGTAATGATTGTATAAATTCATTTTCGCCTTCATTAAATGCCGCAGCCATGGGCGCATGCAGCGAAGCCACTTTTATTTTTGTGTATAGATGAGCATGTAAAACAGTAATATCGCTGTAACCAATAATCCACTTCAGTTTCTTTTTAAACTTTGTAAAATCAAGCCCGTCAATAATGCGGCCCATCCCATAACCGCCACGGCCAAAAAGAATGGCTTTAATGTTTTCATCATCCAGCATGGCCTGCAGTTCATCCCGGCGCTCCTCATCAGTACCGCTGAAATAATTTGTTGAATTACTGCCCAGTGTTTTGCCCACCATCACATCAAAGCCCCAGCTTTGTAAAGTGTTGATACAGGTTTGCGCTTTTTCTGCAGCCATAAAACCGGCGGGGCAGGTAATGCCAATGGTATCGCCTTTTTTTAAGGAAGGAGGAATTTTTATCATTTAGTAAATACCTTTTATAATTTGCATAAATTCATTGGTAGTAATAATGTTATAAAAACCGCTTCTGCGTAAGCCTCTAAATAATTTTAAGTCGCCGGTCCACAAAACAGCATCCATGCTAAGGGATAAAGCAATATACCAGGCATCATTACTGTCAAAAGGAGCTGCAATTTTTTCTCCTTTATTATAATCGCTCAGCTTTATTGCTTCATGCGAAAACTGGGTGATATTTTTGAGATAACGACTAAGTAAATTGTCGAAAATTTCGGGAGTTATCGAAGTGGTACTGCAAATTTTATTTTTATGTAGCCCGATTTCAATAACTGCAAATTCAGGAATAATTAATTCTATAGAATTGTTCGTATTTAACAGAAGGGATTTGATAGTGCCATGGGTATTTATTATTCCACTAATTAAAATATTGGCATCTACAATAATTATCATGCTATTCCTTTGGCTTTCTTAAACCTTGCTGATGCAGCTTTATTTATCTCATCTGATAATTTTTTAATTACCGATTTGGGTATTAATTTCTTTTTTGGTACACCATTCGCCTCCAGGAATTCAATATATTCCTTAATATCATTTAACCCCTTTTTTCCTACTGCTCCCGAAAAGGAAACTGTTATTTTTTTCTTATCCAGCTTTTCTACTACCATACAATTATCTTTTATCAAATTTAATAAGTTAAAATTTAAAACCTCTTTTCTTTTTTAATCTTTCCCATGCGGCGGCAGTAATTTCATCTGCCAGTTCTTTAATTATTTTTTTTGATACTTTCTTTTTGGGCGCATCTTTATTAATTTCTAAATATTTGGCATAGTCGGTAAGTCTTTTAATACCGGCTTTGCCAATTTTTTTAGAACCTTAATTTCTATGTAATCTTTATCAATTACTTCCACTGTCATAAAAAATCATTTTACCAAATATACAAAATAATTAAACTTCAGAAAGCCGGCATTCATTAAGATGCACACCCAATGTATGTGTTACACCACACTTTAACGCAACATTATTTTTTTGGTGCCCCACCGGAAAATCAAAACAAACCGGGTAATTATATTCGCTTACTTTTTCCAGTACAATATCTTCAAGGGTTTTGCCAAATTCTTCTCCTGCATCATCGGTCTTTATTTTAAAACCACCAATAATCAAGCCTTTAAGTTTTTCCAGTTTTCCGCTGCGTTTTAAATTCCAGAACATACGGTCAATGCTGTATAAATATTCGCCGGTATCTTCCACAAAAAGTATCTTGTCTTTTGTGTGTATGTCAGATGCACTGCCGGCCAGTGATTCCAGTGTTTTTAAATTACCACCAACCAGTTCGCCAACTGCCAGGCCGGTGTTGTTTTTTTCATTAGGTGTAAAAAGATATTTCATCTTTTCTCCCTTCAAACATTTATTGATTGATTCGATGGTTTCTTTTTGTGCAGGCTCTGCATTTGCCCAGTCGGTGGGAAAACTGTTACACATTTTTGAGTGTATAGTAGCCACCCGGTATTTTTCATTAATGTGCGAATGAAAAACAGTGGCATCGCTAAAGCCGATGATCCATTTGGGGTCTTTTTTAAATTTTTTGAAATCAAGTCTGTCAATGATGCGTACGCCGCCATAGCCTCCTCTTGCAAAAAAAATGGCTTTAATGCTTTTATCATCCAGCATTTGCTGCAGGTCCTGCAACCGTTCGTCATCGGTACCGCCGTATGTAAAATCTTTTTTGCCAATGGTAGCACCAACTTTTGTATTAAAACCCCATTCAGTAAGTTTTAGCAGTGCTGGTTTTATTTCTTCTGTCTTCATAAATCCTGCGGGGCAGCAAATGCCCACGGTATCGCCCGGTTTTAAATAAAGAGGTTTTATTACCGGCGAATCTGGCTCAATACTGGTTTTGCCCTTTGCTACAGCGCTCAATGTGGCAGCAAGGGGGACAAAGGAAGCAAGAAAATTTTTACGTTTCATCAACTAAAGTTATCTTAAATGTGTTATAGTGAATGAGGAATTAGTTTTTATGCCCACCATTAAATTTAGGGTAATTTGTCAGTTATGTACCTGTTGTAATACAGAACTACCTTAAATTTATGTAAAATTTTATCAGCTTTTAAAACCTGAATTTTATGGATACATCAATTTACATAGCCGATCTGCACAAAGTAGGCATGAATGATATTGAACAGGTTGGTGGCAAGAATGCATCTTTGGGTGAGATGCTTCAAAATCTTACCCAGCTTGGCATACAAATACCCGGTGGCTTTGTGGTAACTGTTGCAGCCTATCGTGAGTTTATCCGCTATAATAATCTTGATGAAGAAATACGGAAGATCATCAACGATATAAAATTAGATGATATTGAATCGTTGCGGCGTGGTGGTTTGCGGGCCCGGCAGCTTTTAAAGAATGCAAAATTTCCCCGGGATTTAAGTGAAGCCATCATTGAAAAATATAATGAGCTAAGTAAACTGTACGACCAGGATATTACCGATGTAGCCGTTCGTTCATCTGCCACTGCCGAAGACCTGCCAGATGCATCTTTTGCCGGCCAGCAGGAAACCTACCTGAACGTACGTGGCCCGGCGCCTTTGATGAATGCCGTAAGGAATTGTTTTGCGTCGATATTTACCGACCGTGCCATCAGTTACCGCCAGAGTTTTGGATACGATCACTTCAGCATCGGCCTTTCGGTTTGTGTACAAAAAATGGTGCGTAGCGATTTGGGAGCATCGGGTGTTGCTTTTTCATTAGATACAGAAAGTGGTTTTAAAGATGTAGTGGTTATTAATGCATCTTTTGGTTTGGGAGAAATGATTGTGCAGGGTTCGGTATCGCCTGATGAATACATTGTTTTTAAACCCACCATGCAAAAAGGTTTCAGCAGCATCATCGAAAAAAAGCTGGGTATAAAAGATAAGATGATGGTGTATGGCGATGACCCCGATGAAAGGGTTAAGATAATACAGGTAGAGAAACCCATGCAGCACCGGTATTGCCTAACAGACGAACGCATTATGCAATTAGCAAACTGGGTTACAAAAATTGAAACCTACTACAGCACATTAAAAGGCCATTGGTGCCCCATGGATGTGGAGTGGGCAATAGATGGTTTATCCAAGGAATTATTTATTGTGCAGGCAAGGCCCGAAACTATTCATTCGCAAAAAGATTTTTCGAAAATTACAGAGTATGTGATGGAGGAAGATGCCGGAAGAAAAACTTTGTTTAAAGGAATTGCTGTTGGCGATAAGATTGGTGCAGGCAAAGTTTCAATTTTATTTTCGTTGGACAAACGTGTTACTGAAGGCCATGAGTTTAAAGCAGGCGATGTGCTGGTAACCGATATGACCGACCCCGACTGGGAGCCCATCATGAAAAAAGCATCGGCTATTATTACCAACAAAGGCGGGCGTACATGCCATGCAGCTATTGTTGCCAGGGAGCTGGGAGTGCCTGCCATTGTGGGTTGTGTTAATGCAACCGAAATATTAAATAACGGCCAGCCTGTAACAGCATCCTGCGCCGAGGGCGATGAAGGGATTGTATATGATGGCATTGTTTCGTTTAAAAAGATTGAAACGGATCTTAGCGATCTGCCTTCGGTAAAAACGCCGATCATGCTTAATGTGGCATCGCCAAACCTGGCGTTCAGGTTTTCGCATTTGCCAAATGCCGGTGTGGGTCTGGCGAGAGAAGAGTTTATCATCAACAATTTTATTCAGGTGCACCCGCTGGCACTGATGAAACATAAAGAACTGGGAGATGAAGACCTGAGCAAGGCTATAGCAAAAATGATTTATGGTTTTGTTGATGAAGAAGATTTTTTTATTCAGAAACTCAGTTATGGTGTTGCTAAAATTGCATCGGCATTTTATCCCAACAAAGTAATTGTAAGGTTCAGCGATTTTAAAAGCAACGAATATTATAATTTGCTGGGCGGAAAATATTTTGAGCCGCATGAAGAAAACCCGATGATTGGGTGGCGTGGCGCCAGCAGGTATTATTCTGATAAATATAAACCTGCTTTTGGTTTGGAATGTAAAGCCATAAAAAAAGTGAGGGAAGAAATGGGGTTGAGTAATGTGGTAGTGATGATTCCGTTTTGCAGAACGGTAGAAGAATTGCACAAAGTGCATGACGTAATGAAAGAATACGGATTGGAAAGAGGCAAAGACGGACTGGAGCTTTTTTTAATGGCCGAGTTGCCATCCAATATTATTATGGCCGAAGAATTTGCAAAACACATTGATGGGTTTTCTATCGGATCAAACGACCTTACACAATTAACGCTTGGCCTCGATAGGGATTCATCGCTGGTTGCGCATTTGTATGATGAACGGGACCCGGCTGTAAAAGAATTACTGCGTATGCTTATCAGCACAGCAAAACGGATGAATGTAAAAGTTGGTATTTGTGGCCAGGGTCCAAGTGATTTCCCTGATTTTGCGCAATTCCTGGTAGAGCTTGGTATTGACAGTATTTCGGTAACACCTGATTCAGTAATGAAAACGCTGAAGGCGATAGCGGCAGTGGAAAAGGAGATTGGGTAAATAATTTTTATTGATTTTAAACAGCCAATGCCTGCATTGGCTGTTTAAGTTTGGGCAATGGGAAGGTTTACGGTATTTTTGCACCGCAATGAAACAACCCAAACGATATTTAATTACATCGGCACTGCCTTATGCAAATGGTCCCAAACACATTGGTCACCTGGCCGGGGCATATTTGCCTGCCGATATTTATGTGCGCTATTTACGTGCCAAAAAAGAAGATGTGTTATATGTATGCGGCAGCGACGAACATGGTGCTGCCATCACCATACAGGCTAT
>Ga0209181_10011155_pt1 | contig 11571 bp, 10 predicted proteins | sample MAT05_FD_187208 | JGI IMG/M metagenome (GOLD analysis project Ga0209181, IMG submission 187208) | Freshwater microbial communities from Lake Fryxell liftoff mats and glacier meltwater in Antarctica - MAT-05 (SPAdes) (version 2) | ecosystem: Environmental > Aquatic > Freshwater > Ice > Liftoff... | reverse complement strand
CATGGGAGACAACCGCAATAACAGCAACGACTCCCATGTCTGGGGTTTTTTGCCCAAAGAAAATATCATTGGTCGGGCAGTGTTTCGGTTCTATCCGCTGCGCCGAGCCGGGGCTATCGCATTCACTTCTGACAGTGAAAAATCAGCCGACAACCGGGCTGCTCAACCAGCCTCTAAGAAAATTTCAAATAATGCATTAGCTCTGCCGTGAGCGCAGGCGGCAATGCTAGCCGTTGCTGCAAGTCCGCCAGATTGCGGTAAGAGCCGTAGCGCTGACGGTGTTGGGCGATCGCCCTAGCCAAAAACAAATCCACTCCCGGCACGCGAGTCAGAGCCTCTACCGAAGCCTGGTTGACATTGAGCGTGGGGGTCGCGGTGGGGCTAGCCGGATCATAGTAGCAAAATTGCAGCACAGGCTCTAGCGGTTTGAGCCGCTGCACGGGCAATCCTAATGCGGCGGCTACATCGTCTAGGCAGTGAAACTGCACCCCCGACTGGGTTAAGCCAACCAGCGATCGCGCCTGATGAATCGACAGCCCCGGTAGCCGCAGCCAATCATCCACTCCAGCCAAGTTGGCGTCGATGCTAATGCCCAGCGTGGCCGCTAGCTGAATGTCAGCCATCGACTGCAAGCGATAGTACGGATCATTCAAGAGTTTCGTCCGCGTCTGCGTTTCGGGGTTTGCCCGCGCTGGTAGCCAATCTTCCCACCCCATGCCAAACATCCCCTTCTGATTGCAGCCGCGTTACCCAATCTGGTCGAGCAACTGTCGGCGCTTTTGTTCAAACTCGTACTCAGACAGTAGCCCCTCTTGCCGCAGGCTTTCTATCTGCCGCAGCGCATCGGCGATCGCCCCCACCTGGGCTGGGTCGGTACGTGGCTTGGCGGCAGCCGTATCACTGGGAGACGACGCTAGATTCAAGTTAAAGCTGCGATTAAATCTATCTTGCCCCTGCAACACATACCAAACCCCCTCAAAGGCGCTGGCAATTCTGGGAATGGGTGTCCATGACAACAGTAAATACAGCACGCCCCACTTGGGCTGACCCAGATAAAACTTATGTAAACCTGGCAGCAGCACACCAGCTAATGCTAGGGCGATCGCCGTTTCCCGATTTTTAGTCTGACTTTTGGATTGACTGATCATACGAGATCACAACTGAGTAACGGTGGCGGAGCGGAGGCATTCAAACACACACCCTCCATCATAGATAAGAATGTTAGCGGCTGGGCAGCGCTCTCAGCTCTCAGCCACTCCTAGCCAAATTGAGCTACTGCCAAATTGAGCTACTGCCGAATTGAGCCACTGATTACACGCTCAGTCTGAACCCACAGGCATCTCGATCTAAACCCTCGCTGCCGGGGATGTAATCCCCATCACCTCTCTCTACTCCCACACGTAGAAGAGTTGGCACTAGTACTCACGATCCGTAGCAAAACATACTCTCAATAGATCGTTTTTTACGGATTAGTAATTTGCTGAACCGTTTACTAGTAACGATTGTGATCTACTGAGGCTATAGCGGCTCCCTTATTGATACATTGGACGGAGGGAGTGCTTTATGATCTCTTCGCGTGGATTTTATTGTATTTATACAAACTCACCTGCTTTGATTGACTACTAGGGTGGCGATCGCCCTCATAATTGTAGGGTGCTGATTAGTCTCATGTTGCTCACTACTTAACATGGCTCGATTTTGCGTCTAGAACGATTACTACTTTATTCGTTAGACGTTGAATTTTTTGGGTTACCTGTGCTGCTTTGCCCTAAGGCAGATTTATTAACGCATTCGTCGATTCAGTACGTGCATTTTTACGGTCTATCCCTCTAAGTCCGCAGACTATATTTTCTGTTGCGGGGATAGAAATTGGCTGATTGAGTTAACTGCTTTTCCAAAGAAAATCTCCAGCGTCAATCCCATGCCTCGGCCTCATGCCTCAGTGAATGCCTCAGGATGAAGCTTGTTTTTAGCTAAAAGCGTCAGCTTCTAGCCTAAATAGAGACAAACGTCAACCTCAAAATCACTTGAAAGAGCTGCTATCCTTTACCTAAAGTGTATGGCGATCGCATCCCTGCACAACGTTGGAAATTAGTCTAGACTTCCTTACCCAAGACGCTCATCGATGTCACAGATTTCCTTCTCCCCTGACTGGCTGCGGCAATTTTCAGATCCCTACGCTGTGTTGGGTTTGTCTGTGACGGCGGACGATCGGCGAGTGTTGAAGCGCTACCGCACGATTGCAAAACTGCTTCATCCCGATAGCTATATCAATGCCGACCGGGAAACGGGCAATGCGGCGACTCAGATGTTTGCGCGATTGGTGAGTCCTACCTACCAAAAGTTGAAGCAAGATAAAGGCAGAGCTGAAAATTTGGCTCTGCTGCGGTTTCGGGTGCGGCGGATGAATCGGGACGATCCGTTTGCGCCGACCAGTGACGTGGCGCGGCGCTTGTTAGAAACTGCCCTAACCGAGGTCGATGTATTCTACGAACAGGCCGTCTCAAAATTAGCCGAAACGCAGTACATCCCTCTCATTCAGTTTGAAACGGTAACGCAGCAGCTGGGCGAACTGAACTTAGCCTACTTGCAGATGAAGATGGGCGGGCCCATGATCCGCGAAAAACGGGCTGGGATTATGGCGGCTCCAACACCACCGCCGCCGATGCAATATACGGCCACCTTTTCGGATTCTGACAAGTCCACTGTAGATTACGCGCAGCGCCATTATCATCGAGCACAGGAGTACGCCATCAAGGCAAATTGGGCGATGGTCGTGCGAGAGCTACAGGACGCAATGAAGATTGATCCCCACAAAGGTGAGTATCACTCCCTGCTGGCCAAGGCATACTTAATGCAAGATCTGCCGATTATGGCTAAGGTTCACTTCCGCCAAGCGCTTAAGCTCAATGCTGAAGATCCGCTGGCGCTGATGTATGCCAAGAAGTTTAATCTTGTTCCAACTGCGCCGACTTCACCTAGTGCGCCTAGTGCTGCCAAGAAAACTCAGCGGCCAGCCAGCGGCGGGCTATTTGGGCTGTTTGCTAAAAAGCGTTAGGGATGATCTTTGTCTGCTGTCGCGTTGTCTGGGGGCGGAGCCGACGTGACCAGAGGGCGCGCTTGGGGCTGGCTTAGCAAAAACCACCAGAGTTCGGCCAGCATCAGCGCCAGCCCCCCGACGCTGACGATCACGTTGTGGCTCAGCGGCTGGTCAATCCGGCGATATTCGCGCCGATGGTCTATGGAGCTGTGGACGGTGGGCTGGTGCGCCTGAGTGGCTGCGCGTTCTGGAGGGGGGAGAGTGGCGATCGCCTCTGTCTTCAATAGCTTCGCCCCTGCTATAGCACCGAGCAGCACTCCCAGACTCAGCAGTGATCCCCACACGGCTGGCCGCTTGAGAACTATTTTTCTTAAAAATAAGATATTCATACCAACCCTCAATGTGGGAATAATTTGGATCGCGATCACTTCGGTTGAAAGTGGCGGAGGCGCAACGCATTGGTCACCACTGAAACGGAGCTAATCGACATCGCTGCCCCGGCCAGCATGGGATTGAGCAGCCAGCCAAACAGCGGGAACAAAATGCCTGCGGCAATGGGGATGCCTGCGACGTTGTAGATAAAGGCAAAAAATAGATTTTGGCGAATGTTGCGCATGGTGGCACGCGATAGCTGGATGGCGGTGACAATGCCTTGCAGATCGCCCGAAATTAGCGTGATGTCGCTGGCGGCGATCGCCACATCGGTTCCGGTGCCGATGGCGATCCCCACATCGGCCTGCGCCAGGGCTGGGGCATCGTTAATGCCATCGCCTACCATGGCGACTCGCTGACCAGCCGCTTGCAGCGCCCGCACCTGCTCGGCTTTTTGGTCGGGACGCACCTCTGCTACAACGCGGCTAATTCCAGCTTCGTGGGCGATCGCCTCTGCGGTGCGGCGGTTGTCTCCGGTCAGCATCACCACCTCCAAGCCCATCCGTTGCAGGGTGCGAACCACCTGAGCCGACGAGGGTTTGAGCGCATCGGCAATGCCCATAATGGCGTGCAGCCTGCCATCGACCGCCATCCAAATTACCGTTTTACCTAGTGGCTCCAGTTTGTCTCGCTGCGGTTGCAGCGCCTGAGTTTCTATCCCCAGCTCAGTGAGCCAGCGCTGGGTACCGATTTGCACCAGCTGCCCCGCCACCGATCCCTGGACGCCGCTGCCAGCGATCGCCAAAAAGTCCTGCACCGCTGGCGCTAGATCGCCAGCGCCCGATGTGTCTACACTCGCGTTCTGTGCCTGGGCATAGCGCACAACCGCTGCGGCTAACGGATGCTCAGATAGCTGTTCTATGCTGGCAGCCAGATGGAGCACTCGCTGCTCATTGCCATTAGCCGTCCCCGCGACAGTGACAAAATCGGTGACTGTGGGTTTGCCCTGGGTCAAGGTTCCGGTTTTGTCGAGCACAATCAGGTCTAGCTGGTGCGCCAGTTCTAGGCTGTCTGCCCCTTTGATCAAAATGCCGTTTTCTGCACCTTTGCCTGTACCTACCATGATCGAGGTCGGCGTGGCTAAGCCCAAGGCACAGGGGCAGGCAATAATTAAAACGCCCATCGTGGTCGTCACAGCCAGGGTGATGTTTCCCATCAGCACATACCACAGCACAAAGGTGGCGATCGCGATCGCCAGCACAACCGGGACAAACCAGCCCGTCACCCGATCGGCCAACCGCTGAATTGGCGCTTTAGAACCCTGCGCCTGCTGCACTAAGCCAACGATTTGAGCCAGGAACGTATCTTTGCCAACTCGGGTGGCGCGAAACTGAAAGCTTCCCGTTTGATTAATCGTGGCTCCCACTACGGCATCGCCCACCTGCTTTTTAACAGCGGCACTTTCACCCGTCACCATCGACTCATCCACGGTCGAAGCCCCCTGCGTGATCTCGCCATCCACCGGAATCTTTTCGCCGGGGCGCACTACCAGCACATCCCCGAGCTGCACAGCGGCGATCGCCACCTCCACTTCTTGCCCTTGGCGCAGCACCCGTGCCGTCTGAGGCTGTAGCCCCATCAGTAGCCGAATTGATTCCGACGTTTGCCCCTTCGCGCGGTTTTCCAACAGCCGTCCCAGCAAAATCAGCGTAATTACAACCGCTGCCGATTCGTAATAAACATGGGCGGGTAACCCTTGCGCGGTAAAAATTCCTGGATTGACCGTTGCCACGACCGAATAGAGATAGGCTGCCCCAGTGCCGATCGCCACTAGCGTATCCATGGTGGCGCTGTGGCGCTTAAACGCTTTCCAGGAGTTGGTACAAAAAGAGCGGCCACACCAAAACTGCACCGGGGTAGCCAGCACAAACTGCACCCAGGGATGGTGTAACTCGGCGGGGATCAGCGGTAGATCTAGCCCCGTCATCATGGGTAGTCCGCCGATCATCAAGATGCCGCTGAGGATGCCGCCTACCCAAACCTTACGCTGCAAAACCCGCTGTTCGGCTCGCCGCGTTGTGATTTCGATGTCGTCTGCTACCAGTGGATTGGCGTCTTGCAGCGGGTAGGCACCATATCCCGCATTGGCGATCGCCGCCTGAATCTGGGGCAGGCTTGTGCTGCGAGGATCATAGGTGACAGAGGCTTGCTCTGCCCCGTAGTTGACGCTGCCCTCGCTGACCCCTGCCACCAATTGCATCGCGGCTTCAATATTGTGGGCACAAGCGGCACAGCTCATGCCCTGTAACTTCAATGTGGCCTGCACCATCGCTAACACTCCATAAGGTAGATGGTTCGGGCGCATCTGGCTCAAACTATCCCTGTTTCACGCGCTTCTAGAATCGGTCTACGGACGGTTAGGTCGCGGTATAGCCAGCGGTGGCGATCGCTTCGCGCACGGTCATTTCAGGCGCTTGAGTGTCAATGTTGACCTGTTTTGTTTTGGGGTCAGCCGTTACTTCAGCGGTTGGGTCAACGGCCTGCACGGCCTTGGTAATGGTGTCTGCACAGGCAGAGCAGGCCATGTTGGAAACTGTAAGCTGTAGTGTCATGGAGTTTAACCGCAGTTCAAATTACTGCGCCGCTAGGTTGTTAATTGCGATCGCCGATTGCGATCGCCGATTGCGATTGCCTGTTGGCTATTGACCGTACCAGTCTTTTTTCCACTGGGTCATCTGGTCGATTTCGGCCTGCTGAGAACTCAAAATGGCAGTCGATAGCTGCTGAATTTCGGGGCGATCGCTGTTCTCCAACGCCTCCCGTGCCATGACCAACGCGCCCTGGTGATGCGGCAGCATGGCATCCATAAAGCGTAGATCAAACTGCTCGTCTGCCGCTCCCAAATCGCCGCTCATCATCATGCTGGCGCGGACATCAGCCGACATCGGCATCATGTGCCCCATCTCGGTGCTATACATCATCGGTGTGTCATCAGCCTGCGGATACCAAGCGGTTCGCCAGCTGTTCATTTGCGAAATTTCTGTGGTTTGGGCAGCAATGATTGCCTGCGCCAGCTGCCGAATTTCAGGGCGCTTCGATTTCTCCAGCGCCGCCTCTGCCATGACTACTGCACCCTCATGGTGAGGAGTCATGCCATCAATAAAGCGCAGGTCAAAAAAATCATCATTAGGCCCGAGGCTCATGTCCATTGCACCGTGATTCATTCCAGGCATGGCACCTTGAGCCACTTCTGAGGCGGGAGATGCAGCCGTAGATGTGGCAGAGGTTGGAGAACTCGTGCTACAGCCTGCCATGCTGAGGGAAAGTAGCGTGAATCCCCCTAGGGTCAATCCAGTCAGATGTTTTTTGAGTTGCATGATGCCTGCTAGCCAAAAGGTTGTATGTTCATCATGCAGTCTCCAGTCGAGGGGAGAGTCAAGGGGGTGGTTGAATGTTTAATTCCACCCGCATCGATGATCTGACTGAAATGTTCTAATAATTCGCAATGCCTGTGAAGCGGTTGAACCCGCCGAAACGATTCGGTGGTCGGTGGTAGAAAGTCCGCTAGCATATGTTTGTATTTCTGTTCAGAATGGCGGCGTACCAATCCCCACCGATGTTTTGCCGCGCTTAACCCAACCCTTTTATTCCACCAAGTCAGCAGGAACCGGGCTGGGTTTAGCGATCGTGAAACGAATTGTCGAAACTCATAATGGCGAACTGCTAATTGAGTCTTCTGAACTGAAGGGGACAACTTTTAGCGTGAAACTACCGCTTAAACATTCACTGGACGGCTGATATAGCCAGTCGGCAACGTCCTCGTAGCTCAGCTTTGTTCTTTAATTCTTCGTTTCAGGATAAATTCGGCGATCGCCAAATCCATCGGCGTGGTCACTTTCAAGTTGGTTTCTTCGCCATCGACGATATGGACAGGCAGCTTGCAGTGTTCAAATAGGGCTGCGTCATCGGTTACTTCCCAGCCGTTGCTGATTCCTTGGGCATGACACTTTTTTAGCGTCTCTACCTCAAACCCTTGAGGCGTTTGAGCTGCCCAGAGCTGGCTACGGTCGGGCGTAGATTGCACGAGCTGAGTGGTAGATGAGACGACTTTGATCGTGTCCTTGACGGGAACAGCAGCAATCAGCCCCGAATAGGTGAGGACACTCTGGGCGCAGCGGTTGAACAAGTCTGGCGTGGCCAAACAGCGCGCGCCGTCGTGAATTAGCACCTGTTCGGCCACGGCGGGTAACCCCTGCAACCCTCGGTAAACCGACTCTTGGCGCGTGCTGCCGCCTTCAATAAACCGCACCCTACGGCTGAGGTTAAGGCTGTTGACCACATCTCGGAAGTCTTGCCACTCGTGCGGCTGGGCAATGATGCCAATCCAGTGGATGGTTTCTGCTGCCTTGGCCGCTTGCAGTGTCCAGGTAATCAGCGGCTTGCCGAGCAGGGGCATCAATAGTTTATTGCGATCGCCCCCCATCCGTTTACCTGAGCCTGCCGCCGGAATTAACAAATACACGGTATCCCTCGCTAATCGCCATCAATCCTACTCGGGGGTGCAGCAGCCCGTCAACAGCCCCTCATCTAGCTCTAACGTATCTGCCATTTGTTTGCCGTCATGGTAAGCCGCCAGCAGCACTTCGCTGGTTTTGCCCCAGGCAATGGTACCCGTGCGGTCGAGGGCGATCGCGCCAAAATCGCGGCGGTTTTGCTCAGCTTCGAGAAATGAGCGTTGCAATGCCTCTAGCAGCGATAGGCCATCGGTTACACGTACCACAATCCGCGCCGCCAAACATTCTTCTAAAATGTCTTCGCCAATGCCCGTACAGCTCACAGCCGCATGGTGCGTGGCATAGTTTCCGGCTGGCGTAGCCGAATCACTCACCCGGCCAATCCGCTCAAACCCTTTGCCGCCCGTAGATGTTCCGACCGCTAGCCGACCCTCACTATCGAGCGCCACCACGCCAATAGTGCCCCGTCCCGCTTCGGACACTAGCTCTTTCTCGGCCACCACGCCCGCCATCTCATGTGAGAAGTTGCCCGCGCGTTCTTGAATCCATTCTTGTAGGCGGATTTCGGTAAGCGGATCGTGTAGCGGCAGCTTCAGTTCTCGCAGCAGCTCCGCCGCACCGTGGTCAGACAAGATGCGATCGCTAGCATCTTGCAGAAACAGCGCTAGGTCAATTGGGTTCTTCACCCGCGACACATTAATCACACCGCTAAATCGCTGAGCTGACCCATTCATCAGCGACGCGCTCATGCGAATTTGCCCGTCCGATTGCAGCACAGAGCCAGTCCCCGCATTAAACCGGGGATCATCTTCCATTAGCTGGCAACCGCGCACCACCGCCGATTGAGCACTGGCACCCGCCAACAGCAGCCCATACACTTCTTCCACCACGCGAAACAGCGACAGCCGCACTGAATCGACACCTCCTTTACCTCGCAGAGAGCTGCCTGCTCCCCCGTGAATAATCAATTTGGGCTGGACTTGACCCATCAACATGGTGAACTACCTTTTCTGAAAACTTTCTAGAAACTCAATCAGCAATGCCATAAAAAGTAACCCGTTAGCGCGAGGAGCCGTGCGCTACGGCGAAGGGCAATGCGCTATTGTGAAGCGGCATCGGTGCTCTGGGCGCGGCGACGACGGCATCGCTCTGAGCAATACTTCACCTCATCCCAGCAATCTTCCCATTTTTTGCGCCAGCTAAATGGCCGCTGGCATACCGGACACACTTTGGTGGGCAGATCAAATTTGGAGCGGGAACGTCCCATAGTAATAGTGAAGTGGACTGTAGTAGTGAAGTGGACTGTGGTAATGAAGCGGACTGTAGACCTGGATGGACGCAGCAACACACTACTTAAATTCTACGGGGCTTAAATTTTATGGGAGCGGGAAAGGCGATCGCATGGGACAAGATTTGAGTCTGGGTTTGAGCCAGAGGCTGAGCCAAGTGCGGATTGTGCTGCTAGAACCAGCAGGGCCGTTAAATGTTGGATCGGTGGCGCGGGTAATGAAAAATATGGGGCTGTCTCGACTGGTGCTAGTCAATCCGCAGTGCGACCCCCTAGGTGAAGAAGCGCGACTCATGGCGGTTCATGCAGCCGATGTGCTAGAAGGCGCACAGCGGGTAGCCACCCTGGCCGATGCCCTCCAGGGCTGCCTGCGAGCGATCGCTACCACCGGACGCGATCGCGCCTTGCCCAATACAGCTCTAGAATCCCCTAGATCCTGTCTCCCTTGGCTTTTAGCCTCTACGAGTACATCTACCAGCACCGATTCCCCGCCACCCTCCGCCCTGATCTTTGGCCGTGAAGATCGAGGTCTAAATAATGAAGAACTCAACTACGCCCAGCGGTTTCTGCGGATTCCGTCTCATCCCGACTACCCATCGCTCAACCTCGCACAGGCCGTTGCTGTTTGCTGTTATGAACTATACGAAGCGGCACAGCAAGCCGGGGCGATCGCGGCAAAAACAGCAGCGCCAGACGAGCCGGGACAATCGTCTCTGCTGCCTTTTGGGTCAACTTCATCAATGGTTTCAGTGTTTGAACCGCCTGCTACGCTCGATCGGGTAGAAGGCTACTATCAACAGCTAGAAGCGATGTTATTGCAGATTGGCTACCTATATCCCCATACCGCTAGCAGCCGGATGGAAAAATTTCGGCGGTTATTTAACCGAGCCTACCTCACCGAGCCAGAAGTAGCCATGTTGAGAGGAATATTGACTCAAATGAAGTGGGCGTTGCAGCAGGCTCGGCTCAACAATGCCGATAGCCATCCTCGCTGATTGCAGCATCCCTGCTTCGTTCCTGCTTCGTCCCTGATGATTGGTAAGCGGTGGACGGCAGCTATATTATAAGTTTAGTGGGTGCATCAACGAGTAGAATTATGCGGCCTGTATTAAGTCATGCCGCGTGTGCCGATCCTAAAATTTTTCACCAAATATTTAGGACTGCCATATCTTTGAATGGTGCCCTTGAACGGTGCCCTTGAACGCTGCAAGTTAATTTGTAGCGGCTTTTATTCGTTCCTTGATTTTGGTTGCTTCAACTGTGGTGGAGGTATGCCCCCATGCAGGGCTTTGGTAAATCTTCTCGCTCATCGCGCCGCCGTCCCAATCGCCGCTCTTCGCAGGGGCAATCTCAACCGCCGATTCCACTTCAGCGACCTAAGCAGATCGTGAATCCAAACCTAGATAGCCGTGCCTATGAGCCAGCAAAATTGCCACCCGCGTCTAACGGCAGGGCGTCTAATGGCAAAGCAGCCCAGCGCCAGTCGCCGCGAGCGTCGTATTCAGACAGCAGCCGCTTGAATTTGCGCAACGTGCTCACCAATCCTGCGCAGAACGGGAAGTCGGCGGCCTCTCGCCGCGATGAGGCAGGGCGATCGCTAACTGTGCGTGGGTCAAACCGACCGAAGGCATCCCTGCCGCTCACCGCAGACTTCAACGGGCAAGGGCGATCTGCCCGACAGCAACCGCCCACAGCCACGCAGCCAAGACGAACACGGCGATCGCGACGTCCGGCCAAACCGCCTTCGGCCCTGCTGTATCTGACCCGGCTGCTAATTTTAGGCGTAGGAATTGGGGCGATCGCCGGAACGTTTCTGTCGGTCTGGAATCCGACGGGGCGCACCCAGAGCGCCCAAGCCACTTCTGCTGCGGTGGAAAAACCCCTAGCCTCTAAAGGGTTTCGCCGCGACGGCATGCCGGGTATCGTCTCGCCTGTGCCAGTTGCCACCCGGTTAGGGCAACCCATTGCCCCGCTTGCTGCGTCCATCCAAAGCCTGATTGCCCAAAACCCTGAACTAGCCGTCGGTGTGTTTGTCGTCGATTTAGACACAGGCAACTACGTGGATCTCAACGGGGCTACCATCTTCCCAGCCGCTAGCACCATCAAAGCGCCCGTCCTAGTGGCATTTCTCCAGGACGTAGACGCTGGCAAAATTCGCCTCGATGAGCAGCTGACAATGCAACCCGGCGATGTCACGGAGGGGTCAGGTGAACTGCAATATCAAGAGCCGGGGATCCAAGTTAATGCCTTAGAAACGGCATTCAAGATGATCACCATCAGCGACAATACGGCCACGAATATGGTGATTGCGAAAGTTGGCGGGTTGCCGCTGCTCAACCAGCGGTTTCGGGCTTGGG
>Ga0209181_10011152_pt1 | contig 11572 bp, 10 predicted proteins | sample MAT05_FD_187208 | JGI IMG/M metagenome (GOLD analysis project Ga0209181, IMG submission 187208) | Freshwater microbial communities from Lake Fryxell liftoff mats and glacier meltwater in Antarctica - MAT-05 (SPAdes) (version 2) | ecosystem: Environmental > Aquatic > Freshwater > Ice > Liftoff... | reverse complement strand
TCCGGACGACTATCGCCGCCGGCAGACGCTGAAGAATGCCGAGCGCTACATCACGCCGGAGCTAAAGACCTTCGAGGACCGCGCGCTGTCCGCGCAGGATCGCGCGCTGGCGCGCGAGAAGCACCTGTATGAAGGCATCCTCGATGCGTTGAGTGCGGCCATCGCGGAGTTGCAACGCGCGGCGGCGGCATTGGCGCGCCTCGATGTGCTGGCCACGCTGGCGCTGCGCGCGCGTGAACTCGATTTCTGCCGGCCGGTGTTCACCGCCACGCCCGGCATCGAGATCCGTGGCGGCCGCCATCCGGTGGTGGAGCGGATGGTCGACGCGTACATCCCCAACGACGTCGCGCTGCGCGCCGACCGGCGCCTGTTGCTGGTGACCGGCCCCAATATGGGCGGCAAGTCCACCTATATGCGGCAAACCGCGGTCATCGCGTTGCTGGCCTGCTGCGGTATGCACGTGCCGGCCACCAGCGCGGCGATCGGTCCGCTCGACGCGATCTACACGCGCATCGGTGCGGCGGATGACTTGGCCGGTGGACGCTCGACGTTCATGGTGGAAATGACGGAGGCCGCGTACATCATGAATCGCGCGACGCCGCAAAGCCTGGTGCTGATCGACGAGATCGGGCGCGGCACGTCCACCTACGATGGACTCGCGCTGGCGTGGGCGATTGCGCACCGGCTGGCGGAGCGTAACCGCTGCCTTGCGCTTTTCGCCACGCATTATTTTGAGTTAACGGGGTTGGCGGCGGAAATGGAAGGCTGCGCCAACGTGCACTTCGACGCGGCGGAACACAAAAACGGCATCGTGTTCCTGCATGCGGTTGCGGATGGCCCTGCCAGCCGCAGCTTCGGCTTGCAGGTGGCACAACTGGCGGGCGTGCCGCCGGACACGGTGCGGCAGGCGCGCAATTATCTGGCGCGTCTCGAACAACACGCAGCTCGCGACGATGGTCAGGGTGATCTCTTCGCTGGCGGCGCGACGCCCGAGGCCGCCGCCGCGACGGATTTCCGTGCGGCCGAGGTGATGGATCGTCTGCAGGCGCTGGACCCCGACGCACTGTCGCCGCGCGAGGCACTCGACGCGCTCTATGCGTTGAAGCGCCTCACGGGACCCGCGGAGTCCGTTTCGTAACGACCTTGGTGCCAAGTACGAGGGTCACGGGGACCGTACTCCGGACTGACGGTCAGTGATGGTGATGGCCGCCCGCGCCATGCGCGTGGCCATGGGCCACTTCGTCGGCGGTGGCGGCGCGCACTTCAAGCACCGTGCCATCGAAGCGCAGCCGCTGCCCGGCCAGTTCGTGGTTGCCGTCGAGGACGGCCTTGCCGTCCGCCACGCCGGTGACGCGCCAGACCACTTCCTGTCCGTCCTGCTCAGCGACGAGATAGCCGCCAATGGTGATGTCGGGCGGAAGGTCGGCCAGCGGCTCGATCCGGATCATCTTCGGGTCGTATTCGCCGAACGCGTCTTCCGGCTCGAGCGTCACCGAAATCGAGTCGCCGGTGGTCTTGGTGCTGAGCACTTCCTCGATCTTCGGAAAGATGCCGGAATGGCCGCCATGCAGGTAGGTGAGTGGCTCAGGGGATTCCTCGATCAGCTTGTTGCTGGCATCGAAGAGCTTGAACGTGAGGGTGACAACAGTATTGGCAAGGATATTCATCGAGGGCTCGGGATGGAGGGGAAACGGCCGTGAAGACTTCGGCAAACGCGGGATTGTACGCGCCTCCCACGATGCCGCAGCGCACCGCGATGGTACGCTTGCACGGATGCCTCGCACGCTACCTGCACGCTCGCCCCTGCTCGGCGGGGCGACCCCCGCCTCGTTCCTGCGCCGCTACTGGCAGAAGGACGCGTTGCTGGTCCGCGGCGCGATCCCCGATTTTGCGGGCCTGCACACCCGCGCGCAGCTCGTCGCACTGGCACAGCGTGACGACGTGGAGTCGAGACTTCTGGTCCGCGAGGGCCGCCGTTGGACCATGGAGCATGGCCCGTTCCCGGCGCGCGCGCTGCGCGGACTGCCAGCCACCCACTGGACGCTGCTGGTGCAGGGCGCGAACCTCGAGAGCGACGCGGCCGATGCGCTGCTGCGCCGCTTTGCGTTCCTGCCCTTCGCGCGGCTCGACGACCTGATGGTCAGCTACGCGGCACCGGGAGGCGGCGTCGGTCCGCACTTCGATTCCTACGACGTGTTCCTGCTGCAGGGCTTCGGTCGGCGGCGGTGGCGCTACGGACGGCAGGATGATCTGTCGCTGCGCCCCGGCTTGCCCGTCAAGATCCTGAAGCGCTTCGCGCCGGCGCATGACGCGGTTTTGGCGCCCGGGGACATGCTCTATCTGCCGCCAGACTTCGCGCATGACGGCATCGCCGTGGATGCATGCACGACCTACTCGATCGGCTTTCGCGCAGCGTCGCACCAGGAACTGGCCGAAGCCTTCTTCGACCGGATGCGCGACGACGTCAAGCTGCCCGGCCGCTACGCCGACCCTGAAGCACGGCCCACGCAGGAACCCGCGCGTGTCGGCGCGACGATGGTGCGGGAGGCGGCCGCAGCGCTCACCCGCGTGCGCTGGAATCGTGCCGCAGTGGCGCGGTTCCTGGGCGCGATGCTCTCCGAGCCCAAGTCCCACGTGGTATTCGAGGCGCCCGCGGGCAGGATGCCGCGCGCGCGCTTCGATGCGGCGCTGCGACGCCATGGCGTGAAGCTCGATCGCCGCACGCAGTGGCTGTACGACGATGTCTCGATTTTCCTCAACGGCAACGTGCATCCATGGCCCGCCGGCGACCGGCAGCCGTTGATGCAATTGGCCAACCTGCGCGCGTTGCCCGCCTCCGCCGTTCCGGCGCTGAGCGCGGATGCACGCGCGTTCCTCCACCAGGCGCATGACGATGGCTACCTCCACACCGGATGAACCTGCTGCACCTCCCGAACCCAGTGAACGGGTCGTCGATACAGTCGTCGCGCAAACCGCGGCGCTCGACGAACTGATCGCGCTGGCGCACTCGCGGCTGCAGATCTTCGACATCGACCTCGCGCAATGCGGCTGGAACCGCGCGGCGCGCGCGGAGAACCTGATCGCCTTCCTGCGCCGCGCGCCCGGGGCCCGCATCGACCTGATCGTGCACGATCCGCGCTACCTCGAGTCAGCATGTCCGCGGTTACGAATGCTGCAGCAGAACTACGCCCACGCGGTGACGATCTACCGGACAGGACCCGAGGCGCGCTCGGCGATGGATCCGCTGCTGCTGGCAGATGGTCGGCACTTCCTGCACCGGTTCCACATCGATCAACCGCGCGCATCGTATGCGATCGAACAGCCGCAGATGGCGCGGCCGCTCGTCACCCGCTTCGAGCAGATCTGGGCCACCGGCCAACCGGGGTTGAGCGCGACCGTGCTGGGGTTGTAGGCGTCACCTGTAGGCGAGGCTTGAGCCCCGCAGGTTTGGCGCGGCACATTGCCTGCGAGGCTGAAGCCTCGCCTACAGGTTCATACCGAAGCCAACGCCCTACCACGGCACGCCAATCCGCGTGCCTACTTCGCGATAATGCCCGATCACGTCGCCGAGATCGCGGCGGAAGCGATCCTTGTCGAGTTTCTCGCCGGTGCGCGCATCCCACAACCGGCACCCGTCCGGCGTGAATTCGTCGCCCAGCACCAGCGGCCCCTTGAGGTCGTCGGTGGGATGACCGAACTCGAGCTTGTAGTCGACGAGATCGATGCCGGCGTTGGCGAAGAGCGGCTTCAGCACGGCATTGACCGCATTGCTGAGCGCGCGCATCTCCGCAATTTCGCCGGCACTGGCCCAGCCAAGGATCCGGATGTGGTCGTCGTTGCACAGCGGGTCGTGCAACGCATCACTCTTCAGGAAGAATTCGAACACGGGCTCGGAGAGCTTGGTGCCCTCCTCGAGGCCGAAACGTTTGGCCATCGAGCCGGCGCACACGTTGCGGACCACGCACTCCACCGGGATCATCTTCATAGCCTTGACCAGTGATTCGCGCTCGTTCAGCAACGACACGAAGTGCGTGCGTATGCCAGTTGCCCGCAGCTTTTCCATCACGTAGGCATTGATTCGGTTGTTGGTCTCGCCCTTTTGCTCGAGCTGCGCGACCTTGACGCCGTCGAAGGCCGACACGTCGTCGCGGTAGTGCATCACCAGGCGGTGCGGATCATCGGTCGAGTACATCGTCTTGGCCTTGCCGCGATAGAGCTCGTTGCGCTTTTCCATGCAGGGGATTCCTTCGGAGGATCAGGCCAGTGCGCGCCAGGCGAAGCCGTCGGACTGGTCGGCGATGCCGATCCAGTCGGCAGCGCAGGAAAGCGCCGCGGCCAGCGCTGCGCGTGCGCGGTCGGGCGTGTTGTTCTGTTGCGACAGGTGGGCGGCCACGATGTGCTGCAATCGGGTCGTATCAAGCGCCGCCAGCAGCGCCGCGGCGCCTTCATTGTGCAGGTGACCGAAGCGCCCCGAGATGCGGGCCTTCAGTGCCTGCGGATAGCTGCTTCCGGCCAGCATGTCGAGGTCGTGGTTGCATTCGAGCACCAGCGCATCGCAGCCCGTCAGGCTTTGTTCGACGCACGGCGTGGACATGCCGAGGTCGGTCAGCACACCGACCCGGAAATTGCCGTCGGTGATGACGAACTGCACCGGCTCGCGCGCATCGTGCGGCACTGGAAACGGGCGCACCTCGAGGTCGCCGATCACGAACGCATCGTGGCTGTCGAAACCATAGACGCGTTCCATGCCGTCGAAGCGCGCGCTGGCCACGCTGCGGGTGCCGAAGGTCATCCATACCGGCACGCCATGGCGGGCGGCAAACGCGGGCACGCCGCCGATGTGGTCCGAGTGTTCGTGGGTGACGAGGATGGCCGAGAGCGAATCGGGCTCGACGCCGATGCGCTGCAGTCGCGCAGCGGCGTCGCGGACGCCGAAGCCACAGTCAATCATCACGCGGGTGGTACCCGCCTCGACGACGAGGCCGTTGCCTTCGCTGCCGCTGCCGATGGAGGCGAAGCGCACCGCGGTGCCCGCGTTACTTGAGCTGGTCCTTGAGCAGCCCCAGTATCTTTTCGCTGTTGGCGGTGCGGTCCGGCGAGCCGCCTGGATCCTGCACTGACACGACGCTGGCCTGGGCCGATTCAGCGATCACGATCTGGTACTGGTCGGGCTTGTCCTTGTCGTCTGACTTCCAGAATTGCAGCTTGTCGAGCCATCCCGCGTTGTTCTTCTTGGCGGCGATGCTGTCCGGATCGCCATAGCGGACGAAGTAGACGCCACGCGAGCGGTCGCGGTCGACGACCGTGAAGCCGATGCGGTCAAGCGCCAAACCCACGCGGCGCCAGGCTCGATCGAACTGGTCGTCGACGGTGAGCTTGAAGGAACCGTCGGGGTTCTTGTCGATGCGCGCCTTGTCGGGTGCAATCGCGGCCTGCACGACAGCGGCGCGCGCTGCGGGTTCGGGCGTGCCGAACTTCATCATCATCCGCGTGAGCATCTCGGCCTCGAGCGCCGGATTGGGCGGCATCACCGCCCACGCAAACGCGGCGGGCGACGAATTGTCGATCTTCCCGGTGGGGACCTGTTCCATGCCGCGGTGCGCGACGAAGATTTCCACGGTGCCAGGTTCGGCGCCGCGTTCGATGCGCGTGCGAAACTTGTCCTGCTTGTACGTCGTAAAGAACACATCGAGATACTTGCCGATGGTGCGGCGGAAGAGGTCTTGCGGAATCTCCGCGCGATTCTCCGCGAAGTCCGTTTCCATCAGGCCGACGTTGGGTTGCTCCACCGCCAGCACGAAGCCCGACTCCTGCCAGAACTCGCGGATCGTGTTCCACGCCTGCTCGGGCGTGGCCTTGACGACCAGCCAGCGTTCGCCGCCGGCGCGCACCAGCTTGGCGTCCGGCGTGGTGGGCAGGAACTCGGTGCGCGTGCCCTTGTTGGCGCTGGCTGCTGCCTGGCCAGCTGCAGTGTTGACCTGGTAGCGGTCGTCGTAGCGCGGCGTGGTGAGGTCGGGCGGCAGCTCGAGCGCCGGACCGGTCGCGGCGGATTTGTAATCGATGCGCTTCGTGGGTGCAATGCCCGTAAGCGATTCGCAGCCTGCCAGAAGCCACGGCAACAGCGCAACAAGGACCATCGACGCGGCACGCCGGAGGGCCGTACGGGGAATCAAATGAAAGGTCATGGCGGAGATACCTCGATGCTACGCGAGACAGCCGGCGTCGCGGAGTGCGGCGCGAACCGTGTCGTGGAATTGGGGCGAGAGCGGCTGCAGCGGCAACCGCAGTTCGTTCTGAATGTAGCCCATCTCCGCGAGCGACCATTTGGTCGGGGTCGGATTGGGCTCGATGAAGAGCCGGCGATGCAGTGCCAGCAAGCGATTGTTGCAGTCGCGCGCCGTGGCGACATCGCCCTTCAGCGCGGCTGCGCACATTTGCGCCATCAACTTGGGCGCGACGTTGGCGGTGACCGAGATCACGCCATGGGCGCCCATCAGCATCAGCGGCAGCGACGTGATGTCTTCGCCGCTGTAGACCGCAAACTGGTCGAGGCCGGCCTGGCTGAGCGCGCGCAGCAGCTCGCTGCCGCGCCCGACATCGGCCGTGGCGTCCTTCAGCCCGACGATATTGAGGACCTTGGCGAGACGCAGCACGGTGTCATTGGCAAGATCGGCGACCGTGCGGCCTGGCACGTTGTACATGATCATCGGCAGTGCGACGGCGTCGGCAATCGTGCGGAAGTGCGCGTAGAGGCCCTCCTGCGTCGGCTTGTTGTAATACGGCACCACGGACAGGTGCATGTCGGCACCCGCCGTCTTGGCGTATTGCGCGAGCTTCAACGCTTCGGTCGTTGAATTGGCACCCGTACCGGCGACGACCGCGACGCGGCCGGCCACGTGATCGACCGTGGCCTTGATCAGGAAACAATGCTCGTCGAAGTCCACCGTGGGGGATTCACCCGTGGTACCGACGATGACGATCCCCGCAGTGCCGTTCGCGACGTGGAAGTCGATGAGTTTGCGAAGCGCCGGGAGGTCGAGCGCACCGCCCGGCTGCATCGGAGTCGCGATGGCGACCAAGCTACCGATTAACATAGGGTCAGAGTGGAAAAATGAAGCATTTTACTCCATTCGCCAACAGCGGCCGTCCCCAGGCCAAGGGGGTGGCCGGGGCGGGTCCGCCACTTCGACCACTGGGGACCCGCAGCGTTCCATCATGCCGCCCGCGGTGCGTAGGTCGACGTCAGCATGGGCGGCCAGGGATAGGCAGGTCCTACCGCCGCCAGCCGCGCCACGACAATCGTGCGGCCGCCGGACTCCTCCCGGCCCTGTTCGAACGCGACCACGGACAGCGGGTGGGGCGGTCCCGCCGCCAGTTGCAGCAATTCACCGTCGCGCAGCAGGAACTCCGGATTCGACGGCCGGCCGAAGTGCCCGTTGCCTGCGGCGAAGGTTTCGTAGAGCAACACGCCATCCAGCGCCAGCGCGGAGCGCAGGTGCGGGAACAGCGGCCGGTGCAGGTAGTTGGCCACCACGATTGCGCCGAAGGTTTCGCCGGCCAATGGCCAGCCGCCTGCTTCGAGGTCGACCACGCGGGTCTCGATGCGCGGGTCCGCAGCATAAGCGGCAAGCGCGGCGGCATCGCGGTCCACGGCCAGCACCTGCGCACCGCGCGCCGCCAGCAGGCGCGCGTGGCGACCTGTTCCTGCCGCGAGATCGAGCACGCGCGCGGTGGCGGGAATCAGCGCCGCGCAACGGGCGATGAACGGGGATGGCTCGAGATGGTCATGCGGCATGACGGGTTCCTGGCGTGCGGGACTTGCGCGGTGCGGACACGGCGGCCGCCTCGAAGCTGCGGATAAAGTGGAGCGATGGCAACTGGCGCCATGAGTTTTGCATGATCTTTACTTATGCATGGCACGCGGATTCGTCGCCTGAAGGCTGGTGCGGCCCGGCGCAGCATGACTCCCGATTGCGGCAAATGGTGCGACTCTACCGATTGCCGGATCTGGCGCCAAGGTTGCGCCACACGCAGGTCAAGCGATAACGAGCACTATCATGGACGATGGCCAGCGGACACGGCCGTATTGCTGATCAGAGCGCATCAGCATATCCGGCCGCAGCGCCGGTATTCAATCGCGAGGGCGCCTTGGCTATACTTCGCCCCGCCATGCCGCAACCCTCCTCCATTCACGCCATCGAGCCCATCGTCGTCGCACTGCCCCGCGATGTGCCCTATCTCGGTCCGCTCGGTCCCGGCGAAGAGGTCAACGAACGCGGGTATTTCATCCGTCGCGGCAACCGCACGATCTACCCAACGGTCGATCGTTCGGTGCTGGTCAAGGTCACGACCGCCGATGGCGCCGTCGGGTGGGGCGAGACCTACGGGATCATCGCGCCCGATGCGGTGGTGGCGCTGCTCCGCGACGTGATGATCCCGATCCTGCTGCGCCGTACCGCCGACGACCCTGCATCGATCTACAGCGAGCTCTACGACCTGATGCGGGTGCGCGGCGGTTCCGGTGGCTTCTACGGCGACGCGTTGGCGGCGATCGACATCGCGCTCTGGGACGTGAAGGCGCGGCGTGCCGGCGTCTCGCTGGCGCAGGCATTGGGCGGTGCGCGCGTGGACAGGATCCCGGCGTATGTTTCCGGCCTGCCGATGGCGACGCTGCCCGAACGCGTCCAACTCGCGCAGCAGTGGCACGCGCGGGGGTTTCGCGGCATCAAGTACGCGGCCGTCGTGTCGCGGGAAGGCGTCGCGGCGGAAATGCACGCGCTGCGCGCGGCGCTGCCCCCCGGTGCGGACCTGATGGTGGACCTGCATTGGCAGTATCCGGCCGACGAGGCGCTGGCCCTCGCGCGCGCGCGCTCGGCGGCAGAACCCTACTTCATCGAGGCGCCATGCGCGCCCGAGGACCTGCAGGGCCTGGCACGCGTGGCGAACGAGTCCGGGTTGCCGGTAGCCGCCGGCGAGGAGTGGCGCAACGAATACGAGGCGGCGATGCGCCTCGATCACGCGCGCCTGGCCTACGTGCAGCCGGAGATGGCACACACCGGGGTATCGCAGTTCTGTGCCATCGCGAGGCTTGCCCATGACCGCGGCGCAGCCGTGATCCCGCATGCCACCATCGGCGTGGGTATCTTCCTCGCGGCGAGCCTCGCGGTGGCATCGACGCTGCCCGCTTGCCCGTATCACGAGTACCAGCACTCGGTGTTCGACCGCAACCTGCAATTCGTCGACACCACGATGCGCTGCGCGGACGGCTTCTACGATGTCGCCGCCGGGCCCGGCCACGGTGTCACGCCCAATCCGGCGCTGTGGCAACACATCGTGCCGGGGTAAGGACAAAGCCGCATTGCTCGCGATCCTGCTGGTCACGTTTCCGTTTTTCGCGCTCGTGCTGTGCGGCTACGTGGCCACGCGGCGCAGCCTGATGCCGCTGGCCGCCATTCCCGGGCTCAACACGTTCGTGCTGTACTTCGCGTTGCCGTGCATGCTCTACCGGTTCGGTGCGACGACCCCACTTGCGCAATTGCTGAACCCCGGCGTCGCCGGCGTGTACTTGCTGTGTGCCGTCGTGATGGTGGCGTTCACGATCAGCGTGACGCGCAGCGCCCGCATCGGGTGGAATGATGCGGCGTTCGGTACGCTGGTCGGTGTGTTTCCCAACACCGGCTACATGGGCGTGCCACTGCTGGTCGCGCTGCTCGGCAATGCGGCCGCAGGACCTGCAATTGTCACGATCCTGGTGGACCTCTTGTTCACGTCTTCGCTGTGCATCGCGCTGTCACGGTTATCGGTGGCCGGGACTCATGGCGCCGGGGTTGCCGTACGTAATGCGCTGAAAGGTGTCGCGGCCAACCCGATGCCGTGGTCCATCGTATTCGGCGGGGTGTCGTCGGCGCTGGGCCTCTCGCTGTGGAAACCCGTCGAGCAGACAATCGGCCTCTTGGCCGATTCGGCCTCACCCGTGGCGCTGTTCACCATCGGTGCGGTGTTGGCGCGCTCGCAGATGCAAAGTCGCGACGCGACGCCGCTGGCCGACTACGTGCCCATCGCGTTGATCAAGCTCATCGTACATCCGCTGCTGGTGCTGGCAGTCGGCATCGCCGCCATCGACGTAGGTGTACCGCTCGACCGTTTCGCGCTGACGGTGATCACGCTGGTGGCGGCGTTGCCGTCGGCCAGCAACGTGGCGATGCTGGCCGAGCGCTTCGACGCCGACAACGGCCGGGTCGCGCGGATCATCCTCGTGTCGACCGCGTTGGCATTCTTCACGTTCTCGGGCGCGGTCGCGTTGCTGATCTAGCCACCGATCGCGCGCAGGTCGAGCGTGTGCGATGGTGAAGTTTCCCGCGCGACGAGCACGGCAACCTCCCGGGTCGCGCGTTGCAGAAGTGTTCCAGTGTGGCCAAGCCCTGAAAATCCGGTCGCGATCACGACGGCCCGGAATGACGCCGGTATGCTAGCGTTGCCGGATGCGTCTGCCCTTCCCCGACCTGCTCGCCACGCGCAACGGCCGGCTCGTGGCGTTCTTCTCGTTGTATGTCACCGAGGGCATTCCGCTCGGCTTCACCGCCGTCGCGATGGCGACCCAGATGCGGCGGCAGGGGCTGGGTCCCGCAGCGATCGGCGCGTTCGTCGCGTCGCTATACCTGCCGTGGGCATTCAAGTGGGTGGCGGGACCCTTCGTCGACACGTTCACCTCCGATCGCTTCGGCCGGCGGCGGCTGTGGATCCTGCTAACGCAGATCGGCATGATGGCCACGCTGCTGGTCGCGATGCCGGTCAACTTGAGCACCGAACTCGGGCTGCTGACGACCATCATCCTGCTGCATAACGTCTTCGCCGCCACGCAGGACGTGGCCATCGACGCGCTGGCGGTGAACGTGCTGCCCGAGCACGAGCGTGGTGTCGCCAATGGCTTCATGTTCGCCGGTGCCTCGATCGGCCAGGCGATCGGCGGGGCGGGTGTGCTGTTTCTTGCCGCTGTCGTGCCGTTCCAGACCACCTACCTCTTCGTTGTCGGCGCGATCCTGCTCGTCACGCTGTTCGTCGTGCTGCCGCTGCAGGAGAAGGCGGGACCACCTCGGGTACCTGCCGCGGGCGGCGCACTGGTGCGGGTCGGTCGCGACCTGTCCCTCTTCGTGCGCGATGCGTGGCGCGCGTTCACCGGTTCGCGCGCGGCCTTCGTCGGCGTGTTCGTGTCGTTGCTGCCCTTTGGCGCCTACGCACTGAGCCTCGCACTGCAGTCGAACCTGGCCGTTGAACTCGGCTTGGATGACAACGCGGTCGCGCAGTTGAACCTCGCCTCCACGATTGCCTTCGCGTTCGCGTGCGTGGCCGGCGGCTGGCTGTCCGACCGCTATGGACGCCGGCGCATGCTGGCACTCTTCGTCGTCCTGACGGTGATCCCCACATTGTGGCTGGCGTGGACGATGCAGCAGGCGCAGTGGATCCTGCCGGTGGACGTGCTGCTGCCGAATCGTCCGCTACCCGCGCCGGGACTCGTCACCACGTTCTGGCTCGCCACCATCGCGTTCAACGTGTTCCAGGGCCTCTACTACGG
>Ga0209181_10011150_pt1 | contig 11573 bp, 8 predicted proteins | sample MAT05_FD_187208 | JGI IMG/M metagenome (GOLD analysis project Ga0209181, IMG submission 187208) | Freshwater microbial communities from Lake Fryxell liftoff mats and glacier meltwater in Antarctica - MAT-05 (SPAdes) (version 2) | ecosystem: Environmental > Aquatic > Freshwater > Ice > Liftoff... | reverse complement strand
GAGGGTGTTCCCGTAATACTCCACGATCATAGTGCCGGTTTGCCCATTTCCAGGCCAGTTCTGAAAACCGTGGACGTCCCATGCCTCCGTGGCATCGGAGTTGGCGAAGTTGTAAGTATTGTATCGGACAACAACCCGGCCACCTTGACCGCTTTCAATCCAGCCGTTCGTCCCGTCCACGCGGTTTGGAGACGACCACCCAATGGTGTTTTTCTCAAAGAAAAGGTTGTCCGCGTTACCGTATGCGAACGGATAGTACGCGGGATTCACCCATTCCTGTCCGCTATCGTTGCTGCCCATTATTTTCAGCAGTACATTTACTCGATCGAAGATATTGCCGTAAATGACACCCCGGACTTGGCCTTGCGTCCAGATCGCTGCGGCACTAGATGTCTGGGGCTTGGCGTTCCTGATCCGATTGTTTCCAATGGCCAGATTCTTGAATGGCTTCGTGCCGTTCCCCCAAGCGCCGATAACGCGTAGAATGTAAGGAGCGGCATTGTTGCCATCGAACGTGAAACCGGTAAGGCGAATCGTAGCCTCACTGGCAATCGTCGTCGAGTCCGGTGCGATTTCCACCGCGATCGTATTGGAGGTAATGAACGTGCTGTCTCGTCCAGCGCCTTGAAGATGAATACCTTTCCTGATATAAAGCGTTTGTGACCACGTTGCCGAGCCCGCTGGGACGACGACCGTGTCTCCTTTGGAAGCGCTCGCCACAGCGCTCAGCACGTCAGTGTAGGAAGGAGACGCCGCCGCGACCGTGGCAGCATCGACTGAAGCAGGAAAGAGTATGCAAAGCAGAATTACTGTGAAGTATGAGAGGCAAGAGGATTTTTTAAGAGCAATCATATAAGAATAGAGGTAGCGTAAAGCGATTCGCATGCCAACGAAGACCCGAAAGCCAAATTATGCAACCAATTTCGAGCAAAACTCGAAACGCATTGTCTGAAATCTCACTGCCTCTCTTTGAGTTGTTTCAGGACATAACTGCTGAAATTGCGTTCGCGCCCGCCGTACCGGAAACGGTCAGAACGGGGCGGGCGTCGGGATTGAGGGGTCTGTTGAGGTTCGAGTTCGCGGTGCTGAAAAGGGCGTCCGCGGCCTGCCCGTCACGGCGTCCGCACGGACGGCCTCCGACCTCCAGCAACAAAAGCCTATGCGCAGCCAGCCACGTGCGGCTGTACCCTGCGTCCCACGTAGTCCAGACAACTCAGAACACCTAGGCATAGATTGTCGATATGGCCAGTAGGAGCGGGAACTGGAGCCGGACTGCTAAGCATATTGCCTTTCCTGTCATCAGGAACTTGGTGCTTTTCGCGAGCGCCATGCGATTCGCGAGGCAATCGACGCCTCTTTCCGGGCGATACGGAGAGCGACAAAAGAAGCACAACCGCCATAGTCGGCGTTGTTAACGAATTGATCGACGACTCAGCGATGTTTACAATGAGTAGCATAAACAGAAAACACGAACAGAGGCTGCCCCACTGAAAGTCGCGCCCCAAAGTTCTACGAGCTTTCCGGGTCCAGGAAAGGAGCAATATTCCATTGAGCAGCAAACCAGCCAGGCCAAGTTCAAGCGATACCTCCAAGTATCCGTTGTGGGCTTGCCCAACTTGATTCGCGCTCGTCCGTGCAGGCGTCCAAAATCCGCTGAAGCCGTGTCCCAAAATGGGATGATTGAAGAAATCGGGAACAATGCCAGCCCAGATTTCAGTCCGCCCGGTGAGAGTCGAGTCGCGACCCAGGGCGGAGCTGGCACCGATAATAGTCGAACCGCCGACGATCGGAGTGCTGAAGCCAAAGAAGATGATACAGGCTGTCACAGACATCCAGGCTCCTGCTCCAAACTGTAGCCGATGCTTCCGCACCCAGGAGAGCGCAAAATACAGCAGTAAGCCGGCGCTCAATGCAACAAGCGAGGTTGCGGAGGATGCCCAATCTGACGGCCCTCTCATTAACCACACCGTTAACAGTAAGACAAATCCTTCCGCAGCCATTTGTCGCCTACCGCCTTTTGTTTGGGGTGATCGCAACCTTTGCACAAGCGTCCAGACAAGAAAAAAAGCCGAGATCGCGCACAGTTGCCCCAGAGAACTCTTGTGAATTGCGACACCAATCCACTGCACCCCCCCGTCCCACCGTCTATATACAATCCCGAGGTCCGGAAAGTATTTAACAAGGAGAGCGGAAAATGGAATCACTATGTACACAAATCTCCGTAAGACAGTTTGCAATGCCTGCCTGGGTTGGAGCTCAGAAAGGACCATCATCGCCATTAGAACTGCTACAACTTCCTTGATCCAACTCCTAAGCGACCGACCCGGCATATCGGACCAAACGGTGCTAATCAGCATGTAACCCATTAGTAACACCAAAAGCCCGTTTTCCCTAAGGAAGTTCGCCCAATTGACTCGCTTGTTGAAAGCACTAGTTATCCCGATGCAGACTAAGCACGTCTGGAAAATTGGATCCAACACACCACCTGAGGTTCTGCTGCCTCCTGTTACTCCAAGCCACACGTCTATAGATCTTGACGATGTAATCAGGAGCCAAATTGTAGGCAACCAGAGTCGCCACGAGAGGTTCTTGACCTGCCGTCGTTCGCACCTCAAGAGGAACCATACAAACCCGCAACAAATCAACAATGCAATCTGACGTGGCATTAGATTTTACATTCTTGCCCCCAATTCATGGGGTCGCAATCGTCTGATTCATATACAGTACATACCTTCCTGTATCTCGAATGATCGAAAGAAATTCTGCTGAGTCCAGCGTCTTTCGGTAGCATGGTTTAATATACAAGATAAAAATTTCCCGGGGGTTCACCTCCAGGGAGTTTCTCATGTTGGACACAAACAAATTCATCACGTGATCGTCAAAGGGATTAGCCAGGAAGAACAAAGCCGGCTCCCCCGGTATCTCGAAAATTGCGGCGTTTTTGTTAACTGCTTCAATCCGACAACAGCGCTGGTTGGAGTTTTTAAAGATCTGGATGTTATTTACCGCTGTGTCATGAAGCATTTCAGAGAGCTCAACACCAATTATCCGCTTGAATGGAAAAAGGGATGCCAATAGGAGCATCCGCCCCTTTCCTGAACCGACGTCGACAAATATTAGCTTTTCAAAGTCAATCGGCAGGTCATTCAAGGTTTTTTGAAACTCCTCCCCGTCGATAGGGCCATAGTGCATTGAATGCTCCAACTGATCAGGAGGTATATCGAGCGAGCCGACACCAATAATTCCGTTAGTATCAGTCCCGTAAGTCGCATCAAATAGATCTATCTTTTCTTGATTTCCACATATCATTCGTTTCGCGCGGTTGATTGCCTTAGATCCTATGTGTACTGCAGTCCCAAGAATCCCTATCTGTCGGATCTTCCTGACGAGTTCACGACTCAGCGCAGACACTCTTCGCGGCAGTTTGTGCGAGGTAAACTTAGTTGTGGCTTCGTTCATAAACTATATATTTTAAACTTCGGATCACTAAGAGAAGGCTGACAAATTCGGCGTAATCCGTTTCCGATTCGTATTCCCAAGGGGGGTCGGGGCGGGTTACGAAATAAAGGCTTATGAGCACGAGAAAATTACACGCGCATCCGCAACACGGATCTCATAGCGGCCAACGTTTATCGACATCGGCAACTGCAGGGATTCGTGGACGCAAATCGCCATCTCAGAATGGGTTTCGGAGTTGACCCGGCGGCACCCGCTCCGTTGCAAATTTAAACTGCCGAGCATTCGCGGACCTCCGCAGTCCGCGAACGCCACCTTTTCCAAAGGCCTCGATCCGGTCCTTTCAGGCACCGCACGCGCTCGCCGACATAGGTTTACGCTTGCAGTGGAAGCGCAATCACACTGCCAGCAAATGCCGTAGTTCGCTCGTCCGAGGTACCACCATTTCACGCAAAAATGGGCGATGAGAGGATTTGAACCTTCGACCTCCTCCATGTAATGGAGGTGCTCTACCAACTGAGCTAATCGCCCCTTTTGATCACGCGCAAGTTAACGGAACCCCTCACCCTGCGCAAGCGGAGAATTCTCGATGTGCCCTTTGAAAAAAATTGACAACAATGGAATCAATAGCAGGAAGCGATCCATTTGCGCCTCGCGAGACTCCAACAACACTGCCACATACATGGTCTTTCGGAAGCGGTCTGTTTGGAGCGCCTTCATCTCTTTACCTATTTGTTCCTTAACTGAAGTTCCTGCTGTTCGTTAGATTCATCATTAGTATAAGATTTCGGACATTCTCCGGAAAACATCAATTCGCTCCACCCATCATTTAGGCTTCGAACTATATCCTGCACTTGTCTTTTCGTCAGAATGCGATAACAGGGAATTACGAGTACGGTCCTCGATAGTCGCTCCGCTATCGGACAATCACCAACGTAGCCATAATGCGCAGCGGCAATTTCTGATATATTTTTCATTGGTTTAGAGGCATCTATCTGTCGGAAATGCAGAAATTTTTCCATACGATCGCAATCCCTCTGAGATCGGAACGCTATTGGGAATTGGTAGCGGTTGTAAAACGTTCCAGATCGTTCGTGAGAAAGCATGGCCGGCTCGCACTTGAGAGCACGGATGTAATATTCAGCATTGGCACGTTGGCATTCAATCTCGCGTTCGAGACTAGGGAGGCGCTTGTTGGCAAGGTCAAGGTCGGTGTTGAAGATCTGGCTTATAACGAGTGGCGCCTTTTCAGAGTAGCGAATCCTACTATTGTAGCGCCGCCACAGTGCGTGCCCGGCGACGCCGTAAAGAGGCTTGCTGCGAAGCATGGATCGCAGGTAAGTCCTCGCAACATGCACACACTCCTCTACACGCGCAGGTGCAGGCATCGCCGCTATGACGTCCGACACTCGAGACAGAATTTCAGATTGATTTGAGAAAACCGCGCCTCCTTCGCCCACTGACAAGTATTTTCCGGACCGAAAACTGAAAGCTGCAACGTCACCAAACGATCCAACCATCCGGCCATCAGCCCTGCTTCCCAGGGCTTGAGCACAATCTTCAATCACCGGCTTACCCTGGATCGCGTCCCGTAGCGCAGGGATATCACACACGTTTCCGAAGGAATGAACGGCAATGACAGCCTCGACCTCCGACCGCTTACCCCGCAAATCTGTTGCGGAGATGCAAAAAGTCACGGGATCAACATCGATGAAACGTGGTGTGCAACCCGCTGCTTTGATTGCCTTGAAGACAACTGAACAACAATAGAGAGGAACTCCAATCCTGGTGCCCGGCCGAAGATTGAGCGCCTTGATCGCAGCGACAATCGCCACTCGCGCAGATCTCACGGGAATGCAGTCGCCGAGTCCTGCAATCTCCATCCGCCCAGTCGAGATCCTCGTCCGCAGTGCAACAGCTAAACCACGACACGCGTCGAAGAAGCCATATCTCCAATACTCCGCTGGCAAGAGGCCTAGCATCATGATTTTGCAATCACTCTTCCCGGGGCAGTCCGCCAAATACGCGCCCATCCGCCGGCTTCAACTCTCTGAAAGCAATCAGAACCATCAAAAAGATGCGCTTCCTTGGCATTGTAGTAGACCACAAAGATTTCTCTTGGCTTCGCGAGGAAGGATCTCCGGATATTTGAAATGACCTTAGTCATCAGGGTTTCATCAAAAGGATTGCAGAAGTAACAGACCAACGGTTCATCGGGCAAGCAGTAGTCCATTACGTCGATGCACAGTAACTCCACATTCCTGCACTTTGCCATGTTGCTCTTGAAATGCGTGACGTTGTTCTCGGCAATTCCGTGGAGCTTTTCGGAGAATTCCAAGCCGACGATTCGTCGAAACGGGAATTCAGTCGCCAGCAATATTGCACGTCCTTTACCGGAACCGAAGTCGATGAAGACAAAGCTACTGTAGTCGGCGTCAAGAGCCCCAATTGCTTCCCTGAAGTCCTTTGGGTCGCTTCCTCCGTAAGATACAGCATGCAGTTGATTCGCGTTGCTGATGTTTAGCTCGCTGGGGTGGATGATCCCGGCAGTGTCGACACCAAACTGTTTATCAAATTCCTCAGCCCGTTTCAGCCCTGCTTGCATCCGTATACGGACGCTAGGCCGCAGCCGATTTCCACCTTCCAATACTCGCGCCGTCGCTATTCTAAGAACACCCAGAATCCCATGTCTCTTGAGCGCTCTATTGATTTTGAAGCGCAGTCCAGTTGCAACAACTCTAGATTGCAATGTCAGAAAGAGCGATCGGGGCGAACAAACCTGCAAATTGATTTCGCAAGGGGCATACTCGCATGATTTTCAGAACCCTAATCATTGTGCGCTATTTGTCATTCTCGAGTCTCTAAAGAATAGTGAGTATGTATCTTCCAATCTCTCCAAGGCACGAACAAAAGGATAGTGGTACGCTTTTCCGGTCCACTCATCGCGAAATACCGGACTCGCGGTCAGGCACGTCATGCTCTTTCGGAGATCTCGCGAAGTCCGGCTGCCGAATCGGCGAAGTCTCTCAGCTTATGGCGTTCCCGATCCACGATATCGCCACCTCTGAGAAGACGAACCGCGTAAGAATAAACCAGCGATTTAAAGGGCCGAAGCGCATACTTCCACATGTAACCTCGGACCAGCGTCGTTCCAAATCGCTTTTTGAAAAGATTAAGCGCCTCCTGTTTTGACCCCTTTTCCGGATTGAGTCTCGCGCCGACGAAATCGAACTGCTGCACTCCAAGCTGTTTAAACAAACGAATTGCTTCCCAATAGATCAGTTTATTGGCACCTTGATGTTGAGCGGCGAGATTCCCAGCGTAAACAGCGTAAGCGCAACGCTTACTGAATGCGTATGCGACACAACTTTGGAGAACTCCTTGATAATGAGCGGTCATCAGCTTCCCGTTTTCGCCGAGTCCGCGCAGAAAACGGTCGTAGGATCTGCGACTCATAAATGGCATATCCGACCTCCTGAACGTATCCCGTGTAAGCTGGTACGCCGCCTCCAGATCATCAAGCCCCTCCCGAACGGACACACTGTCTCGTTGCGCCGTAGCGATATTCTGCCGGTATATTCTGCCTATATTGCGCCACAGCACATCTTCGGTCGCGTTGAGGTCAATCACATAACTACCGTACGGCGCCGCATCTGCTCCCGCGGGAAAAGTTCGGAAAATTGCATTTGTGGTTCCCGGAATGACAATGTCCGCACCGATGGAACGAAAATACTTCATGGCACTTTCCAGGAACAGCCTTTCCTCCATTATATCGAACCCCTCCCTCACAGGAATGGTCTCAACTCGGAACCGAACCATGTGAAGAAACCCTTTCCGAACGAGCGTAAATGGCAAAATACATTTTACTGCTCCTGACTCGTCAATCCCTCCAAGCCATCCGTATTTGTCTCCAACCGCCCTCAGAAAGGATTCGGATGCAAATATTGGAAATCGGGGAGACCACTCAATTGGAACCGGTGCTGCTCTCATTCAATTGTCGTACTCAGCGCTTTTGGACACTCTCATTAGCGAGTGCGAGGGAATCCAAGCGGGGAAAGTGCCCTCCTAAAGAGATCCTTCAGCCACCGCATTTGCTCTCTTCTCCTAAACTGAACAAACTCAATCGAGACAGGCTTTTCGGCACGCTTTAGCCACGCCCACAAATATCCGACTTGGAGTAGAAATCCGCCAAGAATCATCGGTTTCCTGCTCATCTGATAAATTGAGCGAAACAATTGCCACATTGGATGCACTCCCATGAGGTAATCGCCGTAACCGCTCTTGAAATGCGCTGCGACAATGTGGTCTTTAGCGGAACCCATGATACGATGGTGCAAGCAGAATTTCTCAGGAAAAGTTTCAGTCGTCCAACCCTTCATCCTAGCGGTGACGACGGCAACAAGATCAATTGCACCCATCTTCAAGGGGAGATATCCCCCAATTGCGTCAAAACACTCCCGACGAAACAACTGGCAAGCGCCAGAAACGTGCTCCTTTCTGGAAAAGCGATAGTCATATTGAGACCCCCCCTCCCGGAATGGTGTGCCTGCCACGCCGAGTCGGGGATTCTCGGTAAATTTTTTGAGGAGGAATGCAAAGTAATCTGGATCTTCAAAAGAAATATCCGCGTCCAAGCTTCCAATGACATCAAAATCCAATTCCTTCAGTTTTATATATCCATTATTGAAAGCCTGAACTTTCCCAGCGAAGTGTCTCTCGTTGCGTGGAGGGAGTATCACGCATTCAATCCAACAGTGTTTACTAGCATATCGCTGCAGAATCTCGTTCGTTCCGTCCGTCGATCCATCACTTACAATCACCCATTTTAATGGTTTGAGGCTCTGACCAATCACGGATGTGATGGTCCGTTCAATAAAAGCCTCCTCATTGCGCGCCGGCGTCACAAGCACAAACCGGGTTTCACTAAGCCCGGTGCTTGCGGCCGTAGAAATCGATGGTGTTACCTCATCCATAATCTCCAAGCCATTCGGAATGCTCTGAGGCTTTGTCGTTGGTATCACCGATGGCGTACCGATTTCAGACAGGTGAGTAGAGGATCTATCCACTTTGAGATAGGATGTTGATACGATGCCAACTTAGTTCGACTTTGTTACGTGTAAGCGCTTCGCTGGTGCGGTTTTCGCGCGCGGGATTTCCTTCGCTGTCGCGCGACTGCATTGCGGCCGTTGAGGGCGCGCTGGGCATGACGGCGGTGGACGCGCTCAAGCATTTCATCTTCGGTGGGGCGCTTGACCAGTGCTCACTCCATGAGTTCGACCACGTCGGCGGCACTCAGGAGCGGCATCTCCAGGGGATTGAGCAGGCGTTCCTCCATCAGGAAGAGCAGGGCCAGGCTCACCAGCGCCATGTGATGATGCCAGGCTCGCCAGCCGCGCGCTTGATACTCGGACATCCCGCAATGGCTCTTGGCGTCCTGGAAGCTCCGCTCGACATAGAACCGCCCGGCCTGCCAGCGCGCCAGTCGCTTGAGTGAGGTCCTGGCTCCGGCGTTGCTGAGCGAGGTTTTCAGGGTGCCATCGGGCATCGCGCGCACGATGAGCCATAGCTCCTCGGGCTGGGGCTGTCCTGCCGGCCATTCCCACACCCGGCGCGCCCACACGTGGGTTTCGACGATGCCGTTCTCTCCTTCGCGCAAGGTCATGCGTTGGCCGGGGTGAGGTTTGTCGCCGGTCATGCGCCTGGCCAGTTCTTCGACCGTGAAGGTATGCCCGGTGATTTTCTCCGGGCGGCTCTCAAGTTCGGGTGCCTGCCCGAAGACCCTGGCATTGGCCGGCACGTCCGCGCAATACACCAGGCCCTGTTCCTGGATGGAGCGCCGCAAGCCGCTGTCGCGCCCGTAGAATGCATCGAGGCTCACGCAGGCAAACTGCACGCCGTTGGCCACGGCTTCCTCGATGAGTTCGCGCGCCAGTTGGATCTTGGTGCGCGCGCCCTGCGCGATGCGTGCCTCGGGCGCGCCCACCGCACGGCAGCGATCCGGCTCCTCGATCCACTCATCGGGCAGGAAGAGCCGCGTGCCGATCATCGCGCTGTGCGGGCCGCAGTTGAGCACGCTATGCACGCCGACCTGGCAGTTGTCCTGTTTGCCCAGCCGTCCGTTCCACTGCCGGGCGACCCCGGCCGAAGCCCGGCCCTTCTTGGAGTGGCCGCTTTCATCAATGACCAGTGTGCTCCCGGGCCTGCCACCCAGACGGCCACTGGCCCGCTGGGAGATCCCGGAGTAAAGCGCCGCTTCCTCCCACGGGCTCGCCGAGATGAACTGTTGCAGGCTCTGATAACTGTCCTCGCCCAGGCCTGGTTCCTCGCCCAGGCGTTCATCCATGCGCTCCATGTTCTTGCGCAGGGTCTGGGTCAGCAAGCCGGACACATAGCGCGTGGCGAGGTCGAGCGAGTTGGCGGATTTGGTTTGGAAGCACTGCTCGAAGGTGGCGACGGATGCGAGCATGCGGTTAGCTAGGGCGCGCAGGCCCCGTTTGTCATTTTTTATCTGGCCGACGCTCGTCGGCCAGCAGGTGAATATTGGTTGACTGAAGCGCCCCGCACAATGCAGGACGCCCACCAACATGGCTCGATTCACGAATTTGGCAAGAACTATTTCTAACAAAGTAGAACTAATTAACTCAATGCTTTCTTCAGTTTTCCTTACACACGTGCCAGTCTACTATTTCCCCTTGGTGGCAGGTTTTACATCATCTAATGCCTTCTGTCGGAAATATTGCAGTGCACCGTCCCCCGATAGTTTCTTAACTACCACACCGGATTCGTAGAATGCGATCCACTCAGGAGATGTCGCTTTCCAGAGTATTTGGAGCCTGACGTCGCCGCTGCCCAGCCAATACGTTTCCAATCCTTCCTTTTCGCCGCGATCGTAATTTGCTGTTCTGACGATTCGGCCATTGGAATCCCAATCAACTGCCGTACTAATAAGCTTTCCGTTGTCGTAAAGCTCTCTGGAACTTAATCGGCCACTAGGATGAAATGTTATTAGTTCCCCATCCAATACTCCTTTTTTGTAGGTTCCTGCAAGCAATTGGCGGCCATCTTTGTCAACAGCCGAAAATCGACCATCTGGCACAGAACCACCGGATTTTTCTTTAGCCGAGTAGATGATGCGCGCGCCCTGTGGGAGACATTGCCGAAGAAGCGAATCGAAGTTGCGGGGGGCGCTTGGCGGATTTCGTCCTGACTCGGAATTCTGATTTTCACCGGACTTGGACGCTAGCGCAGGCAGCAGAATGACTACAGGTATTAGAAGCGGTAATCTCATTTGGTGGCTTTCTTGCAATGACATTCGCAAGCAGTCTTCTGTGCGTCTGCGAATGGTTTATCCCCACCGTTGGAAACCGCGACGTAGTATGTCTCTGCTAATGCGTAACATCCTTTTAGTTTAGCATTATCTAGCGCTTCCTGCATCCTTCCAAGGAGTTCAAACGGACCCATGTCATCCATGCCATATTTCAGAAAACACTGCACCTTTGCGTCGTCTCGAAGAACTTCGTCACATTTTGATTTCTTACTGCCGCATGTTCCGTAACATATGTCGTGAGCGTCGCAAGGCTTGGTAAAATCCACGGCGTAAAGCGGTTTATTCGGCACGAATTTACCCTTCCATCCTGTCGGACCACAGCCATTCGATGTTGGCGGGTTATTGGGACATTGGCCACCACCTGGGTGCTGAGGCCCGCCTAGTGCCGGCGATGGTGTGTTTGGTCCGTTGTTTGGAGGCTGCCCCTCTTTAACAATTGCCACCCCTAGAACGTCGACGTAGGTCACTGGCATGTTATCGACGAAGCGGTAGAGATTCACGCCACCGAATTCTTCCAACGGATCCCTTGAGAGCCACCAGCCACTCACGGCATCGTACCAGCGATACCCGTAGTAGTACAATCCCGTCACCGCGTCCTGCGGCTTGGTGCTGAAGCGGTGATCGAAGGGTTCCGCGCCCCAACTCGACAGGAGGTTGCCGAAGGGGTCGTATTCGAGGTGGGCGACGGTGATGCCGTTGGCGGCGAGGTATTCGCTGATGTTGCCGTTGCCGTCGTAGGTCGGGGTGAAGGAGGCGGGGGTCGCACTGCCGGGGGCGTGGGTGACCATTA
>Ga0209181_10011146_pt1 | contig 11574 bp, 12 predicted proteins | sample MAT05_FD_187208 | JGI IMG/M metagenome (GOLD analysis project Ga0209181, IMG submission 187208) | Freshwater microbial communities from Lake Fryxell liftoff mats and glacier meltwater in Antarctica - MAT-05 (SPAdes) (version 2) | ecosystem: Environmental > Aquatic > Freshwater > Ice > Liftoff... | reverse complement strand
ACTCATCTCCACCTTTGTGGGCCAGTGAGCTGTCAAACACTTATCAGAAACCAGTTTAGTGATCAATATTTCCGCGTCAATGCGGATCGTCTCGGATGTGTGCCAGATAATGGAATCCGCCACGATACTGGATGTGACCGTGTTGCTGATCAGCGAACCGCGGACGTTGACTTGGATTGGCAGCGGTCCGTGTGGATAGTGATACTTTGCAGATTGGATGTAGCAATAGATTACTAATGCCAGACGATCCAACGCCCAAATGGGATGTGCCTGTTGCCCAGCGATTACCATCGCCTTGGCTATCGGCGTATCCGTCATGGATTTCAGAATGCCAATCGATAGACTCGAACAATCCAATCCCCCATCAATGTGCGATGTGGCGTAGGTTATCGGCATGCAATATCTTCCTGACTGTGTTTATCGGGAGTTATATAAAATTGCAATAAATTTAAATGGGCAACGCCAAGCAGAGCTGCAATTTCTTCCACGCTCACATGATCGTTTACAAGATTTCTGGCAAAGGTATGTCGCAGAACATCGAGGTGCAGTTCCTGAAGTCCAGCAATCTGTGCATAGCGGCGCAACGCCTGCTGGACAGCGCGCCCGCTGACGATCTCGCCGCGTTGGGGTTTCATGGCCACCCAGAGATATGGATTACTGTTTTGCGGACGAACTGCCAGCCACTCTTGCAATGCCTGGCGCGCTTCCGCATTGATTGCTATCAGCCTTTCGCGATTGCCATTCGCGCGCCGAACCAGAATACTTTCCGCCTGCACATCGTTCAATTCGAGCAGCACCACTTCACTTAGTAACAGCCCAGTATGGAGCATGAATAATATGATGGAAGCATCCCGGCGATGCTGTGTCTGCCAACGGCCTACCTGTTGTTGGTCATCCTGCTGGATGGCAGCGATCAAGGCGTACTGTTCCGCCTGATTCAGCCAACGTGGAGATTTCATAAGTTTGGCAGGGTCCACACCGATCTGACTGGTTTGAATTACCCAGCGGCGAAAGACAGACAACGCCGCCAGTTTGCGGCTGATCGTGCTGGCCTTTAATCCCTGTTCATCTTGCAGATAAGTGCGGTATTCAGCGATGTCCTGTGAGGTAACGTTCTCAATCGCAAATGTATCTGCGCATTTTTTCTCGAACCATTTAATAAACAACCGTGTATCCATGAGGTAGCCAATATTGGTGCCCGCGGAGCGACTCTCGCGGCTGAGATAGGTTTTGAATTGATCAATCAGTGTCATCTTGTTTTTCCTTTTGGTTTTTTGTATTTCTTACTGGGCTTCGCGCCCTTTCCTGAAATTTCGAGACACTCCAGCGCCTGGCGGGCTTCATCTTGCTGTCTATCACTCTCAAAATATCCTTCCATCCAAATAGCGGAGACTTAAGAATGCCATCCATGTGTAATATAGCGCAGGTCATTGGCATAAATATTTCTCCTGCTTATGCAGTGCTCCTGTTGTATGAACACTATTTGCATATGCGCCTGGCGTTATTCATTTGAGTCAAAGACGGGTCGCCTGTGCGCCATCTTTTGACATACGATGATACGGCGGTATATGGATCGAGTGGATCTGACTCTTAAAGGAGTTGGATAAATTGCTCCATAAATTGGGATAACTGAGTGCGAAAGAGTCGGGGGATAAAGCAGAGTTCAGCACGGTGGGCATTTGTGCGTTATAGCGATAATTTAACAAGCGGTACAACTTATCCTCTGCCCACGCAGAATTTACGTCAGATTCTTTCATATTATCCAAAATTAATAAAGGTGTCTCGCAGATTTCTTCAAAGCGACGGTCAAAAGAAACGCCTGACTTGGAACGAAAATTTTGACGCAGGTAATTGAGCAGGGAAGAGACTTCGACAAGGGTTGCCTGTCCGCCCAATGCGATACGATAATTACCAATTGCTGCCGCAAGATGGGTCTTGCCGCAAAACGATCCACCTAAAAATAACAACAAACCTTTCTGTTCTTTTGAAAACCGCACCGCCGCGCTGAAGGCTTCATGCAAGGACTGAATATCCACCATTGTTATTTTGACACGCACAAGCGCCTTATCCTTATATGTGCCGCCAAACTTATCCTGCTTCTCAGTGATCGTGGTCTCCAGAGCATCCCTGCCTGCCTCATCTTTGCGCATCTGAAAATTTTGAAATGTCATCGCTTTCATCTCAGGCAAAGACAACATGGAAATACCCGGGTTGCTGGTCTGTTCAGGGTTACGATAATCAGGCGCGCTTAGTTTTAAATGTTTCACCAACTGATCATCCTGTAATCGTGAACGTACGCGACCTTCGATGTCATCCAACATCACATTTGTCGTAACCACAGTGGGCAGCTTGTTGATGTAGCGATAATTTATGATCTGGAATATTTTTTCCTGTGCCCACGTTGTTGCATTTTGTGCGCCGAAGTCATCCAAAATCAATAAGCCAGCAGTACGGATTTCATCAAAGTATTTTTCAAATGTTGTTCCAGAATTGCCATAGGCAAAACGCAAAGAATCTAATAAGTCTGACACGGTGATAAACAAAGTGGGAATACCCTTGCCACCCGTATTGTTTGCGATTGCAGCCGCGAGATGAGTCTTGCCGCAGCCATGCCCACCTTCAAGCAGCAGCCAGCCATCTGGTACATGCGCAAACTCTTTGCAGGCCTCAAACGTCTGAAACAGAGTTTTCCTTTCCTGCGGCGTCATGAACTTTGCTCTTTCGTTCCCTGAAGTATTGAAGTTTTCAAAACCTAAATTGCCAAGACGCTCCAGGCTGCTCAAAGCGGAAAAACGATTGCGTACATTTAGCGCAACATCTTTTGCGCGGCAGATACAGGATTCTAATTTCCCAAATTTTTCATGTCCAATCGGCACATCAAATCGTACGTAGCCTGCGTCCGCGCAATGCGGGCAGTTTGGAGCGTCCAGTATATTAATATTGCCTGGCCCTCCCTGAACACTGGTTATATTTTCGCGCATCTGTGAAAGTACACTGCTGATATCTTTTCTCACAGGCTAATCATCCTCAAGAGAACCAAACAAACGGCGGTACAACTCGTGTTTGTGGATGGTCTGCAGATCGTGAAAGTTCAGTTCGTAGATGCCAGCCTCCAGACTTTCGCCAAGATCCATGTTCGCCATATCTGCGTCAAAAAGGGATTTCAACGTGTATGGATTCAGTTTTGCGAGGCGATTAAAATCACCACCTGCGCCTGCGTTTACGTTCTCGCACAGGCGTTTTATTGCCAACCCGATCGGGTCGGAAACTTTGGAGCCAGCGGGCGCGTATGCGTACAGCAGCCAGGATACGAAGCCAGTAGATAGATCTGAAATGCTGCGTCCAAATTTCTTGTTGGATTTCAGCAGGTTTATTTTGCTGCCGGGGTTGACCGAATTGTTACTCGTTAGAAAATCAAAATCCCAAAAAGCCATGTTCCCCATCCCCCCGCTCTTGCTTGCGGCTGGCACACTTTTGGGTTCTGGTGACGGTTGGGGAGTTATGGAGTTAGGTTTAGGAGTTTGAGAGTTTGGTTTAAGCGTTAAAGAGCTTTTAACTGTGCAATTTGCGCCAAGCGGGACTGAAAACTGCGCCATGCCGAGACTGAAATTTGCGCCAAGGTGAGCTGAAAACTGCGCCATATCGTGACTGAAAATTGCGCCATCCGAGACTGAAAATTCCGCCATGCCGATATGGAAAGCCGCATCGTTGGTAAATTGCGCCATCTCGTGACTGAAATTTGCGCCATCGTCAAGTAGTTCAGCAACCAGCCCCTTCCCCGTCGCAAAGGCTTCGAGCATTTCCGACGCTATTTCTTCGAGCAGAACGTAAAATATCCTAGAATGATTCTCAAAGTCTCGTTCATTCGCTGATTCGCGCACATACAGGCGGAAAACAGGATTGATGTACTTCCCACCTTTTTTCTGGGTCAGCCACTCCCAAACTGTTTTGACCCTGGTGATTCCTAGCCATGATGCGATCTCAGCATATCCGCCGTTCACGACCACACGATTGCGGGTTTCGTTCTCGCTTGCAAAACATCTGTCTCGCAGGAGCGTAAGGACCCAGCCAGATCCCGCTCCCAGATGCGCAAGAATATTCTCCATGAAATATACGGTGATCTTGATCTGGTCAGTCGATGGCATGATGTTGTTCTGGATCGCGGATGCAAGCGCATCCAGCAGTTTCGCTTCCAGTTCTTCGCCAAATAAATCGCGCACAAGTTGGCGGATTGTTACAGGTTGTACCTGCGCCTGCGCTTCATGCGGGATTAACTCATCCACAGAGGCAGACACTGCGGCACGCAGCGCTCCTTCCGCTCCGCCATATTTTTCAGTGTTATTGACCAGCCAATTTCTAAGCGAAGCAGCATCCGTCGGTGTCAGCGGCATGGTCATCGCCACTGTAAACTTACGCGGCAATTGTTTGGGCGTGGCGGATGTGGTGTCCCATTTTGCGTCTTCTTCCATCCGTGTAACTAACCCTGTGAGTTTCTCCCAAGTGGCAGGATTTGCTGAACGATTCCAGAATGTGCGCTCGGTGATGCCTGCGCGCTTTGCCAGTTCTGCAGCGGAGAAGCGATTGGTGAATTGATCATTGCGCCCACCATGTCTGTATGCCGCCTGACGAAAACTAACGTACATCCAACCCAGGTCGGGTCCGATGCTTCGCAGCCAGCGTTTGAAATAGCCTGGCAGATAAACCGCCCGATCGGGGCGCACAATATGTTCATAAGCCGAGTCATACGCATCGGGAGAAACCTCCAATGCACTATCGTCATCAAGTTGTTTATCGTCCTGCAAACTGGAATCCGTTTCAACCTCAACCGATTCAGCATCTTCCTGCGCGACCACAAAACTCACGCGCGCGCCAGCCAGCAAATGGTTGACCGTATCTGCCAGGCGGCTTTCCAGCCAGTCACGCGCATACGCATTGCGCACGGCGACGACCAGCACATTGTCTGCGTATGACAGCGCTTGGGTGTCGCGCACCCAGGTGTCAAATGATGCGCGCGGCATATCAGTTTGAAGTTGTTCAAGAACGGATTTCCATGTTTGTTCGATGTTCATATTGACCTGCTTTTTGGAACGGAAATATGGTGATGGCAAATTTTGCAAAACCGCACAGGAAGGCTCAGGACGGACAACTTTTTCAGGACATCCTATGTGACCTGTGACGAAATTCAGGCGGCTTATATTGCGTTGTGTTACGAGAACGTGAGCGGCATTGTTAGCGTCAAACGTGAACGGCTGTGAACGGCTGTGAACGTCCATGTGAACGTCACCGCTCACGTTCGTTTTTTCTCCGTAAATTTCTTTCAGATTTGGCGGAAAAGCTGAAGTTCATTTTCAACTTCCCCACGCCGGATTTACTTGATTGGTGACAGTGACCGTCTTTGGGATAAGGCTCAGTTGTCCTTCCTGATATTTTTTAATCGCATAGCTCAGAAGGAATACAACTACCTCGCCGCCGGGCACGCCTGTCTGTTTGGCAATGGCATTGATCTGTCTATCCATATCTGCGCCCCAGCGATAGCCAAGAAAAACATGGTTCTCCTTTACCAACACACTGTCCTTTGACTTTCGTTTGCGCGGCTTGATCTCCCGCGGCCAGCCGTCATCCAATTCTGTCCAGTCAAGCGTCATGGTACGACGGTCTGCCTTTGGACGTCCTTCGATCTCCAGTTTCCCGGATCGCAGATGCGATAACGAAAAAGCCATGAGCGCGGCGGCAACACTGGAGATGGTGGTCAGGTACTCGGATGCGACGCTGACCAGACTCGCGCTGATGTCCTTTGCCGCGACGCGCAGATCAGCCGGGATGCGATAGCTATTTGCTGGGTTTCCCTTTTCCCAGGTGCGGTCACGCTTTGCCCGCGATTCTTTATCCTGCTTTGCGGTAATCAGATCGATCACCTCGACTGGCTTGACCATGCCAGAAACATCCTGTTGCAGCTCGGCGGGTTGGGAGGGAAGTGCATTTTGTCGGGTCATGTAGAGCCTCACGAATATTTGATCAGGTACTCGCTCAATGCGTGATACTCACGAGTGGCGCGGTGCTGAGGGTCGAGTTCGTACACCAGTTTCCCTTCGGCAGGAGCCTCGCGCAAAATAGTGGCGCGGTGGATCGGCTCCAGAATGGACTCTTTGAAACGCTCTTTCAGTTCGTTCAGGGTGGTCTTTGACTCGGTAGTGTTCTCGTCGTAGAAGGTTGGCAGGATGCCAAGCAACTTACCAGTCCAGCCGTCCTTCACCATTTGCCCGAGTGTGGTCATGATCTGCGAGAGTCCATTGGACGACATAAATTCAGTGGCGGTTGGGATCAAGACCAGATCAGCCGCATAGACTGCGCGCTCCTGGATGCCGCCAACAGATGGGGCGGTGTCCAGAAAAATGTAGTCGTACTCCGACTTCAACTGGTTGAGCAGTTTGCGGATCGAACTGATGGGGCGGTTCTCGGCATTGATCACAATCTGCGCGGTGGCGGTCGTGCGATCTCCTGGAATGATGTCCAGCCGTTCCCGCCCGGTCGGGCGGATCCATTGACGAAGGTCGAAGGAGGTATTGACCAACGCATTGAACGCGCCTGGCTCCTGAGTCAATCCGAGGGCTATGGCGCATTGTCCTTGTGGATCAAAATCAACGATCAGGCAGCGTCGCCCGCGCTGGGATAACAGTCCAGCCAGGCTGATGGTGGTGGATGTTTTTCCAGTCCCACCTTTGTAATTGGCGATCGTAACGATCTTCATAATTTCACTCCTATAATGGTTTTCGATATTTCCAATTCATCAGTCATGGGATGTTTTGCAAACTGAACAATATAGATAGCCCTGCAAATTTATTTTCCAGGCTGCTGTATTGATGTGAGCGCAAGTCAGATCCACCATTTCATAGTGGATTGGGTGTTCCATGGTGGCTGTGCGTATGCTCTCAGAAGCACAACGCGGACAGGGTTGAAAGATGACTGGCGAAATACTCTCGAACAAGGCGGAGCAGTTTGCACAATACAAGATGATGGCTGTTTTGGTTGCTTCCATAGGTAGCCTTACTCCAATTCACATAAATAACGGGCGTTGACCCAGCCCGCAACGGGCGATAGGATGTGCAGCCACAGCTCACTTCGGATTGTTTGCGAGTCCAGTTTGTTTTCAGAAGTTAGCGCGGCCTGCACGGTTTCGCCTTCTGCCAGATACCCGCGCACCTCACTGCCATCGCCCGCTGTAAAGCGCACGTGTAATCGTCCGTCTGGAATATCGGTACAGACTTGCATGCGGACAGGCGTTTCTGAAACAAGTATTGTGGGTGTTGAAGAAGGAGACGTTGAAGGTGAAACCGTGGCTGTTGCATTTGCTTTGGGTGTAGTCATACGTACAGCAAAGAACATGGCCGCTCCGCTTGCAAGCAGGATCACAATTACAACCAAGACACCAGGCAAATTTCCGCCTCGCTTGCGGGGCGAAGAAGTTGGTGAAGGGTTTCGGCGTACGCGTTGTGCCGCGAGAACTTCTTCAAGTTGAGCGCGTGTGGTCATTAGAGATGCACCTCCATTATTTCTTCCTCGATCTTCCAGCGTCGGGTTCTCGCATATTCAAATTCCTGTTGGGTCAATATGCGGGTGGGTTCTACAATACATAATGTTCCTTCCTGTCCATACACACACCAGGCGCTGTATGCGCGCACACGAAAGTAACCTTCTTTATGAGAGGCTTCAAGAATTACGCCATAGATGACGGGCAGGTTCTCTGTCACAATCTCGTAATAGTTACCATTTCTGATCTTCGTCTGCCAATCATATGGAATTGCCCATGCTCCAGTTAGAAAGTTGTAATAGGTTTGAATTATTTTCTTCGTCATCATTCACCAGCGTTAATTTCATCGAGTGTTGTGTTGCCTTCGGTATCTTCGCCAAACAGCGCGCCTTCGATCATGGCCAGCGCGACGGGCTGACCGTTCATTTTTGTGTTGATGGTGCGTACGCCGGACGAGCGGTTGAGCGTTCCCAATGCTCCGAGTACAAGAGCCAGCGCCTCCGATAAGTGGGGCAGGCGGCTGACTCCCCGTCGCTGGACCTGGATCGCCCCTGGGCGCACGATCCGCTGCGCCGCATCCAGATCCAGACCGAAAGTCCGGCTTAGAGAGGGTCTGTTTTGCTGTGACCATTGCCTTTCACAATCTCAGGCTCAGGCATATTCAATAAACCATCGCGCAGAGTATTGAAATCTTCTTCACTCACATTCGCAAACGCGAACGGCGCATTGGGCTTGCCGATGTCGTATCGATCAGCGTTCCTTTTCGCCACCAACTCATCACCGACATTGATTGTCTGTCCGCTCAGTGTGCAGGCAATTTTGGAAGTGAAGCGGATCAACTCATTGTTGGCGGGCACAGGTGGAATTTGTAATATAGGAATAATTGACGCTTGCGGCACATTGCTTGTTGGCTGATAGGAAACAGGATGATAGGTGGGCATAGGAGGCTGCGGCAGGTTGCCTTGAGGCAGTGTCGAAGAAGCTGGCAGAGTCTGCAACGGAGCAGGTACGGAAGCGGGAGCTTGTTCATCCGCTTTGGGTTCAATCAGTTTCTTCGCCATCGCCGTCAGACGCGCCTTCATCTCTTCAATGTTGCTGTTGCCGCTTCCGTCATTGGCGGCTTTGCGGATGCCGATTTGGTCGCGCAAGCTGTCTCGCGTGGATTTCTCAACCGCGTCCTGTGATTTCTTGATCTCAGCCAGCAGCACGGCTTTATCAAGCGTGTCCTGCTTTGCCAGCAAATACGACTCGGCATACAACAGGTCGCGTTCCATGGCGGTGATCTCGCTCATCTTTACTCTATGCACCGCATCTGCTGCGCGCTCTTCGCGCATCGCTTTAGTCCGCGGCGAGGTCATGTGATAGATGAACCCGGCCACCACGTTGGAAACCACGATCAGCGGGATGGCAACGGTCGAGATGCCTGAAAGGACTCCCGTCATTGCGCCGTCTTTCGCACCATACATCAGGGAGTCGGTGACCGAGGTCAGGATCACGCCTGCCAGATCGATGATGAAAAATGCCATTGAGGTCCAATCCTGATATTTGGTGGATGAACCGAAGATCCAGACCAGCGACCAGGCAATGGCGCCGATATCCAGTCCCCACAAACCGACCAGTCCGAGAATTTCAAATCCGCTCGGAACGGTAGTCGAGAGGAAGTCGTAGCTACGCCAGGCGGTGTAGATCAGCAGAACTGCATCGAGCAGAAGGACGATGATGTCGCCGATGTCGATGCCGCCGTGATCCGTGCGGATGCCGCTCTTGCCGGTCAGTTCGTCGGTCAGGCTGATTGTGTTACTCATGAGTTACCTCCAAAATATTTTTGATACTTACTGGGTGCGTTGTGTTTCAGGGTGTGCATTCATACCTCCAGGGTGTGGGTGAAACCTATGGGCGAGCGCCTTTTTTCTTTGAATGGCTTTTGGACTTGGAATGGGAACTTGCAATTTTCCTTCTCCAAAATAGCCATGCCAAATTCAAGCAAATGATTGCCGCAGTTAGAAGAACTATTTCTTGCATGCGTACCTCCTTATTGAAACCTGCATTATTTTGATTTGGGAGGGTCGCCTTTCTTTGAACGCTTTTGGAATTCAGAGCGGTAACAGCCGATGTCCCATTTCCAAAACAACCACGCGGCAAGCGACCAGCATCCGATCATCACGACTGCAAAAAATATTCTTTCCATGCGCACCTCCTTTTTGATTTTCGTTATCCGGCAGCCCGCCGGTTATTTTTTTATTGAGCAGTGACAGTGGCAATCCGAGTGCGGCGCAGTGCGCGCAGGCGAATCGTTTCGTAGATCAAGAGGACGGAAAAGAGGGCAGGTGGCAGTACTCGAAAGAACAGATCGGCATATCGCCAGTGAGCCAACAGCCAGATAGATCCAATGGCTGCGCCGCCCACGACCAGTCCGCCTACTGCCATACCGCCCCAAACAAAACTGGCGTTCTTGCTCAGTACGATGAGTACCCAGCCAACCGAGATCAGAATCACCGCGAACTGCAGTGCAATCACGGGTATGGAAGGAGAGTAGGGAGCGTAGATGGTTTGGATTGAGGTAAAGCCCAGGTAGGCGCCAACCAGCCAGAGCAGCAAGGCGGTTATTCTCAACAGCCAGGGCAGGGCGTATAGAACTGCGCCCACGACGCCGAGGATGACGATTGTGAGGAATTCCAGCAAATATTTGAGGGCGTTAACGACGAATTGAATCAGGATCGAGATTACGTTCAGCATGGTTTAGCTCTCCCAACCGCGTTGAAACCGCCCAGGCACGGGAATTGGAAGTTCGATCTGCGCAACAAGCGCAAATCTGATTACATTAAACAAATTTATAATTATGGCTGCGAGCATGAGAATCCCCACTTCTGCTCAAATTGAGATACCAATAGGTTGCTGTATGAAGGCGACATTGTAAAAACTCCAATATTTATGATTTAATAACAAAAAAGGGTCACGCTTGTTTCGCGCGACCCTTGATGGATCAAAAGCATTAGAGTAAAATGTCGAAGTGTAAATTTTTTCGCATTGGCGATCTTGACGCCCGTCGGGACCGCAGTGCGTAACATTTTGACAAAGTACGGCAAAAGCCGACTTTCGATGAGAAAACTCATCGGAGGTCGGTTTTTTGTTTTCCGGCTTCTGGAGGATATATATGCCAGCCGGAAAAGCAGATTCGGACCAAGAAAAACTATTCAAGATTGAACTCCTAACCATTCAGCAAGTGGCTGATTGGGCAAAAGTGAGTCCAAAAACAATCTACCGCTGGATCGAGACGGGACAAATCCCAGTGGTGAAGTTTGGCAATCGTACCTACCGCATCCCCGCAGGCGCTGTCATTGAACAACTTCGGCGTGCCGGGTATGACCAACTGATGGAACCAAGTGATCATGAATAATGTTTTGCGATCCTGGCATACACAGATAATCCCAACAACTCACATAAAGCTTGCGCTTATCAGACCCCCTTCCCCATTTCGAGCAAGTCCGATCCGAATCGATTGGCATTGTTTCCATAAGGCAGCCTGACAATCCACGATCAAAGACAAATAAAAAATCAGCATGTCATAAAAATGGAGAACCGTATTATGCAAAAGAATAAGACACAAAAAAAGACAAACGTCGCGTTTGGTCTTTTCTGCCTTGTCATCGCAATTGCGCTACTCGTGCCGCTCTTTACAGAGGAACAAAAGCCAAGCGTCAGTTACAGCTTGATTTCGGCGCTACTGCTTGTTATTGCCCCCCTGTTTTTATTTGTGCCGCCTGCCTCAGTAAGTGAAGCACGTCAGCGTGAACTAAAAGAATTGATCGAGATTTTCAGGCGGGATCCAGAATTTGTGGCGCTGACTGATTTATACGCCACATTCGACACACCTAAAGATGTATCTCGGGCAATTCGAACGCTAACTACATTGAGCCAGATGGAAGAAACTCCACCCAAAAATGAATCTGTCTGAAATCGCGCTGTGCATGGCAATTGCGATTGTCATCCCTATCACCCTCCAGTCTCTGATGAATGTCCTTACGCATCCGATGGTGAAGACCGCT
>Ga0209181_10011143_pt1 | contig 11578 bp, 8 predicted proteins | sample MAT05_FD_187208 | JGI IMG/M metagenome (GOLD analysis project Ga0209181, IMG submission 187208) | Freshwater microbial communities from Lake Fryxell liftoff mats and glacier meltwater in Antarctica - MAT-05 (SPAdes) (version 2) | ecosystem: Environmental > Aquatic > Freshwater > Ice > Liftoff... | reverse complement strand
GCCTCCCAGAGCATCATTATTGGAAATAATAATGAAATCCATCCAACGCTTCACAGCATTTTTTGTGCTGACGATTTTTTTAGGCGGTTGCGCATCAAACTTTCTTTTACTTGAAAAGCAAGCCATTGGTTTGCATCAGGACATGCCTGCTAGCGAGGTGGAAATACTTTTCGACAAGGCAACATTGGGACTGGTTTTTGATTTTGAAGTGAGTGGTAAGCAATATTCAGCTAAGCAATACTCACTTAAAACGGGTGAGTACAAAGAGGGAAGCGTGGTGTGTATCCCTAATTGCATCACGATTCCGGTGACGAACTACTATAGCTCGCCTTTCTTTACTGTCTTTGAGGCGCAGTCACAAAAGCTGGTTGCATGGGGAACTATGGAGAATATTGGCTACAGCCTTAAGGATTCGTTTATAGCCATAGCACCCACGCTGAAAGAGGCGTATGAAGCCGCACTTAAAAATAAGAAGGCAAAAAAATAGTGAGGGCTTTGTCTATTCGTCACACTCTTTCATGTCGAATGAATTTATAATCTTCGACCGTGACAAGGGGTTGTAGTGGTGATGCCTCGCAATGCGGGGCATTTTTTCAAATTTAATTTTTCTAAGAACGACAGCAAAGGAACCCCATTGAGTAGACTCCTGAAATGCCTTGCCATATTGGCTGTGGTCGCCTCGACTACATCTGGTTGTGCGGTTAACCGCGCTACTGCAACCGTTGATCCCACCGCCAGGTTGAGCAGCATGAAAACGATGCATGTGGAAAAGCTTCAAGCTGACGAACGGGGTATCAATGTCTTGATCGCAGAGAAGCTGCGTACCAAGGGCTACACCGTGACGACTGATGTCGATAAGCCCGCTGGAATTGATGCGTTAGTCACCTATCGTGATAAATGGGTGTGGGATATTACGATGTATATGCTGGAACTCACGATCACCTTGCATGAACCAAGTACTGATTATCCGTTAGCGACAGGAAACTCTTTCCATACTTCACTCACCCGCAAATCACCCACGGAAATGGTGGATGAGGTTGTGGACAACATTTTTATTAAACAGGGAAAATAAAATGATTAAAACAATAATTAGCCGCACTTCCGTTATGTTGATAGCAGTCGCCGTTGTTGGCCTTACTGGATGCGCGTCGCCAGCAAACCGAGAGGCGATGTCTACGCCTAATCAATCGTTCAACAAACAGTATTCTTATAGTGTTTCTGTTTCAGCGCAGGGTGGCGGTGAGACAGGTGCTATGGATAGTTCAAATATCTCAAATGAAGATTTCAAGGCGGCGATTGAACAATCCATTACGCAATCACAACTGTTCAAAACAGTTATTCAAGGCAAGGATGGAGACTACGAGTTAACGGTCTCTATTTCGCCGCTTACCAAACCAATGATGGGGTTTAGCTTCACGGTGGATATGGAGGCAGGTTGGTCGTTAGTAAAAGTGTCGGACAAGTCGGTGGTGATGAGAAAACTCATCAAGTCGTCTCACACTGCAACTATGGGTGACTCGATGGTGGGCGTTACTCGGTTACGTATGGCTGTTGAAGGTGCGGCTCGCGATAACATTGCCCAAGGTTTACAGGCAATTGCCGACCTTAATCTTAGATGATTCTGTACTACCTTCCGTTAATACGGAATTATTAATTGGTTGCAAGGTACGCCTATTAGAAGTAAGGCACTCGGTTGGAGATGCGCAGCTTTTTGTCTTATACGATAATTTGCTGCCATCTTCGCAATCTACGCAAACCGGATTCCACTTACGATGTAAATGGGTTATCTTTCTGCAGGGAGATAACTTATGACAAGCATAAAAAAGAGTTTACTGTTAATTGTTACTTGGCTTTTGGCGTTTCCAGTTATTGCGCAGGAAGCGTTGGATATGGAGAAAGCCAGTGAGTTAGTACGGAATGGAAGGTGGACTCAGGCTTATGAGTTTCTTTCACCCCATCAGTTTTCTAAGGCAGGTGATCCAAGTTTTGATTACCTGTTTGGTCTTACAGCACTAGAAGCAGGACATGCCAGTGTTGCTACCTTTGCTTTCGAACGCGTTCTGGCTGTTGATCCTAATCATGGTGCGGCCAGGCTTGATATGGGCCGCGCTTATTTCACGTTAGGCGATATGGCTCGTGCAAGGCGCGAATTTGATCTGGCTCACGCGCTAGATCCCCCACCCGCTGCTCGCGCTACGATGGCGCGCTATTTGTCTGAAATGGAAGCCCGCGAGAACACCCCAACAACACGCGCCACTGCTTATATGGAGGCGGGCTTAGGTGTCGATAGTAATGTCACCCAAGGTCCGAGCAGTAGCAATGTCTATCTTCCTGTTTTTGGTGTGAGTTTTACCTTGGATGCGGCGAATCAAAAAGTTCGCGATAATTTTTCTCAAGTTAATGCGGGCGCTGATGTTAATCATCGTATTAACGACAATGTTTCACTTTATGGCGGTATTGATGCCAAATGGCGTGGCTATAGTGATGTGACAAACTTTAATTTCGGTAGTGCTGATTGGCGTGGTGGGCTGCAATGGCAAGAAGGCCGGGATACTTGGCGGGCTGGCTTAGGCTATAACGATTACCATCTTGACCATCAGAAATATCGAAAAATTTCTTCTGTGTCCGGAGAGTTTCGTAGGGCGCTAACGGATAAACAGCAATTCTTGTTCTTTGGACAGTATGCCCAGGTACGTTATGCCCAAGAAGTACAAGCCAATAACGACGTTAATCAATGGGTAGGGGGTGCTGGCTGGGTGACGCAGATGGACGTTTCTTTGCCGATCATGGTGAGTCTTTCTGCTTATGCGGGTAACGAAACGGAATCTGACCGTGCAAACCCTCGTGTAGATGGGGATAAGAATTTTTTTGGTGTTCGAGCAGGTTTGCAGATAAGCCCGCAGTCTGATCTGGATGTTTATGCGACGGCGGGTCTGCAGCTTGGGAAGTACCGGCGTACTAACATCCTGTATGACACTAAGCGTACCGACGAAGTGTATGAGCTAGCCGCAGGAAGTGTGTGGCGCTTTGCACCGGCTTGGAGTGTAAAGCCCCAAGTTAGTTGGCTACACAACGATTCCGATCTGTCGGTGAATGATTATCAGCGTTACGAAGCTTCCTTTTTTATTCGTCGTGAATTTCAGTGAGGTATTCATCATGAGACTTCCTACTTGTAATGTCGCACTAAGTCTAATTTTAGGGATGACCATTCTCACAGGAAACGCATTTGCTGAGGCCGGGCGCTTTCAGTTTGTACATGGCGATGTGGTGGTCACTCATCCTAATGGAAGTAAAACAGCGGCCCGCAAGGGTGATGTTGTCGAGCAGGGAGACACAATTACCACGGGGGGATTGTCGCAAGCGCAATTAGTTATGAAGGATGAAGCTCTTCTTGCACTTCGCCCGAGTACGCAGATGCGTATTGAGACCTACAATTTTGAAGGTAAAACAGACGGCTCTGAGAAAAGTGTATTTGGTTTGTTGAAGGGCGGGTTTCGCGCGATTACGGGTTTGATCGGCCGCGTTAACAAAGACAACTATAAGGTTCGCACTCCTACCGCAACGATTGGTATTCGTGGCACAGACCATGAGCCACTCTACATCCCACCACCCGCAGCAGGAGAAACGCCAATTGGGCCACCGGGAACTTACGATAAGGTCAACGCAGGCGGCGTATACATGGAAACTCCGGCAGGACGGGTGGAGTTGGGTGTGAATCAGGTTGGTTTTGCGCCAGCAACGGGGAATAGCCCACCTGTACGCTTGCCTGCTACGCCGGATTTCATGAAGGGTACGCCTGGCATTCAAGCCAATGCAAAGGGTGGGCCAAAGTCGCAGAATTCAGATCAGGCAAAAAACGATAAGGAAGATGCGCCGCCTAGCTCAGGGCCCGCATCAGGATCGGGTGGCGACCCATTAGCACCTAATGCACCACCCGCTACTGTATTGGTATCCCCTACGCCCGATGGTGGTTTTAATCCGGTGAATCCCATTGCCAACGGCGTGCCTGCAAAGAATGGAACCGCTTTGGTGGGTGGAGGGCTGGGTGTTAATGGCCTCAGCAATGGCGCCAGTATTATTGGTGACCCGGACGATCCATTAGTGCTGATCTTGGATGCTAATGGGAGTCTGGTTTCGGTGAAGGGTGAAAATTTTAGTTATAACAGAAATGGAGCACCTCTTTTAATGCGAGGAAGTACGATTATCGAGGAGGTAACAGTCGATTGGGGCATTTATCAAGGTGGGGTGATGGTGGACAATGGGGTGACAAGTGATAACCCCATTTTCTTCTGGATGGATGCATCAAGTGCATCAAAGCCAGCTAGTTTGTTATCGGCCATTCCAACATCAGGCGCAACTTTACAATTCTCCAATGTTGCGGGCTTCACTTCTCCGATTACTGAGACAGGTAGCGTTGGGGGAACGGTGTACTCTAGCGTCACACTTAAAAATATTGGAGGCGTACCTGCTGTTTCCAAGTACAACATTGCGGTCACTGACTCACTTAATCGATCATGGTCGGCAAGTTTGCAAAAGCCACAGACGGTGGAGTCTTTCAGAGGTGGGGGTGGAGGTGGAGGTGGAGGTGGAGGTGGAGGTGGAGGTGGAGGTGGAGGAAACAACGCCAACCTATCCGGCACTTGTACGGGTTGTGTCAATCAAGCAGTCACTGGAAACGCGCAGGGCATCTTTATTGGCAACCCATTGCCGGTCGGCATGACCTCGTCTTACTTGCTTAAATCAGGCAGTGAGTCGGTGACAGGTGCGGTATTGACACGTTAGTCTCTAATAGCCTGCTTATCAAAAGCTAAAACTTCGTTTTGCTGTGATCAGGTTTGCGTCTCCTGTTGTAGGAGATGCAAATCTGCATCCACACGCTCTATCCTTCGTTTCTCCTAGTAGTTCAAGTTTTCCTTATTTCTGCCGATGTCCTTTGCATGAATCGAATCCCTGCATACAAGCAGGGGTATGTCAGCAAACATCGGCGGAACACTTAATGATTACTCTCAGTTTCACTTGTTTAGGGCGTGGTTTTGGCTTTGCATTGTTGGCTATAACCAGTCTTGCAATTTCCCCACTAAACGCCCTGGCAGCAGATGGCGTGACCGATGTTGAGGTGACGATAGGCATGGCCAATGCCTTGAGCGGTCCTGCCGCAGGCCTAGGGACTGATCTAAAGGCCGGTGCTGTGGCCTATATCAACAAGGTGAATGCGGCGGGTGGTGTGCATGGCCGAAAGATCAAACTACTCAGCGTTGATGACGGCTATGAGCCTGATCGGTGTGCTGCAGCGACACGCAAATTTATTGAAGAAGATAAAGTTTTTGCGCTCTTCGGTTATGTCGGTACGCCCACATCAACCGCCGCAGTTGCTATCGCTTCCAGAGCCGGTGTGCCCTACCTATTTCCTTTTACAGGTGCTGAGTTTTTGCGTAACCCGGTTAATAAATGGGTGTTCAATGTGCGCGCCTCGTATTTCGACGAAACGGAAGCGATGGTCGAACGCTTAACTAAAGATTTGGGCGTTAAAAAAATCGCGATTTTTATTCAAGACGATGCTTTTGGTGAGGCAGGTAAAGCGGGCGTAGCGCGCGCATTGAGCAAGCGGAATATGCAGCTCGCAGGCGAAGCAAGATTTAAGCGCAACACTCTAGATGTAGAAGAGGGTCTCACCAAGCTGAAGGCAGTTATGCCGGATGCCGTGATTATGGTGGGCCCTTATAAGCCCGTAGCCGCCATTCTTAAAAAAGCCAAAGCATCAGGGTTTAGCCCAAAGTTTTTGACAGTCTCGTTTGTGGGAACAGCCGGTTTAATTAAAGAGTCTGGCGTGGATGGCGAAGGCACTTATGTGACTCAAGTAATGCCTGTCCCAACAGACCCCTCAGTCGCACTCGTTAAACAATATCAGGCCGATTTACAAGGTGGTGAAATTAACTACTCCAGTCTTGAAGGCTATGTGGATGCGGTTGTGCTTGTCGAAGGGCTAAAAAAAGCGGGTAAAACTTTAACGCGTGCTTCGTTTGTAGCGGCGCTTGAGTCATTAAGTACTGAGGTAGGCGGGGCAACGGTTACTTACTCCGCCAGCAAGCATCAAGGATTGAGCCAAGTTTGGCTAACGCAGCTAAAGGGTGGAAAAGCAGTGCTCATCTTGCGATTTTGATGAATTGGAAAACACATATCGATGTAGTTAGGGGATACAAATGAGTGAGCTCTTTCGTTTGAACACAATAGCCAAGCAGGTGCTCATTCCTGCGTTGGCGATGTTGTCGATTTCTGTATTACTTATGGGTGTGATTCTGGTTGTTCAACGCTCAAATTCGATTACCCTTCAGATGGAAACTCAAGCAAAAAGTACAGCGAAATTTGTTGCACAACTGAGTAGCAGTTATGTGACCAACTATGATTTGACCGCCTTGGAAAATTGTGTGAAGGGTTTGCTGCAAGATGGCGATATTGCGTTTGCTGAGTTTTTCGATGCCTATGGTAAGTCCATGACGGCGGATGTTATGAAGGTACCAAAAAATACAGACGAACTGATTGTGGTTGATCAACCAATTATGGATGGTATGGGCCAAGGTGACGCCCATGTAGTTGGCCACTTTAAAATCGGATACAAGCGTGACAATATTGAGCGCGAAGTCATTTCAACGATTACTTGGGTGGTATTCCGATTAATCATCCTCTTATCGACAATGACTATGGTACTCGTCTGGAGCGTACGCCGTGCGGTACGTCCAGCTCGTGAAATTGCTGCGGCACTGGCGCAATTGAGTGATGGCAACGCAGATTTGACCGCACGGATCAGTTGTGAGAATGAAGATGAATTAGGCCATATCGTTATTCACTTCAATCGCTTTATGGATAAATTACAAGTCTTGGTTAGCAATGTAAGAGATTCTGCATCTGAAGTCGGCGAAGCTGCTTTGCAACTTTCTCAATCTGTACAACAGCTCAGTTTGGCTTCGGAAGAGCAATCGGCAGCCACTATCGCCACCGCTTCAGTTGTCGAAACATTAACGACGAATATTTCTGCCGTATCGGCTAGTGCGGATGAGGTGCAGGAATTGTCTCGAACCAGCACTGAGAGGACGCGATCAGGCCGCGAGAATTTAGAGAATCTTGTGGCTGAAGTGAGCAAGGTGAAAACAGCAGTGCAAGACACTGAACAAGCGGTGAATGCTTTTGTGACGAATACAGAAAGCATTATGGGTATGACTTTGCAAGTTAAAGATATTGCCGACCAAACTAATTTGCTTGCGCTGAATGCCGCTATTGAAGCGGCGCGTGCGGGTGAGCAAGGACGAGGCTTTGCTGTAGTGGCGGATGAAGTGAGAAAACTTGCTGAAAAATCGGCCCATGCGGCGAATCAAATCAATGAAGTGACCGAGTTACTAGGTCAGCAATCTAAAGCAGTCGAAGTGGCATTACAGAAAGGAAACACAGCGTTGGAGTCTTCCCGAGGTTTTGTTGAAAGTGTGGCCGCCGTTTTAGGGGAAGCTGACCGATCATCGCAGCAAGCCAGTGACGGTGTGTCCGGCATTACGGTGACTGCACGTGAACAAAAAAGGGCCAGTACCGCAATGTCTAATCACATCCAAAAAATTGCAGCTATGGCTGAAGCAAATCGTGGCGTAATACAAAGTGCCTCAGTCGCAGCTAAGTCGCTGAATGGACAGGCAGCCAACCTACAATCTTTAGTAGGACGGTTTCGGGTGATCTAGGATGTAAACGGATGAAACCACCCTGGTCTGTGACACTCCGTTTATAGCTTTCTTTCATAGCAACTTTCATAGTGGGTTTTGTTGGATAGCCAATAAACCCATTTCCTTAGGGGTAACGTTTTCACCCCAGCATTTCATTGTGTTTATCCCATTTATTGAAATAGCGGGTTAATCCCTGTCTTTTTCGCCCACCACCTCTTGTGCCGACCGGCAATACTTGCCAACGTCAAAAGAGGTGTTTCATGGCTGAAGATTCCGACTTAGAACGCACAGAACCGGCGAGTGGCCGACGACTGGAACAAGCACGTACCGAAGGGCAGGTGCCGCAGTCACGTGAGCTGTCGACCACGTTGGTACTGATATCGGGCACGGCGGCTTTGTGGATGTTTGGCAGCCCTCTGGCCACTCATCTCTTAAGTATTGTAGAGCGAGGTTTGACGGTAGACCGCAGAGCCGCTTTCGATACCGAGAAGCTCCCCCACTTTTTTTTAAGCATGTTGGGCGATGGCTTGTTGGCTTTAGCTCCCTTGTTTTTAGTACTGATGGTTGCAGCACTCGCCCCCCCCTTTCTGATGGGGGGATTTAATTTCTCTAGCAAAAGTTTAATCCCCAGTTTTTCCAAATTGAATCCGGTGAGTGGGTTAGCACGGATGTTTTCCGCCAATAGCGCAGCAGAACTATTCAAAGCAATTATGAAGATTGTCTTGGTGGGTGGCGTGGCATTCTGGGTAATTAAACACGAAAAAGATGCCGCCTTTTCCTTGATAAGCCAGCCTTTGGAAATGGCCTTGCAGTCCACGATGCATATTTTATTGTTTAGTTCATTGTCGATCGTGGCCTCTTTAGCTTTTATTGCTGCGCTGGACGTGCCGTTCCAATTATGGGAATACCACAGAAAATTACGCATGACCAAAGACGAGGTGCGCCAAGAATTTAAGGAAATGGAAGGCGATCCACAAGTCAAAGGCCGTATTCGTAGCCAACAACGCGAAATGTCTAGAAAACGCATGATGTCCGCTGTGCCAAACGCGCAGATTGTCGTGACCAACCCAACGCACTACGCAGTCGCCTTGCAATACGACGACAAGATGGCGGCACCGCGCGTTGTGGCCAAAGGTCGAGGCCTAATTGCCGCAAAGATCCGTGAGATTGCCAAAGAACATGGCGTGCCTTTACTAGAAGCCCCACCCCTAGCGCGGGCACTTTATACCCACACAGAAATTGGCGCGACGATACCTGGCGCGCTTTTCCGTGCTGTTGCTGAAGTGATGGCCTACGTTTATCAACTTAATCACTACGCCGCCAACGGCGGCCATGCACCTGATGCGCCGTCTGAATTGTCTGTTCCAACAGAGCTAGATCCAGGGGTGATTTGATGGCCGCTGAATTTTCAATGGAAGCGTCACTCAAAAACTTTATCGCCAGTGGCAGCTTGCGTCAAATGGCCGCGCCGCTCTTCATCGTCATGATCCTTTCCATGATGGTGCTGCCGCTGCCCACCATGCTGCTCGATTTGTTATTTACCTTCAATATCGCCTTATCAATCATGGTTTTGCTGGTGGCGATGTACACCATGAAGCCGCTAGATTTTTCTATTTTCCCAACCGTTTTGCTAGTCACCACTTTGTTGCGTCTTTCGCTCAATGTGGCCTCTACTCGCGTTGTACTCTTGGAAGGCCACAACGGGGCAGATGCAGCCGGTAAAGTGATTGAGGCCTTCGGTCATTTTCTGGTGGGTGGTAACTACGCTGTTGGCTTGGTGGTTTTTATTATTTTGGTGGTCATTAACTTTGTGGTGATTACCAAAGGTGCAGGTCGAATTGCAGAAGTGTCAGCGCGCTTTGCCTTGGATGCGATGCCCGGCAAGCAGATGGCGATTGATGCGGATTTAAGTGCAGGCATGATAGGTGAAGAAGACGCGCGCAAACGCCGTTTGGAGATTTCGCAAGAAGCCGACTTTTTCGGTTCGATGGACGGTGCGTCTAAGTTTGTTCGTGGTGATGCCATAGCTGGGATTTTGATCCTGTTCATCAATGTGATTGGCGGTTTGATTATCGGCATGTTCCAACATGACTTAGATTTCGCGCAAGCTGCACAGAACTACACACTGCTGGCAATTGGTGATGGTCTGGTTGCACAGATTCCGGCGCTGATTATTTCCACTGCGGCTGGTTTAGTGGTCAGTCGCGTAGCAACCAACGAAGATATTGGGCAACAACTCTCCAATCAACTCTTCTCAAACCCGCGTGTAATGGCGCTCACAGCCGGCATCATCGGCTTGATGGGCTTGATTCCTGGTATGCCGAATTTTGCTTTTCTGTTGCTGGCAGCAGGCATTGGTAGCGTCGGTTACTACGCCAACAAAAAACAAACAGCACCCAAGGTTGAGGCCAGTTTGGAAGCCGCCGCCGCTCCTGCGTCAGAATCGAACGAAGCAAGCTGGGCTGATGTTGCGCCCGTCGATGTATTGGGTCTAGAGGTGGGTTATCGGCTCATTCCATTGGTGGATCGTGGTCAGGACGGTGAGTTACTCAAGCGCATCCGTGGGCTACGCAAAAAATTTGCACAAGAAGTTGGCTTTCTCGCCGCACCCGTCCACATCCGCGACAACTTGGAACTTAAGCCTAATGGGTATCGCATCGCCTTAAAAGGCGTAGATGTCGGCACTGGGGAGGCTTACCCCGGCATGTTCCTAGCGATCAATCCGGGCCGTGTTTCTGGCCCATTAGCGGGAACTCAAACTCGCGACCCTGCTTTTGGATTACCGGCTGTTTGGATCGATGGTGGTCAGCGTGACCAAGCTCATGCATTGGGTTACACAGTCGTCGATGCGAGCACCGTCGTCGCCACCCACCTGAACCACGTCATTATTGGTAATGCGGCCGATCTACTCGGTCGGCAAGAAACACAGCAATTGCTCGACCATATTGCTAAAGACTCGCCTAAGCTCGTCGAAGATTTAGTACCTAAACAAATTGGCCTTTCTGCACTACAGCGCGTCTTGCAAAACTTGCTGGAAGAGAGTGTGCCGATTCGGGATATGCGAACCATCATCGAAACGGTGGCCGAACATTCGCCTCGCACGCAAGAGGCGGTAGAACTAACCGCCCTTGTGCGCGTGGCGCTAGGCCGGTCTATCGCCCAACAACTTTTCCCCGGCAATACGGATTTCTCTGTCATGGCATTAGACCCATCGCTAGAGCGTGTGCTCTTGCAAGCGGTGCAAACAGTGGGGCCAGATGGAAGTGGAATTGAGCCAGGATTGGCCGACACCTTGCTGCGCGAAACAGCTGCTGCCGCACAGAAACAAGAAGAAATTGGCTTGCCGGCCGTATTGCTGGTGCCGGGCGCACTGCGTTGGTTGCTTTCGCGCTACCTGCGCCGCGCTGTGCCCCAACTTAAAGTGATCGCTAATGCCGAAGTTCCTGATTCACGCACGATTAAAGTCACATCGATTATTGGAGGTAAATGATGAACGCTAAAAAATATTTTGCACCTACTGCCCGCGAGGCATTGCGTCGCGTTAAAGAGGAACTGGGTGCGGACGCCATCGTACTTTCCAATCAAACGGTAGAAGGCGGCGTGGAAATTACCGCTGTATTGTCGAGCGAAATTAATGCGATGCAAGCAGCGGCCACACTTGCACCGTCGCGTGCACCCATGCGTGCCCCAACACCAAGCCCCATGCAACCGGCCAGCCCACGCGCCACCTCATTCTCCACGCCGGGTGACGACGATGATAATGAAGCCGATGACCAAGATGATGCTTTCACGGTGAGTTTGTCGCGCAATGGACGCAATGCCGCTCCTGCCAAAGACACGCAATCTAATCCTGATCTTAAGCCTAGTCTTAAGCC
>Ga0209181_10011141_pt1 | contig 11579 bp, 10 predicted proteins | sample MAT05_FD_187208 | JGI IMG/M metagenome (GOLD analysis project Ga0209181, IMG submission 187208) | Freshwater microbial communities from Lake Fryxell liftoff mats and glacier meltwater in Antarctica - MAT-05 (SPAdes) (version 2) | ecosystem: Environmental > Aquatic > Freshwater > Ice > Liftoff... | reverse complement strand
GACGCGCGCAAGTACGAGTTGGCACTCCTCGATCCGACACACGCGACTATTCCCGAAGGATTTCGTAAACCCGTTCAGGGTTTGCTCCTCAATTTTGAAGTCGAAAATGCCGACGCGGAATATGCACGACTGATTGAGGGTGTGGGTCTGCCGCTCCATCTTCCGTTACGGAGCGAGGACTTCGGACAGCGACATTTCATCACGGTTGACCCGAACGGCGTCCTAATCGACGTGATTCAAGTGATCCCCTTCACGGTTGAGTTCGCCGACCCGGCGTCATGACCCATATTTGATGAAAGATGAGGGGCGCGTTATTTTGATCAAACACCCCTCATCGTCCATCGTAGAGATGCTATTCGCTGGAACTGCCTTCACCGATTGGCGCGGGTGGCGTCAGGGCGACGGGTATTGAGCGCGTCTTCCGGGATGTAAAAATCAACCTCGCTCACAATCTCGCCAACAGGGTTATTCTCAAGGTAGTTGGCAACCGCCGTTTGCAATATCTGTGTCCGCAACCCATGTTTGAATTCAGGCGACACTTCTACAATCTCGCCATCGATAAGTTCCAGGCGCCGATCGTCTCGTTCCGCCTGATCGAGCAAGTCCCAAAACATACCAGTCGTGATCAATGCGCGCTGTACGCTCACCGTTGCACCTCAGGACTTGTTCACTGGTTATCATCATACCCCCGGCACGCACCGGGGGTCAATCAATCGCCGCGCCTACCCCTTGACTGCCCCGAAGGTCAGCCCGCGCACGATGAAGCGCTGCACCAGCAGCGACAGGATCACTGGCAGCGTCACCGCGATGATCATCCGCGTCGCCACAAAGTTGAACATGATCCCGCGCACCGAGTCTGTCCCGGCGACCATCATCGGATACGGCTTCCAGTCGCGGTTGGTCAGCACGCTGGCGAACAGGTACTCGTTCCACGAAAACGAAAAGCAGATGATCACCGCCGCCACCAGTGCCGGAGCTGCCAGCGGCAGCGCGATCCGCCAGAAGACGGTGTATTCGTTGGCGCCGTCCACCAGCGCCGCCTCGCGCAGTTCCGCCGGAAAATCCGCGAAATAGTCGCGCATGATCAGCACCGCAAACGGCAGCGTAAAGGTCGCGTTGACGATGATCAACCCCGGCAGGGTGTCGATCAGATCGAGATCACGAAAGAGCAGCACGAATGGGATCACGGTGGCGATCGGCGGTAAAAAGCGCTGTGACATGAACCACGACACCAGATTGCGATTGCCGATCCGGTATTTGAAACGCGCCAGACCGTAGCCAGACAGCGTGCCCAGCGTGGTCGCTACGATGCACGAACCGATGGCGATCGCCGCGCTGTTGCGCAGCGCCTTGAACGTCTCCGCGCCGCCGCTGACAAATTCCTGCTGCCAGTTGAGCAGTGTCGGCTGATACTGCAAAAACGGGATGACCGTGCCGTCGATCGAGTCGCCCTGGCTCTTGAACGAGGTGGTGAGGGCATACAGAAAGGGTGCCAGCGAGAAGAAGGTGATCGCCAGCGCCAGCAGGATCATGCCGATTCGAGAGAGCTGGCGCATGTCGAACGGCGTGCGTCGCGCGGCGGGCGCCGTGCTGACAGGCATCGATTGGGGAATGGTAGACATATGTTTTCGCTCCCGATCAGTCGAAACGGGCGCGCACGCGCCAGAAATAAATACTGGAGATGATGATCGCCACGATCACCACCAGATAAGACAGCGCCGACGCATCGCCGAGCTGGAACGAACCGCGTAAGCCCGTCTCGTAGATGTAATAGGTGTAGGTCTGGGTGATCTGCCCTGGTCCGCCGCGCGTGAGCGTGGTCGGGATGTCGAGAATCTTGATCGTCTCGACCAGCCGCAGCAGCATCACCGTGCCCAGTGCCGGAGCGATCAGCGGCAGGGTGATATGGCGGAAAATCTGAAAGCCGTTTTTGGTGTCGAGCCGTGCCGACTCGTACAGGTCATCGGGGATACCCTGCATGGCAGCCAGCACGATGATGAAGACGAATGGCGTCCACTGCCATACATCGGTGATCAGGATCGCCAGCCGCGCCCCGGTCGGATCGATGATCCAGTTCACCCCGTTCCCGCCCAGTCCGCGCAGGATGTTGTTGACGGGTCCGCTGGTCTCATTGAAGATGATCACCCCCAGAAAGCCGACCGCGATCGGCGCCGCGAACAGCGGCATGGTGATGATGGCGCGCATCTGTTTCAAAAAAGGCAGATCGTGATTGAACACCCAGGCGACAAACGTCCCGAACAGCAGCGTCAGCGTCGTGCTGCCCACCACCAGAAATCCGCTGAACGCAGCGGTGTTGCGGGCTTTTTCGTCGCCACCATCGCCATCCAATCCTAAAATTTCGGCGTAATTTTCAAAGCCGACATTTTGCGGTTCGCGTCCCATGCGGAAATTGGTGGTGCTGAGATAGAACGAGTACACCAGCGGAAACAGGGTGAACAGCAGCACCCAGATCACGCCGGGCAGTAAAAAGACGTGTTTGGCGCCCAGTTTCATAAACGCACCTCATGGTTGTAAGTGATGGCAAATACAAGGGCATGGCGATTGCCATGCCCGGATTAGTTTTAGGGCATCCCCTCCCTCACAGCATCATGGGGGAGGGAAGAACAACAATTTACGGGACGAACCCGATCGCGTTCTGGTAGATTTCCAGCTGACTATCCCGATCCAGCCCGTCGGTCACATCGTTCCAGTCGTTCGCCGTCGCGTCGAGCGCTTCCTGGGCGGTGGACTGCCCGGTCATCGCTTCGCTCAGGCGCACATCCAGCGTCTCCTGGATGTATTCCAGCGTGCCAGGGATACGCAGATAGGTCAGGTAGGTCGGCTTGTCGAACACGTTGTCGCCATACGCCGCGATGTAGCGTTCCATGTCTCCCGCGTCGAAGCCAACCGCCGCATAGTCAGCCGGGTCAGCGGTGCCGCGCGGGGCGTACAGGTGATACAGGCTGCTGGGGTCGATCCCCTGCCAACCCGTCGTGGCGTTGTAGAAGTTGATCGCTGGGTTTGCCAGCATCGCCATGAAGTAGTAGGTCAATTCCGGGGTATCGGTGAACGCCGACATGGTGGGGTGCCACGATCCGCCCGTCGTATTGCCGACGCAGTTCGGATTTTCCGTGTCCATGACGAATTCACCGACTTCACGGTCGTACCACTCCGACGAGCACAGGATCGCGCTGGCGCCCAGCACGCCTTTGATGGTCGATCGGCTGGTGTCCTGAGACAGCGAGCCTACGTCCCCCCACGAGAAAGTAGCGATGGCATTGCCGCCCAGGAAGTTGTCCCACGCCTCGCCCAGCTGCCAGCCGAACTGCGCTTCGGGCCCGGTCGCCGCCAGCTCTTGCAGGAATTCCAGCGCGCGGACGTGTCCCGGCTGGTTGATCAGCGGATCCATCGTCTCAGGGTCGAACCAGAACACATTGTCGAATTTACTGACAGCGCGCGCATCATCGCCGTCCGACGGCGTGACGGCGAACGATGCCGCCAGCGTCGCGTAATGGAAGTGACCCTGACCGCCCGCCGCCAGATGCAGGCTGATGCCGTCATCGGGGTCGCCGTCTTCGTTCCAGTCCTTGCCGTTGAAGAAGGTGGTCACGGCGAGCAGTTCCTGCCAGGTGGTCGGCGGGTTGGGCATGGGCGATCCGACTTCCGCCTCGTATGCTGCCTGCCAGTCCGGGTCGTCCAGGATGTCCTTGCGGTAGTAAAACAACTGTGCATCACCGTCGTTGGTGGTGCCGTAGGTCTGTCCGTCCCACTGCTGCAGAGCGGCGAAAGCGGGCGCGACGTTGGCGATGTCCCATTCCGGGAAACGCGCATCGCCCATGAAGGGGTCGAGCGGCTGAATCCAGCCGTTGCTCACCCAGTCGCCATACTGCCAGGCGGCGCCGATGAAGGCGTCATAGGTATTTTGCTCGGTCAGAAAGTCGGCGGGGATGGTGGTGCCAAGTTCGTTGTAGGGAATCTCGATGATCTCCAGCGTCGCGCCGGTCGCCGCTTCAAAAGCGTTGCGCCAGAAATAGATCGTGCCGCTGATACCACCGCGCGATCCCTGACCCAGCACGCCAAAGGTGATCGTCTGTCCTGCACCAAAGGCAGTGCCGTCGGGCAGACCCGCCGCCATCAGCGCCTCGAATGCCAGCCGCTGTTCCTGTTCGTTGGCGGCGATGCCGGGGATCGGGAACAATTCTTCAGCGGTCTTGCCCATAAAGGTATCTTGTGCCAGCACTTGCGCGGCGCCTAAAGCGGCGAACAAGCCGACTATCACGACTACGAAAAACAGCTTACGAAGAGACACGGGTGTCATGGAAAGGTCACTCCTGAGCGTGTAAAGTAAAATTTGTTGAACCGCATGGCAAATTCAGGGGTGGGTCGTCGTGTGGGGATGTCTGGTGATAGGCGCCTCCATTATTTTTACAATCATGGAATTGCAGTGACCGCATTATGAAGGTGAAGCCACTTTTCAAAAAATCGTTTACAGGTTTCAGTATAGGCTGCAATCGATTGCAATGCAAGCAGTCTGGGAACAATGTTGGATACTTTGTACAAAACCGCGGGAAACGCAAGGAAACGTAAGCAAGGACACACAGGGTTGTGTCCCGGCACGGTGGCTGTTTCTCAGAACCTTTTGTTGGATCATGGCGCTGTCCCTTGATGTAGTGTCTACTACAGGATAGCATCGCTTTTCTTGTGGAATCGCACTTTTGAAAGGCACCTTATGACCGAACGCATCGGCTTCATCGGCTTGGGCATTATGGGGCAGGGGATGACCCGCAACCTGATCGCTGCCGGCTTTTCCGTCACCGTGTGGAACCGCACCGCCCATAAAGCCGACGATCTGGTCGCGCGCGGCGCACAGCGTGCCGACTCGCCCGCCGACCTCGCCGCCCGCTCGGACGTGATCATCACCTGTGTCAGCGATACGCCCGACGTGGAAGCGGTCCTGCTCGGCGATCAGGGCGTCATACACGGCGTCCGTACTGGATCGCTGGTGATCGACATGAGTACTATCAGCCCCGGCGCCACCCGCACGATCGCGGCAAAGCTGGCTGAACACGGGGCGGCGATGCTGGATGCGCCGGTCAGCGGTGGCAGCGAGGGCGCGGCGAAGGGTACGCTGTCGATCATGGTCGGCGGCGCTGAAGCCGACTACGCGCGTGCTGTGCCCGTCTTTCAGGCGATGGGCAGGACGATCACCCATGTAGGGACGATCGGCGCGGGGCAGACGGTCAAGCTGGTCAATCAGATTCTCGTGGTGGTCAACATGCTGGCGGTCAGCGAGGCGCTGATCTTCGCGCAGGCAGGCGGACTCGACCTGGCGAAGACGATCGCCGCCGTCGCGGGCGGCGCCGGTGGCAGCTGGATGCTGTCGAATCGCGGCACCCAGGCGATCGTCCGCGATTGGCGTCCTGGCTTCACCATCGACCTGCAGCAGAAGGATATCCGGCTGGTGCTGGAGGCATCGCGCGAGCTGGGCGTCCCGGCACTGGCGACCAGCCTGATCGACAACCTCTATCGTGTGCTGCAAGCGCAGGGTCTCGGTCACGAGGGCAATCACGCGCTGGTCAAGGCGCTGGAGGCGCTCTCCGGCATCACGGTTGGAGCTGCACCCGCTGGTTCCACCCAGGCATAATCAGATTTGAGAAATCGCGTGCGTGTGCATTTTGCGGTATCTTTCACGCAGACACATCGTCATGCGTCCCTGCGCCGATCGCCGTATCTGGAGTCACGCCATGTCTGCTTCGCTTCCCGGTGACCGTTTTCTTGTCCGTCCTGGCGCCGACGACATGCCCACCAGCGCCGACGCGATCGTCATCGGCGGCGGACCGACGGGCGCGGCGGCGTGCTGGGCGCTGGAACGGGCGCATCCCGGCATCAGAACGATCCTGATCGAGCGTGAAGAACGGTTGGGCGCGGGCAGCTCGCTGGCATCGCTGGAAAATTACCGCACCTGCTGGCCCGCGCTGCCGCTGATGGCGCAGATGCGGCGCAGCGTCGAAGTGTTTCATCATGCCGACGACGAACTGAGCGAAGGGGCGTCGGCGTCGATTCATCTGAAAGAACGCGGCTACCTGTTTCTGGCGATGACCGATTCGCACGCCGCCAGCCTGCGCAGCGACGTGGCGCATCTGCACAGCATCGGGCTGCGCCATATCGAATACCTGGATCACGACGAAGTGCAGCGCCGTTTCCCGACGATCGGACGCGCCGTAATCGCCGCCAAATGGGACCCGATCGCCGGGTGGCTCGACTCCAACGCGCTCATTCACGCCTTCGTCAGAGCGGCGCCCCATGCCAGAGTGCTGCTCGGCATCGACGGCACGACGATCACGCACGAGTCGGGACGGGTCGTCGGCGTGCATACCCCCTATGGCACCATTCACGCGCCGATCGTGGTGCTGGCAGCGGGCGGATGGGCGCCTGTGGTCGCGCGCGAGTCGGGGATCGCGCTGCCAGTGATCCTGCGTCCGCGTCAGAGCTTCACGACCGGGTATCGTCATGCCGGGTTCACCGACGATATGCCGATGCTGATCGGGGAGTCACCCTCGCCACATGTCCGTCCTGAAGCTGGCACCGGCGCGATCTTCGGTTGGGAATACCGCTGGCACAGCAAATGGGCGCCGGAGCTGACGCCGAATCCCGACCATGACGCTGTACTGGAGCCGAGCGATCACCTGGCGCGGCTGAAAGACCCGCGCTTCCCGTCGCTGACGCTCGCGCTGCTGGCACGCCAGTTCGATCACGGCGAGGGGGAGGGCTTCAACGATCCGAAATATTTACGTGGGCTGCATCACAACATCGGCTATTATGTGTACCGCGACGAGACAGCGGCGTACCGCGTCGATGCCGATGGGTCGCGTCACGGCTACGAGAGCGAGCGCGCCATTATCTGTCCGCATCCCGATGTGTCGGGGTTGATCCTGTCGGTGGCGCATGTCGGACACGGGGTGATGACCGCGCCAGCGGCGGGCGAGCTGGCTGCCGCGCACGCGCTCGGTCTGGCGCTGCCCGATCCGCATTATGCCGGCTTTGGGCTGGATGTGCCGTATGTGGATCAAGACGCGCCGGTGTTGTGATGATGTTGCCCAACACCATACGGCATGAACAATTTCAGGCAGGGCAGCGCGGCGGTGGGTAAAGAGCTGTTCATTTACAGTCAGAATCACGCATTCACTCTCAAGGGAGGGGTCGTCTCGATTTTCGACCACCCTCCATACCCTTCACGCTGTTTCCCTCAGCAGGTAAAGCCCACGAAAGACGATGAGACCTATATTTTGTTACCATGCCCGGCTGTTGTGTTGGATTCCACCGTGATGACTACGTGTCCCTTTTTCTGCCCCATGTCAACATACCGGTGAGCCTCGTCAGTCTGCTCCAGGCGATAGCATCTGTCGATGACCGACTTTAACTTCCCCGCCTCGATCATCTCTTTGAGGAAAACCAGAGCGCGCGTCCGCTCACTTTGGCTTCCTCCCCCCTTCATAATTGTGAGGTAGACGCCCTGCTGAGTCAGTGCTTTCCTGGATTTTGACGCCGAGCTTTTACCAGCGGCGTCAAAGATCAGATCATAGCGTGCGCTTGCTTCCGCGAAATCCTGGCTGGTGTAATCGATGACGCTATCGGCGCCAAGCGATGTGACCAGTTCAATATTCCCTGTACTACAGACGCCGGTCACTTCAGCCCCAAAATACCTGGCAATCTGCACTGCATAGGTGCCAACGCTTCCCGAAGCGCCAATGATAAGCACACGTTGTCCGCTCTGGAGGTTTCCCTTATCTCTGAGGTAATGGAGTGCCGGAGTTGCTCCGTTTGGGACGGGCGCCGCCTCCTCATAGCTCATATTGGCTGGTTTGATCGCCATGACGCCATCTTCGGGCAGACATTTGTATTCAGCATAAGCGCCAAACCCAAAACCACAGGAGGCAAAAACCTGATCCCCTGCCTTGAACCGTCGGACATCTTTGCCGATTGACTCAATTTCCCCCGCCAGTTCAAAACCTAATACCGTTACTTTCATCGGTCTGATGAGACCATTGTATAGTCTGGCAGCGAATGGGTCAGCCTTTCGCATACGCCAGTCCCCAGCGGTGACCGTTGTCGCACGGACTCTGACCAGGACTTCATTGTTCCTGGGCACCGGTTTTGCAATCTCTTGCAGGTGAAGCACATCTGGTGATCCATATCGTGTATAGACGATGGCTTTCATTTGGGAACCTTATCTCGCTGTACTCATTTGAACTTGGGGTGTACTCGCTGCCGTTGATTTGGCGGCGACGGTGGATGGGTTGAAACCTTTCACGATCAGCCAGACTGCCATCACCATCTCTTGAATGAAGATGGGGCAGAGTAACCCGACCATGATGGCGGTTTTTCGGTATGTGTTCATGGCGACTTTCGTATTCCTCAAGGATATCGATGCGTTATTTGTCTGCGTAGCATAGTCGAAACGCAACGGAGGAACATCATTCTACGGGGGGAGAAGGAGGAGGATATTTGCAGATCAGACCGCGTGTTACAGCAGATCTGACTCTTTGGCGCGGGCGATGGCTTGAAAGCGATTCGTCACCTGAAGTTTCTCGAAGATATTCTTGACATGCGTTTTGACCGTGGTCACGGCGATAACCAGCTTTGCCGCGATTGGAGTGCGCCATCCAGGTCTCCCTGGGTTTGCTTCAGTCGCGCCTCAGCAAGGCACAGACGACGCTGCCAATCCAGCAAGGTGGATTGTGCGCCTAGCTCCTTGCTCTTCCGCAGGTGCTGCACTGCGGCATTCAGGTCACCCCGTTCACGGTGCAGCTCACTGAGTCCCCGGTACAACTCAGCCGTATCCAATGGCAGCGGTTCCCCCTGATCCAGCACAAGTTGCAACAACTGATCGAGTGTAAGCTCGGCCTCGCGTAACCGCCCCAGCGCCATCCTGATATCCGCCAGAACAAACGTTGGGCTGATGGCGTGCGCGATGTCACCGGCAGCCCGTAGTTTCATCGTATAATCGGTGAAAATCCGGTCGGCAGCTTCCAGATTCCCGTTTGACCAGTGTGCAAGCCCCAGGAGTGAAGCCGCCTGGTCGCGCCTGAGTTGGTCTTCCTGCGGGATGAGTTCGAAGACCTGGGAGGCATACTTTACCGCGCCGGGTATGTCGCCGAGCGCCTGGGCACGATAAGCGCGGGCAGTAGCGATTGTCGCAGGGAGAGATCGAAACGACTCTTTGTCCACGACGACCATTTTGGCTGATGGGTTCTCCGTCCATTCATCCACATCTTCGGCAGGTTTCAGCCATCGTTCAGCGTTCTTCAGGTGGGTTTCCGCGCTCTCCATATCGCCACTGCCGAACAATCCATAGGCATACCAAACACTGAGCACGGGCCGAGTGCGCACCAGTTCGTCGGGCAGTGCCTTTACCCAGCAAAACCAGGTAGCGGACTGGAAATTTGCTTGCATTGCCGACCCGTTCAACTCAATCATGTCTGCCGCCCGTTCGAAATCTTCGGCGGCAAGCGCATGACGGATAGCATCCGACCACAAACCGTGCTGTGCATACCATAGGCTTGCCCGGTGGTGCAGCGTGGACACCTGATAGCGCGATTCATCCATCAGATGCGTTTGCAGAACATCCGCGAGGAGGTGATGGTAGCGATACCATTGACGCTGATCGTCGAGCGGCACGACGAACAGATTGCCTCGCTCCAGGGCTTTCAGCATCCCGTGTCCATCTGGTTGCTCGGTGACCGCATCGCACAGGGGACCGCTTAATCTGTTGAGAATAGAGGTTTTTAGCAGGAAATCTCGAACAGCTTCCGGCTGGCGCTGCAAAATCTCTTCAGTCAGGTAGTCCAGCACGAAGCGATGGCTGCCCGTGAAAGCCTGGATGAAACTGGCGGTATCTGTTCGTCGCTGCATGGAGAGCGCTGCCAGTTGTAAACCCGCAATCCAGCCTTCGGTGCGCGATTCGAGGGTGGCGACATCTGCTGCTGAGAGATTCAATCCCATCACCTCGTTGAGAAATTCGGCGGCTTCGGTGATGGTAAAGCGCAGGTCGGGGGCACGCAGCTCAGTCAACTGTCCCCTTGCCCGGAAGCGCGCCAGGGGGAGCTGAGGATCCTCGCGGGTGGCGATCACGAGGTGCATCTGCGGTGGCAGGTGGTCCAGGAGAAAGGTGAGCGACTGATCCAGCGGCAGTGACTCAACCAGGTGGTAATCGTCAAGCACAAGCAGGAAATTATCCGAGATCGTGTCAATTTCGTTGAGCAGTGCGACCAGAATCGCTTCAAGGGGCGGCTGAGGCGATTGGAGTAACGCCGCCAGCACTCCTTTTCCAATATCCCCTGCTGCCACGCGCTGTAACGCGGCGATCACATAATGCAGAAAGTGTGTTGGATCGCGATCATAATCTCCCCCATCCAGCGATAACCAGGCAACTGCTCGTCCACAACCGGCAACCCATTGGCTGATCAGCGTGGTTTTCCCAAAGCCAGCCGGAGCAGAGACAAGAGTCAGCTTGCCGTGCAGACCCTCGTTCAACCGCGCGAGCAAGCGAGAGCGCATGACAACTTCAGGACGGGGCGGGGGGATATAAAGTTTAGTGGCTAAAATTGGCGTGAGCATGGAGCAAGCCGGTCCTTTTGCACCAGAATATTTTTCGTTACACCGCCTTTCCAGCCATTCAGGGAAGTAAATCTCGCACCCGGATCGCCGCGATCGCCGCGCCGTCCAGCACCAGCGGCAGGCTGTCATCGGCTGTGTACATCGTCTGGGTGGCATAGCGTGCTGTGCCATTTTGCTCGATACGCGGCTGCGTGTAGGCTTCGATCTGGCGATCAGGAATGTTGATGATCCAGTAGGCGACAATGCCCGCCTCGGCATACATATGCAGTTTGATGCCGCGATCGCCTGTCAGCGTGCTGTCTGACACTTCGACCAGCAACCCAATGTCACCCGGCGTGATGCGGCGCTCGGCATAATCGCGCTCTGTCCCACGCACGACGCTGGCGTCCGGTTCAGGCATACTCCAATCCAGCGCGACTGGGTTCTCGATCGAGACGAACCAACCATCCGGCAGGACTCGATTCAGCCATCTGTTCAACAAATTGCTGACCAGGATGTGCGCTTCGTTCTTCATCGGCTTCCTGATGATCCGTCCGTAGATCAGTTCCACGCTGTCATCAGGAGTGAGGTCGCCGCTCCTGCCGAGCTTTTCGTACAGCGCCACCGAGATCGGGAATACGTCACGAATAGTGAGCGTATCCAGGTCGGCGGGCGCATCCAACGCTACAGAAGGGGCGTTCAATGTGCCTGTGGAACGCATGATCGCCTCGATACAGCCAATGGACAGGTGTCTCGATCATAGCATGAAACAGAGGTATTCATTCGTAATTCTTGAGCGCGGCGTTAGGGCAGCAGGTCAGCGACCCGGATCGCCGCGATCGCCGCGCCGTCCAGCAGCAGCGGCAGGCTGTCATCGGCTGTGTACATCGTCTGGGTGGCATAGCGTGCTGTGCCATTTTGCTCGATACGCGGCTGCGTGTAGGCTTCGATCTGGCGATCAGGAATGTTGATGATCCAGTAGG
>Ga0209181_10011131_pt1 | contig 11589 bp, 8 predicted proteins | sample MAT05_FD_187208 | JGI IMG/M metagenome (GOLD analysis project Ga0209181, IMG submission 187208) | Freshwater microbial communities from Lake Fryxell liftoff mats and glacier meltwater in Antarctica - MAT-05 (SPAdes) (version 2) | ecosystem: Environmental > Aquatic > Freshwater > Ice > Liftoff... | reverse complement strand
AGTTTCCGCTCAAGTTGCTCCGGAGCCCCTTTCGACGCGTTAGTCGATGAGGCGTGATCCGCACACGCTCGAACTTTGACCGTCAGGCAGAAACGTTTCGAAGCAGTGGGCCCGGTGAGATTCAAAGCACCACAGTTTCCTGCCGGACGGTCGCGGGGAGCGGGATCCGGTGGCCACAAATCCGGTAAAACGGAACCCCGAAGAAAGTCGTGCGCGTTTGGCGCATGGTCGGGTGGCGCGAATGCGGATTGTGGTGCTTGATGTGCGTGGCAAGGAGGCCGCGCATGCTGATCAAGAACGAGCGGTGGGTGATGTGACGGAACTGCGTCGGCGTGCGGGCGGTGAACGCCGGTCGGAGCAGAAGGACGCCTTGAGCGGTGGCGCTGGCGGTCGAGGGGAGATGCAGACAGCCGAACTCCAGCGGGCGCTGGGGCGCAGCCGGGGGCTCGTGCAGCGATGGGCCTATGCCTGCCGCGACGGGGAGGTTGACGCCGTCATCGACAAGCCGCGCGGGGGCAAGCTCGCCAAGCTGAGGGGCGAGAACCTGGTCCGGCTCAAGGCCCGCATCGACCAGGCCCGACAGCGCGCGACAAGGTCTGCACGCTGCGTGGCAAGGACATCCAGCGGATCGCCAGGGACGAGCTGAACACCGGCGTGTCGCTGTCGAGCGTCTACCGCACGCTGGAGCAGATGAGGTACTCCTCGCTGGCGCCGCGCCCACGCCACGAGAAGCAGGAACCCGCGGCTCAGGAGAAGTCTAAACGTGAGAGCGCCCCTTTTTTGTGAAGATCGTGGCAGAGTCGTTGTCCCCGCACGAGGTGACGGTGCGGGTCTTCTTCATGGACGCCCCCCACAAGCGCGCTTCGGTCAACAAGGGACGCTGATGCGCGTGTGGGCGCCGCGTGGGTCGCGACCGACGGCCGTGAAGCAGACACGGTACGAGTCGGTCTATCTCTACGCGGCCGTCGAACCCGCGACGGGCGTGAGCGTGGCGCTTCAAGCCCCTGAGGTGAACACGGCGACGATGAACGTCTACCTGCGGATGGTCAGCGCGGAGCTTGGCCCCAAGGAGCACGCGGTGCTGATCATGGACGGTGCGGGTTGGCACAAGAGCAGCAAGCTGATGGTGCCGGAGAACATCACGATCTTGATCCTGCCGCCGTACTCGCCAGAGCTGAACCCCATCAAGCGATTATGGGCTTACCTGCGGAGCCACTACCTGGCCAACCGGGTCTACGACGACTACCAGCACCTGCTCGACGCGGGGACCCAAGCCTGGCAGCAGTTGACCCCAGAGATACTCAGCTCGGTCTGCGCCTGCGACTACGCAACGCACGAGGTTGCATAGCCATCGGCATCAGAGGTGCTCGCACCAGGCGTGCTAATGGTCTGACGAAGATCAATGAACAGATGCGGTCGTGGAAGGACGGCACGCGGCATCGCGCAAGCAATCCTCGAAAAGCGACCTTCGAGGAACAGCAGCCGCCGCCAACCGCGCCACCTCAGCTCAACCCAAAAGCGAAAAAGGCCCGCTCAGGTTTACCTGAGACGGGCCCATACGCCGGCGACAACCTACTTTCCCGCTGAGCAGTATCATTGGCGACCCTGGCTTAACTGCTGTGTTCGGGATGGGAACAGGTGTTTCCCAGGGTCTATCGTCACCGACAAAGCGGGTGAACGTCTTTCGACGATCACACGCAGTCCGGATTCGGACGAATGCATAAGCCGCGGCGACGCGATGCGATCGCGCCGCCAACGGTGTTGAATGCTGAGTGAGATCAGAGAGAGACGAGCAAAGAAAGCTCAGGAGAAATCAAACATCAGACATGGCGACCGTCATAGACGCATTGAAGCGTCGAGTTGACGGCCGAGCCTTCGACCGTTAGTAACGCTCCGCTGAGGGCCTCTCAGCCCTTGCACGCGCGTCCTATCAACCTGGTGGTCTTCCAGGGGTCTCACGTCTTTCGACTAGCAAACCTGGTTTTGAGGGGGGCTTCCCGCTTAGATGCTTTCAGCGGTTATCCCTGCCATACGTAGCTACCCAGCGGTGCACCTAGCGGCGCAACTGGATCACCAGAGGTACGTCCAACCCAATCCTCTCGTACTAAAGTTGACTCCTCTCAAGTTTGCAACACCCACAACAGATAGGGACCGACCTGGCTCACGCCGGTCTGAACCCAGCTCGCGTACCACTTTAATCGGCGAACAGCCGAACCCTTGGGACCGCCTTCAGCCCCAGGATGTGATGGGCCGACATCGAGGTGCCAAACCGCGCCGCCGCTATGGACGCTCGGGCGCGATCAGCCTGTTATCCCCGGGGTACCTTTTATCCGTTGAGCTACGGCCCTTCCACACGGGACCGCAGGATCACTAGGACCCGCTTTCGCGACTGCGCGACCCGTCGGTCTTGCAGTAAAGCTGGCTTATGCCCTTGCACTCTTCATACGGTTTCCATCCGTACTGAGCCAACCTTTGTACTCCTCCGTTACCTTTTTGGAGGAGACCGCCCCAGTCAAACTACCCAGCTCCCACTGTTCCTCGCCCGGTTTCACGGGAATCGAAGTTAGGCCACAAACGTGCTCAGGGTGGTATTTCACCGATGGCTCTTCCCCGGCCGGAACCGGGGCGTCAAAGCCTCCCACCTATCCTACGCAGAGTATGCTCGTGACCAATGAGAACCTATAGTGAAGGTCCACGGGGTCTTTCCGTCTTGCTGCGGGAAGGCGGTATCTTCACCGCCACTACTATTTCACCGAGTCGGTCGTGGAGACAGTGCTCCAGTGATTACGCTATTCATGCGCGTCGGAACTTACCCGACAAGGAACTTCGCTACCTTAGGACCGTCATAGTTACGGCCGCCATTCACCGGTGCTTAGATTGCGAGCTTCGCTTTCGCTGACCCACTCTCTTGACATTCCGGTATCGGGCAAGCGTCACTCTGTATACGTCAACTTGCGTCTTCGCACAGAGCTGTGTTTTTGATAAACAGTTCCCAGAGCCTTTTCTCTGCGCCCTCTCCTTGCGGAGGAGGGCCCCCTTATCGCTAACTTACGGGGTTAAATTGCCTAGTTCCTTCACGACCGTTCTCTCGAGCGCCTGAGGCTATTCGCCTCGTCTACCTGTGTCAGTTTTAGTACGGGCACGCCCGGCTTTTCGAGGAAGCCCCTTTCACACCATCGGCCATACGGCCTGGACATCTGACAGTCCCGATGTGTCCGGAGCTCCGTCACCTATTGGGCATTGGCTCAGGAATATTGACCTGATTTCCATCGACTACGCCTTTCGGCCTCATCTTAGGTCCCGGCTGACCCTGGGCGGATTTACCTTCCCCAGGAAACCTTAGACTTACGGCGAGCAGGATTTTCACCTGCTTTATCGTTACTCAAGCCCGCATGTTCACTTGCTGACGCTCCACGACGCGTTCCCACGCCGCTTCACCGCCCCAGCAACGCTTTCCTACCACGCTTTCGCGTCCGCGGCTTCGGCGTCATGCTTATTCCCGATCATTTTCGGCGCCAAACTCCTCGTCCAGTGAGCTGTTACGCACTCTTTAAATGATGGCTGCTTCTAAGCCAACATCCTGGATGTCTCAGCAGTCTGACTTCCTTACGAACTAAGCATGACTTCGGGGCCTTAGCCGGCGGTCTGGATTTTTCTCCTCTTGACCTCGGATATTGTCACTCGAAGTCTTTCTCCCATGTCTACACAACCGGTATTCGGAGTTTGGTTGGACCGAGTGGCCGGGTAGGCCCTCAAATCCATCCAGTCGCTCTACCCCCGGTTGCTGCACATGAGGCTACCCCTAAAGGTATTTCGGAAAGAACAAGCTATCTCCCAGTTTGATTACACTTTTAGTCCTCCCGTTAGCTCATCGCAGAACTTTTCAACGTTCACGCGTTCGACCCTCCAGACGGAGTTACCCGTCCTTCAGTCTGGCCAACGGTAGATCACAAGGTTTCGTGTCTAGCCCGTACGACTTAGCGCCCTTATCAGACTCGCTTTCGCTCCGCCTCCGGCCCGTTAGGCCTTAGGCTCGCCGTACAGACTAACTCGCGGGCTCATTATGCAAAAGGCACGCCGTCACCCCTTACGGGGCTCCGACCGCTTGTAAGCACACGGTTTCAGGTACTCTTTCATTCCCCTCGTCGGGGTGCTTTTCATCTTTCAGTCGCCTTACTGCTTCACTATCGGTCGTCAAGGAGTGCTTAGCCTTGGAGAGTGGACTCCCCATCTTCAATCCGGGTTCCACGAGCCCGAATCTACTCGAGGGCTTCACCAGTACGCGGTTACAGGGCTTTCACCTTCTTTGGCTCGGTATTCCAACCGATTCGCTCGCTCCGCTGGCTTATCCGCTTTCGCTCGCCGCTACTAACGGAGTCGCTATTGCTTTCCTTTCCTGTGGGTACTGAGATGTTTCAGTTCTCCACGTTCGCTCTTTACGCCTATGCATTCAGCGTAAAGTACCCCGAAGGGTGGGTTGCCCCATTCGGAAATCCCAGGATCAATGCTCGGTTACCAGCTCCTCTGGGCTTATCGCAGGTTCCTACGTCCTTCATCGCCTCTTGACGCCAAGACATCCACCGTGTGCCCTTATAGCTCGGCCGTCAACCCGACGCCGCAGCTCACATCCAACCTCAAGTGGTTGCCCACTCTCCGTTTGATGCTCGCGTTGGCCGATTTAACTGCCTCGCCATGTGTGAGTTTCGATTTTCGCCTAAGCTTTCTTATCTTCAAACGCTCGTTAATCTTTCAAATCTATTACAGCATTCAACCTCAAAACACATCCACCGACCCCGCCTGGTCATTGCTGACCGTGCAGAGGCGGCTTCCGCCGTTCTGAGGGACATTCGTCCGTATCCAGTTCTCAAAGAAGGCCGCCGTGTACGTCCGAAACTTGCGCCGAATCGTCTTCGACGGTTTGCTCCGGCACGGCATCGGACTGGCGTTGGACCAGCCCGATTTGGGAGAGAAGGATAGCCTCCCCACCTCTTCGGTCAAGCCCATCGTCAACACCTCGCTAAATTTTTTGCCACGCCACTCACGCGCCACACTTTCCCCACACCTCGTCCCCACTCGCTCGCCCGTTCACGCCGCGCACACATTGCCCAAATGCCCGAAAATGAGCGCCCAAGGCGGGCTTCGTCCCCTCAAGGCGCGGTTTGTGCCGACCTCGCCCTCGTCGAAAAAATCTGCCGGATCCATCACCTAACTCCGGCCCGCCAGGCAGCGAACCAAGTCGCGGCCACGCATCACCGCGCCTTCCGACCTTCCCGAGACTGGGCCTTCGACTTGCTCAACACTCCTGCGATCGTTATTCCGATTATACGATCAAAATCCGTATCGAGATCTGCCGGCAGCCCGGTTGGTGGTTTCGACGCGAGCGAGTAGCCCGATCGCGCACCCCTCGCCTCGCCATGGCATCGCCTTGCCACCTTTGTATCGCCCGGCCACCTCTGCCCCGACGCCTCTCTCCCCACCCCCCACTCCCGGTCCTCGCCTCGGGGGAATCCGGGCCCCCGATTCTTATGGTCGCTCTCACTCAGAATGAAAGCGGCCAGTCCGAAGACTGGCCGCGTGGATGCGTGACTTTGAAATCTCGATGCGCGGGCGCACCGTGTTGCAGGCGCAGCCCCGCAAGGGACGACGGCCCGCAGAACTCGCCTTGCGATCACCCAGACCCGCCGCCTGGGGCAACCGGCATCGGGACCAGCGGCGGCGACGGATCCGGGTTCCGGCGTGGATCACGGGGGGTCGATGCCGCCGCGCCTGTCGGATTCTTGGTGAACGCCTCGCCCGCCGTGGCTGACTGATCCAGCCGCTGATACGCCGGCGTGTTTCGATCGGCGCCGGGCGTGCGGATGACGACCTTCCCATCCGTATCACGCAAGAAGACCTGCACTGTCTTCGTCGTTGCACTTGAGCCCACACCTGTCCGGGCCTCCGGCGCTGTCGGAACGTCCAGCAGGTACACGTCCTTGCTGATCAGCACCTCCTGAGTCGCCAGCGGCTCCACCTTTTCCGCTCCCCCCGCCCCCGCGGGCGAAGGCGTCTGCCCCTGCCCAGGTGGCGTCGGCGACCGACCGCCAGGCGGCGGAACCTGCGGCCCGCTTGGCGGCGTGATCCCGCCCGGCGTAGTGGGCAAGCGTGCCGGTGCATTCGGGTCCGGCGCCGTCGATGTCGTGTTGACCTTGTTCCAGTCGAGCGTCTGGACGCGCCCGGCCAGCGCGTCGCCCGGCTCCATCGCGACGCGGGCGCGCCGCCAATACCCAGCGGAGAACATGAACATCTCCGCCGAAGCGTTCGGCACCGTCGTCAGCCCCGTCTTGGTGCTGGCGCCGGTGATGAAGTAGTACACCTCCGGATCCACCAGCACCGGCTGCGACCACTCGCTCACCGCAGTGAACAACGCGTACCGACGCGCGATTTCGGCGTCCTGCTGCTTCAGCTCGCGCTGCTGCCCGAAGAGCGGGTTCGACACCCCGACGCGGACGCGATAGCGATACGTCGCCCCGCGCTTGGCCTCCAGGTCATGTGCCCAAACCTGAATCGCGCCGTCGCGGAGTGTCTCGGTCAGATCCTTGAACTGCGGGTCCTCCGGCAACGGTGCCCGCACGCCCGTACGAATCCCCAGAGCTCGTAGCTCTGTGTCCTTGGTTGCCATCTGGGTTCGAAGAGCCGCGAGCTCGCCCTCGCGCCTGCGAAGTTCGTCCTGTCCCGCGTTCGGTGCTGGCGCTGGGTTGCCTCGCCCAGAACCGCCCCGCCCACCGCCCGGGCCGGGCGGGGGCCGATTGCCACCCCCCGGCGTCGCGCCAAGTCCCGCGATCACGCGCTCAAGGCCGGTGGCTTTCTTCTGAAGCTCGTTGAGTTCACGCTGCAAGATCTTCGCTTGATCGCCCTTGGCTTCAATCGCCTCTGCCTGCGACGGCGGGTACCACTCTTCGCCCACCAGATGGCCAGCGACGGTCGCCCGCTGATAGAACTCCGGCCGAAGGATCTCCTCGCGCTGCTCTCGCGCAGCGCGGATGATCTCGGCGATGTCCAGGTCGGTCCGCTTGATCATCTCGTTGAGGTTGACCCGCCCCGGCATCGGGCTCACGATCGAGTCCTCGCCCCACGTCCCGTCGGGCAGCTGACGCTGACGACCCACCTCGACACTCACGATTTCCGTCCCCGCCCACCAGCCGCGCGGCACCGGCTTCAACTGGTCCTCCGGCTTCGCAGCGTTCTCGACGCGGGCCATTTCGTCGCGCAGCGAGACGCCGCTAAAAGTCGTTTCAATTGTCACCGACGCCTTATCAAACGGCCCAGTTGCCCCCACCGCTCCCGCGTTGCCCGTCACCAGCGCCGCCAGGCCCGGAACATTTGTGACCTCCTGGGGATCGATCGTGCTCAGGAATGTGCCAACCACCGGTCGGGCCGGCGCCGGGAGATTCGGAATCCGCACGTTCGTCCCCACCACCGTCGAGATTCCGCCTTCGCCCGCCTTGACCCCCGTCAGCCCTGCCAGATTCCACGCGAGCGCCGGCGCCTTGGGCACCAGCGGCTCAGCCCGCTTGCTGGCGAACTCTGCCTTGATGTTCAGCGCCGGCACCTCCGGCAGCTTCGGCTCCTTCGCGACCAGGTCCGCCTTCACGCGGTTGGCCATGCTCACAAGCTCGGGCAGGGCGCGATCGAGCGTCACCGACTTCTTGTCCACCATCACCTGGGGGGTCTCAACCACCTGCCAGGCGATCACGCCCAGCAAGCCCGCGCCCGCGGCGCACACCAGGATCTTCTCAAAGTTGGACTCGAGGAACCCGATTCGCTGTACTGCCATATGCCGCCCTTTCACTCATGCCCAACTCAACCAATCGCATCCACAAACTCGTCCGAACCACCTGATCGCCTCATCCCGCCCGTTCGCTCACCCTGCTGAGGGCGCCCGGTTTCCGGGCGTCCCACCGGCCGGCGCAGGTGCTGCCGGCACCGCAGGCGCGTTCGGGTCCGCCGGGGGCGTTGAGCCCGCCGGCTCCGGAACACCCAGCGCCACACGCACCTCCAATGGCATGATCTTCATCGTCCAGTCGCGCAGCCACACCGTCTCAAGCTTGATTGACGCGCGCACCACCGCCTCGTCGCCGTAGAAGAACCCCTTCCTCAGCTCGTCGTTGGAGTCCACGCTCTGGATGTCCACATCCAGCACGCTGATAAAGTTCGTCTGCGCCAACGCGTCCAGAAACCGCGGCAGATTCTTCGCCGACACGATCACACGCACGTCCACCGTCCGCAGGTCATACAGATGCTGCCCGCTCCCTGGCCCCGACACGCGCCCGGTCACGCTCACCTCGTACTTCAGCGGCATCACCCCGCCCTCGGGCGAGGTCTCAGGCCCCGTGCGGGGCGTCTCGGGCACCGGCTCGCCGGACGCACCCGAGGGCGCCAGCGGAGCATTGCTGACGAACGTCGAGTACGCGCCAATGAACTCCACACGCTTGACCACCGCCGCCGGCACGCCGCCGGCACGCGCCGCTTCATTAGCCGTCAGGATCGCGCTCACGACGTCTTCCCACGCGTAATACTGCATCTGCCAGTCAAAGCACGTCGCCATGGAGGGCAACGCCCCGCCCTCGGCTTGCGCCGCTGGCACGCCGAAGATCGACGCATCGGCATAGAAGTTCAAAGCTGAAGCGACGTTCCGATATCGATCCACCCGAAGCCCCATCAGCTTGGCGCGGATCTCCGCCCTGTCCGCGTCGCTGAGCAGCGCAGGGTCTGCCTTGCCCGGCGGCAGCTTGGCCCGCGTCATCGTCGTCAACTGCTCGCCCAGCTCTCGCGCGATCACGTCGCGATCCGGCGGCATGCCAGCGCGAGCACGCTCGATCAACCGGCGCGGCGCGTCCTCCGTGAACGCGCGGATCATCTGGAATCGCTTCACATCGATCTCGGTCTCTGACGGGTCCGGCAGCAGCCCGGGCACCAACGTTTGGACCGTGCCATCGGCGCTCACGCGCTTGCCAGCGTTCATCGTCAGCGCTTCCTGAAACAGCGACGCCGCCTGCTCCTGCTGGCGGTCGCGCGCGGCCTTGAAGTACGCCGTCAGCACCTCATTGGGAACCGCAGACTCCTCGACCGTTGGCCCACCGGCGATCAGCGGGGCCACGCTGTAGTTGACGCGCGGGTTCCCCAGCTCCTTCGCATCGGCACCGATCTCAGTCTGCAGCTTGGTGAGCTGTGACGCGCGCATCGTCGTCGAGAAGTACCAGCTCAGGGGCAGCACGATCAGCACCGCCGCGAGCAGCGAAAACGCGACCCATTGGGCCTTTAGGACTTCCAGAACCTTGTTCACTGAGAACCTCCAGGCGTTGAAGCGGGCGCCGCGGCCCGCGTGATCGGCAGTTCAAAGGTCACCACAAACTTCGTGATCAGCGAACCCGGCGGCGCCAGATCCGGTCGAGCCGGGATCGGCGCCATCGCGTCCGGATCGCCAAGTCCCGGATCACCCGACGGACCAGCACTCGGCCCGCCGCCCGGGCCGCTGCCAGGGCCGAAAGGCCGGCCCGGCTCGCGCCCGCCGCCCGGGCCAAACGGCCCGCCGCTGGGCATCGGCTGAAGGCCGCCACCCTGCGGGCCGCCGCTCCCAGGCGTGCCCGTCAGCGTCTCCTGGGCGGTGACGAACTTCGGATTCAGAGAAAACGTGTACGGCAGGCCCGTGCGCGCCCGCGCGTCCTTCACCCAGTCAGTAATCAATCGGCGGACCGCGGCTTCACACTCGTCGCGCTTCTGATCCACCGCGAAGATGATCTGTGCGCCGAGCTTGGCATTCAGCGCGTCGGCCGCCGCGGGGTCCGCCGGCGCGCCGCCAGAGTTGATTGGGATCGGGCGACCGTCGCCGCCGCTGCCACCCATGCCCACTCCCGGCAGGCCGCCGGTGAACGTGAACGCACGGTTGCCAACCGAGTAATCCGTCTCCAGCGTGCGGAACTCGATCTGCAGGTTCGGCTTGTCCTTGCGAAGCGCCGCGTGCGTGGACGCGAGCATGTCGCCCATGTCCTTGACGACCATCGCGTGCAGCTCACGGTTCGAGAGCAGGCCCAGCGTTGCCGCGGCGCGATAGTCTGGCTTGTACGACGACTCCGCAGTTTGCCACGCGGACTTCTGACCCTTGAGCAGCGTCTTGGTCTCTGCGATCGTTTGCGGCTTGTTGCTCAGGCCGGCCGCCGCAGAATCACGTATCGGCCCGATGAACATCGCGGCACCCGCCGCCAGCGTTAAGGCCGCCGCGGCGACGAACCAGCGCGTCTTGTTCTGCCACACACCCTCGCGCACCACGCTTAACGGCATCAGGTTCGCGCTCACAATGTGCATGTCCAGGCCCTGCAACGCCAGGCCCATCGCGGTGGCGAGCATCGGCGCGCTCTCTTGGAACTCCTTGTCGCGCTCGCCCTCCATCTTGCAGCGCGTGTACCCCTCAAGACGCGTCACTTCCATGCCAAGCTGCTGGCTCAGGAACTTGCGCAAGCCCGGCAGGGCAAATGTCGCGCCCAGGCCGACCACCTTGGTGATCTTGGTCTCCGGGTGAAGGCTCTGGTAATAGTTCATGCTGCGCTGCACGTCTTGGGCCAGGTCGGCAAAGACCGGGCGCATGGCCTGCAGGATGTGCCGCGCATGCTGGCTGGATTCCGCCTCGCGCTTGAGCTTTTCCGCCTTCACGTAGCTCAGGTTGAACGCCGTGACGAGCGCCTCGGTGAACTGGTGCCCGCCGATCGGGAAAGTGCGAATCCACAGCCGCCCCGCATCTGCGACGATCAGGTCGGTGCTGATGGTGCCGATGTCCAGAATCACCGTGCCGGGCGTCTGAACCGTGAACACCTGGTCGTACGCGATGGCGTTGTACGCAGCCAATGGCGAAAGCGTCAGCGTCTGCGGCGTGCGCCCCAGGTCCGTCCAGTACGACAAGTGATCAGCGACCTTCTCACGCGTGATCGCGAAGATGCCAACCTCGACCTCGGGGTTGTCGTTGCTCGCGAAAGTTTGGAAGTCCCACTCGACCTCTTCGATCGGGAAGGGAATCTGCTGGGCCGCCTCGAACTTCACCAAGGCCGGGATGCTCTTGGGGTCCGCCGGGGGGAGCTTGGCGAACTTGGCGAACGAAGAATGCCCGGGGATGCTGATCGCCAGCCCGGCCTTGTCGAGGTTGGCCTGCCCGAGCAACTGCCCGATGGCGACGACCTTGGCGTCGCGCTCCTGCGTCTCGGGCGTTGACAGGACGCGCTTATGCGGGACGATGACGAAGTCCGCGACTTTGACGTTGTCGCCATCGCGGACGAGCTTCACGCCCTTGACTGCGCCGCCTCCGACTTCGATCCCCCAGCAAGCATTGATGGCCATACGTCGCTTGTCCTTCCCAGAAGTTTCGCCCGCCGCTGATCGGCGCTCCGCTCGCCCGCGCCTCTACTGCGCCCCCCACCACTTACCGCCCACCACCGCTCGCTCACAAGAACCTCGACTCGCATCGTCCCGGACGCCCTTGCTCGTTTCCCCACCCATGCAGGCTGCTTCGGGCCGAGATTGTTCACCCGCCGCGCGCAAACTTCGACCCGGGGCTCCCTA
>Ga0209181_10011128_pt1 | contig 11591 bp, 10 predicted proteins | sample MAT05_FD_187208 | JGI IMG/M metagenome (GOLD analysis project Ga0209181, IMG submission 187208) | Freshwater microbial communities from Lake Fryxell liftoff mats and glacier meltwater in Antarctica - MAT-05 (SPAdes) (version 2) | ecosystem: Environmental > Aquatic > Freshwater > Ice > Liftoff... | reverse complement strand
CCGGGAGCCGCAGTAGACGCAAACTGAAAACGGTGCCCCGGCGGGTGATGGCGTGGCAAGGGAAGACGCGGTCATCGAATCGAGCAATTTCAGGGTTGTAGGGTGGCTCTGCAAACAGTTCAAGCTACAGATTTTGCGTTTTTGGGCAATTCAGGTTGCCAGTGCACCAAGCGGGTGCCGCTCACGACGTCGTGAAAAAACTGCCGGTCAGGGCGTAGCCATACCAGGCCTGCGTAAGCCAAGACGCCCAGCACGGTCAGCCCGGCGATGGCCGCCATGCCCTGCAAATGGAGCGCATAGGCCGTGGCCCAGGCGGGCAAGAACCACAGCCAGCTGAGCAGGTAACGCAGCAGGGCGCGTGACTGTTGGACCGGCGCCCCGTCGGCCGACACGAGCCGGATGTGCCAGGCTTTCATCGCGACGGTCTGGCCGCCGCGCGACCATAGCCAGATGAAATAGATGGCCAGCACCATGAACAGGAATGCCTGCAAGCCGGTCTTGCCCTGCAAGGCGTGACGCTGCTGGGTCAGGATGCTGTAGAAGAAAACGGCCGCCGTGGTCACACCAAATAGCAGCACGCCCTCGTAAACGAAGGCCGCCAGGCGCCGCAGCAGTCTCGGGGTGTCGGCTGCCGTAGGGGCGTGCGGCAAGCCGCCCGGCAGTTGCCCGGTCAGCGCGCGCTGCGCTGCTGCGCGCCCCGTCACGGCAAGCGGGGTGCCGAGGCGGCCGCTTGAGGCCCGCTTTGCGGCAGCAACGTGCTGCGGTCCACCTGGCCCGGTTTGGCGGCGATCTTGGGTTCGCCGGGCCGGTGGTGGGCCGGTGGCTCGGCCGTGGTTGTCATCAGCGTGGTGGTGGCGCCGGGCTTGGCTTGCACCAAGGTCGGTGCCACGGGGCGCGCTGCAGGCGCTGGGACCGTGGCACGCAACGGTATTGTGGTGCCGGTGGCCGTGGGTTTCTGGACAGAACCGCTGCTGGACCCGGCGGGCAACGGTGGCCGCGTGGTGATTTTGGGTTGATTTCGGTCGGCCAGCGCCTTGCGCTCGTCATCAGGCAAGGCTTGGTAGGCCTCCCAGCGGGCTTGCTTCTGTTCGGGTGAGAACTGCTTGGACTCTTGAAACGACAGGCGGGCCCGGCCACGTTCGGTGGGCGTCATGCGGGCCCACTCTGCCATGCGCTCCTGCACACGCTGCTGGTCTGCGGCGGGCATGGCGGGGAAGCGCGCCGCAACCTCCAGCCATTTGGACTTGCGCGTAGCGTCGATGGTGGACCAATCCCGCTCCAATGGACCCAGCGCCTTGCGTTGCCCGGCGCTCAGACTGATCCATGCAGGCCCGCTGGTGGTCGTGCTCGGCCGGGCGGGCGCGGTGGTTGCCGACGCAGCGGCGGCCTTGGCCGGTTGCGAACAAACTGGCAACCCCCAACTCAGCAACATCGCCAATGCGATGACAGGCAAGTGGCCCGAGCCGAAGGGGTTGGTCACTGCCAGGCCCACGCTCAGGGTGCTTCGACGTTGTGCAGGAACTCCGAGAAACCCGGGTCACCGTAGGCCGCGGGCGGCAACTCGTCGGCCAGCAGGGCGCTGTCTATCTCGGCGGCTGCAGAGATCTGCTCAGAATCATGGTGCTGCTGGATCAGTACCAAGCCCGCCACCAATACCACCAAAGGCAAAGCCGAAGCCAAGCGCAACCAGACCGATGGCGGACCGCCCAAAACAGCTGCCCGCCCCGACATCGCCAACGGCTGGGCCACGACCAAGGCCGCCGCACGGCGCTGTTGTGAAGCCAGCGCCAAGGCACGCTCGCGGCCGAAGCGCAGGCGCTCGGTGATGTCGTACGGCAGCGATTCGGTGCCGCTGCTCAGCCGGGCGGTGATCCGCAGCGCCAATTGGCCCTCCAGCGCGCCCATGTGCGAGGGCGCGGCGTTTGCGCTGGGGCTGGGGTTGATGGTGTTCACAGCGAGATTCCCTTGGATCGAAGTGCCTTGGCCAAGGCGTGTACTGCCCTCGAACAGTGCGTTTTCACACTGCCTTCGGAACAGCCCATGACTGAAGCCGTTTCAGCAACGTCAAGCTCCTCCCAGTAACGCAGCAGGAACGCCTCCCGTTGACGTGCGGGCAGTTCGCCCACCTGTACTTCGATCGCTAGCAAGATCTGTGACCGGGACACCGTATCCGCAGCACTTTCGGCGCCGAGCATGCCCTCGGCGGATTCCAGGCTCTCGAGCAGGTCGAAATCGCCCTCGCTGCCATCGACGTCAAAGTCGGACATGTTCTTGAGCACGGCGTTCCGCACCTTTTTGCGGCGGAACCAGTCCATCGTGGCGTTCGAGAGGATGCGCTGGAACAGCAACGGCAACTCGGCGGGCGGCCGGTCGGCGTACTTTTCGGCCAGTCGGATCATCGAGTCCTGCACCACGTCGAGCGCTGCATCGTCGTCACGCACCGCGTACACGGTGCGCTTGAAGGCGCGCTTTTCGACGCTCTTGAGGAAATCCGAAAGTTCTTTGTCGCTCGCCAAGGTTGAGCCGCCACACTTGGAAAGTGTCACGGTCCGGTACAGATTTTGATTATGGCACCTGCTTCCCCCTCACCGCCGCAGGCTCGGGCAGTGGGCGCAAGGGGTGCGATAATCCGCCTTCGCTCAAAGCGTTACCGGTCTGAAGCAGGCTCGCCCACCCAAGGGAGCCTCTTGTTTTTGATCTCCCAGGTTCTGATCCCGCCTCACAAGGGCGAGGGGAGGAGCACCGATGGATTTTCGTCAGAGAAATTCACAAAGGTTCTTCATGGACATTTCTACCGCGGACAACAAGCGCGTCTCCTCGCTGCTTGCGCAAACCCCAACCCCTCCCGCAGCCCCGGCGCCCGAGCTCAACGGCTCCGAGATCCTGGTGCGCTGCCTGCAAGCCGAGAACGTCAAGTTCATGTGGGGCTACCCCGGCGGGGCCGTGCTCTACATCTACGACGCGCTGTACAAGCAGCAGACGATCGAGCATGTACTGGTGCGTCATGAGCAGGCCGCCGTGCACGCGGCCGACGGTTATGCCCGCGCCACCGGCGAGGTCGGCGTTGCGCTGGTCACCAGCGGCCCGGGCGTGACCAATGCCATCACCGGCATCGCCACCGCGTACATGGACTCGATCCCGATGGTGATCATCACCGGGCAGGTGCCGACGCCGGCGATCGGGCTGGACGCGTTCCAGGAGTGCGACACGGTCGGCATCACGCGGCCGATCGTCAAGCACAACTTCCTGGTCAAGGACGTGCGCGATCTGGCGCTGACGCTGAAAAAAGCCTTCCACATCGCCCGCACCGGCCGGCCCGGCCCGGTGGTGGTGGACGTCCCCAAGGATGTGTCGCTCAAGACCTGCGCCTTCTCGTACCCCGACCGGGTGGAGATGCGCTCGTACAACCCGGTCAAGAAGGGCCACGGCGGCCAGATCCGCAAGGCCATGCAGTTGCTGCTGGCAGCCAAGCGGCCCTACATCTACACCGGCGGCGGTGTGATCCTGGGCAATGCGTCGGCCGAGTTGCGGGAGCTGGCGCACCTGCTGGGCTTCCCCTGCACCAACACGCTGATGGGCCTGGGCGCGATGCCGTCCTCTGACCCCAAGTTCCTGGGCATGCTGGGCATGCACGGCACCTACGAAGCCAACATGACGATGCAGCACTGCGACGTGCTGCTGGCGGTGGGTGCGCGGTTTGATGACCGGGTGATCGGCAACCCCAGCCACTTTGCCTCGGTCGAGCGCAAGATCATCCACGTCGATATCGACCCGTCGTCGATCTCCAAGCGGGTCAAGGTCGATATCCCGATCGTCGGCGACACCCGGGACGTGCTGCTGGAGATGATCGCCTACGTCAAGGAGTCGCAAACCCGGCCGGACGTCAGTGCGCTGTCATCGTGGTGGGGCCAGATCAACGAGTGGCGCAAGCGGGAATGTTTAGCCTACAAGAACAGCGACGACGTGATCAAGCCGCAGTTCGTGGTGCAGACGCTGTGCGAGCTGACCAAGGACATCGACACCTACATCACCAGCGATGTCGGCCAGCACCAGATGTGGGCAGCGCAGTATTACCGGTTCGAAGAGCCACGGCGCTGGATCAACTCGGGTGGCCTGGGCACGATGGGTGTGGGCTTGCCGTATGCGATGGGCATCAAGCTGGCCAAGCCCGACTCAGAGGTGTTTTGCATCACCGGCGAAGGCTCGATCCAGATGTGCATTCAAGAGTTGTCGACCTGCCAGCAGTACAAGACCCCGGTCAAGATCGTCGCGCTGAACAACCGCTACCTCGGCATGGTGCGGCAGTGGCAGCAGATCGATTACGGCGGCCGCTACTCGCACAGCTACATGGACGCGCTGCCCGACTTCGTCAAGCTCGCCGAGGCCTATGGCCACATCGGCCTGAAGATCGAGCGGCCGTCCGAGGTGGAGCCCGCGCTGAAAGAAATGATTCGCCTGAAGGACCGCACGGTCTTTCTCGACGTGCGCACCGACCAGACCGAAAACGTCTGGCCGATGGTGCAGGCGGGCAAAGGCATCAGCGAGATGCTGCTGGGGTCCGAAGACCTGTGATCGGCCCAAGGTGATCCGGGTGTCTGCCATGACCGTGGCAGGCATGGTGGATCACCGGATGCCGTGCACAGCTTCAGATTTTTCCTCCAGCAGCACCTTCCCTTCGACCAGTTTGTTGATCGGCGCGGCCAAGCGCCGGCGGTTACCGCCGCCGAGCGTGAAGAACCCCGCCAACCAAGGATAGACATGAGACACATCATTGCCGTGCTGCTCGAAAACGAGCCCGGTGCCTTGTCCCGCGTGGTGGCGCTGTTTTCCGCCCGGGGTTACAACATCGAGAGCCTGACGGTGGCGCCCACCGAGGACGCCTCGCTCTCGCGCATGACCATCGTCACCACCGGCTCGGACGAGGTGATCGAGCAGATCACCAAGCACCTGAACCGGCTGATCGAGGTGGTCAAGGTGGTGGACCTGACCGAAGGCAGCTTCACCGAGCGTGAGCTGATGCTCATCAAGGTGCGCGCCGTCGGCAAGGAGCGCGAGGAGATGAAGCGCATGGCCGACATCTTCCGCGGCCGCATCATCGACGTGACCGAAAAGAGCTACACGCTGGAGCTGACCGGCGACGCCGGCAAGCTCGACGCCTTCATCGAAGGCATCGACCGCAGCGCGATCCTGGAGACGGTGCGCACCGGCGCGAGCGGCATCGGCCGCGGCGAGCGCATCTTGAGAGTTTGACTTTCTGTTTTGACTTCCCGTTTTGACCGAATTCACCCCGAACGACCGACCTTGACCCTGGAGAACCCCATGAAAGTTTTTTACGACAAAGACGCCGATCTGAGCCTGATCAAGGGCAAAAACGTCACCATCATCGGCTACGGCTCGCAGGGCCATGCCCACGCGCAAAACCTGAACGACTCGGGCGTCAAGGTCACCGTGGCGCTGCGCAAGGGTGGCGCGTCCTGGTCCAAGGCCGAGAAAGCCGGTCTGAAGGTCGCCGAGATCGCTGACGCGGTCAAGACCGCCGACGTCGTGATGATGCTGTTGCCCGACGAGCAGATCGCCGCCGTCTACAACGCCGATGTCGCCACCAACATGAAGGCCGGCGCATCGCTGGCGTTTGCGCACGGCTTCAACGTGCACTACGGCCAGGTCGTGCCGCGCGAGGACATCGACGTCTGGATGGTCGCGCCCAAGGCCCCGGGCCACACCGTGCGCAACACCTACACCCAGGGTGGCGGCGTGCCGCACCTGATCGCCGTGCATGCCGACAAGACCGGCAAGGCGCGTGATTTGGCGCTGTCCTACGCTGCAGCCAACGGTGGCGGCAAGGCCGGCATCATCGAGACCAACTTCCGCGAAGAGACCGAAACCGACCTGTTCGGCGAGCAGGCCGTGCTGTGCGGTGGCACGGTCGAGCTGATCAAGGCGGGCTTCGAGACCTTGGTCGAGGCCGGCTACGCGCCCGAGATGGCCTACTTCGAGTGCCTGCACGAGCTCAAGCTGATCGTCGACCTGATCTACGAAGGCGGCATCGCCAACATGAACTACTCGATCTCGAACAACGCCGAGTACGGCGAATACGTGACCGGCCCGAAGATCGTCAACGCCGAGACCAAGCTGGCGATGAAGCAGGCCTTGAAGGACATCCAGACCGGCGAATACGCCAAGAGCTTCATCCTGGAGAACAAGGCCGGCGCGCCGACGCTGATCAGCCGCCGTCGCTTGACCGAAGAGCACCAGATCGAAGTCGTCGGCGAAAAGCTGCGCGCGATGATGCCCTGGATCAAGGCCAACAAGCTGGTGGACAAGTCGCGCAACTGATCTTGGCTTGTGCTTGACGGGCGGCGCAGCCAGGCGCCGGCCCGCCGTTGAGGGCCGCCGCGTGCGGCCCTTTTTCATGGGCGGTTTTCATGGGGGCGCTGGGGTATGCTCGCGCCCATGAACGAACCCCTGGACCCCGCCGACGACACCGACGCTGCAGAAGCCCCGCCTCGGCCGCGCCGCAAGGGCATTTACGTGCTGCCCAACCTGTTCACGCTGGCGGCACTGTTTGGCGGCTTCTATGCCGTGGTGATGGCGATGAATGGCCGTTTCGACAATGCCGCGATCGGTATTTTCTGCGCGATGGTGCTCGACAGCCTGGACGGGCGCGTGGCCCGCATGACCAACACCCAGAGCGCGTTCGGCGAGCAGATGGACAGCTTGTCGGACATGGTGAGTTTTGGCGCCGCACCGGCGCTGATCGTCTACGAGTGGGCGCTGAAGGGCTTGGGCAAGGTGGGTTGGGCGGCGGCGTTTGTCTACTGTGCCTGCGCGGCGTTGCGGCTGGCGCGCTTCAACACCAACATCGGCGTGGTCGACAAGCGGTTTTTCCAGGGCCTGCCCAGCCCGGCGGGCGCTGCGCTGGTGGCCGGGTTCATCTGGATCATGGACGACGCAGGCTTTCATGAGGGTGTCAAAGACATCCCCTGGCTGGTCTGGACCACTTGGGGCCTGACGCTGTTTGCCGGCTTGACGATGGTCACCAATGTGCCGTACTACAGCTTCAAGGACTTTGGCCTCAAGAAGTCGGTGCCCTTCGTCACGCTGGTGGCCATCGCACTGGCCATGGCCTTGATCAGCCAGCATGTGCCGGGCATGTTGTTCGGTTTGTTCATGCTGTACGGCCTGTCGGGCTACGGCATGTATATCTACCGTCGCATGAAAGGCACGCCGGTGAGCGTGATTTCGACCTCGACCGATGAGCCGGACGAACGCGGCATGCACCGCTGATTTCGGCGCAGCGACCCAGATTGACCGCCGTATCCATGTGCAAGCGTGCTACATTTTGAGCCCATGACGATCCGTTCAGCCCCTGCCGCGCTACTACCAGAGGTGTCTCAGGCGCGCTGATCATCCTCGTCTCACTGTTTTGGATCGACGGCCCGCCCAGCGCAACGCAGCGGGCCGTTTTCATTGTGGGATCCCGAATCGAGCTGCGGTGCAAACCCACCCTCACGGAGTGTTCCATGCCCATGCTCGACCAGCCCGCCACCAAGTACCGCGCCAGCCCCAGGGTTGAGTTGCCCGACCGCCGCTGGCCCGACGCGGTGCAGACGCGCCCGCCAATCTGGTGCAGTGTCGATCTGCGCGACGGCAACCAGGCGCTGATCGAGCCGATGGACCCGGCGCGCAAGCTGCGGATGTTCGAGACCCTGGTGCACATCGGCTTCAAGCAGATCGAGATCGGTTTCCCTTCGGCGTCACAGGCGGATTTCGACTTCGTGCGGCTGTTGATCGAGCAGCGGCTGATCCCCGACGACGTGACGGTCCAGGTGCTGACCCCCGCCCGCGATGCGCTGATCAACCGCACTTTCGAGGCGCTGGTGGGCGTGCCACGCGCCATCGTGCACCTCTACAACGCCACCGCGCCGGTGATGCGGCGGGTGGTGCTGGGGCTGGACGAGGACGGCATCGTCGAGCTGGCCACTACCCACGCGCAACTGGTCAAGGATCTGGCCGCCGCCCAGCCCGCCACTGCCTGGACCTTCCAGTATTCGCCCGAGATGTTTTCGGGCACCGAGCTGGCCTTTGCCAAACGCGTGGTCGATGCGGTCACCGCGGTCTGGCAGCCGACGCCAGCCCAGCCCTGCATCATCAACCTGCCGTCCACGGTGGAGCACAGCACGCCCAACCTGTTTGCCGACCAGGTCGAGTGGATGCACCGCCACCTCGACCGGCGCGAGGCCATCGTGCTGTCGATCCATCCGCACAACGACCGCGGTACCGGCACGGCTGCTGCCGAGTTGGCGCTGATGGCCGGCGGTGACCGCATCGAGGGCTGCCTCTTTGGCAACGGCGAGCGCACCGGCAACGTCGATGTGGTGAACCTGGCGCTCAACCTCTACACCCAGGGTGTGCATCCGGGGCTGGATTTTTCGGACATCGATAGCGTCCGCCGTACGGTCGAGCATTGCAACCAGTTGCCGGTGCACCCGCGCCACCCGTATGTCGGCGACCTGGTCTACACCTCGTTTTCAGGCTCGCACCAGGACGCGATCAAGAAAGCCTTTGCGGCGCGGCGCGACGGTGATGTCTGGGACATGCCCTACCTGCCGATCGACCCCAAGGACCTGGGCCGCAGCTACGACGCGGTGATCCGGGTCAACAGCCAGTCGGGCAAGGGCGGCATCAGCTACCTGCTGGAAGCAGACTATGGGCTGGAGCTGCCGCGCCGGCTGCAGATCGAGTTTTCGTCCGCCGTGCAGGCGGTGATGGACGTGCAGGGCCGTGAATTGCAGGCGGCCGACATCTGGGCCCTGTTCGAGGCCGAGTACCGGCTGGGTGCGGACCTGCTGCAGATCGACCATCAGCACATCAGCGAGGACAGCGCTGGCCGCGTGGCGTTGCAGGCCCAGGTTTGCATCGGTGCACCCGACTCGGCCCAGCTGCTGCAGGTGCGGGGCGAAGGCGCCGGCCCGGTCGACGCCTTTGTCGATGGCCTGCAGCGTGCCACCGGCGTGGCGCTGGAGGTGCTGGACTACCACGAGCACGCCATCGGCAGCGGCGCGCAAGCCCGGGCTGCCGCCTACCTGGAGCTGCGTATCGGCGACACTCGCACGCTGTTCGGTGTGGGCATCGACGCCAACATCGTCACCGCCTCCATGAAGGCGGTGCTGTCGGGGCTGTTGCGCTGCAATGCGCCGCTGATGGACACCGCCCACGCGACCGCCCATTCAACCGCCCAAGCCACTTCCATGACCGCCACCGTCGCGGCCTGAACCCACCCCCGAGGAGCACCCCATGGCCGACAAACTCATCATTTTCGACACCACCCTGCGTGACGGCGAGCAGTCGCCCGGCGCCTCGATGACCCGCGACGAGAAGCTGCGCATCGCGCGCCAGCTCGAACGCCTGCGGGTGGACGTGATCGAGGCCGGTTTTGCGGCGTCGAGCAACGGCGATTTCGAAGCCGTCAAGGCAATTGCCAACCAGGTCCGCGAGTCCACCATCTGCTCGCTGGCGCGTGCCAACGACCGCGACATCAGCCGCGCCGCCGAGGCCCTGGCCGGTGCCGAGCGTGCACGCATCCACACCTTCATCGCCACCAGTGCATTGCACATGGACAAGAAGCTGCGCATGACACCCGACCAGGTGTTCGAGCAGGCCAAGTTGTCGGTGCGATTTGCGCGCAACCTGTGTGCCGATGTCGAGTTCAGCCCCGAGGACGGCTACCGCTCGGACATGGACTTTTTGTGCCGGGTGCTGGAGGCGGTGATCAAGGAGGGCGCGACCACCCTCAACATCCCCGACACCGTGGGCTACGCCGTGCCCGAGCTGTACGGCAACTTCATCCGCACGCTGCGCGAGCGCATCCCCAACTCCGACCAGGCGATCTGGTCGGTGCACTGCCACAACGATTTGGGGATGGCGGTGGCCAACTCGCTGGCCGGCGTGATGATCGGCGGCGCGCGCCAGGTCGAATGCACCATCAACGGCCTGGGCGAGCGGGCCGGCAACTGCTCGCTCGAAGAGGTGGTGATGGCGGTCAAGACCCGGCGCGATTACTTCAACCTGGACATGGGCATCGACGCCAGCCAGATCGTCGCCGCCTCGCGCATGGTCAGCCAGACCACCGGTTTTGTGGTGCAGCCCAACAAGGCGGTGGTCGGTGCCAATGCGTTTGCGCATGCCAGCGGCATCCACCAGGACGGTGTGCTCAAGGCGCGTGACACCTACGAGATCATGCGCGCCGAGGACGTGGGCTGGGCCGCCAACAAGATCGTGCTGGGCAAGCTGTCGGGCCGCAACGCCTTCAAGCAGCGCCTGCAGGAGCTGGGCATCGCGCTGGAGAGCGAAGGCGAGATCAACGCCGCCTTTGCCCGTTTCAAGGACCTGGCCGACCGCAAGAGCGAGATCTTCGACGAGGACATCCTGGCGCTGGTCAGTGATGAAAGTGTCACCCGCGAGCACGAGCACTACCGCCTGCTGTCGCTGGCCCAGCACTCCGAGACCGGCGAGCGCCCCCAGGCGGCCGTGGTGTTTGCCGCCGGTGAGGTCGAGCACAGCACCGAGAGCGACGGCAACGGCCCGGTCGACGCCAGCCTGAAGGCGATCGAGTCCAAGGTGCAAAGTGGCGCCGAACTGGTGCTGTATTCGGTCAATGCCATCACCAGCGGCAGCACAGAATCGCAGGGCGAGGTGACGGTTCGGTTGCAATTGGGCGGCCGGGTGGTCAACGGTGTCGGCGCTGACCCGGACATCGTGGTGGCGTCGGCCAAGGCCTACCTGGCGGCCTTGAACAAGTTGCACGCCAATCTTGAACGGGTGGCCGCGCAGGGCTGACGAGCATCACTTGAACAAGCACGCGCAAGCTTTTGATCTTGCGCGTGTTTTTACTGGCGACTACACTTCGTCTGGCTGGTTGTTCCCACTTTTTTGGATCCCCATGAAACTGTCATTGCCACCACTGTTGCTGGGCCTGTGTGTTGCACTGGCTGTGGGCGGGCCGGCCCGGGTCAATGCTGAGCCGCGCAAAGCGTCGCCGCACAGGGCGTCTCAGCACAAGGCGTCGCTGCACAAGCCGGCAGTCGTCAGCAAGGCCAAAACCGTCAGCGCGCGCAGCGTCCAGGTTCGGCGTGTGGCCGTTGTGGTCGAAGCACCCGCCCGCGCCAGTTTTGGGCAGATCCAGGGCTTGCACGCCGGCATCGATGCGCTGGCGCTCAAATCCAGCGTGGCGCTGGTGATTGATCAGGACACCAACGAGGTGTTGTTCTCGAAAAACCCGGGCGCGGTACTGCCCATCGCCTCGATCACCAAGCTGATGACGGGCCTGGTGATCAGCGAGAGCCACCAGCCGCTGACCGATGTATTGACCATCACCCAGGACGACATCGACACCGAAAAAGGCAGCCGCTCGCGCCTGGCCGTCGGCACGCAGCTGACCCGTGGCGAGATGATGCACCTGGCCTTGATGTCGTCGGAGAACCGGGCCGCCAACGCGCTGGGCCGCCACTATCCGGGCGGTCTCAATGCGTTTGTAGCTGCCATGAACCAGAAAGCAGCGTTGCTGGGCATGCGTGATACCCGCTATGTCG
>Ga0209181_10011125_pt1 | contig 11592 bp, 12 predicted proteins | sample MAT05_FD_187208 | JGI IMG/M metagenome (GOLD analysis project Ga0209181, IMG submission 187208) | Freshwater microbial communities from Lake Fryxell liftoff mats and glacier meltwater in Antarctica - MAT-05 (SPAdes) (version 2) | ecosystem: Environmental > Aquatic > Freshwater > Ice > Liftoff... | reverse complement strand
CCGGCCCCGGCGCCTCGCCCTGCCTGCGTTTGCCAGCGTTCGCCAGCGTACGGTGAATACCCTCCCGGCCGGCCAGAATGTGGCGTGCGGTTTTTCCGCTACATGCTTGTTGAAACTCCAGGAGGACACCAAATGTCTTATTCCCGAAAACTGCCGGCGCGCACCGCGCTGGCGACCGCCATGGCCGCCTTTCTGGCGGCACCGGTGAGCGCCCAGGCTGCCGCTGACCTCAGCTATACCTTCTTTGAGGTGGACTACATCAACCTTGATATCGATGACTTCAATGACGGTGACAGCCTTCGCGAAGACTTCGATGACGGCAGTGGCTGGGGGTTGCGCGGCTCCTTTGCCTTTACCCCGATGTTCTTCGGTTTTGCCGGTTATTCTGAAACCGACTCGGACGTCAGCTTTACCAATGACGGGACAACCTTCTTCAGCTCGAACCAGGACGTGGCGCTGCTGGACGTGGGCGTGGGCCTGAACACGCAGCTCGATATCGCTGGTCTCAACCAACCGGATCTGGTCGTGAGGGTCGCCTATGTCGACCTCGATGTCGGCAACCTGGATATCGGTGGCGACTCGGATCCGTCCATCGACGACCTGAACGATGACGGTTCCGACGGCTGGTACAGCGACGCAGCGCTGCGCTCGCAGCTATTGCCCCAACTGGAGGTCAGCGCCGGCGTGCGCTACACGGATATTGAGGACTCCAGTGAGTTCAGCTTTATCGGCAATGCCCTCTTCGAGTTCAACCAGAACTGGGGTGTGAATCTGGGCGTCGATGCGGGTGACGACATCCGCGCGTACGTCCTCGGAGTACGTTACTCCTTCGCCAGGTTCTGATCAGAACGACACGCCAGCTAAAAGTCCGGGGCACAGCGTGCCCCGGACCACCAACGTCTTATATCACCCGCTTGTCTGAATGCGAGGGCTGTTTGGCCCGGTCCGATGCGAACCATGACTCGTTCGCGTCATTCGCCCAGGCAGACAACTGCTTTTCTGCTTCGTCTTTGGCAATGCCGTAGCGCTCCTGAATTTTGCCAGCCAGCTCATCCCGACGGCCGGCAATCACATCCAGATCGTCATTGGTAAGTTTGCCCCAGCGCGTCTGGACTTTTCCGGTTACCTGTTTCCAGTTGCCTTCAATTCGGTCCCAGTTCATATCAACTCCTTGTGTGGATGTACCTGTTGCGCGAGGCCTTGCGGCGTCGCTTCGGCACCATACTGCCGGCTCCAGCCACAGTCGGTGCGATGGCAGACAGAAGGCAGATTGGCGACAGGCCGCGTCGCCAATGATTTTGGTGTGGTGGCGCACTGAGAGTTGACGCGTGCGAGAGTAGAAGTGGGGCAGTAGCTTATTTCTCAACCAGCGGGAGTATTGCCATGAACAACATCATCTATATAGTCGGGCTTGTCGTCGTCGTTCTGGTTATCGCGGGATTTTTCGGCCTGCGCTAGGCGAGTCCGGCGTAAGAATTTAAGCTTGGCCCTAACCCGTTGGACGAATTACCTGTGACGACTCTCACCCTCTCAACTAACACTCTCACGCAGCAGCAATCCGATTTCACCTTCGAAGGGGCGCCCGCGCCCAAGGCGGCCTCGACCGCAAAAACCACCCCACGCACACGCACACGCACGCTAGCGCAGCCACAGGCCCCCTTTTTGCAGCAGATCTGGAGGCACGGGTCAGGACCCGCAGGAATTGCGCATGGAGGAAAAGTCGAATGAACAAGTCACCGCAGGTCACCGCGATGGGCCTCTTGATGTCCACCCTCCTTTCCGCCCCTGTACTGGCGGGGACTGACACGGGCTTCTATATAGGCGCCGGCGGAGGACAGGCCTCGATCGGGGACATCGACATCGGCAACACGAGCTTCAGTTTCAACGGCGACGACGCGGCGTACAAGGTGTTTGTCGGTATCAACTTCGGCTTGATCCCGCTGCTGGACCTGGCCGTCGAGGGCGGGTATGTGAACTTCGGCAGACCCAGCGACGATGGCCTGAAGATCGATGCAGACGGGTTCGACCTGTTCGGTCTCGTGGGCACGAACCTCGGTCCCATCGGCATCTTCGGCAAGGCGGGCGCCATCAAGTGGGAGACGCAGGCTTCCTCGTCGCTGGCCTCGTCCAGCGACGACGGCACGGACCCGGCCTACGGGGTGGGCGTCCGTTTCCAGCTGGGCTCGTTCCAGATTCGGGGCGAGTACGAACGGTTCGAGATCAGCGCGGCGGATAACGTGTCCCTGCTCTCGGCGAGCGCAGCCTACACGTTCTGACGAGTTACGCGCCAGCCTCGCCACTGGAACAGATCATCCAGTGGCGAGGTCAGCCGCAGGTCACTTCCGCGATTCCCGGGTAGTGGCCTATTCGGCGGGTGGTACGACCACTACGGTAGTTCCCGAGGTACCCTTCTCACCGGCTTCGCCAGTGGATCCAGTAATGCCCTGGCTTCCGGTGGCGCCCGTTGCGCCCGTGTACCCGGTATCGCCTTGCGTACCGCTCCTGCCCTGAGCACCCGTGTAGCCGGTGTCTCCCTGTACGCCGGGCTGGCCCTCGTAGCCGGTGTTCCCCTGGTTGCCCGTTGCGCCCTTGTCGCCGGCATTGCCGGCGTTGCCCTGATTACCCTGCGGGCCTGGCGGCCCGGCGCATGCCGCCACGCCAAGCAAGGTCACCAACAGAGCGGATCCAATTAGACGATGCATAACAATTCCTATCTTGGCTGGAGACGGCGGAAGTCGCCGCATGACACAGTCTCACCACCACGGTACTCGCCGTCTGTTCGGTAGCGCGCGTACGGCTTGCTCGTGGTCCCCGCAAAGGACCTCGCCATCCAATGCCTTAGCCGAATACGCCAGACGACACCCAGCTTCCGCTCTACTCCTGGGGAGAGCAAATAATGGGGAATTACCCCCCTCAGCCTTGCTGTGACCTGACTCACAGTTTTCCCACACGCGGCAATGACTGACAAAACTCCTTCACAAACCAGCGTCCGAGCGTGACTCCCCACGACGATTCCGGCCAGCCGTCATGGAATCATCCGGGTATGACTGGATTAGCGGAACGCCCGTGACATGATGCCGCTGGGCTGGATTGGTTCTAGAGTCGGCATCACAGGCCGCCTGAGCGTCGCCTTTCTCGGCGTCGCCATTCTCGCCGTGGCAGCTAACCTTCTGGCTGAGCACGGGCCACGACTGATCTCCAATGCGCCCATTGCTGCTGCCCCGTCGGCCGTCGTCCTGGTCCAAGCGCAGCCTTCCCGCGACCCCCGGATCCGAGGCGTTGCGACGGAACGCTTACTGGACGCAACGTCGGGCGTGCTGACCGCTGTCCGGGTGCGGGTTATGGCGGGAACGCCGGGGTCGAGCGCGGAGGTGGAAAGGGCCTCCGATCGGCTGACGCGCGCATGGGAAGAGGCCCGCCGCCAGGCCCCGGAGGAGGTACCAGGACCACCGGTCAATGCCGTCGCCAGGGCGGTTCCCGCCCACCTCAAAGAAGGACGAAGAATCGTCGACTTGGTCACTGAGCGGGAAGAACTGCTGGGACACTACCAGCAGGCATTCGAGGCCCTGGACGGCCGGACGAAACAAGCTCTGGGCGGTGCGTGGAAGATTTTCGGCCGGGTGGTCGCCAGGCAATCGCTGGTAACCATGGGTCGCAGTCTCGACGAGATGCGGCCCGACATGACCACGATTGTGGCAGGAACGGCGCTCGACGCGTCTGAGATGGAGCAGATCGCGGCAAGGGAAGACGCGTTCGCCAAAGCCCTGGAGCAAAGCGGAAAGGGCCTCGCAAGAGCCCAGGGCAAGGACTGGCTGCTTGCCATGCAAACTGATCTGGTCGAGTTGACCGATGCACGGCGGGGTTTCATCGCGCGGGGACTGCGGCTGGCCCCCTTGCTAAAGGCCTTCGAAATCAACAATGGGCGCCTCGCTCAGGACATTCGTTCCTTTTCAGAAGCCCCTGCGTCGGAGACGTCCGCCGGCGAAGCCGGGGGGGCCAAGGTGTCTTTCCAGCGAGCCCCGGGCCCTTCTTCCCGCGGGCACCTTCCCAAGCGTGCCTTGGAAGGATCGACTCCGACGGGACCGCGCGATGGGCGAATCCTGATTGCGTGGCTCAGCAGTGCGGTGCTGGCCTTGCTCCTGGTGATCTCCGTGGGCACCGTTCGCAGCATTGTCCGGCCTGTAAATCGCCTGATTCTCGCCAGCAAACGGCTGGCGATCGGGGAAGCGAATGTAATCGTCCCCCTCGGCGGACTCCGTGAGCTTGACACACTGGCAGTCGCTTTCAACCAAATGGCAGAGCGCCTGGAGGCCTCGCAGAACCTGGCGCGCGAGCTGAATGCTGAACTCGAAGCGCGCGTTGAAGAACGCACCCGACAGCTGCAGCATCTCGCCGGACACGACCCGTTGACCCACCTTCCCAATCGCCGCCAGTTCTTTGACCGCTTGAAAGCGGCCATGGAAGCGGAAGCAGGCGGCGGTCGCGTCGGCGTCTATTTTCTCGACCTCGACAATTTCAAGAACATCAATGACAGCATGGGTCACGTGTTTGGCGACCGCGTCCTGCAAAGCGTTGCCGACCGGTTGCGCGACGTCTGCGGCTCGTCCGGATTCGCTGCCAGGCTTGGCGGCGATGAATTCACGGTTACCCGCGAACGCGCCTCCAGCATCGACGACATCGTTGCAGCAGGCTGGGACCTTGTGCGCGCATTCGGCCCTCCACTCCAGGTAGACGGGCGCGATATCGCCATGAGCGTCAGCGTTGGGGTCAGCTGCTACCCCGACCATGAACTCGATCCGGTGGGCCTGTTGAGCGCGGCGGATGCCGCCCTTTTTCGCGCCAAGGCACTGGGACGGGCGCAACTCGTGGTCTTCACTCCGGACCTGGTCGAGGCTGCGGCCTCGCGCTTCAATATCGAACAAGGACTGCGGCGCGCAGTGGAGCGGGGTGAGTTTGAGTTGTTTTTCCAGCCGGAGGTCAACGCGGACACGGGCCGGGTGGACATGGTGGAGGCACTGATCAGATGGCGGCTGCCCAATGGCACCTATATCACTCCGGCGAACTTCCTGCCGGTAGCGGAAGAGTCAGGCCTTATTTCGACGATCAGTGACTGGGTGGTCAGATCAGCGATCGAGATGGCCGCTGTCTGGCACCATTCCGCCTGGCCCGAGGCGCGGGTAGCAATCAACGTGTCGTCACGCCAACTGCTGGATTACAATTTCATCGAGGGCCTTCTGGACCTCCTGCAGCAGCACCGCTTGCCGCCCACATGCATCGAAATTGAACTTACCGAGAATGTTCTGCAAACGGGTGCCGGCACGGTCGCCATGCTCAAACGCCTGAGAAGCGCTGGGTTCGGCGTTGCCCTTGATGACTTTGGTACCGGCTTTTCATCGCTCACGTCGCTGGAACAACTGCCGTTGTCGCGTGTGAAACTGGACCACAGCCTCATCACGAGCATTGACACGAGCCAGCGCTCAGAAGCGATCGCTCGCGCCACGATCGGACTCTGTACCAGCCTGGGTCTCGCAATCACCGCCGAGGGCATCGAGCGTCCGGATCAACTCCGCGCGCTTTCTGGATATCCCGGCATGACCTTCCAGGGCTACCTTTTCTCGCGGGCGGTGCCGGCCGGCGAGGTCCTGCCGATAGTCTCCTGGATGCCCGACCACGTGCAGGCCCTGTACCAAAAGTTGGCGCTGAATACCAGGCCAGTGCCGATACTTGAAGACTTCAAGCAACGACGGCAGGCCTAGCCCTTTTCAGCCGCCGGGCCGGAGGCCGTCCGGGCAACGGCAAGCGCGGCGTCCAGCGCAACCATGAACTGGTCGATCCTGATGGGTTTCGTGATGTAGTCCAGGAAACCGGCCCGGAGGGCCCGCTCGATGTCATCAGGTATCCCATTGGCGCTGAGCGCAATGACGGGGATATGCGCCGTCGAGGCATCAGCGCGCAGGATTTTCAGCGCTTCGATCCCGCTGATTCCCGGCAGGTTGATGTCCATCAGGATCACCGCCGGCTGATCCGCGCGCGCACACTCAATGCCCAGGTGGGCGTCCGCCGCGGAGAGCAGGTGCAGGTCCGGGCGGCGCGCAACAAGTTGAGCGACCAGCTCCAGGTTGGCCGGATTGTCTTCCACATAGAGGAGCGTGCGCAGCGGTGTACCGTCGGGCAACTGACGGTGCGCCGCCCCCCCATGCCCGGCTTCGGGAACCGCAAGCCGCGGCAAGCCCGCCTGACTCAATTCGATCCAGAACACGCTGCCCACCCCGACGGTGCTTTCCGCACCAATGGTGCCCCCCATCAGTTCGACCAGCCGCTTGCTCACCACCAGGCCTATCCCCGTGCCTTCCTCCGCGCCGGACTCCTTGCCAAGGCGGTTGAACGGCTGAAAAAGATTCCCGAGCCGTTCCGGCGTCAGGCCCGTACCCGTATCCCGCACGTCGATACGAATCGAATCCGGGGAGCTCAGAACGCACTCGACGGTAACCGTACCGTCCGGCCTGTTGTACTTGATGGCGTTGGAGAGGAGGTTGATCAGGACCTGTTTGACCCGAATCCGGTCGCCCTGGACATGCCAGGGGATGTCAAACCGCGGAAACCTCAGGCCGATACCGCGCGTCTGAGCCTGCCCCTCCAGCATGCCGCGGCACTCGAGCATGACCTCGGCCAAAGGGACCGGCTCTTTCGCCAGCATCAGTTGGCCCGACTCGACCAGCGCCAGATCGAGGATTTCGTTGATCAGCTCCAGCAGGTACCAGCCTGCCTTGAGAATCTGCTCGAGACTGCGCTGCTGGGAGGGCGTCGGCGGCGGCGAGCCGGCTTCGATGAGCTGGGCAAAACCGAGGATGCCGTTGAGCGGCGTGCGCAATTCGTGGCTCATGTTGGAGAGAAAATCGGATTTCGCGCGATTGGCCTGCTCGGCGGCGACTGTCGCCTCTTTGAGTGCCACTTCAATCCGCCTGCGCTCGCTGATGTCTTTAAAGATCACTGCGACCCGACGCCGGGTCTCGTCCTCGACCCGAAAGGCATACAGTGACAGTATGCGCGGGTCGGGGGCGAGCCCGCGTTCAAACCGGATTGGCTCGCCGGTAGCGAGAACGGCGGCATAAGTCTCGTACCAGTCCTCGGTGATGCCCGGGAACATCTGGCGGATGGTTTTTCCGACCACGTCGCTGACGCCTGATTGGGTTTCGAAGGCCGCGTTCGATTCGATGAAGCGGAAATCCACCGGCTCGCCTGCTTCGCCTTGCACCTTCTCCACAATGCAAAAGCCTTCGTCAATCGAGTCGAACAGGCGGTGGTATCTTATTTCAGACTCGCTCAACGCCGTTCTTGCCCGTCTACGCTCGGCGATTTCGGCGATCAATTGCTCGTTGAGCTTCTCCGCCCGTTGCGTGAGTTCATGCTGGCGCACGGACGAGAGCACCAACGCCTCATTCATCGCAACCGTTTGCTCCTGCAACCGCGCGCGCTCCTTTTCAAGCGCCTGAGCAGCGGATTCAGTTGTTGTTTCCGAGGCCATGGGTTCGGACTTCTTTTTAAACGGCAATCCGGCGCGTTCTGGCTTTCGGTTCCGGCGCAGGCTCGGGCGGCGATTGGCCGATCCGCTCCGGCAGGCCGCTGGTCAAGCGCACGTAGTCCGTCTGGCGCGGGCCGATGACGACCACCCCCTGATCGGTAATGACATACTCGCGGATGTCCTTGCTGTGGTTGCCGCCGCGCATTTTTACTACCACCATGATTTTTCGGAGCTGGCCGTCGATCTCGACGTAACGCAGCCGGACAATGTCATCGGTGAGAAACGAAATCGTGTAGTGGCTGAATTCGAACGAGGTAAACGAGTCTTCGATTTCGACCGTGGTCAGGATCGTCACCCCCACGCCGGTCAGCGCCGCGATCATGCGGTAAAGCGATTCGCGAAAGTCCTGCCGGAAACCAGGCGCCAGCGCCATCTCGAAGCCCACCAGCGAATCGATCACCAGTCGCTTGGCGTCGATCCGGTTCACCGCATCGAGAATTTCCTGCAACGCCTCATCCACCGAGAGGTCAAGTGGCCGCAGGTAGAGCATTTCGAGCATGCCCTTCTTTTGCGGCGTGTGCAGGTCCAGGCCAAAGGAATTGGCCCGCGCCGTGTAGCCTTTCGGGCGTTCTTCGAAGATCGCCGCGATGCCCGGCTCACCGTGGCGCACGCCTTCGGCGAGAAAATGGGTCGCCAGCGCCGATTTGCCGGTGCCCGAGGGTCCGGCTATCAGCATGCTGTCGCCCTCCAGTATGCCCCCGCCCATCATCTGATCCAGTTCGGGAATGCCGGTGGACAGGCGCCGCCGCTTTAGCGGCCGGTCTTTCTGCGCGGTCAGGCCCTGAGTGCGCGAGAAGCCCACCATCCCGTCGCCCGTGATGCGGACGGTGTGCAGCCCCGGCACCGAGTCCTGCCCACGCAACTTCATGATCTGGAGTTTCCGCACCACGGAATTGCGCTCCGGAATCTGGGTGAGCCAGAACAGGCCGTCGCACACCGTGAACACGGGGTTATCGCGCAGTTCCCCATCCGTGTATTCACCGATCAAAAACGTGGTGGCCTGCCAACTGGACAGGAACAGAGCCAGACGCTGGACGAAGCCTTGCAATTCCATCTCGCCGCCGCTGCCGCTCAGCGCTTTGCGCACCACGGTGCGGAAGGAGTCGACCACCACCAGGCTGGGTTTGGACGCCTTCACTTCCCTGATGATTTCTTCCAGCACTGCGCCCAGATCTTTCTCCAGTACCAGGTCGCTCAGGTTGATGAAACGCACCGAACTGTTCAGCTTGGCCGGATCGAAAAAGGAATACTGCTGCTGGTACCGCAACATTTTCAGCGCGGGTTCGCCGAGGACGGTGAAATACAGCGCGCTTTTCTGTGGGGTCGCGTTGGCGAACATGATTTGATGGGCCAGCGTGGTCTTGCCGCACCCCGGCGCGCCCGCGATGATATTGAAGGAGAATTCCGGCAGCCCTCCGCCGACGATTTCATCCAGGCCGCGCACGCCAGTCGGAAGTTGGCGAATTTTTACCTTGCCCGGGTGGTTCGGGGTCGCCTTCTTTGGCGACTGGCGTGCCGGTACTTTTTTCTTCATGTCGGTTGTCCTGTTCACAAATTGGTATCGGCTATCGTTGGGCAGATGTCGAGGAGGAACTGCAGCGTCAACGCCGGTCCGATGAAAGCTACCAGCAGCCCGACGAACTCCGTCATGAGCGCGAGTTCGCCTTTGTTGAACTCGCGCGGGTCGACTTCCGTCTCCAGGCCCTCGACAGACCCGTCCGCGTTGATGTGTAGCCCGCGCAACCAGGGAACGTCCTCGCCGGCCAACGCCAGGGCCCGGGAAAGTAGCGAGCGAAACCCGCCGATGCCTATTAGTTTGCTGAGGGGCGAGCGAAGCCTATCGCAGGCGCGGAAGGCCCGGGAGTCGTCTGCGCCGTCGGGATTGCCCAAAGCGGCCTCCGCCGCCAGAAGTTGCCGCACTAACGCTATCAAAATTTTGGTGGACGGATCCGACATGTGTCGCTTCCTCGCTGGGAGGCCTGCCCTTTCGGCCACGCTTTCGAGGGACATTATCAGAAGATACGGCCGCACACTTCTGAAAAGCGGAGGCTGATCGAGCCCGACCTGGGCTCCTGCCATCCCCCTGGGGGCCGTCTGTGCAGTAACGTCAATGGAGATCACCGCCCGGTGGCGGGCCGGATCGACCGCGGAGCCCTGGCCAGTTCAGGAACAATCAGGGCGCGTCGGGCAGCTGAAACACCCCGGACTCCCCACCGATCGTGCCGTTGATGCCCATCATCACCAGGACGTTGCGCAGGTAGATCTCCAGGTCATTCCGGTTGAGGTCGCCGTACCGCTCGAACCCCATTAAGACATCCACTTTCCGCGCCCGCGGCATCAGGGTGACCCTGACGCCGACCAGGCCCTTGTTGTTCCCGGTAATGCCGGATGGGATCTGCATGATAGCGTGATAGTCAGGGCCACAACCGGGGCTGTCTGTTCGCCGGCCCACGTTGGGCGTCGTAGAATACTGGCGCTCGTTGCGTCACGAGCAGAATGCCCTACCGAGGCTGTGACTTTCGTTCCACCTCGGAAATCGAAGCAGTGCTGGCAGGAACCGCGTCCCGGCGGGGTTTGGATGATTGAGGCACGGCTGGGTGAGATCGCGGCGCCGCGGGCGGTACGCGATAGGGCGACGGCATGCTCTGCACTGCGCTGCCTCTGCAACCGACGGGTCGGCGATTGTTCATGCTCATGGGCTCGTCAGTCATGAATTGGCTCTCCTGTGGAATGTTCAGCCTCTGCGAATAAGCGAGTTGCCGATGCGCAGGCTTGATTATGTATGGCTGATCGATCTCTCTTCTGTGCGGCAGGCAACCGACGGACCACGGTGAGCTGTAGGGGCATTGTCTGACACTGTCCGTGGACATAAGCGGATATCGCGCCGACGACGCAGGATCTATTTTTTCGGCTGTACATCCATTCAATCAGGAGAACTCCATGACGGCGTACGAATCCGCTTCACGTGCCGCAACCAGCAAGGAAGCCATGAGCCCCGCTTCCCGGACACCCTCCGGCCACACCTCGGCCATTTGCGCCAGTCGGGTTATGGGTACCAACGTCAAGGATCGCTCCGGCACGACCATTGGCGAGGTGAAGGAAATCGTCCTGGACAAGATGTCCAACAACATCATGTTTGCCGTGGTGGGCTTCGGCGGCTTCCTCAGCATCGGCGAGAAGTACCATCCGATCCCCTGGGCGTCCCTTGACTACGATGAGAGCAAGAATGCTTATGTCGGAGACTTCACCAAGGAACAGCTGACTGCAGCACCGTCGGACTCGATCGAGGCTCTGACGAAGAGCAGCGGGGCGAGCTACCGGGATCGGGCGTTCGATTACTACGAAGTCCCCCGTTACTGGTAGTCACTTGCGGCAGGGTTCGTGGCCGCCGGCGGTGCTGGCGGCCACTTCTTCAAGGCTGGTGCGGCTTACGTTCAGGTCGACTTACGTTCAGGTCGGCTTACCGTCAGGCCAAACAGGGCCCTCCGTCGCGGCCGGCGGTATGGCCCCGGCACGGGTCATGTGAATCTCGACGAGTTCTCCGTCCGGGCAGTGGTTGAGCCCGCGTACGACCCACAGACCGGTGTCGGGGCCATTCTCGACTGACACCCAACGGCCAGTTTCCAGACCCCGCAACGGAATGCGGAGAATCATTGCCTCGGTGTCAGCACCAGTGGATTTCACGGCACTGTTCGGCGCTGCTGGCGTCAGTTCCATGTGCGGGCACTCACCGTAGCGAAGGGTATCGCCTCCAGAGCGACGGATTATGTGCCGTCGCCGTGCCGGGAATCTGTGCGGTTTCGCACCCAGCGATCTCACGGTTGGCAACGACCCAATTGCTTGGAAAAGAACTACTTACGGTGGCTATCGCACCTGCTCAGGCGAGCGTGCGGACGAGGGCCTCCCGGTCCCACTGGCGGGTTTTCGCGAATCTGATGAATGACTGGGTGTTCTTGCAGTCGACAACGCCCGCATCCGGCTCGATGCCGGCGCTCTTCAACAGGGCCCTG
>Ga0209181_10011121_pt1 | contig 11595 bp, 10 predicted proteins | sample MAT05_FD_187208 | JGI IMG/M metagenome (GOLD analysis project Ga0209181, IMG submission 187208) | Freshwater microbial communities from Lake Fryxell liftoff mats and glacier meltwater in Antarctica - MAT-05 (SPAdes) (version 2) | ecosystem: Environmental > Aquatic > Freshwater > Ice > Liftoff... | reverse complement strand
CTTCTTCCTGAACTGGAAGCTCACCGCCGCCACGATCGTGTTTCTCGCGGTGTTCGGCGTGGTCATGTCGATCGCCTTCAAGCGTCTGCGGCCGATTTTCCGTGAGCGCAGTGTGATCACGGCCGAAGTGACAGGACGTCTCACCGAGACGTTGGGCGGCATCCGACTGATCAAGATTTACACGGCCGAAGAGCGAGAGAAGGAAGTGTTCGGGAAGGGTGTGCAGAAGTTGTTCGAGAATATCGCCAAGACGATCACCGGTACGTCGCTCACCGGCACGCTCGGCCTCGCAGTGGTCGGCGTGATCGGTTTGATCGCGATGTACGTGGGTGGACGCGATGTGATCAATGGCACGATGACCGTCGGCAGTCTCATCACCTTCGTGTTCTTCATCGTCCTGGTGACGGCGCCGCTGATTCAGATCGCGAGCATCGGCACGCAGATCACCGAGGCCTTCGCCGGACTGGATCGGATTCGTGAACTGCGCGACATGCCCACGGAAGACCAGGAAGACGCCACCAAGACCGCGGTGCCGTCCGTCGTGGGACGCGTGGAGTTCGACCATGTGTCGTTCGAATACGAACCCGGCACGCCCGTACTCAAGGACGTGTCGTTCACGGCGCCGGCAGGGACCACCACGGCACTCGTGGGCTCGAGCGGCAGTGGCAAAAGCACGATGATTTCTCTGATCATGGCGTTCGCGCAGCCGCAGCATGGGCAGATCAAGGTGGATGGCACACCGGTGTCCGAGCTCAAGTTGCGCGATTATCGTCGTCATCTGGGCGTGGTCATGCAGGACAACTTTCTGTTCGATGGTACGGTGATGGAGAACATCGCCTTCACCAAGCCTGGTGCCACGAAGGACGAAGTGATGGCCGTGGCGAAGATCGCCAACGCGCACGAGTTCATCTCAGGCTTCCCGCAGCAGTACGACACGATCGTCGGTGAACGCGGCGTGAAGCTCTCCGGCGGCCAGCGTCAGCGTGTGGCGATCGCCCGCGCGATCCTGGCCGATCCGCGCGTGCTCATCCTCGACGAAGCGACCTCGTCGCTCGACTCGGAGAGCGAGCACCTGATCCAGGAAGGACTGCGCCGCCTGCGCGCCGGTCGGACCACGTTCGTGATCGCGCACCGACTGAGTACGATTACGAGCGCCAATCAGATTCTCGTACTCGAGCACGGTCAGATCATCGAGCGAGGCACGCATCAGGAGCTGCTCGCCCTTGGCGGACGCTACCGTGACCTGTACAACCGGCAGTATCAGCTGGAGCAGGACCAGTTCATCAATCCGGGTGAGGAAATCGCGGCCACTGGTTGAACGGTGGATTCCGCGGGGGAAGTTGGTTGGTGAGCAAATCGTGAAGGCTGCCGGAAGTGCCGATTCCGATCTCGCAGCGTGGGTGGCATACGCCGCTTCCGGCATCGCCGCGGTGCTTCCGCCTGCTTTCACGCGTTCCTCACCGATCAACTTCCGGCCGGAAATCACGTGTTCTCCACCGTGGCCAGTTATATTTCGACAGTGCTGTCTGTGTTCCCCGCGTCCAAGCCCCTGTGACCCCTACGCCGTCGTTTTCCTCGCTGCAACTGCATCCGAGCCTCCAGAAGGGCCTTAAGGAGCTCGGGTTTGCCCGTCCCACCCCGATTCAGGCCGAAGCGATTCCGCCGGCTCTGGAGGGACGTGACGTTCTCGCCTGCGCGATGACGGGCAGCGGTAAAACGTATGCGTTCTTGCTCCCCATACTCCATCACATCATGGAGAAGCCGCGCGGGATCACGCGGGCGCTGGTCATCACGCCCACGCGCGAATTGGCGGCACAGATCGTCGAAAGTCTGAACGACGTCACGGTGCATACGCCGCTCACGGGCGCAGCGGTGTTCGGCGGGGTGGGGATGGGGCCGCAGGAACATGCCTTCCGCAGCGGAGCCGATGTCATCGTGGCCACGCCGGGCCGCTTGCTCGATCACTTCCGTATGCCGTACGCGAAGCTCGATCAGCTGGAGTATCTCGTGCTCGACGAAGCCGATCGCATGCTCGACATGGGCTTTCTGCCCGAGATCAAGAAGGTGCTGCGTCATCTGCCGCAGAAGAAGCGGCAGACGCTGTTCTTCAGCGCCACGATGCCCGCGCCCATTGCCGCACTCACGAAGGATCTGCTCACCAATCCGTTCACGCTCAATCTGCAACGTCAGGCCGCGCCGGCCGTCGGCATCACGCAGGCCGTGTACCCGGTCGCGCAGGATCTCAAGAGCGGTCTCCTGGTCGCCCTCCTGAAGCGTGGCGACATGCCGCAGGCGCTCGTGTTCACGCGCACGAAGCACCGCGCAAATCGGCTGGCGTCGCAGCTCGTGTCCGCCGGCATCAAGGCCGAGCGTATTCACGGTAACCGTTCGCAGTCACAGCGCACGCAGGCGCTGGCCGGTTTCAAGGACGGGAGCTATCAGGTGCTGGTCGCCACCGACATCGCGGCGCGTGGTATCGACGTAGAGGCTCTCGGCCACGTCGTGAACTTCGATGTGCCGCTGGCCTCTGAGGATTACATCCACCGCGTCGGTCGTACGGCGCGCGCGGAAGCGACCGGTGAAGCGTTCACCTTCGTGTCGCCCGAGGAAGAAGGGGATCTCAAGCAAATCGAGCGGGCCATCAAGAAGACGTTGCCGCGCGTGACGGTGCCCGATTTCGATTACAGCGCGAAGCCGCAAACCAAGCTCGAAGTCCCCTTGGCCGAGCGTATCGCGGAGATCCGCAAGAAGAAGGCGGAAGACCGCGCACGTGCCGCGGCCAAGGTGGAGCGTCGCAGTGCGGCCCAGTCGGGTGGCGCGCGTCCGGCCGCACCGGCGAAGAAAGCCGGCGAATCACGGGGACCGGCTGCCCGTGGACCGGCTGCCCGTGGACCGGCTGCCGCTGGCGGATCCGCCGGTGCCCCGAAAAGTGGAGCGGCCGGCCGTGTCCGTCGTGGCCCGCATCGCGGCCAAGGTGGCAACAGTGGTGACAGCGGCGGTAGTTCCCCCCGCGGAGGCGGAGACAGTCCTTACGCGTGAGCGATCGAGTCGTGACCGATCACGGCATTGATCCAGCGCGTTACCCTGTTCCCGCGCAGCAGCATCGCAGTGACCTCGTCATCGACCGCAGTCGCTTCATCTGCACGGTGGCGCGAGTCCAGTCGAGCGAGGAGGCGCAAGCGTTCATCAAGGCGATGAACGCCGAGTTCCCCGATGCCACCCACAACTGCTGGGCGTATGTAGTTGGGGCGCCCGGCAGCACCGATCGCGTGGGCATGAGTGATGACGGTGAGCCCCACGGCACCGCCGGCCGCCCCATGCTCACGGTGCTGTTGCACAGTGGAGTCGGCGAGATCGGCGCGGTCGTCACGCGCTACTACGGCGGCACCAAGCTGGGTACCGGCGGCCTGGTGAAGGCCTATGGCGGTGCCGTGCAAGAGGCCTTGGTGGCGATGCCGCGGGCCGAGCGCGTGGACAGCGTGGACGTTGTCGTACGGGTGGGCTACGGTGCCATCGGGGCGCTCCAACAGCTGTTCCCGGAGTTCGATGCCGACGTCCTCGAGCAGCGCTTCGACGTGGACGCCCAGTTTTCAGTTCGGGTGCCACGCGTACGAGTGGCACTCATGGAGCGCGCCATTCAGAACGCCACCCGCGGAACCGCAGTCGTTCACGTGCACGAGAACGACTGATCGGCTCGGCGCTTTCCGCGCTGACGTCATCGCCGTTTACGACAGCCCCTCGATCGTCCCATCAGCACGTAGTCGCATGCGCTCGGCGGCCGGCGACTTGGACAGGCCAGGCATAGTCATGATGTCGCCACACTTCGCCACCACGAATCCGGCGCCCGCGGAACCACTTACCTCCTGCACCGTAATCCGAAACTCCGTGGGCACGCCAAGCTTGGTCGCGTCGTCCGTGAGCGAATACTGCGTTTTCGCCATGCACACGGGGGTCGCCCCCATGCCGTGTTGCTCCAGCCAGCTGATCGATTTCTCGGCGGCGGGCGAGAAGTCGACACCGTCGGCCCCATACACCTTCGCGGCTATCGTTTCGATCTTCTCGCGGATGGGCCGGGCGGCATCGTACAGTGGACGGAACTCGGCCGATCGTGACTCGAGCAGGGCCAGAACTTCGTGCGCCAGTGCTTCACCACCGGCGCCGCCCTCTGCCCATACGTTGCAGAGCGCGACCCGCACGCCGTAGGCGGCGGCGTAGTCGGCCACCATCGCCAGTTCGGCCTCAGTGTCGGAGAGCCGGCGATTGATCGCGACCACGACTGGCACACCGAATTGCCGCACGTTGGCAATGTGATGAGCGAGGTGTGGCAGCCCGCGAGCGAGGGCGCCGAGATCTTCCTGATCGAGCGCATTCTTGGGGAGTCCGCCCTGCATCTTGAGTGACCGCACGGTGGCCACCAGCACCGCTGCTTCGGGATTGAGTCCGCCGACGCGACACTTGATGTCGAAGAACTTTTCAGCGCCGAGGTCGGAGCCGAAGCCGGCTTCGGTGACTACGATGTCGGCCAGCGCGAGACCGGCGCGGGTGGCCACGAGGCTGTTGCAGCCGTGCGCGATGTTGCCGAACGGTCCGGCGTGCAGGATGGCCGGTCCACCCTCGAGTGTCTGTACAAGATTCGGACGCAGCGCATCTTTGAGCAGCAGCGACATCGCCCCGGTAGCCTGAAAGTCACGCGCGCGAATGGGCGTGCGATCCTTTCCGCTCGCGGTGCCGACAATGATGTTGCCGAGTCGTTGTTCGAGGTCTTCGGCGTCGGAGGCGAGTGCGACGATCGCCATGACCTCGCTGGCGGGAATAATCACCCAGCGTTCTTCGCGCATCACGCCGTTGCCGGCGCCGATCCCGATGATCGCGCTACGCAGCGCGCGGTCGTTCATGTCGATGGTGCGCGGCCACGTGATGCGCTTGGTGTCGAGGCCGAGCGCATTGCCGTGATACAGGTGATTGTCGACCATCGCCGACAGCAGACTGTGTGCGCTGGCGATCGCGTGAAAGTCACCGGTGAAGTGCAGGTTGATGTCGTCCATTGGGAGCACCTGCGCGTAGCCGCCGCCGGCCGCGCCGCCTTTGACGCCGAACACCGGACCGAGACTGGGCTCGCGCATGCAGAGCACGGCATTGTGTCCGAGGCGACGAAACGCCTGTGACAGGCCCACGCTGACCGTGCTCTTTCCTTCACCGGCCGGCGTCGGGCTGATGGCCGTGACCAGCACCAGTCGGCCCTTGGCGGGCTGCGAGGCCAGCGCCAGCGGTAGCTTGGCCTTGTAGCGTCCGTACTGGTCGATATCGTCGGGATCGAGGCCGAGGTCGGCCGCCACGGCCGTGATCGGGCGCAGGCGCGCCTGCTGGGCAATCTCGATATCGGACGGGACGGACGGCGGGGTGACGGTCATGCGACTCGGTTCATGAAGTGAAGGACGCAGGCACCCCCGAAGATACCGCGAAACACGGCCGTCGGCTGTGTCTCCGGATGGTGATGGTGCATACTTCCCATCGGTGCCGCGGGGGGCATCGCCGCCATCCGACAGAGGACTTCATGATCGTTTCCGTTTTCGGCGCCTCCGGGCGGACGGGTCACGCCTTCATCGCCAGCGCGACCGACGCCGGGATTTCATTGCGACTGCATTACCGGGCGAAGCCCTCGGAGCAGGTGCCCACGTCGTCCACGGTGGTCGTGGGATCACTCAATGATCCGACGGCCGTGCGCGAAGTCTTGCGAGGGGCGGATGCCACGGTCGTGTTGTTCGGCCCGCACCACGATGCCCGCATTCCCTTCTGTGCCGCCGCCACCAAGAACATCATCGCCTCCATGCACACGCAATCGCAGCAGCGGCTGCTGGTGGTGACGGGCGCGATGACGGGTGGCATGCCGTCGAACGTGTCGTTCGCCATGCGCTTCATGCGGAAGATCGTGCAACGGTCGGCGCACGACGGCATGGTGGAGGACCGCAATGAGCAGGAGCGTTTCGTGCGGAACAGCAAGTTGGCCGGCTGGACGCTGATCAAGCCGCCGCGTCTCACCGAGGGTCCGGCGACTGACGCCGTGGACATGGGACCCGAACTCTCGGTCGGTATGCGGAGCAGCATTTCCCGTGCGTCGCTGGCCGGTGCGCTGGTGCGTGAGCTGCAGGAGCCGCGATGCGCGCAGCAGGCCGTGTACGCGGCCCATCGCTGATTCGCGACGTCGCCGCCTCGCGATAGCCGCGTGACCGTGGAGCACGTCTTCGCCGCGAAATTCCCGTACGACACGATGGCCACGTTCGTGTTCGGGGTCGCGTTTTGTCTGTACGCACTGTGGGACCTCCGGAAAGAGAATAAACTCGCGGCCTTGGCGGCCCAGCGGGCGGCGCTCCTGAAGCCCCCGCCGTCACCTCCGCCGTATTCCCCTTCATCCAACCCCGTCATGTCCAACGATCCCGAAATGTCCGGCGTCCGCAAGCAGACCTGGGACGAACTTCCGATCGAAGAGCTCACGCCGCTGATCGGCCGCCGCCTGGTTTACAGCGAGTCGACAATGCTGGCGCACGTGTATCTGAAGAAAGGCGCCATCGTGCCGGCGCACGATCACATCAACGAGCAGTTCACGTACGTGCTGTCCGGGACGCTCCGCTTCTGGATCGGCGAACATGCCGATGCACCGGGTGACACGTACACCGACGTGGGTGCTGGTGACGTGCTGGTGATCCCGAGCCACGTGCGGCATCGCGCCGAAGCGCTCGAAGACACGCTCGACGTGGACATCTTCAATCCTCCGCGGCAAGACTGGATCGACAAGACCGACGACTACCTGCGCGGCACCCGCTGATGGATCTCGGCATTCAGGGAAAAGTCGCGCTCGTGTGCGGTGCCAGCCGCGGCATCGCGTTCGCGTCGGCAGAAGAGTTTGCGCGCGAAGGCTGTACGCTGGTGATCTGTTCCCGCGACGCCGCGTCGATCGGGAACGCGAAAGCGAAACTCGAAGCACTCGGCGCCTCGGTCACCGCCATTGTCGCTGACCTCTCCACGGAAGCTGGCATTGCCGACATCATCGCGCAGACCATGGCCGCGCACGGACGCGTCGACATCCTCGTGGCGAACACCGGTGGCCCTCCTACCGGCGCGGCGATGTCGCACTCGTGGGAAGCGTGGAGCGGCGCCAGCGAACTGCTGCTGCGCAGCGTGATCGAACTGACCCGCGCCTTCGTGCCCGGCATGCGTGAGCGAAAATGGGGACGGGTGGTCTCGATCACGTCACTGGCCGTGAAGCGTCCGCAGGGATCGTTGGTGCTGAGCAACAGTTTGCGCGCGGCCGTCACCGGCTATCTGCGTACGCTGGCCGACGAAGTCGCGGGCGACGGGGTGACGGTGAACTCGGTGCTTCCTGGCTTCACGGCCACGGAGCGACTGGATGCACTGGCCACTGCCACGTCCACGCGTACCGGCCAGAGCCGCGAGTCGGTGTTCGACGGCTGGACCGCGGAAACGCCGGTCGGTCGACTCGGACGCCCCGATGAGTTGGCCGCGGTGATAGCTTTCGTCTGTTCTGCGCGTGCCGGGTTTATAACCGGGCAAGCCGTGTTGGTGGATGGCGGCGCCGTGCGTTCGCTGCTGTAGCCCTCTCTTTTCTTCTTCCCGCAGCGTTCCGACATGAGCCAAATTGCCGAGAGCCAGTGGATCTGGCGCGATGGTGCGTTCATCCCGTGGGCGGATGCCACGATTCACGTGCTGAGCCATTCCGTGCAGTTCGGCTCGTCGGCGTTCGAGGGTATTCGCGCGTACAGCACGCCGCGTGGTCCGGCCATCTTCCGGCTGCGCGAGCATTTTACACGACTGCTGATGTCGTGCAAGATCTACCGCACGGATGTGCCGTATACGATCGACCAGCTCATCGCCGCGTCGCGTGAACTGATAGTTCGCAACGGTCTGGAGTCGTGCTATCTCCGCCCGATGGTCGTGCGCGGCTACGGTTCGGCCGGCATGGTACCCACGGGTGCACCGGTCGAGGTGTATCTGCCCTGCTGGCCGTGGGGGACGTATCTGGGTGCCGGCGCGCTCGAGAACGGCGTGGATGCCTGCATCTCGTCGTGGCATCGCGTGGAGCCGAATACGATACCGGCCATGGCGAAGATCGCCGGCAACTATCTGAGCGGTCAGCTCATCAAGATGGAAGCGGTGGCCAACGGCTACGCCGAAGGCATCGCGCTGAGCCCGGGCGGCATGGTGAGCGAAGGCTCCGGTCAGAACGTGTTTCTCGTGTCGGGCGGCACGATCGTGACCACGCCGCTCGACGGCACGATTCTGGGCGGCATCACCCGTGACACGATCATGACGCTGGCGCGCGAGGCGGGTATCCCTGTGCGTGAGGCGCATATTCCGCGCGAAATGTTGTACATGGCCGACGAAGTGTTCTTCACCGGCACGGCGGCCGAGATCACGCCGGTGCGCAGCATCGACAAAATTACGATCGGTGCCGGCAAGCCGGGACCGGTGACCACGCTCATGCAGACGCAGTATCTCGACATCGTCCACGGTCGCGTCGATGACACGCATGGCTGGCTGACGCACTGTCGCGATTGATGGCGCACACGTGAACCACGGGAGCAACCCATGGCGCTGACGTCCACCATGTACGCGCTGCAGGTGGCGCTCGCCGACGTCGATCGTGGCGTGTACGAGTCGCTCGAGTTCCGTATGGCGATGCACCCGTCGGAATCTCCAGAGTACTTCGTGGCGCGGCTGCTCGCGTACTGTCTGGAATACGGCGAAGGGATCGCCTTCTCTCGTGGCATTTCCGATCCGGATGAGCCGCCGCTGAGCGTGCGCGACCTGACCGGTAGCCTGAAGGTGTGGATCGAACTCGGTGCGCCCGATGCCGCCCGGTTGCACAAGGCCAGCAAGGCCGCGCCACGGGTGGTGATCTACACGCATCGTGATCCGGCGCAGCTGTGGCGTCAGTGGGAAGGGGAGAAGATTCATAAAGCCGAACAGATCGAACTCTACGTGTTCGAGCGTGAGCTGATCGACGCCATCGCGGAGAAGCTCGATCGACGTATGAAAGTCGAGTTGTCGGTGACCGATGGCACGATATTCGTCAACATCGCCGGCTCGACGCTGAGCGGTACCGTACAGAAACTCGCGGTGCGCTGAGCCCGGATGGACCGCGTGTCACCACAGCGATTGAACGGGCATTCATGACAACGATCGTCAGGACGTTCGGCCGCTTGGCGCCGGCAATTGCCCTGCTCACGGGGTGTGCGGCGATTACGCGCGCGCCGACCACGGTGGCGAACCTGCAGCGAGACGCCGTTTCGATCGACGCCCAGCATCGCGCACTGCGCGACACGGTGATCGAACGGCTGGTGCGACGTGTCGCGAAACGGGGAGATCGCACGGTGGATGTGCTGATGCTCTCCGGCGGTGGTCAGAACGGCGCGTTCGGCGTCGGCTTTCTGCGCGGCTGGCAGCAACGCGCCGCCGATTCGATGCCACAATTCGATCTCGTGACTGGCATCAGCACTGGCGCCTTGCAGGCACCGTACGCGCTGATCGGCACGCGTAGTGCGATCGATACGATCACGGCATTGTACGCGCGTGCCGCCCAGAGCTTCGCGCCGTCACTCGATTGGTGGTTCTGGATCCGCCCCTCCGGCGGACTGGTGAACACGAAACGGTTCGATCAAACGATCGCCCAGACCTTCAACGGCCCGCTCCGTGACGAGTTGCAGGCGGCCTTCGCGAACGATCAACAGCTTGTGTTCGGGACCACGGATTTCGATCTCGGCATCGGTCGGATGTGGTCGCTGGGCGATGAGATGGGAAGCGCTCGCTCCGTAGCCACCGACGAACGCACCCGGCAGCTGCTCAAGGGTGCGACCGCCATCCCGGGTATTTTCCCGCCGGTCATGATCGACGGGCATCTGCAGTCCGACGGCGGGGTGATCGAGAATATCCTGCCGCTGCTCACGTTCGAGGACTACACACGCCTTGGCCAGCGATTGCAGGCGCGCGGGCTCTCGGATGTCACGGTACGCGTGTCTGTCATCATGAATCTGTGGACGCACGCGGTACCGATAGTCATGAAGCCGTCGGCGCGACGCGCGATCAGCAGTCGCTCCACCTCGCTGCTGTTCTACGCTCATCAGCCGGCCACACTGGCGGCGCTCGAGAATCTTTCGCGTGCGGTCAGTGATCGGGTGCCCGGTTTGCGGATGCAGGTGCGAGTGGCCGCCATGCCCAGCGAAGAATCGGTGTCTCCGGGTGCGGACGCACTCTTCGAGCGTCGCTTCATGCTGCGTCTCGACTCCCTCGGATTCAGCAAGGCGCAAAGCGCCACGCCCTGGGATGCACGAATCCCGAGCGCGTTCACACGCCCCGAAGTCCCACTGCGTTTGCGCTAGGGTACCAGTATCACGCACGCCTCGACTCCCGCCGCTGCTGCAGGTATTGACGCACTCGAGGTCGTGCGCGCGGAACCGTTGTGCGCGGAAACGCCGGCGCGGTTGCTGTCGTCGTCGATCACGCCAGCGGCCAGCGTGTATGTCCGCAGCAACTTTGCGCTGCCGCCGCTCAGCGCGACGCACACGATCGACATCGGTGGTGCGGTGCAGTCACCGTTCGCGATCTCGCTGCCCGAACTGGCGGCGTTGCCGCAGCGCCACGTCACGGTCACGATGGAGTGCGCCGGCAACGGCCGCCTCGGGATGGACCCGGTCCCACCCGGTGAACCGTGGCGCTTCGGTGCCGTGAGCACGACCACCTGGTCGGGAATCTCGCTGCGCACGCTGTTGGAGCGCGCGGGCCTCGCGCGTGACGTGGTGGAAATTCTCGGGTTCGGGGCCGACACCGGGCCGCGTGAGGACGCCGCGGGTGACGTGCGCTTCGCGCGGTCGCTGCCGATCGCCGATGCGATGCATCCGGATACGATCGTGGCGACGCACATGGCGGGCGCACCGCTGTCGGCCAATCACGGGGCACCAGCGCGCCTGATCGTGCCGGGATGGTATGGCATGGCGAGCGTGAAGTGGCTCGTCGGTCTCGAGGCCCTTGTGACCCCGTTTGGCGGCTACTTCCAGCGAATGCGCTACGTGTACGACGTGGACGGCGCGGTCGAGCCGGTGCGTCGCGCGCGGGTGAAATCGATGATCACGTCACCGATCGACGGCCAGCAGTGCGCGCGTGCGGTGACGGTGCAGGGCTGGGCGTGGTCGGGCGCGGGTGCGATCACGCGCGTGGAGCTGGCGGTGAACGACGCGCCGGTGTGGATCGACGCTGCGCTGGGCACGCCGGCGTCGGCGTATGCGTGGACGCCGTTCGAGGCGGAGCTGGTGCTGCCTGATGGGGGCGCGGCGACGATTTGGAGTCGCGCGACGGATACGGCGGGGAACACGCAGCCGGAGCGGATTGCGTGGAACCGGCTGGGGTACGGGAACAACGGGGTAAGGGGAATGCAGGTGGGGGTGGGGTGACTGCTTTGGGGCGCTGGGAATAAGGGGCGCTGGGAATAAGGGGCGCCAGGAATCAGGGGCGCCAGGAATTGAGGGCGCTTGGAGGCGCGGGTGGCACTGTCGACCGCGGTTTACTAGCGTACGGCATGACGAA
>Ga0209181_10011119_pt1 | contig 11598 bp, 5 predicted proteins | sample MAT05_FD_187208 | JGI IMG/M metagenome (GOLD analysis project Ga0209181, IMG submission 187208) | Freshwater microbial communities from Lake Fryxell liftoff mats and glacier meltwater in Antarctica - MAT-05 (SPAdes) (version 2) | ecosystem: Environmental > Aquatic > Freshwater > Ice > Liftoff... | reverse complement strand
CTCAATGTCCGCTGCGGTTCCTGCGCGCGGTGCGCACGTCCCTCGACCCGCTCGCTTAAGGTTTTTCAAACTGCCCTCTGGGGTAGAGGCAATTTACGAGGTTGCGCAACGCCCCCGATAGCATTTGCCGCGAACGCTTTCGAGGCGTTTGCGGCAAATTCTTACTCACGACTCCTGACCAAGCGCCACTCTTAGGAGGACGGGTGGCCCGGGCTTCGCGACCACACTCGGATAATCGTCCGTGATTGCGCTTAACACCACGGTGACCGCAAACGTCTCTTGGACACCGATCAAATCGTCAATTCCGACCCAATTTTCTTGCCGCCTGTAAATTTTCACGAGTTTGCCGACATGGTGCACTGGCAAAAAATGACTTTACTTTCCTTTCCTTTCTTTCGGCCGATGGTGAGCCTGAAAAATTCACCAACGAGCAAACGCTCGTCTTCACTGGCTTGGCTCAAAAAAAATTTTCGGCTGTGTGGCCCTTCTTCAAGGGAAATCACGTTTGTATTCTATGAACGTCCCGTTCCTTGGAGCACGACACATGGCTACGCAGCACATCACACCGTTTTTGTCAAAAATCAGGCGGTCGCACTGTCACGGCTTGACCCTGTTGTTGATGTTGTTCTGGCTGATGCCAGCTCAAGCTCAGGAGTTGACCGCCGCACCCTCGCAGTTCAGCGCAGCCGCGCGGATCAAAGTGGGGATCGACGGGCAGGCCACGTCTACGAACTACCGGCTGCGCCTGGAGCAGGTGCGGCCTGGAATTCTGGATTTTGACTTGCTCAACTTCTCAAGCGGCACACAAACCCGCAGCACGCAAAACGTCACCATTCCCCAAGCGCCAGTGGGCAACTATCAGATCGTCCTCTATCGCGACGCGCTGGGTTTGGCCCGCGTGGCCGACGTCGCCGTGACCGTGCAGCCTTCGTTGACCATCGCCTTGACGCCGAACACCCACCGACCGCGCAAGGCGGTTCGGATTCAGGTTGGTAACTTGAGTGCCGGCAGTTTGCGCGTGATCTATGCGGGCACGACGATTTTGGGTCCGGTCGCGGTGGGCGACGGCAGTTGGACCGGCAAGTTTGTGGTGCCCACCGATCGTCCCAGCGTTCTGCCTGCCAACGTGCCGGTAATCGTCGAGAACAGTGTTGGTCGCACGGTGGTTGGGCGTGGGGAAGTGGTCTTTCGTGCGCTGGCGCCAAATGGTTTGCCCAGATTGGGCTTTACGGCGACACAAGTGCCGACAGCTCAGCTTAGGCGCGGTGGCGCATTCAGTCTGGGCGGGCGTCTGCAGACAGACGACGGCGTGGCGCCAAACGGGCGCCAAACCCTGTACTTCAAGCCAAGTTCAGGTCCGGTCATTCCGGTTGACAATGGCGTTGCGATCTTGGCCGATGGCTCGATGACGGTGACAGCGCGCGCGCCGGACGCGCGTCTTGATGGGTATGACGGCACGGCCCCCGACCAACTCGGTACCTTTGTAGTAGTAAGCCAGGGCGTCGACATCGACACTGACGCAGCCAATACGTCTTCCGCAGACGGCCCCCAGGTTCTGGGGGTTGTGGACGGACGCGACGCGATGGCAATTCCCCAGCTGAGAGTTGTTGTTCGTGGCGTTCAGCCCGGCAATCCGCCGCTTCAGAATATTTTTGTTGAGATCGAGCCCGATTTTCGCCCAGCGTTCACCATGACAGTCGGGCCAGCGGGCCCGGGTGGAGGAGATGGATGGCAAGCCTACACGGGCGATTGGACAAGCCAGCTGGTTAGTGCTGGTTCGGGTGGGGAGGGCTATGGCTGCGCTCAAACCGTCTACCGGCAAATCACCAATTCGCAAGGCCGGGCAACCTTTAACATTAATTCTTCAGCGATTAAGGACATCGACTTTGCCCGGTGGCAGGACATATGGCTAGAGCAGGGTGACGTGAATGACGGTCCAGGGACAGGGAGTGTCGAGGGAGGCGTAGCAAACGACAGCTTGGTTCTGCTTCGCTTGGTCCTTTACGGGGCCCACACGGGTTATCGATCACTTACAGTGATCTTTGGCTTCAACGTAGACACTGGCGAAGTCACGCGTGAAGACGGAACCCCTTTCATAAGCAACACCATTGATGTGCTGCTTGAGCGATCGCCGCTCACTGATTTTGACTTGCGCAACTTTCGCATCGACGGCTTGGGCACCAACAAGCTTTCCGGTTGCACCTACGGGCAGGTTCAAGAGGGGGGCTGTCCGTACACACCTTATGTGCCCGATACATGGGGTTTGATGTATACCTACGAGAACACAACAAAGTGGCCAAACAATGTGTTTAGCCCACTGCCTGCTCAACGCAACGTCGGTCGCAAAATGCGCTTTGAGATCGATCCCGCGGTGTATGGCCCACTGACGAGCGGCACCGTCACGATTGGCGCTTTAGCGCCCGTCAACTTCGTAGCTTCGCAGCAGCCTTCCGCTTGCTCGCTCGATTCGCCCGGATTGATCGAGTTCGTTGCCACCTTGCCCGATATGACCCGCCTGCCTGCCAGGAGAACAACGTTAAACGCAAACGGTATTGTTTCGGGGGGAGTAGATGGTTCAGTTCGGTTGCAGTTTGGGGGCAATCCGGCACGCACATTTCCGATCAAGCTTGACACCCAGGAGCCGCCGACTGGTGTGGATGTCACCAATCCAAACATTCGCACGCTGAAAATCAATGCGCTTGACGACAAGGTTGTAGGCACGCACAACGTGCCTGGCGTTGCGATCGCCGTGCCTTCGCCCGGTTATGGGATGGGAAACCTGAACAACGACTCCACCAATGTCACCGACTTCACCTTTCAGCGTACTCCCGACAACGTGGCCGCCGCCCAGATTCAGGCCGTCTCAGACAATATCGTCGCCGGCAATGAAGGCGGGCCAAGATCGGCCCCAGGCGTCTATTTCGGCTACACCAACAACAATACCCGCACCCACCCCGCGCCGATCACCCTGTTTGATACCGGGCTGATCCCGCTGTTTCGCTACAAGTTCGGTATACCGCCGATTGCGGAAGCCACGCTGGGGGCGGATTTCTGGCTGCGTTCAGAGTTGGGCTTCTACGGCCAGCTCAAGACTTCCGGAATGGATGCAACGATCGACCCCACCGTTGAAGGCGGCGTCAATATTGCCTTTAACCTCGACATACTGCTCGGCTTGGCCAGCGCCAGCATCAGCGCCAATTCGACCATCGGGGTGACCATGCGCTCGGTGGTTGGCGCAGGCGGGCTGCCCAATCAGTTTCCGGGCGAATGCTTTACGTTCAGGCTGGATGCGGTGTGGGAAGCTTGTGCAGTGGGAATCTGCGGTGGCGGCACCGAGCAGCTGATCCGCATTCCCCAGAACGGTTGCAACGGGATCAATGAGGGATTGCCTGGGATGGTTGAGTCGCGCCCCGAGGAATTTGATTTGGCGCGACCGCGCTATACAGCAACCGCGCTTGCGAGCGACGGCCGTGGCAATGCGATCAGCCTGGGTTTGTCTAGCACCGGTGCGCTGGTTGCCAGCCACCTGTCTGGTACCAAGGTGCAGGCCACGCGCACACTGGCACCACAGCCCGTTGGCGTGCAGCACCTTGACGTGGCTTTTTACGGCAGCAATAAAGCAATGGCGGTGTGGTCGGAAAATACCCAAACGTTGGCGCAACTGCGCTCGCTTATGCTGGCGCAGGGCGGCCGTGCCTTCGACGACGTGGTTCGAACGCAGCGCCTGCGCTTTTCGTTCTGGGATGGCCGCGTGTGGTCGGCGCCGGCTAACTTGACCTCGGTCGGCAGCGACGGCAAGCCGCAGCTGGCGGGCTGTTTGCCGGCGGCTCGCTTCCAGCCGATTGCTTCCGCATGCCCGAGCGGCGGCGAGGTCACTGCGGTTTGGGAGCGCGACTCCAATCGCAATCTGGATGCACCCGATATCGAGGTTTGGTCCAACACATGGCGCCCCGCGTCTGGCTGGAGCGGCGAAGCGCGCGTCAGCGACACCGGTGTGAGCAGCGATATGCTGCCATCTGTTGCCTACCGCAACGAGGTCCCGGTGGTTGTTTGGGCACACAATCCGCTTGGACATTTTGTCGCCCTGCAGCGGCGGTTGGCGGCCTATCGTTTCCTCGACGGCAGCAGCCCGGTCAGGATCGCCAATGCACTGGGCTTGGGCGTGGGCTGGGTCTCGCTTGGCGTTAGTCCGAGCGATCAACTGGTGATCGCCTACTCGCGGGCACAGGACATCAATGGTTTTGTCGGCAATCGGCAAGCGCTGTATGCCGCCCGATCCACCTCGTGTGCGAGCGGCTCCTGCAACTTTTTGGTGACTGAACCGCGCGACTCAAACGGACGGCAGTTCCGGATAGAACACCCGAGCGTGTCTTTCGACGGCGACGGCACACCGATATTGGGCTTTCGCGGCGTGGGTTTTGGCCCCGATCGATTTGGCCGCCTCGGCGGCTATCCGGGTGACCCGCCGGGTATGTTGCTTGGCACCGGCGAGGTCGCTTTGGTTCGGGTCCAAAACTTCTCCGCACCGACCTATACCGCTGAATTAAATCCCCTTTCAGCCAACGGATTGCAGCACTGGAAGCCGGAATTCGTGTTCGACGAAACCATGGGCGGGGTATTTGCAGTCAGCATGCAGGCCGCAATGCCGGCGATCACAGCGGGGCCGATGAAGTTCGCGCAGAAGTTTTCGCCGACCGCTATGCAAGCCAGCAGTGAGGCCAAAACGCTGAGTGATGGCAGCTCGCTCAGAACGTTGGGCGGCGGGCCGGACTTCAAGCTGCGCGATGCCAGGCTCTCGCGCTCGATTGTCGCCACAGGCCAGACCACGCCGTTCACCCTGACGGTAGACCTGATCAACGCAGGCCAAGGCTACGACCCGGCTGAACACGGCAGCTTGCGCGTGGTCGCCACCTGGAACGCCCCCTCAGGAGCCGGAGCGCCCGCTGGCACGTTCAACTTGACCGCAGCAAGACTGAGCAACTCAAGCCTGCCGCTGTCGATGCCTTTGACGATTGCCAGCGGCATTCGCAGCGATGAACGACAAACCCTGTTTGTCGAGATCCTGGCCAGCGACGACGCCAACGATCAGGCCGCCGACGACCTGTTGAAACTCCCGCTCAACGAAATGCCGATTCCGCAAAATGTGCGCGTGCTGACCACCGACGACTCGAACATGGTGCGGGTGCTCTGGGATAGCGCGACCGACGCGCGGATAGCGGGCTGGCGGGTGTGGAAACTCAACCGCAGTGGCGTTTGGCGCTCGGTCGGCAGCTCATCGAGAAAGGGATACCTCGACTTCACCGGGCGCATTGGCCGCGAGCAGATCTATCGGGTCGCAGCCTATTCGACCAACGGAATCGAGTCCGAACCGAGCGAGAGCTCGTGGGGCAAGATTGTTCGCACCGATTTAATCTTTGAGAACGGCTTGGAATAGGTTTTTATGAGCTAACCCGGACGCATTGCGCTGATGCGTCCGGGCTTTGCGGCAAATTCAGCGCTTGAACGCCGCTTCTAGCGCATCCAACCGCGCCGTCAAACTCGCGTTTTGTTTGGCCAGATCCTTGTTGCGCTGATCGAGCTCGCGAAGGGCTTCAACCATCAGCGCGCTGGTCCCGGTTTCGGAGATGAATTCGTAGCCGTCGGCCGCCACGCCCACCCATTGCGGTATCACCTCAGCGACTTCTTGGGCGACAAATCCGATCTGTGGGCCGGCCTTGGTCAAACCGCGCGCGATCGCATCGTCGTTGTATTCAAAGCGCACGCCGCGCAGCCGCAGCAGCTGATCTAGCGCGCCGGTAAGCGGCTGGATGTCGTGTTTCAGCCTGCGGTCCGAAAGCACGCCCCAGCTGCCACCACCCGGCTTAAGTGCTGTGCCGTTGGTGCCAAAATCGTACTGCTGCACGCCGGTCGCCATGCTGTCACCGACGCCAAATCCAAATCCGATGCTCAGCTGGTTGGCGCGTTTGTAAATGAACCAGGTCTCCGCCCCACCACCCGATGCTCCAACGTCGGTGAGCGCAATCGTTGAGCTGTACAAGCCACTTTGTTGGCTGATCAACTGCAGTTGCGCGTCGGTGTCTTCAAGGATCAGCTCGCTACCGCGATTGGGCAAAATCTGGTTGAGATCGGTGGCTGCAAGCGCGCCGCGAATGTGCATCTTGGCCAGCGGTGCGTTTACGTTGACACCCACGCCGCCATTGGCGCGGACCAGCATCTGGTTGGCTGCGGTGCTGCTGAAATCAGCTGCGGTGTTGTCGGCGAAGACCATCGCACCGTCGTGCACGGCCTTGGCGCGCAAGCCGGCGGCGATCGAGTTATTTCCTGAAGCGGTGTTCAAAGTCCCGCCAGGAACCGTCGCGCCAGTGCCGCTTGCAATGTTGCGGCCACCGCCGCCAATGGTTGATCCGGCGCCGGAGGCGGTGTTTTGCTGACCGCCGCCAACCGTGGCGTAGGGCGCATCAAAAACCGAAACAATTGAGTTACCCGCAATATTGCGCGCGCCACCTGCAACGGTGCCAAAGCCATCGGTCACTCGGTTAGGTCCGATCAGCCCAAAATTGGCATCGGTGACGCTGGCGCCACCGCCGCCGCCGATGCTGGCGCCGGCAGCAAACACGGTTGCTGAATTTTGCGGGCTGCCAAAAACAACGGATGGGCTCGGCGCGTAGCCGATCATTTGCCCGACCCGCGCGTTGTTGGTGCGAAGCTCAAGCGGCACGGCATCGGTGGTACCGAGGTAGCTGCCTGCCCCCAGGGCGCCGTTGCCGTCGGTGTTCCAGCAAACCCCGCCAAGTGCCTTGATCTGAACACGATTAGGAAGGGTTTCGAACGTTTGTGCGCCGGGCACGCGAACGGCAAGCGCAGCGTGCAGGCCGCCCACTGCGGCGAGCGCATCAGACACCTCAAGCGGCACCTCAAACGCGCCATTGCGCACGCTCACGTTAAACACAACGATATCCGGAGCCAACGTTTTCGACGAGGTCGCGCCATCGTAGAGCGCGAACTTCAAATCAAACTGGCCATTTGCCGGTTGGCCCTGATCGCTCAGCGAGCCGCGATAAGTGAGGCTGGCTGCTGAGGCTTGAGCGGCCACGAGCAGGGCGCCAAACAAGGTGGTGTAAGCAAATAGGCGCGGCATTGGCGAATCCTCAATCGGGTAGGGTTACCTTGAAGAGTACGTGAAGGGGCGCGCGCGGGGATCACCCGCCAAGCAAAAGCCGCAATTGCTCAGTAAAAGTGCCGATCCAAACCCAGCGATAGCACCACTCTTGAGGCGATTTCGCGACACCGGCGATTTCTGCAAACCCGTCGAATGGGGCGATTTCGAGGCAATTTTTGGAAGCGATTTCTGGACACCCATCGAACGAGGAGATTTCTGGACACCCATCGCGATTTCTGGACACCCATCGAACGAGGCGATTTCCGCGATTTCTGGATACCCATCGAATGGGGCGATTTCGAAGAAATTCCTGAACACCCAACAAATCGCTTGCCGAATTCGCTGCGTTTTCTGGACACCCATCAAATGGTGACCTCTGCGCGACTCCCGGATGCGACTCCTAGACACCCATCGAATCGCCCATTCCAACCCACTTTCTTCTTGGAGTCAGTCGCTGACGTTGAGGTGACTAGTTGCCAGCGCTTGCGCTGCACCAACTACAACTGACGATCCAATGACATTTGCCGCGAACGTTCGGGCGGCGTTCGCGGCAGCTTGCATACCCACCACTCCTGACCAAGCGCGACGCTTAGGGGAGTTTGAAAAACCTACTGCGCGGGCCGATGGCGGCGTTGCTCCGTGCTCGGAATCCTCACGGACCGACGTCCGCTTCGGTTGAATTACGCAAATTTAGCAATCTTCATGTGCTTATTGGCAAAGCAGTTTAGGCATTCGCACCTAAGCGTGAATCCCTAATTTTAGTTTTATAATAAAGTTCATTAAAGGCTATCCACATGACCAAGTTGCGTTGCTCCATCGCCCTAATTGCCGGTTTTTGCGCACCCCTTGCGGCGTTAGCGCAGTCATTTTTAAGCGGCCCGCTGACCTACACGCCCGGCTATGATTTCAACTTCGGCTATACCAAAACCGCCACCGGCTACTACCTGTCGCAAGCCTACTTTCCCAACCCGCCGCAGCCTACGGTTGGGCAGGGTTACTATGTGCGCGTGCGGATGGAAGGCATTGCGTCGCCGTCGCAAGGCAGACTGATGGCGGTGCATTTTATTCCACCTGCGGGCACTTCAATTTTAGTTGCCCCGGTCAACGCACCGGTGCTGTGTACCTATCGGGCGATGTCGGGCACGGGTAATTTTGTCAGCTTCACCAATAATCCAATTACGGACTTCAGCTTTAATGGCAACCTGCGGGTGTTCGGCTGCCCGCAGCCTAGCGCCGCTGGCAACCCCTTTCCGATTGTTAGCGTGCCTGGCGGCACCGCCTTTCAAATTCCTCGGCGCGATCCGCAAAACCCAACGGCGCAGCTTTGGCCTTTGGGCAGTCAAGCCGGCTACGAATTTTATATTCCAGTCGTTAGTAACCGAATCATGAGTGGGTCTTTGCCCGCCGATCGCGCCTTTGCGCCAATACGCTCCATTCAAGGCGATGGGCTCGATCCGTGGACGTACCCTTACGTCGCGCTGCTGGTATCCGCCAGCGACCTAATCATGCGATCGGGCTTTGAGTAGGCAAGGCAGCGCAAACCGCCAAAGCCCTATCCCATTAGAAACCGTAATCTGAATGTTGGCGCGTTGTTTTCTGCTCGAAGCAGCACGCAAGCCTGTGCTGCCTGAGCTGCCAGATGTCCAGTGTGACTCGGTGATGGTATGTACCCCGTCGGCCCCTCCCCATACTTGCGGCCCTTTGCCCGTTTAGCTGACGATTGGATCTGCAATCCCAACCGAGGCACGCCAGCCATGCCGCGGCAGCTTGCATATTCGCGTCTCCTGACCAAGCGCGACTCTTGGCCACCCCGTCAAATCGACTTTTTGTCCCGGAGTTCGGGTCTCCAGGAGTTCCCCGGAGATTTGGAGATTTGGAGATTTGGAGATTTGGAGATTTGGAGATTTGGAGATTTGGAGATTTGGAGATTTGGAGATTTGGAGATTTGGAGATTTGGAGATTTGGTGGGTGTTGCGTGCTTCGCAACGCGGTTTAAAGCACTTCAGCGATTTCTATCGGGATGAAACGATAGCCAAAGAAGATTTGTTTGATTACATCGATGGTCGGCTGCACTCGCCCGATTACCGCCGCTACTTCGATAACTTGAGCAAGGAACTGCCGCGCATCCCGCGGATCAAAACCGCCGCTGATTTTTGGGCGTTCAGCAAAGCCGGGCGCGCTTTGGCGCACTGGCATTTGCATTACGAGACGGTGGCTATGTATGCGGGCGTGGAAATAGACAGCGGGAGCGTCAAGTTAAAAGATAGCGACTACCGTGTCGAAAAAATGCGCTACGGCAAAAACGGCAAAGAGAAAGACTTAAGCACGCTGCAATACAACGCCAAAGTCACCGTCACCGGCATCCCACTGGCAAGCTATGGCTACGTTATCAACGGCAAACCCGAGCGGCCAAACCATGGCGCGCTCTTGGTTGCGCTGCACGCTCACCTGCCTCAGCGACGACCAGACGATAAACGAAGGGCATTGCGCCGCTCCCGGTGCTACCAACCACCGGGCACGAATGCACGGCGATCCTTCTGCAGGCGGTCGACCTTATTGCACATTTTATTCGGCGCAATGCCCGTTGGTTATTGTGCCCTACGGTTCTGCAAGTTGTAGCCGCATTGCCAATGTGGTCAGCATATAGCAAGATCTGGCACGTTCCTCCGGGAGACGCCACAATGCATGTCACTACCCGCTCAAGCCGTCAGTTTAGTCAGGACGCCAGCCGTGCCAAAAAGGCAGCCCAGAATGGCTCGGGTTTCACCACCGACCGCGGTCGACAGGCGCACAGAAGCTGGTCGGTGGCGCGGCCAGCATCATCGACATGCTGGCGATCCCTGGCTGTGACGACATTGAATTTGACCCGGCACCGGTGGGCAAGCTCCATCGGCCGGCGGATCTGCCCTCCTGCACTTCCTGGAGAATTCCGATGAGCCTTTCACGCATGGGTTTTGCAGCATTGATCTATAGCATGCTCGCACTGGTAGCGCCGACGCTATCCGCGGATCTCGTGTTCAACGTCGACACGGTTGCTGATTCGATCGATGACAATGTCAATGACGCGGAGTGTCATACCAGTGCCAATCGCTGCTCGCTGCGCGCGGCGATCATGCAGGCGAGCCACCTGACCACGCCTGGCTTGACCAGTGTCAACCTGCCCGCGGGTACCTATTACCTGCGGCCAATCAGTTTTGCCGACGACGAGACCAATGGCGACTTGAACCTGACCCCACCGCTGGGTCTGGGCCAGCAGGTTGCGATTTTCGGTGCGGGTGCAGCTACCACGATCATTGATGCCGTAGTGGCGGGGCGTGGGCTCAGTGTCGGACCGGGCCGCGTCGCGAGCATCCATGAGCTCACCATCCGCAACGGCTTTCCACTGGGTGCTGGACGTGACTTAGGCGGCGGAATATCGAACGAAGGCGTATTGAGCATTTCGCGCTGCGTGATCGAAGGGAATTCAAACCTCTACGGTGGCGGCATATACAGTTCTGGCCATTTGGAAATTGTTGGTAGCACGATTCGATCAAACGCCGCATCCTTCGGGGGTGGCGTATATTCGCAACTGTCGACGACCACGATTCGTGACACCACGGTTTATGGAAACACTGCAAGTGACGGTGCGGGCATCTTGACCGGGAATTTCTTAGCCAGCGATTACTTGTATCTGGTCAACACGACCTTGAGCGGTAATCGTGCGCAAACCGATGGCGGAGCGATTTACCAGTTCAATGGCACCATATTTATGTACAACTCATCGGTAGTTGGCAATAAGGCGGATGTCGGTTTGACCGGGGCAAGCGGTGGCGGTCTCTACATCAAACCCGGCGCGCGTTTTGGCTTGGTCAATACCGTAATGGTCCGCAACGCCGCGGGCTTCGACTCGAACAACGATTGCGTCGGCGCAGTGGAAGCCTACGGCCGCAACCTCGTTGGCGACCCCGCAACGGTGGGATGCTCGGCGAGCAATGCGCCGCTGGGGCCGATTACGCGCAGTACCGTGGGGCCTTTGCAGGACAATGGCGGCACGACGCTGACGCATGCGCTATTGGCGGGCAGCGAAGCCATCAATGCATCGCTGCTGAGCCTCGGATGTGTGGATTACGATGGATTCCAATTGATCGCCGACCAGCGCGGCGCCTTACACCTTACTGGCGAACGCTGCGATCTCGGTTCATTCGAATACGGCGCCAGCATTCCCGGCCAGGAACTAATCTTTCGTGACGGTTTTCAGGCTGGCGCGAACCCGGGCAGCCTTCAAAACCATAAAGCTGCCACTTCTGGACACCCATCGAATGGTAACTCCTGTGCGACTCCCAGATGCGACTCATAGACTCCCATCGAATCCCCCATTCCAACCTGCAACTCAGAAACCCATCGCATCCCCCATTCCAACCCACTTTCTTCTTGGAGTCAGTCGTTCCAGGAGCTTGTTG
>Ga0209181_10011114_pt1 | contig 11601 bp, 9 predicted proteins | sample MAT05_FD_187208 | JGI IMG/M metagenome (GOLD analysis project Ga0209181, IMG submission 187208) | Freshwater microbial communities from Lake Fryxell liftoff mats and glacier meltwater in Antarctica - MAT-05 (SPAdes) (version 2) | ecosystem: Environmental > Aquatic > Freshwater > Ice > Liftoff... | reverse complement strand
GGTGCCGACCATACGCGCTTTGCGTGATGTGGCGGAACGCACGCGTCGGCACGAGTTGGAACATGCGCTCAAGCTACTCGCCAAAGGCGATGATCCTCAGCGCGTGCTGGAGGCGCTGTCTCACGGACTGACTAACAAACTGATGCACGGGCCGACCGTGGCCCTTAATCAAACCGAAGGGCAAAATCGCGGCGAACTCGCCGAACTTATCGCCCGTATTTATCACTTACATCCCGGCGAGTAGCGACGCCGACCCAGCCCGTCAGCCGCATGGAGCGTGGCTGGGCGGGCTTTTTTTATAAATAACGATGTTCTACACACCCTAGTAACCATGAAAAAAAGTATCAGCGACAAACTTGAAAATTTAGCCATTCGTCTCGTGGAGATCGATGCGCTTTTGGGCACAGAAGCCGCCACGAAAGACATGGATGTGTATCGCAAACTCACACGCGAACATGCCGAGATTTCGCCCGTTGCCGCGCTCTATGCCGCTTACAGCAAGGCGGGTGAGAATATGCGTTCTGCGCAAGCCATGCTGGATGATCCGGAAATGAAGGCGCTGGCCGAGATGGAGATTAAGTCTTGTAAGGAAGAGATGGAGCAGTTGGAAGTCGATTTGCAAGCGGCATTGTTGCCGACGGACCCCAATGATGAACGTAATCTGTTTCTGGAAATTCGTGCAGGCACGGGTGGTGATGAGTCAGCCTTGTTTGCTGGAGATCTGCTCCGTATGTATGTGCGTTATGCGGAACGTCAGCGTTGGGAAGTGGAAACCATTTCGCAAAACCCGTCTGACCTAGGTGGCTACAAAGAAATCATTTTGCGCATCGTAGGACAAGGCGCTTATTCCAAACTTAAGTTTGAGTCTGGCGGCCATCGTGTGCAACGCGTTCCCGCGACAGAAACCCAAGGCCGCATCCACACTTCGGCTTGTACGGTGGCGGTGTTGGCTGAGGCAGATGAGGTGGCGGATGTTGTCATCAATCCTGCTGAAATTCGCGTTGATACTTTCCGCGCGAGTGGTGCAGGTGGCCAGCACATTAACAAAACCGATTCCGCTGTGCGTATCACCCACTTGCCCACCGGCATTGTGGTGGAGTGTCAGGATGGCCGCTCGCAACACAAGAACAAGGCGCAAGCGCTCTCGGTACTCGTGGCACGCATCACCGACAAACAGACCCGCGAACAGAATGCGAAAACGGCATCGACACGCAAATCGTTGATCGGGAGTGGGGATCGCTCCGAGCGCATTCGTACTTACAACTTCCCCCAAGGCCGGATTACCGATCACCGCATCAATCTAACGCTCTACAAGATCGATCAAATCATGGATGGGGAATTGTCGGAACTGACGAACGCCTTGTCTGCAGAGCATCAGGCCGAGTTGCTAGCGGCGATGGCTGAAGAGTCGGCGTGATCTTTACGGTAGACCTTGCGCTGGCCGAGGCGCGCGCAAGGATTCCCTTACAAGAAGCACGCCTATTGTTGCAGCATGTATTGGCAATGCCACATGCACAGCTTTCTGCTCACCCCGAGCGTGTGTTGGACGAGGCTCAAACCATTGCGTTCCAGACGTTGCTTACAAGACGGCATGTCGGTGAGCCGATTGCCTATTTAATTGGCGAGTGGGAGTTTTATGGCCTGCCTTTTCGTGTGACGCCGGATGTATTGATTCCACGCCCAGAAACAGAATTGCTCGTGGATATTGCCATTGAGAAAATAAAGCCGGGTGATAGCGTTCTTGATTTGGGGACAGGCAGTGGTTGTGTTGCTGTTTCAATTGCTAACCAACTTGCCTTTTCCAAGGTTGCTGCAACAGTCACTGCCGTTGATATCTCTCCGGCCACATTGGCAGTTGCACAGCAAAATGCAAACAATCTAGGCGTGACAGTGCGATGGATTCAGAGTGATTGGTTTGCAGCGCTAACAGTGCTAAGGGGTGCAGATTCAGAAAATGAGTTGGTGGAAGTAGAGCGCTTCAGTTTAATTGTGTCTAACCCCCCTTATATTTCGGCAGGTGATCCCCATTTGTCACAAGGAGACCTCCGCCACGAGCCAAGCAGGGCGCTGGCCTCGGGGCAGGATGGTTTAGATGCGATTCGGCATATTGTGAAAAATGCACCGTGCCACTTACAGCTTGGCGGTTGGTTATTTTTTGAACATGGCTACGATCAAGCGGCGGCCGCAGCGGCGCTGTTGGCCGAAGCGGGGTTTAGTCAAATCGAACACCGACTCGATTTGGCGGGCATTTCAAGAGTGACTGGCGGTAGGTTGGTTTGATTCTTTGGCTTGATCCTCGGGTTGATTCCAAGGCTTGATTCCACGGGCTGACTCAATGGCATCAGTCGGTGGCTTGACTCAGCGCCCCGCCAAGCGCTAAACTTGAGCAAATTAGTTGGTCTTTCTTAAAAGGAAATAAACATGGATGTTCAGCAATTACTCAAAGAGCAAGTTTCCACCAATGACGTCGTGCTTTATATGAAAGGTACGCCGAGCTTTCCACAGTGCGGATTTTCATCCAAAGCCGTGCAAATGCTTAAGGCGTGTGGCATCAAAGGTTTCTATGCGGTGAATGTGCTGGAATATCCTGAAATTCGTTCCGGCATTAAAGAATTCTCCAGCTGGCCAACCGTGCCTCAGTTATATATCAAAGGCGAGTTTATCGGCGGCTCTGACATCATGACCGAGATGTTTGAAGGTGGCGAACTACAGAAGAAGTTGGAAGGTATTGCTGTCGCAGGCTAAAAATAGCGAGTAAATTTCTGCTTAAACTTAGATAAGTTAAATAAAAAAGCCGCGCAGCACGCGGCTTTTTTATTGGCTAAGCGCTTTAAACCGTGGCCAAGCGAGAGTTGGCCAGTGTCAAACGATTAGCGAGCACCTCTAAGAAGGCGGCGTAGAAGTGCATCCGACAGGCCTCGGAGGCGTGTTGTAGTGCGTCGCCGTCAATAGTAATTATTTTTGCCTCTGTCACAGCAATGACGTTTGCGTTGCGGCCACCACTGCTTTTACTAATAACCGCCATTTCACCAAAGCACTGCCCGCTGGTGAGTACGCTGAGCATCTTTCCACGTTTATCAATTTTTACGTCACCTTCTGCAATAAAGCAGAAGTGATTTCCCTCCTCACCATCTTTCATGAGCACGGTTTCTGGCGCCACTGTGTCCCATTTAGAGAAACGCAGCACTTCCCATAGTTCGACGTGACTGAAGTCAGCAAAGAAAGGAATGGCTTTGAGCACCTGAAACTTTTCACTATCGGCAATGATTCTTTCGGCGTTGTCGGATTCCTCAAACTCATGCTCATAATCAGCATCGTTACTTTCCAGCGATTTAATTTTCTTATTGCGGAAAGCTTGGGCTAAGTCGTGCGAAAACTCCTCCCAGTTGGCGTAGCGCGCTTTAAGATCCCGTTGCATGGCACGAGAAACTACCGCATCCAAGTTGGCGGGAATGTCGTTGCGAAACTTGGAAGGGGGCGGTGGAACCGTATTGAGAATTTGATAGACCATGCCGTAATTATTGCTGGCTTCAAACGGGGGATGGCCGGTGAGTAATTGGTACATCACAACGCCGAGTGAATAGATGTCGGTCTGTTGGTTAAGTGGCATTTCACGGACTTGCTGCGGCGACATATAGGCAGGCGAACCCACGCCAGAAACTTGCGTGCGCGTTTGGTCGCCGCCGGAAAAGAGTGCAGCACCGAAGTCGGATACCTTAATGTCCCCGCCTAAGTTGTCAGCCGCCGTGAGCAAAATATTGGCCGGCTTGATATCTCGGTGGGTAATGCCTAGGCTGCACGCGTAATCGAGCGCGCGCGTACATTTGAAGATGATCTCTACTAGTCGTGGCAACGGCAGCAACGTAGTGGGCGAGCAGAACTGTTCTAGGGTGCCGCCCGGCACATACTCCATCACTATGTAGCTTTCTGCTTCATCACCTACGGCGTCGTAGATTTGTACGATATGCGGATGCAGAAGTTTGCCGGCTAGCGAGGCTTCATTGATAAACAGATTTCGATAGAGCTTGCCCTTGTGCTTATCAAGCAGCACATAGGGGTGAATAACTTTAATGGCGACATCACGATTGGCGAAAGGATCCCAGGCCAGCCACACGTTGCTGGTGGCGCCTTCGCCCAGCTTTGCGCGAACTTCGTATTTACCGATTTTTTTGGGTTGATCCAGCATATCGTTTGGCGAAAGTTGGGCCTTAGTGGGGTGGCTTATCTAGCTATCCGGCGCTGAGCCGATGATTCGCTAGTGTCAGGCGTTCGACCAAAATACGCAAGAAGGCGCTGTCGAAACTATGCCGACACGCATCCGAAGCGTGTTTTAGCGATTCCGTTGGAATAGTAATAATGGTGGCAGGATCATTAACGGAAACATCCGCTGTGCGCTTACCCGCATTTTCGTTCAAATAAGCCATCTCCCCAAAACATTCTCCCGCAGAAAGTATGTTGAGCAACTTTCCATTTTTCGTGATTTTCACCGCACCGCTGGCGATGATGGAGAAGTTATCGCCCGCGTCGCCTTCACTCATTAAGACGGCGCCGGATTGAGTGCGCTGCCATTCAGAAAAGCGCAACACTTCCCAAAGTTGCACATCATTAAAGCCGCTAAAGAATGAGAGCTTGCGTAAGGTGTCGAACTTTTCACTTTCAGCTATTTGTTCGCGTGTGGCCGTCAGCCCTTCGTGTCGGAAGGCTTCGGCCAGCGCGAATGAAAATTCATCCCACGTTGCAAAGCGGTCATCGAGCGACTTTTGCATGGCTTTGACGACAATCGCATCCACTACCGGAGGTATGCCACTGCGCAGCGCCGAAGGCGGCGGTGGAACCACGTTGGCAATTTGATAAATGATGCTGATATTGTTGCTGCCCTGAAATGGCAACTGCCCGGTAATAAGCTGATACATCATCACACCAATAGAAAAAATATCAGTTTGATGGTTGAGCGGATGATCCTTAACCTGTTGCGGCGACATATAGGCAGGCGAGCCTATGCCGGAAATAGCCGTTTGATCACTAGAGGTACTGATCGCCGCACCGAAGTCAGAAATTTTCACCTCGGTTCCGGTATCGCCACCGCGCAAAATATTGGCGGGCTTCAGGTCACGGTGAATCACGCCTAAGCGATAAGCGAAATCTAGGGCGCGCGTGCATTTGAAAATAATTTCGACAACATCTGCGATGGGTAGCAAGGTGTCGGGCGCGCAGAAAGGCTCTAGCGTCGTACCTTCCACATACTCCATGACGATGTAGCTGGGGTCTGCATCACCCACCGCATCGTAAATTTGCACGATGTGGGGATGGTTAAGCTTGCCCGCTAGTGAAGCCTCAGTAACGAAAAGCTTGCGCGACATTTTCCCGCTCTCGCCTTGAGAAAATACGCTGCTCGATACAACTTTAATGGCGAAGTTTTTTTCCGTAAAAGGATCATGCGCTAAGTAGACAACAGACGTTGCCCCTTCACCGAGTTTTTTGACTATTTGATACTTGCCAATTTTTTCCATTATTTTAGGGGCGACTTTTTTGGAGTAGTGATAGTGCGGCGGTACAGTTAAATTTCTTTTCTCGCTTTTTGAATGGCGGCACGCACCTGATCCGGTGCCGTGCCGCCCACGTGGTTGCGACTCGCCAGCGAGCCTTCCACAGTGAGCACGGCATGGGCGTCATCCGTAATGAGCGATGAAAATTGTTGCAGTTCAGCGAGCGATAAGTCGGGCAGGTCGCAGCCCTTTGTTTCCGCTGCGCGTACCGCCAAGGCGACAGCTTCATGGGCGTCTCGGAAGGGTAGGCCTTTTTTAACCAAGTAATCCGCTAAGTCTGTAGCCGTTGCGTAGCCTTGTTTCAGCGCGGCCCGCATAGCGTCTTCTTTCACGCGAATACCCGTAACCAAATCGGCGAAAATCGCCAGCGTATCGCGCACGGTGTCGAAAGTATCGAACAGCGGTTCTTTATCTTCCTGGTTATCTTTGTTGTAGGCCAATGGCTGGCCTTTCATGAGCGTGAATAGGCCCATTAGATGACCAAACACACGCCCACTTTTTCCGCGCGCAAGCTCGGGAACGTCAGGATTCTTTTTCTGCGGCATGATGGAGGAGCCGGTGCAAAAACGATCCGCCAAATCAATAAAACCAATGCGAGGGCTCATCCACAAAATCAGCTCTTCAGAAAAGCGCGAAATGTGCGTCATGATCAGTGCGCATGCGGATGTAAATTCGATAGCAAAATCGCGGTCAGAAACAGCATCGAGTGAGTTACCGCACACGCCATCAAAGCCCAGCTCTTTAGCAACAAATTCACGATCAATGGGGTAAGAGGTTCCCGCTAAGGCCGCTGCCCCAAGAGGCAAGCGATTAGCGCGTTTCCGGCAATCAGCCAAACGGCTACGATCGCGCGCGGCCATTTCGAAATACGCCATCAAGTGGTGGCCAAAAGTAACGGGCTGGGCAACCTGTAGATGCGTAAATCCCGGCATGGCGGTGTTGGCATGTTGTTCGGCTAGGTTGAGTAAGCCAGTTTGATAAGCGCGCAATAACACATCAAGTTCATCCATGCTGCCGCGCAGCCATAGCCGAATGTCCGTCGCCACTTGGTCATTGCGCGAACGACCTGTGTGCAGTCGCTTTCCCGCATCACCGATCAATGCTGTTAAGCGCTTTTCAATGTTCAGATGCACATCTTCATCATCCAACGACCACGTAAATTCGCCGCGTTCGATTTCGGTTTTAATCGTCGCCATGCCACGTTCGATATCTGCAAAATCTTGCGCACCAATAATCTTCTGCTTCGCCAGCATTTTTGCGTGAGCGAGAGAACCTTGGATATCGACGAGCGCGAGACGTTGATCAAAAAAGACCGAACCCGTGTAACGTTTGACCAATTCGGCGACGGGTTCGTTGAAACGGCCCGACCACGCTTTACCGCTAGAATTAGGGTGCTGATCTGTCATAATGAAATCGAAGTTAGAGTTTAAAAAAAGAAAAAAGAGGGCCCCAACACAGTGTTAAGCAGGGGCCGTGCATCGAGTAAAAAATGTCACCCAATGCCGCTAAAAGACGCCGCTAAAAGACAATGAGTATACGGCAAAAAACAGAGCCAACGCGCTTGCCAGACTTCCGAAACCTCGGGGTAATGCTACGCATTATGCTCGTTGTTAATTTTCTGGTTTTTTGTGCGGCGTTAGTACGCAATCCCAACCTTTCGAGTTTCCTCGTTGAGTTAATAGAGATGGCGGCCTTAGTTGAGCCGACGCTTATTGCGTGCCTGTTAATTTTTTCCGCACTGGCAAGCAAACTTCACCGCTTAAGTTACACCGGCGGTTTGCTAGCGGTAGGTAGCATCGCTTCAATAATAGCCACCTTGGTTTATCGCTTATTCACCCCCCTTATTGATGGCGGCGCATTCACCACATTGCGTCCCGCCCTACTCGGCATGCTCAGCGCTGTCGTGGTGATGATTTATTTCGATCTTCGTAGTCGTGCCTTTTCGCCCGCTTTCGCACAAGGCCGATTGATGGCACTCACCGCTCGCATACGCCCCCACTTTTTGTTCAACAGCTTGAATGCCATTCTTGGCGTAATTCGAACAGATCCTAAACGTGCAGAATTAGCCATCGAAGAAATGTGTGACCTGTTCCGTGCCTTGATGGCCGACAACCGCGAACTCGTTCCCTTGAGCGATGAAGTTGCCCTGTGCCGCCAATATCTCGACCTAGAAAGGTTGCGCTTGGGCGAACGTCTTCAAGTGACTTGGGATATAAACGGCTGCCCCAAAAATGCATTTGTACCGCCTCTCATGCTGCAGCCCTTGCTGGAGAACGCCGTCTATTATGGTGTGGAACCTTCATCGCAGCCTGCCGAGGTGGTCATTAGTGCGCGTTGTCGCGGGGATGAAATTCGTATTGAAATCACCAATCCTGCTCATGAAACCACAGAGCGTAGTACAGGCAATCATATGGCGCTGGACAACATTCGCGAACGTCTGATGTTGTTTTTTGATCTCGAAGCAAAGTTTGAAACCAAAGTGGTTGAAGGCATTTTTCATGCGTATATCCGCATCCCGTATCGTCAGAAAGGAACACGATGAGTGAGTCAACTGCGCCATCAGATCCTCTAGACCCCACATTGCATGTCTTAATCGTCGACGACGAAGCACCGGCTCGTTCGCGTCTGCGCGTGGTGTTAACCGACATTGCCGCTGAAGTGCCGACAAAATTTGTGGGCGAAGCGGCCACGGGTGCCGAAGCTCTAGAACTGCTCGCGACTATTCGCCCTGATGTCGCCTTCCTTGATATTCGTATGCCAGACATGGATGGTTTAGAACTGGCGCGGCATATTTCTAATATGCCCAATCCCCCTGCAGTGATTTTTACCACAGCGTATGACCAACACGCAGTAGAAGCCTTTGAGTTGAATGCGGTTGATTACCTCATGAAGCCCGTGCGCGCTCAGCGTTTAGTGGCCGCCTTAAACAAGGCGCGACGAGTGGCCCCTATCTCAGGCGCAATACTAGAAAAACTAACCACCACTCGGCGCCGCCATCTCAGCATCTCCGAGCGCGGCCGCATATTATTGGTACCGATTGGCGACATTATTTACCTCAAAGCCGAACTCAAATACGTGACCGCAAGAACCAGAGAGCGGGACTTTCTGCTCGACGAATCACTCACGCATTTGGAACAAGAGTTTGGGCAACGCTTTGTGAGGATTCACCGCAATTGTTTAGTGGCACGTGCAGCGATCACCGGTTTTTCAAAACTTCCAAAAGGCCGCGCAAGTTCAAATAATGAGGAGTCAGGAGAAAAAACTGTCGAAGCCGAGACGAATTGGACGGTGACCTTATCCGGTCTCAATGAAGCGCTGCCCGTTTCACGTCGCTTGTGGTCGGGTGTGAAGGCGGCGTTTAGCGGGGAAAATTAACTCGCTCACTTATCCCTATATGTAATAACGAAAGACCTGTCCCCAAGTTTGATGCGGGACATTGCACGGCAACTACGCAGTTACACACTTCACAATTTCGAAGCGCCCAATACAAAACACCCCGTCGTCCTCGCGCCCCGTACCCGTCCGGGTATCTTCATCGATAGGAAGTGCCCGCCCTGCAAGAAGTGGCCTTGGGCCATTGGGGTGCGAAGGCGAGGACCCAGTTACGTTTGGTTAAGCGAATAAAGCGATGCCCTGAGACGCAATCTGGATGCGGGTTTCGGGGCAGTGGTTATTGGCATTAATTAGCTTTAATATAACAATACAACCTGACTCTTATCACCCATTGTTCTTGCCTAGATGAAATTCCTTCGTGCCAACAAGCGTATGAACTCGAAGCACATGAACTTCTTCACTCCTTGTTCGATCCTGCTCAAATGACTCGACTAATTCGGTCATTAAGGTACGCCATGAGTCTGCTATTTGCGCTGGAATTTTTGGGCTCCCCGGCATCATTCCTAGCGCCCATGGCAAAAATTCTTCGCCTACGAAATTGTGCGCATTTTTAGCCAAAACGACTGCCAAGTTGGCGTTTCCAGAGTTTAGAGCGCACATGATCGAGTTAATCCATGCTTCTGTATCTCCGCGTTGCCTAAGCGCGCAAGTCAAGAATCGGTACCCGGCAATAATATGATGGCCGTTGCGACGGGCAAACACGCCTGCGTTAAAGTTAAGCCGACCGTCAATTGCGTTCTTGTTCATAAGTGGGCGCAGTCGCGCAACGATTTCCTCCTCATTCATGGCTATTGTAGATAGCTGCAATACTTCGTGATCGCATTCCTCAATAGCCGAAGTAGTTTGTGACTCCAAACCCCAGACGTGGCGAAGTTCATTGCACACCATTAAGAGAAGTTCGACATAGCTCCGATTGCGAGCACCTACTTCAGGTAATGCAATGCTGAGCTGTTCGCTGGCCTTGGCGAATTGGCTCGCATGAAAGAGGGTGTCGCCAAGACGCCAACGGCTTCCGGAAGAGTCTTTTAACTGAAGCGCTTTCTCATAGCAGCGAGAGGCTTCTTCGAATTTCCCCGATTCGAAATATGCAGCTCCAAACTCGTCCCAAAAATAAGATCTGCAACCGTAGGCCGAATCTTTTTCTAAGGCGCTAGCGTATGCGTCACAGGCTTCGCCCCAGTTCCCTTGGTTAGCCAGCGAGTTACCCAAGTTATAAGCGAATGGCCCGGCATTGTCGGGGATCGGTGGCTTTTCCAGCCATTGTCGAAGCAATGCAGCCCAGGAATGCGCCTCGCCATATCTCCACGATGCAGTAGCGCAAATTGTCGAGAATATGAACCATGGCAAATATGAATCGGCTTCACCATTTAGCAAAGGGGTAATGATTTCTACGGCCGGCATTAGCCCTAAAGAAAAGATCATTGCGTCGAAGAACTGAATCTTTAGTTCTTCACCAGCGGAGCGATAAAGGAGTGGTGCCGATACGTTAGCCAGTGATCTTGCGAAGAGGATTCGTTCATATCGACATGCACAAAGGAATGTCGCCAGTAGCGCATGCCCTACTAGCTCTTCTTCTGTTAGGCCCTCCTCGTGGTGAAACACGAATCCCGGTAGACCACTGTAGCTAGACGCAATCTCAGTAGGTGTGACGATCAATTGAAAATGGCCAGGGCCCATCTCTCTTGGAATAACCTTGAAGCTCTTAGATTTAACTTCACTTGCAATTCTTGCGGCGAGGAGCGGAGAGGCATCGTTGTCGTCAAATAGCTCAACAGTGATTTTGTACGGAGGGATAAGAGGCTCAAATAGCGCCTGCCGTCTTGCGTGCAGGTATCTTTCAACCTCAGTCGGAGAAATGGTTTTATCCCATGCGTGCAATAAACCGGCCACATCTAGGGAATCATTGCCCTGTTTGATAAGCCAATCGACATCATGCAACCAACACCACCGCAATTGTTTCGTCGTATCAAAGTATCGAAAAAGAGCAACTGGATCGGTATGTCCAGACCAGTATTCAAAATGTGAGCGGTCTAGTCTTAAAAGATCATCGGCTACGTTCTTGTCAGTAGCCTTTACTTGGCCGTAAAAACGAATTCCTGTGCGGTACCCGTTCTCGGAAAATACTTCAATTTGGACGTCAATCCCGTAGTCTCGGGTAAAGGAATGAATAGTCCACGAGTCTGGAAATATATCCCGTAAGAAAGCGAGCGACCGTTCTTCGAGGACGTGGTTACGTATCCGATTGGGCATGGTGCTGGCTTACATTAGTAGACGCCATTGCAGGTTCCTATTTCCTGCAATGGTGGTGTATACAGCGGAAAGTGAGTTAGTAACATTCTGATTTTCATTCGTTCGTGCACAAGCCATTATGTGGCGTGTGCTAATAGTTAGGGCGCTAGCATTACAGCATCTGCATCGAAACGCAATATGGGTAATGTCTTTTCTCAGACAATTAGCCTCGTGGATGATGTTGGGGATGTAGCAGTGATGATTCAAAGGAAGTTGCCCACCCACCGCCTCCCTACCCACTATTCCTCAACCCCGCCGCAATCCCGTTAATCGTCATGTGTATCCCGCGCTTAATGCGTTCTTCTGTTTCACCGGCGCGATGGCGCTTGAGTAGTTCAATCTGCAAATGGTTGAGCGGATCGAGATAGGGGAA
>Ga0209181_10011109_pt1 | contig 11607 bp, 3 predicted proteins | sample MAT05_FD_187208 | JGI IMG/M metagenome (GOLD analysis project Ga0209181, IMG submission 187208) | Freshwater microbial communities from Lake Fryxell liftoff mats and glacier meltwater in Antarctica - MAT-05 (SPAdes) (version 2) | ecosystem: Environmental > Aquatic > Freshwater > Ice > Liftoff... | reverse complement strand
GCACCAAGTGAACTTGCATACGCCTTATCGCTGCGTGAGCGAGAGCGCGTAAAACTGACTGGAGTGTTCTACAAATATGACCAGTTCAAGAAAACAGCATGGTTGAAAGATTGCAAACGTGCGCGCTGAAGTGAATCAGTTCGCTTGACCGCAATTCCCCGAGTCAATTACCGAGCTTTCAAGTCACCCACGTTTCAACCAAAACAAATTCAATTTTCGCCCTAGGTTATGTGTCAAACACCATACAGAAAGGAATTCACCATGAAAAAATACGCATTATTTGCACGCGCACGCCTATCTGCCCTGATCCTAACGGGGTTTTTCGGCATGCAAATCCATGCAGCCACCATACTGGATCAAATTTCAGGCGTCGATAAAGGCGACAGCACCAGCCTCTCTGTAGGCGCTGGGGAGTTTGGTGATAAAACTAACTTGTCGACGGGCGTAACAGTTTTCCGTGCCACTGACGTTGACCTACCTACCAATAGTGAGCTACGTGTGCAGCTAGCCCGCAAGTTCGAGTTTGGTTCAGCGCTACGCCGGATTACCGGTGCCGAAGACTACATTTACGAGGGAAAGTCTGATCCAATCCAGCACCACAAACAGGTTTTCGGCAGTGGCTGGGATTTAGACGTACCGGCCATTCGCGGAGTATTTGATTTGCGCACCGGCTGGGTTACTGGCGACGGCGCTTGGGGAGTGACATCGAACAAACGCTGCACCGATGGATTTGTGCCCCCGACCGTATCTGGGCTTTGGCCAAACTACATTTCCCAGGTCCCGGCAAAGATTTATTGGGGCGGCACCAAAATCAGCATTCCAGGAATAGGCGAAGAACCACTATTGTCTAGAGTGAGCACGCGACCAAAGCCTTTGGGTGCAGAAGTCTATACCGGAACAACGCGCTCTGAGTGGATGGTTTCGTGTTTACCAAGCGTCACCGGTGCGCTTGGCGAGGGGTTCAAAGTACGATTGCCGAACGGCACGAAATACTACTTTGATTGGATGGTAATGCAACGGATTCCCTCGATTGGCACGGAAGAAAGCGTGTCCTATTCGTTTGGTTACACAGATGGCCGCTTAGGCCTTATCGGTGCTTACAATGGGCCACGCACATTGATCCCGCTCGGCGAATACGCGCTCTACGCGACAAAAGTAGAGGATCGTTTCGGCAATTGGGTTAAGTATGACTACGACCCGGCCAACCCGCAGCGTTTGCTTGCCATTCGTTCCAATGACGGTGTGACGCTTTCGTTAACTTACGAACATAGCCAAATCAAAACTGTCACGGCCGGAAGCCAAGTCTGGAGCTACACCTATGGCCATCCGTCTGCACCAATAAGCTACGATCAGGCCTACTTGAAATCGTTGATTTTACCCGATCAATCAAGCTGGCAGTACAGCGTCCAAGCGGGCGTATATTTGCACCCGACTGAGGGCAAGGAAATGTGGCGTGGCTGTAACTTGAAGCTGCTTGGCATGAGCTCTAGTATTGCACCTGAACCTACCCGCGTAGGAACAATAAGCATTGTCAATCCGTCCGGCGCAACCAGCGTATTCAAATTCAGAAATATCGTGCAGGGCACCAATCGCACGCCAGGGAATTGCTTTGCGAATAATCCCAATGCAACGGCAAAGATTGAAGGCGCTATTTCGGCGTTTGTGACGCCATCACTTTTTGAAAAAACGGTTACCGGCCCTGGAATCGCAAGCCAAACCTGGTCAATTTTCTACGCGCCGAGCTGGAGCTGGGCCAATGCATGTACCGCTGGCAATTGCGCAAATAGTTCTGAAACCCGCATCACCAATCCTGACGGCGTTTTGCAACGTTACACTTTTGGTAATGACTATGACGCCAACGCCGGGCAACTGCTGGATATCAAGATTGAGTCGGGTGGAATAGTAAGGAAACAAATTACGAACACCTATATCGGTAGTAGTGCTGGCCAAGCATTTGCTAATAGTTACGGGATTGATCCACATGCGGGTAATAACCCATTTGCAAACAAAATACGTCCTTTGATCGCGACCCGAATTATCCAAGATGGCACCTCTTTCGAAACCGCAGTGGACAACTGCGGCAGCGCCAGCACTTATTGTTTCGACGCCTTCGCTCGGCCTACTCGTATGGTTTCCGGTAATACTTTACAAAGTTCCCGCGTTGTATCCACGGACTATCACGATGACTACAGCAATTGGGTGCTCGGCCAAAAAAAACGTGAAGTAGGCTCTGACACCACGGTGATTTCACAAGTAGATTACAACGCCCAAGCCCTGCCTAGCAAAGTTTATCGCTTCGGAAAACTGGAGGGTACGATGACCTATAACGCTGATGGCACTCTCGCTTCCGCCATAGATGGCCGCAACAATGTTACCGCGCTTTCAAATTGGAAGCGCGGCGTGCCGCAATTGATTGAGTATCCTGCTACCGCCGAAGCGCCAGCGGGCAGCACACGCATTGCCACCGTCGATGGCGACGGCTGGATTACTTCGGTGACGAACGAAATTGGCGCTAAGACCTGCTACACCTACGACACTATGGGGCGCATTTCCAGCATCACATATCCTTCGGAGACTGCGCTCGGCATCTGTGATAGCTCGCGATGGAGCCAAACTGCGATAAATTTTGTGCAAGTGAATGCCCAAGAGTATGGGTTGGAACCGGGCCATTGGCGCCACAGTTACTATCAGGGAAACAAGCATGTGAACACATACTTCGATGCGATGTTGCGCCCGGTCATTGAAGAGACCTTCGACTACGCAGATCTCGGCGGCACCCTGAGTCAGGTCGTAAAGCGCTATGACAATAGCGGGCGACTGGTTTTTCAGTCCTATCCTACGACGGGTGTTGGTAGCTTCCTTTTGGTTATGAAAGGTACACGCACCTTTTATGACGCTCTGGGCCGCGCAATAAGACTTGAGCAAGACAGCGAGTTGAACACGCTGAGCACGACTACAGAATACCTAGACGCCTTACGAACACGCGTCACCGACCCGCGTGGCAATAAAACCATCAACGGCTTTATGGCCTGGGGTGAACCCAGTTTTGATATGCCCATCAGCAGCGTGCAGCCGGAAGGCAAAATCATCACCATCAAGCGCCATCCACAGTTTGGCTGGCCGCTGGCGATGACGCAGCGCAGCGCCGATTACAGTGCGCAGCAAACCCGTCACTACGTATACGATGGCAACGCTATGCTGTGCAAAACCATCGAGCCGGAAACGGGCGCATCGGTGATGGGCTATGACGCCGCAGGCAACTTGGCTTGGTCGGCATCTGGCTTATCTGGCGCTAGTTACGCATCAACAACCGATTGCAATTACGCTGCCGCGAACGCCTCGGGGCGTGTGGTCAATCGCAATTACGACGCACGCAATCGCTTAACCGCTTTGAGCTTCCCGGATGGTCTGGGCAATCAAAGCTGGAGTTACGAGAAGGACAACCTGCCAGCCAGCATCACGACCTACAACGGCGCTGGCAATACCCAAGCGGTAATTAATCGCTACGCATACAACCAACGCCGGATGTTGAGCGCGGAATATGTCGATCAACCGCTGTGGTATTCATGGCGCATAGGTTATGACTACGATGCAATTGGTAACCTGCGCTGGCAGTCTTATCCGACTGGTTTGACGTTGGATTTTGCGCCGAATGCGTTCGGACAATCGACGCAAGTGCGCGATCACACGAACCACGTTTACGCTAGCGGATCAGGCTACCATCCTAATGGCGCGTTGAAACAGTTTACTTATGGCAATGGCGTGGTGCACAGCATGACGCAAAACATCCGTCAACTCCCCGCGCAAGTCAGTCAAACCGGCGTTATGCACTACAGTTATGCCTACGATGCGAACGCAAATATCAATAGCATTTTTGAGTTAACTCGCGGCGATACTTATTCACGCTCGATGACCTATGACGCGTTGGATCGATTAACCAGCGCCGGTTCTGCCAGTTTCGGCGGCGATAGCTGGCATCGCTTATCCTATGACGCACTGGACAATTTAAAATCATGGAAGCTGGCGGGCGTCAAAGATTATGCTGACTATGTTTACGACACGCAGCACCGGCTAACCAACATCCGCGATTCGCTAGGCGCCTTACAAGTCAGTATGAACTATGATGCGCAGGGTAATCTAGCAATGAAGGACACGCAAAACTATACTTTTGATTATGGCAATCGTTTGCGCAATGTGGCGGGCAAAGAAAGCTATCGTTATGACGGCTTGGGCCGCCGGGTGCAAACGACCAAAGCCGACGGCAGCATGAATTTGTGGATGTATGGGCAGAACGGTCAAATGCTGTTTTCCTGGGATGGCCCAGGCGCAGAGAAAACTCATGAGCACATCTATTTCGCCGGCAGCCTGATTGCAACTGTCGATCACAATTGGCCAAGCAATTCCGTGATCGCAACCAATTATCAGCACACCGATGCATTGGGCAGCCCCGTTGCAGTAACAAATGCGACAGGTGAAGTGATTGAGCGTAATGTGTACGAACCCTTCGGTGCCATCGTTAGAAAGCCAAACTTTACAGGAGTTGGTTTCACCGGGCACGTCATGGACGGCGCAACCGGGCTGACCTATATGCAACAGCGTTATTATGATCAGTCAATTGGTAGGTTCCTATCGGTCGATCCGGTGAGTGCAAATGCAAATGTTGGTGGCAATTTCAATCGCTATTCTTATGCCAATAACAATCCGTATAAGTTTTTTGATCCGGATGGGCGCTTTTCTATCGGCGCCATTTCATATGCTGCTTCCTTCCTTAGCGGCGTTAGTTTTTCTTCTATTGAAAATCAATCACAACGACCCAAGCCGCAGGATCAAAAGCCATATGACGAAAATGGTACAACACAAGAGCTCGAAACAATTAGAGTAAGTGGGTTAAAGGTGGATGTCAAAACAGAACCCCCTCAATGGAAGTATGGTGATGCCAATCCACCGAATCAAATGATGACGCCAGATCAGGCTGATATTTATATGCATTGGCATCAAAATCAAACCTTAAATACGCTTGTTTACCCCGTTTTCCGAGCATTGCCAAAGGCATTGAGAAGCGGTAATCCAATAAAGGCCATTCCGTCAATGTTTCGGGACGCATACGACTCAGGAAAGAACATGGAACTGAACATACCCTCTCAAGCAGATATCGACAAGAAGAGGGCTGCAGAAAGGAAGCGATAGTTTCTTTTCGGGTTATTTGGCCCCGTCTTACAATAGACGGGGAGTTCTCCGAAGCGCTCAATACAGGCGTAAGTTTATTTACTAACAAAAAAGCCCAAATTCTTGAAAGAGAATCTGGGCTTTTTATTTCATCAGACTAGTGCCAGTTACGGATTAATTACGCTCAATTTCTCACATGAAACTGCCGCCTTGCGGGTCGTCTGTTGCATTCCGGTAGTCACTGAAGGGCAAAGTGCGCGAGGTGCCCTTGTTCAGGTCATTGAAGGTGAACGTATTCACGTCATCTTTGACAGACACGTCAGTGGCAATAATTATGTGGCCGCGCCCAGATAGGGAAAATAACGGGCCACCGGCGCTAAAAATTTCCGGGTGTCCTTTGGTATTAAAATTGCAAATTAAAACCAGAACATCATTTGGTACGTCCTTGCCTTGTGTAAGTTCTGACACAGATATAAAGCCAGGCGCGTTATCAATTCGTTATCACTCCGTGGCCTGTGCATGGCGACTAAGGGCGTTTTCACCTGTACGCTCAGTCTTGGAAGAAACGTACTTGCCGCAGCGCAAGCACCCATAGCTTTAGGCCCGTTTGGGGAACGTAAAAATGCAAAAAACAGATTTCGGTAACCTAGGTACATGCTTATCAAATTGCAATCGTCGTTTTAGACGCTATCTGGTCAACGCAACTATTCTGGCAATAGGCGCAGCAATTGCGGCCTTTATGCTCATTAATTTGCTGGCGATGCGTGAACTTTCCAATCATGCGGCGCCACCCAAGCATGCCTTGACAGTTATTCTTGGCGTTAGCATCATTGACACAACTGCGGGTGGCCGACTTCACCAGAATCAGATGGTCGAAATTGAGAAGGGCTATATTCGCTACATCGGTGAAACCGATAGCAAGCCCGTTCCCGCAAACGCCACAGTGATCTCGGGCAGGGGAAAGTATTTGATTCCTGGCCTGTGGGACGCGCATATTCACACACTCAGATTGTCGCCTCAGCTGCATTTTCCGCTCCTGATCGCTAACGGCGTAACCAGCGTTCGTGACATGGGGGATGCATGTTCATGGTCGTCATCTCTTGATTGCGTCTCAGATCATCAAAATTGGACGAAGCAAATTGACGCAGGCGTCATTGTCGGACCACGAATTATCCAAACGATCACCTATCACCTAGAGGAGCTGCCCGATCAAGCGAGTGAACTGGAGCAACTGATATCAGCTCTGAAAAATCGCGGCGAGCCGTTCCTTAAACTTCAGCTTGATGATCAAACGCCGAATGCGCAGTTTGAACGCATGATGCAAGTCGCCAAGGAAAAAGGCCTCAGTGTCGCAGGTCATCTGCCGTTTGCAGCAAACCTCGCGGGATCGAGTTACGCCTTCGCTAGCCTAGAACATGATCTTTATTTGCTGGTGCAGTGCTCCGACGCGCGCATGACATTCAACGGGAAAAATAATGCCAAGCTAGCCTTGCTGGCAGCCTACAACAAGGAACAGTGCGCTTTTTTGCTAGCTGATTTTGTCAAAAAAGGCACGGCATACGTACCAACCCATACGGCATCAACCGGCCAAGATTTGCGCTACGCAGTTGGGCTAGCTGAGACGGATCTTGCACTTGCCAATCAGTACGTTATTGCGCCACAGCGATGGGTTTGGTGGCTGTTGCGAAAAGCCGGCAAAGCCAGCTTTGCGGAGCAAAAAACGCTGGCAGATATGCATGCGGCGGCGCTTCAACTCACACTGCTGGCAAAACAGGCTGGCGTGAAAGTATTAGCAGGGTCTGACGCGCTGGATGGCGACGTCGTTCACGGATTTGGTTTGCATGATGAGTTGCAAAACCTAGTGGCCGCCGGGTTGAGCCCAGCCGAGGCGCTCAATGCTGCAACGCTCGAACCAGCCAGACATCTTGGCCTCGAAGAAAAGCTTGGCTCCATTGCCGTGGGTAAAATGGCAGACTTGGTGCTGTTGGATGCCAATCCGCTTGACGATATTCGTAATACACGGCGAATCAACACTGTTTTTTCTGATGGCCGTGTCTATGACCAAGCGGCAATCGACAGCGCGCTGGGTTACGTTGCCAACCAGTCGCAGTCGCTCACCGTGACCAGTCGCTTCCTGCGTGGCATCTGGTATTCACCACCCAATAAGGCAATTGCAAGCCCTCAGCAATAAAGTTTGTGAGCGGCAAATGGCCAAGCGGCCATACCCAATCCGTGCGGAGCGTATTCCAATTCTAAATCATTCGGCTAACTGCGTTGCCTCACCCCGTCTCCTAGACGCACAGATAGTGCGCCGTCGGCGATCCTCGCATCGGTGCCTTTTTATCCATTTCATTTAGAACTGGAATTAGATGCCGATAGCGGGCGGCTGAATTTTGAATATGCGAACACGCAGTCAATATAAAATGAGTGCGGCTAACGACATACTGGTGAGATTGGGCAAGCATGCCTAACGAAACTTAGCGTGCTTGCGCTTTCGATGGGTAGCTAGTCAATGCTTTTGTAAGGTTTTGCATCAAACGATCTGGGCGATCTTTTTCCGCTTCGGGAGTTAGCCCAGCCACCGCCGAGCGCAGCAGTGGTTCGGCCGCTGCGCGTTGACCCTGTCCATCTAACACTAGCCCGCGTAGGCCATCCAATCCAAAACGCCAAAGCCCATGACCACGAAACGCTTCTAGAACTTTCACGTCCAGGATTTGAATTATTGCTGCTGCCGCGTCCCAATGACCAAGCTCAATTTCGACGTGCGCGAGAATAAAAGCGGCATCTTGTGTTTGGGGTGCCTTGGTGCCCAAATTCTCGGCCAAAAAAACATACGCCTTGCGCAAATGGCTCTGGGCCTGCGCCGCATTGCCAGACTCTAGTAAAATCCGTCCCCAATTGGCTAACGATACATACGTCATATTGTGCTTAATCCCCACCTTGGCGCGGATGCGGACGTGAATTTGCTCGGCATAGCTCAGTGCTTTGGGCCAATTTTCCTGGCGAAAGTAAATCGACATTAATTCATTGAGTAGCGTTAAATTGCGGCCATGCTCAGGCCCTAAGCGCTCGACTATGACGCTTTGCGCTGCTAGCAAAAGCGCAATAGCTTTCACATGCTCGCCCTGATAGCTGTAACTGCGCGCAATCGCTGCTTGCGTCATTGCCACCAGCAAGCGCGTATCTTGCGCGCGCCCGAGCAGCTCATTAATCATCGTCGTGGCCACGCTTTGTGCTTGTGCGTATTGATCCATCGCCGTGAGCGCAGCGATTTGCTCCAGGCGCAGTGCGTCGCGCTCAGTGTTATTGTCTGGATCAAACGCTTTCAGTGCGGGCAGCGCAATCGCATAGTGTCGCGCAGCTTCAGCAAAATCACTTCTTGCAATCTGGTAGGTTGCCCACGCCGCTGAGGTCAAATAGTCGCGCTGGTTTTTCCCTTTGACGGCCGAAAATTTTTCTAGCGCGGTCAGCTCCGTCGTTGCCGCTTCAAACTTGCCTGCGCGGCTCAAAATGCGGATCAAAGTCAGGCGCAGCTTCAGCGCCTCATTGCTCTCCAGCGCTTTTTGGCTGGCAAATAGCGACAGGGCGCTGCGAGCTTCAGTTTCAGCATCAGCCCAAATTTCAATGGCATAGAACACGCCAGCTAAGCTTGCCCGAATGAAGGCTTCGGTGCTTGGCTGATTAACGAAGCGCAGGTTAATCCGATCGCGCGCTGCCAGCAGCACATCCTTCAAAATAGCATTCTGGCCTTTGGCGGCCACCATCGGGTTAGATCGGCCAATCAAATCTTCGTTCAAAAAACGATTAATCGCCGTGGCGCGCTGTAGTTCGATGTCGGCCTCGTTGCGAGCATTAACGGCTAAGTTCATCAGCCAAAGTGAGCTGCAAGCGCCGATCACAAGTGCGGCGATGGTAGCGATCAAAAAAGGGCGCCTTGCCCGGTTTCGCGCAAGCGCCGCTTGCGCTATCTGGGATGCCAATTCTTTGGTGCGCTCGGCCTCAGCGCGCATTTGCCGCAATGGGCGATCACGCAGTCGGATAGCAAATTCAGTGACGCTGGCAAAACGTCTAACCGGATTACCATCGGTCGCAAGGCCCAGATCTAGACAAAGAAAATCATCGGAAACATCCTGCTCCCAACCCGACACCATCGGCCGAGTCAGTTGCCCGACGAGCAACTGGTACAGCAATATCCCCAGCGCGAAGACATCACTTTGCACAGTGGGTGTGTTGCCAGCGAATACTTCAGGTGCGATATACATCGGCGTGCCTGAGCTGGAATCAGCGCTCATATCCTGCGTTATGGTCATGCCCAGTTTGGTGATGCCCAACTGCGTTAAGCGGTCGGGATCGAGCATGCGGCCACTGCCAAAATCGGCAATCCGCACCAGCCAATCCCCCGCTTGCGGCGCGATTAAGATATTGGCTGGTTTTAAATCTTTGTGTAAAACTCCCACCGAATGTGCCGCTGCGACGGCATCAGCAACCTGTAAAAACAGCGCAATGCGCGGTTCGCGTGGCAAGTCGGTTAAGTGCGTGCCTGCCCACTCCAATAGATTTTGCCCAGCGTATTCGCACTCCAGAAAATACGGTTCGTGCTCAAAATTCCAGTCCATGATAGTCACAAAATGGCGGGTGTCATCCAGGCTTTCTTGTAGCACCCGTGACAATGTCGCCTCCCGCTTCAGTGCCCGCAGGGCGTCGCCATCTAGGGCGAATTTGTAAACTCGCCGCTCATGGGTCTTGCTGTGTTCAGCAAGCCATACTTCGGTGCTGCTGCGATGGCTTAGCGCGGTGCGCAGCAAAAAATTTTCGCGCCCAGGTACCGTTTGTCCGAGCTGTAGTTTCAGCTCGCCGAGCGTATGCGTGCCAACGGCAGTGCGTTGTACGACACCATCCAAGCGGTAGCCTAAGCGCGCCTGGGTTACAATGAATTGCGCATTGCTTTCACCTAGCGCACGACGCAACTTATTGACCGCATTCGGCAACACTTTTTCTACAGTAATGCGTCCGGCCCAGACTTCGCGCAGCAGCTCTTCTTTGGTTACAACCTCGCCAGCGTGCCGCAACAGATACCGCAGCACCTCCAGCGCACGGCGCTCGACTTCCACTGGCAGGCCGGAAACGCGAAGCTCAAAACGCGCCTCGTCAAACTCCGCATTGGCGAAGCGATAGCGATAGCTTCTTTTGGTTTCCGTGTTTACGTCATCCATATTGTTCGAGTGGTTCATTTTGGATAAGTTGAAAGGCAGCGCTGCGATAAAACGCAATAAGCAGCGCCGCTGTAAGCGCGGACACGATCACAAGATAATGCTGCATTTAATGTCAGGGCGCCTCTACCAATGGTAACGAACCGTATAAGTCACCACCGCTTCGCCATCCGCTGCAATTTCGAGCGGGAAATCCAGCGTTTGGGCGTCGCGTTTATTGCCTTTGATCGAGCTAGCAGTGACATCCCAGCCGCTCCAGCGATACATATATTCACGCACTAGCACCGTGGTTGCGATCTTTTTGCGGTTGCGCACGCTGATTTTGAACGATTCGGTCAGTGTTTTTGCGGTGGTATCGATTTGAAAATCGGTGCGCGTGCGGTCACCAACGACATCGAAGGCTTTACCCAGCTTTAGGCGCAAAGTTTCATTCGTCGGCGTGTGTTCAATGGCGTCTTCACCAATAAATTCCAGTGCGCCATCGGGGCCGGCTTGGCTGACTCGGACGCGGCCTTTGGGCAAGGGCATTCCCATACCATTGGCTTGTTTGTTGTCAAACTCCAAATAGGCGTTCACTTCACCCTTGGCAAAGGTGCCTAAGTTTTGATCGGTATTAGCGCCGCCGTAATACATCATATTTTGAAAGCCAGGCACGGTAAAAACCAATTGGCGGCGTGCGGGGATATTGACTTTGCCAGGGAATAGCTCCAGCTGCTTGGCGGAGTTATCCGGCACATCTGAGCGCCGGCCGAGGGTGTAGAGGTGGTATTCAAATAAACCCGATTCTTGAAAACCTTCAGGTGGCGCTTCCGCCATGTCCATCATCGCGCTTTTCATCACAATGCCGCTGGCTTGCGGCGCTGCTGGCGCACGGTTGACTTCACCCGCGACGAGCTTAATTTTTGCCTGCGGAAAACTGCCGCCGGATTGATTGACCAAGGTCACCCAGGCGGATAAATCCATTTTCGGATTTGCTTCATCAGCGTTCAAGATTACGTTGTAATCGGTCCACCAAGTCATACCCTTGGTTTGATAAGCCACGCGCGCCTGATGTGCACCGGCTTTTTTTGCATCCACTAACCAAACTAAGGTGGGGCGAGTTATTAAGCCGCCCGGCAGGCTGGCAAACGCAAACGAGTCGTAGTTATTCAGCGCCAAAACCCCGCCCGATTCGGTTTGCATCAACAAACCATCGCGCGCGCCGAGCAAGGTGCCTTTGTGCGTGATGCGC
>Ga0209181_10011096_pt1 | contig 11618 bp, 11 predicted proteins | sample MAT05_FD_187208 | JGI IMG/M metagenome (GOLD analysis project Ga0209181, IMG submission 187208) | Freshwater microbial communities from Lake Fryxell liftoff mats and glacier meltwater in Antarctica - MAT-05 (SPAdes) (version 2) | ecosystem: Environmental > Aquatic > Freshwater > Ice > Liftoff... | reverse complement strand
CGCTGCCGATGCCGGTCGTCGCGGGCGGCTCCCAGCTCGAGGGCATCAGTGTCGACAGCGAAGGGCACGTGTGGGTGCTCGCCGAGCCCGGCGAGGTCTACGTCTACGAGCTCGACGGTGATCAGGCGAAGGAGCTGTGGAACAAGCCCATCGTGTTTCTGCCCGGCCATCCGCTCGCGGCCTCGTGGGAGGCCGATCCAAACACCCGCGCCGAAGGCCTGGCGCTGGTCGGCAAGCGGGTCTTCATCGTCAAGCAGGCGTCGCCGGCCGCCCTCATCGAGCTACTGGTCGAGCCCGATCGCCTCGTCGCGGGCCCGTCGCACACGCTCGCCGACATGAAGGATGCCTCCGATCTCGCGCTCGTCGGCGACGAGCTCTTCATCATCGGTGCGCGTACGGCTCGCATCTGCGCTATCGCCATCCCCGGCGAGAAGGGCCCGGGCGACAAGGCCGGCGGCACCGCCTGCCGACGCACCTGGCGGTTGCCCGCGAACCTCGGCAAGGGCAAGACGCAGTGGGAAGGCCTCGCCTTCCTGCCCGACGGACGCGCCGTCGTGGGGGTCGACAGGAAGAAGTTCGACCGTCCCAACATCGCGGTGATCCCGGCCCTTCGATAGCTGCTGGTCGATCGTCGCGACGTGCTAGGTTCGCGGCATGATCCGCACAAAAGAAGACGAGGCATCCAACAGTCGACCGCTTCGACCTTCGCATGTCGGGATCGTCGGTGACGGGGTCGCGGGCCACCTCACGGCACTCGCGCTGAAAGAATGGCGACCCGAGCTCGAGATCGTCTTGATCGCGTCGCCCGATGCAGGTTCGACTCTCGCTCGCCTCGACCGAAGAGTGGCGCCCGCCGCGGGCCTCTCGACATCGCCGTCGTTGTTGCCGTTTTTGTTCGGCTATCTCGGTATCGATGCAGCGAGGTTCGTGCGCGAGGTCGAGCCCACGCTCAAGCTCGGCACGCGTTACGAATGGGGCATAGCGAGCCCCTCGTACTTCAACGACGCCTTCGCAGGCGGCGACCTCGTCGACGCTCAAACCCACGACGGCAACACCCTGCGCTATACGTTCGCATCGCAACTGATGAGCGCGGGCAAGGCTCCGTTCGCGCAGGTCGGCGGCCGCGTGATCCCGCTCCTCCAGGACATGTGCTTCGCATGGCACCTCGACGAAGCGCGCCTGCTCTCGTTCTTGCGCGGCCGTGCCCGCGACGTCGGTGTGGGCCGCATCACGACCCCGCTGAGCGATATCGAAGTGGTCGATGGCGCCATCCGTCGTGGGCTGACGCGCGACGGTCGCGTGTTCGGCTACGACCTCTGGATCGATTGTACCGGTGCTCGTTCGCAGCTCCTCGGCGGCGCGCTCGGCGTGCCCTTCGAACTCGACTCGAGCGCGTGCGATACATTGATCACGGCGACCGTGGAGGGCGTAGCACCCGACCATGCTTGCGCGACAACCGTCACCACACTCGACGCGGGTTGGGCGTGGCATGTGCCACTACGCAACCGAGCACACGTCGGCTACCTCTATTCGTCGCGCTTCACCACCCCCGAAGCCGCCACCGCAGAGCTGGTCGAGCGCTTCCCCGGCGCGCGTGACCTCCAGGCAGCGCCCTTCGTCGCGGGTCGTTATCGCGACGCCATGAGCGGCAACGTGATCGCTATCGGCGAAGCTTTCTCCACCACCGAACCGCTCACATCGACCTCGTTGCAGGTCACGACCAGCGCCATCTTCCGCCTCATCGAGCTGCTCGCCGATGGTGGCCAGAGCAGCGACCGTCAACCGGCCGAACGCAGCGGTGCGCCTTCCGCACGACCGACCAGCCGAAGCAAAGCCACGGACACCGCGACAACGCCCCGTCTACCGCGTCCAGACCCTCGAAAGGTGCGTCGCCGGGAGTCCTCGCAGCCCAGTGTGTGCGACTGTGTGCCTTTCGTACCCGGCTCCGGTGCTTTGTTTTTCCTATACTCAGTTCAGCCAGCACGACTTCGGCCACGTCGACGTGCGCTTCGTCGACGGGTCCATCAAGCGTGTCCACTTCTTCGCGTCGCGCCTGAAGTACTCGCGCACGGTCGCGGTGACGCTGGTCGACAACGAGCGCACCGAGTCCCTCGTGCGCACGCTGGTGCGTCACTTCGTCGCGTTCGGTGGCGTGCCTCTCTTGGCCGTCTTCGACCGACCGCGCACCATCGTCACGAAGTCGGGGCCGGGTCGGCAAGTCGAGACATTCAATGCCACTTTCGCGCAGGTCATGCTCGAGCTCGGCGTCGGCATCGAGATGTGCGCGCCTCGCAGCGGCAACCAGAAAGGCGCCGTCGAGCAGCTCGTGAAGTGGGTCAAGAACGCCTTCTTCAAGTGGCGAAAGTTCCTCGACCAGGCCGACCTCGAAGCGCAGCTCGCGGCCTGGGTCGACGACGTCAACTTGCGCACGCCTAGCCGCGCCACTGGCGAGGTTCCGGAAACTCGGCGCCAACAAGAGCTGCCACGTCTGCGACCGCTTCGTGTGATTGCGGAAAACCTCGCGCTGCGATTTCCGGTCTTCGTCGGCCCGACGGCCGAGCTCATGTTCGAGGGCGTCGACTACTCGATGCCGCCCGGCGCGGCCAACGTCCCAGGCACGGTCTTCCTCAACGAGGACCGCCTCGAGATCGTCGCAGGTCGCTTCCAAGCTCGGCATCTGCGCGGCAAGCCTGGCGACGTCAAGGCGTCCCTGCCCGAGCACCGCGCGGCCAAGCTCGCCGCCGTTCACAGCAACCGCGCGCGCCTCTACGAGATGCGCCAGCAGCAGCTCGACCTCGGCACCGACGCGCTGACGCTGTTGACGGCGCTGACGCACAGCTCGCCGCGGCGTGCGCTGCAGCAGGTCGAGACGCTCCATGCGCTCCTCACCGAACATGGCGCCGTCGCCTTGCGTAACGCGATCGCGCGTGCGGTCGCGGCGCATACGCTATCGGTCGCAGCGGTGGAGCGTGCGCTCGAGGCCACCGCGCCCGAGGACTCGTGCGCGAGCACGACGGCCGCAGCGGCGCCACCGCGCGGCCACAAGCCAGCATCCAAGCCACTCAACAACGTCCGCGCGGAACAGGAGAAGAGCCCATGACCAACGACCTCGAGCCCCTCTTGAAGCGACTCAACCTGGCCAACGCGCGCAGGATCTGGCGCGACCTCAGACAGCGCGCCGAACGTGAAGAATGGACCTACGAGCGTCTACTTCAGACGCTCTTCGCCGAGGAGGGAGGTCGCCCAACGACGCGGCACCCGACTCGCACGCGGTGTGCGCGCCGCGCACTTCCCATTTCTAAAGACTATCGAGGAGTTCGACTTCTCCTACCAGTCCACGCTGAGGCTCACGACCATCGGCTCATTGCTCGCACCCGACTTCGTGACCGAAGGCAACTCGGTTATCCTCGAAGGCAAGACGGGCCGCGGCAAGACCCACCTCGCCGTCGCAATCGCCTATCGCGCGCTGCAAAACGGCTTCGACGCGCGCTTTGTGAACTGCGCCGAGCTCATCGACGACCTCTCACGAGCCAGCCGCGAAGGACGCCTACGTGACGCCTTGCACGACTACGTCCGTCCCAACGTGCTCGTCGTCGACGAGGTCGGCTACCTCACCTCCACGTCGTCAACGACAGACACATCCGAAAGCGCGCCATGATCTTCACCACCAACAAGTCCCCCAAGCGCGTGCTCCATGACGACGATCTCGCCGACGCCATCGTCGACCGCATCCTCGACAGAGGCCGCCACCTACGCCTCGACGGGCCATCCGTCCGCACGAAGCACCTCCCACCAGACGACCCCACCGACATCCAAGAAGACAGCAGAATTTCCGGAACGGAGACCGCAAAGTTTCCGGAACCTACAGGGCGCTTCACGGAAGACTCCCTCGGGCACGAGCGCATGGGCGTGCGGGTAAAGACGAGCGCCGTCCGCAAAGCGCTGAATCTGCAAGAACCTCTTCGACCTCCGACGCACTTGCGCACTCGCCAACCTCGAACTCATACATGCTGCTTGAGTCTACGCGCGCAACCGGTTCGACGTCCTAGACGATGCGCGGTAATCTCGCGTCCATGACGACATCTCAGCATCGCTTCACCCCGCAATGCGAGGTCGCTCAGTCACAGCGGACGGTGGTCTGGCGAGCTATCGACACGTCCGTGGAAGCAGGCCGTTCGCCGATGGTCGCGCTGAAGATCGATCGTCGCTCCAATCGGGTTGGGAGCCTTTCGCTGGACCAGCTTCACGCCGCAATCCTCGGCCCGACGGCGGTTGGCTGCCTACGTGCGCACGAGGCCCGCGTCCTGCAATTACTGGCAGGCGTGTCCGGCGTTCCCGAGTGTGCAACTCAAGGAGAAATTGGAGGTCATGCCTTCGTCGCCGTTCGTTGGGTCGACGGCACTACGCTCGGCCGTTGGCTCGACGTACAGCACAACCGTGCCGCGGCACTCGTCGATGTCGCCGCTCGACTTTGCAAAGTGCTTGCTGGAGTTGCGCGCTGCGGCATTGTCCACCGCGATCTCAAGCCGTCGAATATCGTTGTAACGGATGTGGGGGAGCCGGTCTTGATCGATTGGGAGCTCGCACAACTTCCCTCAGAACGCCCCTGGGGAGTCGTCGGGACGCGAGCTTTCCTAGCACCAGAGCTACTCGGTTTACGCGAACGCATGGATCTCGTCGTCGGCCACAGAGCCGACCTCTACGCACTTGGCGCAACGCTATATGCAATTGCGGCGGGCCGACCACCAATCGGAGACGGCACAGCAGCCGCACGCCGTTCATTCCTGGAGCCACTCGCACAACTGCCGGCCTGGGTGCCGGATCACCTCTCCCGCACCATCGCGCAGCTGCTTGCAGCCGACCCCGCGCAGCGCCCCTCCGACGCCGATCTGCTGGCCGCCACATTGCTCGCAGGCGACGTGCCGGCCACACGAGCTCCTGCTCGCCATCGCGGTGGACTTCGCGATGCGCTCGCGGCGATCGAGGCGGGTGATCTCGTCGCGGCTCACGCCATCCTTGAGGCCGCGGGGTCGCAGCCAGACGCTTTGCTGGTCCCCGCTTGGAGCCGGTTTCTCGGGGCTCTGGGTGCGCTCGACGAGGCCTTCGTCATGCTATTCGCGCTGCCGCGTGTAAGGCTCGCCGAGCTGGATGTGCGGCTTGCGCTCAGCGCGACGTTGCGAGCATTGGGCCGCACCGAAGACGCACACGCTCTGCTCGCCACCGACGAGGACGACCCGCAGATCGAAGCCGAACGAGCACGCGTGGATCTCAGCAATGGCAGCGTTATCGAGGCCTTGAAGCGGGCTTCGAACCTCATTCCAGTTGCTCCGGACAGCGCCCAGCATCTTCTCGTGGAGCAGCTCTTCACGCTCATCGACGCCTTGAGCGCAGGCCCGATGCAGCCCGAGCTGCTCGAAGCCCTGGCGATAGGGGCAACGAGGCTGACGCTTGCTTTTGTCGCAGATCCGACGAGGCGTCGCCTACTCGCACAGATCACCCTCGACGCGACTATGGCGCTCGCGTGGGGTGGGAACTTCACGGGTCAGCTCGCCGGTGCTGCCTTCATTTTTGCGCTCGTCGAGCTGGGTGCGGGCGAGCACGTCCCGCGCGCCTCCGTTGAATTTTTTACGAACGGAGGCTTTGCGGTTGCGCGGGGTGTGTTCCCATTATGCGATGGCGACTTCGCCCAGCCTTCGACCGGCTATCTCTTGGCATTGCTAGAACTCGGAGCGGCGGAACTCGCATGGAGTCGAGCCATCGCGCCGATAGAGAGTGCAGATGCCTTTCCGTCGATAAACAATTGGCTCGATGTGGCGCGGGTTGCAGTTGTTAACCGCCGGAGCGATATCGTCCCCGGCGGACTCACGCGTGTCCCGGTCTTCATCCGGAATCTTCCTTCCTTCCAGGCACTCGTAAGCGCCCATGAAGTAGCGCTGGCGAAGTGACTTAGGGGCCTAGTCCGTCCAGCTCGGCTCTGTACTTGGTAGCATCGTCAGTGCGACTAGCCTCGGCTGCCAGCGCTCGCAGGACCGATTGGAAGATCTCCCGTGCGTCGCCAGGAATGACTTGTCCAGGCGAGCCCCGAACGCGGTCGCGAAGCGTCGGAAGTGCCGTCACGAGCAGCGGCTCTGCGAGCGCGCTCGCACCCGCTCGCACCAGGTCGAGCCCGCGCAGCGCCTGCTCACGCGTAAGCTCGAACGAATCCTTACCGTGTAGCCGTGTGAGCTGCTCGAAGATGAGCGTGAGCTGGGCTTTCGACTCATCGAATCGCCGAAACGCAAGTTGCCAACGTACGAGCTGTCGCCTCGCCGCGAGCACCTCCATATCGCTCGGGGCCGGTTGCGCGAGTAGGAGAGCAAGCCTCTCGTTCAGCGCCGCCACCAGCTCCTCACGGCGACCGTCGCTGGCATCGGTGAGCTGGCCCTCGAGCTGACCCGCGACCGCATCCAGGGCGGCGATCACACGCGGGTCATGAGCGCCAAAACTGGAGCGCGCGACATCGACGGCATGCCTAGCAGCGAGGAGCGCTTCGTCATGGCGACCCGCTGCTGTCAGCTGCTCGGCCTGGTCCCTCACCGCGATCCACTCGTCGTCACTCATGTCGCTCTCCTCCGCCCGGCAGGCTACAACAAAGCAGCCGAAGGCAAGACCACAGACCGTCGCATAAATAGTGAGTGCGCCAATTCGAGCAACCAAATCCACGATGGCACGTCGCGCGAGCAGCATGAGGCACTGACTCATGTCCTGATCTCGCTCACCCCCAGTTGCTTGAAGGTCTTCATGAGGACATCCCGGCGGACCTGCGCGACGCCCTTGTCCTTGTTGGCATTGACCTCACGCTCGGAGAGGTCGCGGTTGACGTTCATGCCGTACATGGCGACCCAGCTACGCCCAGCGTTGTCATTGTCGTCGTCGAGCTGAGCACCACCATAGCTCTCCATGTTGGTCGTGTTGCCCTCGTCCCAACCGATGAAGAAGCTGCCATACAAGGACCGTCCGGCCGTGGGCATGGCGCTCGCGAGCACGGTCTTTGGAACTTTCATGTTGTCGAGCGTCTTGGGGCTGTTCAGGAGGTATTTTCGCACCTCTTCGTTGTTGCCCTTGCTGCCATCAATTTCGACCTTGGCCACCTGTAGGGCCTTCATGGGGTTTCCCTGTGATTGGAGGCGGATGCCGATGGTACCCACGTGAGAGGTGTCGGTCAGGTCCATGGCCCCGACGTTCGTGGTGTCATCCTTCGTGTCTTTCGTGCCCTGGCCGCGCGTCCCGTACTCATTCTTCGCCACGGTGCTCATCCAACCTTCGATCATCGCGGCATATTGCTCGTGATATGCCACAGAGCGAGATGCCTCGAGCGAATTGTAGATGTCCTGCATGCCCTTCCAACGCTCGGCCTCAGACACCTTCGTGAGAGCGTCCATCTTGAGAGAAGTCAATTCCGACTCGGTGTTCACCACGTTGCCGATCGCGTCGATACCCGCAATCCTGTAGGCCTCGAGGCCGTTGCTGCTCTCGGTCTCGAAGGCTTTGTCGACGCCAGCGTTTGCAGCGCTCGTGACTACTCCCTTTCCCGCCTCCACGGCCGCGTTGACGATGAACGTCGTCATTGCCTTAGTTGCCGCGTTTGTCAGACCGCCAACGATAACAGCGCCAATACCGCCCGTCACCGCACCGATGCCGATCGTCAGCGCTGTCTTGAGGAGACCCACCCACACAGGCGGCGGATCATCCTTGTCCATCTTCTTCACGGCATCGCTGGCTGCCTCGACCTGGCGGCTCTCGATGCGATTCCATTTCTGTGCGACCGCGGTGACCGCGAGCGCCCAGTCGCCCAGTACGCCGCCGCCAGTCAGAGTGAGCCCTGATGCCTGCGTGCCCGCAGCCTTCGGCTCGTCCTTCGGTGCACCTTTGGACTCTTCTCGCTGTACCGCACTGGAACCATCGCCAGCGCCAGCATGCTGATCGAGTAGGGCTTCGGCGGAGCCGCCAGCCACCACAGCGTCCGCTACCGCATCGGCATGGCACTCATAGGCATCGCCGGCCGCACCAACGCCGCCCGACAGGCTGACGCCAGCACGCTGTTGGACCACATGGGCCGCCTCATGCGCTGCGGTATGGAGCGAAGGCTCGCCCTTGAAGGCAATGTGATTACCGCTGGCGTAGGCCTCCGCACCGATACTCTCGCTCGCTTGTGCAGCCTCGGGTCCTGTGTGCGCCTGTACGTTGCCCACGTCGTGAGCGCCAAACGACTTCTGGATCTGCGCCGCATGCGGAATCGCACCGCCGGCACCACTGATGCCAGTGGCAGCCGCCGAAGCGACGTCGGTCTTTTCGCTGGCTGGACCCTTGCGCTGGACTTCCTCAGTAGGACGAAGTGCAGCCTCCTGAGCGGCGAATCCGCCTGCGTCTAACGAGTGGCTTCGGGATGTCGAAGTTGAGGCACTGGACGTCGACGCCGCAGGCGTCGGCGCATCTTTGCGCTGGAGCATTGTTTCTTGCAAGACACACCTCGATTTGGCACCGACCAATGCTGACGTTACGTCGCGGAGCAACCTTGGTCAACAGACGCATCAGTTCCTTCAAAAGACCATCTGGCGAATTCAGGCCATTGCGACCTCTGTGCGACCGACAACGATTCGTCGAGCAATGCGGTCGCGTCTACCACAGTGGTCGGTTCCAGATTCCTCCGTCTCCGGGGTGGGCAAGCGCCAACAGCGTGCGTGGATGTCAGATCGTCGCCCATGGCCCGTACTGCCCGTCGAGCGCACTATCGACCGTCGTGCGCCACGCAACGGCTGAGCCGGTCACACCAAAGCGGACCTCTTTGCGCTCGGTGTTGCCGCCGGGCTGAGCCTCCGAGGCGCTCTGATTGACGTCGTGCAGGGCCGGGTTGCCAGTCTGCTCGGCGGCGACGATGCCGAACGTGAGCGGCACGAAGATCACCGCCATCGCGGCGCACAGCGCGATGCCTTGGCGGCGATCTTTCACGAGGCCGCCGAGCGCGAAGCACAAGGCCGCGGGAACGAGGAAGATGGCGAACATCTCGAGGAAGTTCGACAGCGCCGTCGAGTTTTCGAAGGGGTGCGACGAGTTCGCGTTGAAGAAGCCACCACCGTTGGTGCCGAGGGGCTTGTTGGCGAGCTGCGAGGCGACTGGCCCCAGTGCTACGGTCTGGTCCGCGCCCTCAAAGGTCGTGACGTGCACGGCACTCGACAGCGTCTGCACCACGCCCAGGCAGACGAAGACGATGGCAATGAGCAGCGCCAGCGGCAACAAGATGTGGACGGTCGAGCGCACGAGGTCGACCCGGAAGTTGCCGATGGTGTCCGACTCCCGCTGCGTGAAGCCGCGGGCGAGCGCGAACAACACCGCGATACCGGTCGCGGCGGACAAGGCGTTCTGCACCGTGAGGCCGACCATCTGCGTGAAGAGCGACATCGTCGTCTCGTCGCCGTAGGCCTGCCAGTTCGTGTTGGTCACGAACGAGACCGCGGTGTCGACCGCAACCCAGCGACCAGCTTGGCGAGCTCCGCCGCCGCCTTCTCCGCCGTCGCGAAGTCCTTCGCCTTGGTCTGCCCGGTGGTGCCGATGCGCCCCCACTTGGCCGTGAAGGTCAGCCCATCCACCGACCCCTCCCAGAACTTCGACGCGCCATCCTCGGTGCACTCGAGCCGGGTGGTCGAAGGCACGACAGTTTCGACATTCGTTGCGACAGCCATACCCCGGACGTGCCACGAACCCCGCCTTTCAACAACCCGCCCAGCCCCATCTCTCGCTGTGCAAGCGGTCAACGCGACCTGGCCACACGCTGGCGTTTCCGACGACAGTGAGCCGGGCAGTGCCCACGCCGTCACAACTCAGAGCGGCTCGCGCAGCCGATAGCCCACGCCCGGCTCTGTCACCAGCAGCTTCGGGCGCGCTGGATCAACCTCGATCTTCTTGCGCAGCTCGGCCATGTGCACGCGCACGTAGTGGGCGTGGGTCGCGTAAGCAGGCCCCCACACGTCCTTCAGGATCTGCTGGTGCGTGAGCACCCGCCCGACGTTCTTCGCGAGCAAAACAAGGATCTTGTACTCGGTCGACGTGAGGTGCACCTCGACGTCCGCGATGGCGACGTGCCGCTTCGTGAGATCGATCGTCAGCGGCCCGATCACCACCACCGGCTCCGGCGTATCGGCCAGCGCCGCATGGCGCAGCGCAACCCGGATGCGCGCGAGCAGCTCCTGCACCCCAAACGGCTTCGTCAGGTAGTCATCCGCGCCCGCGTCCAGCGCGACCGCCTTGTCGTCCTCGCGCCCGCGCGCCGACACGACCACCACCGGCGTGCGGCTCCACTCCCGCATGCGCTGCAAGAACGCGAGGCCATCGCCATCGGGCAGGCCGAGGTCCAAGACCAACACATCGGGGTTCTGCGTCGTCAGCGCGATCTCCGCCTCGGCCAAGGTCGTCGCCTCGATGACGCGATAGCCCTGTGCGCCAAGCGACGCCCGGATGAACCGGCGCATCGGCACCTCGTCCTCGACCACCAGCACTGAGATCATGCTGTCTCCGCGGTCACCGCACCGTATTGGGCTGGCAACGTACAGGTCACGATGGCGCCGCCGCTTGCGCGCGACAATGCCTCCATCTCACCACCGTGCACATGCGCGATGGCCCGTGCGATAGCCAAGCCCAAGCCCGAGCCACGCACGCTGTTGCCGGCGCGATAGAAGCGCTCGAAGACGCGCGCCTCGCTGCCCGGCACGAACCCCGGTCCATGGTCACCCACCGCGAGCTCGACCCCGCGCAGCGAGTTCAAGAACGAGATCTCGATCAGCGACTCCGGCGGCGTGTACTTGATCGCGTTCTCGACGAGGTTGCCCAAGAGCTGCCCGAACAACACCGGATCGACATGCAGATAGGCGTCCTGCGGCGCGATCTCGGTCTTCACCGGGCGCGCCCCGAGCTCGCGCTCATAGCGCACGAGCACCGCGCCGACGAGCTCCTCGGTCGACACCCAGACCCGCTTGACGTGCACCGCACCCGAGTCCAGGCGCGTCATGTCGAGCAGGTTCGCGACCAGGTGTTCGAGCCGCTGCGCCTCGTCGCAGATCGAGCTCACGAGCTCGTCTCGAACGCCTGTCGCCAGCCCCACCGCCGCATCGCGCAACGTCGTCGCGGCACCTGTGATCGACGAGAACGACAAGTCTGTGCCTTTGAGAGCCGGTAGTGGCGACCTTCGCGCGCAGGGCCGGCGGAGCAAGCGCTAGCGGTCAGGGTCAAGGACACCGCGACAGCGACCCGCCCCCAGCTACAGCCCCTCCAATACCGCTCGCACGGGGGTCTTTCTTAGCCCGATGCGTGCGACTGGTGCCCTCCGCACCCGGCGTTGGTGCTTTGCTCTTGCTCTTGTTCTTCATCCACTCCGGTCGGGCAGACGTGTTAGGGACCGCCGCAAAATAAGGTGTTAACAACCACGGCGCGGAAGATCTCTGTCTCGTCATGAAGAATCGGGCAGAAGCGGCAGTGGCGGAGCGATTCGCGCGGATTCGCGACACTCTCAATGAACGAGCGCGGCGTCTCTTTGTCGCGGGTGAAGCCCTGGCGTTGGGGCACGGTGGCATCGCGATGGTGTCGCG
>Ga0209181_10011090_pt1 | contig 11620 bp, 8 predicted proteins | sample MAT05_FD_187208 | JGI IMG/M metagenome (GOLD analysis project Ga0209181, IMG submission 187208) | Freshwater microbial communities from Lake Fryxell liftoff mats and glacier meltwater in Antarctica - MAT-05 (SPAdes) (version 2) | ecosystem: Environmental > Aquatic > Freshwater > Ice > Liftoff... | reverse complement strand
GCTCAGATCGCGGCGCGGCGGATAGAAGGAGTCCGCGCCGAGCGGCCGCATCACGCCGCTACCGCTCGCGTCGACGAACGGCTCGGCATAGTTCTCGGCAACATCCGTCGGCATGACGTAGCGGCCTTTGTCGCTGTTGAAGACCGTCGCGCACGCGACCGCGTCGAGCGCGTCTTTGGCGCTGAGCTCGCGGCGGAACGAGAGGCAAAAATAGTCGTCGGGATTGTCGCGATAGCTCTCGGTCGGGAATGTGCCCGCCGACGATTGAGACGCGCCGCCTTCACTCGTGCGATCGCGGAAGATGACGCGGCGGAACGGCTCCTGCGCGCCCACCTCGACGCGCCGATGGGCCCACACTGGCAGCGCGCTCTCGCGGCGACCATAGGGCCAGCGGAAGCCGCTATTCATCTGCAGCGCGCCCGGTCGATTGCCGATGCCGCGCCGCGCGACCGCCTGCGTCAGGCGCACCGTGTGGAAGAACGGCGCGCCCTCGCGCTCGACCCAGACCGCGAGCTGCGCGCGTTCCGCCGGGTGAAAGCGGAACCGTACGGTGCGCATCGCGGGCGGATCGTCGGCTGACGCCAGCGGCGTGAGGAGTGACGCGGACAGGATCGCCGTCGCCAAAAAAAGTGAGAACGGGCGCGTGTTCGCCTGCATAGCGCCCGAGTCTAGAGGCATCGCCTCGCGCGCTCAAGGTGGCGACATGCCGCGACGTTACGTCAGCGTGCGTTGACTCGCGCTCGACGTCAGCGCCGTGCACCGCCGCCGCGACGCCCGGTGCCGGCGCGTCCGCCGCCTGCCGCTTTGCCGCCTGCCATCCCTTTGCCGCCGCCGCCGCGTTGCCCGGGTCGGCCCGCGCTGCTCTTCCCCTCGCCGTCATGCCGGCCGAGCCCCTTCTCGAGGCGCGTGATCTCGTCGCGCAGCGCCGCCGCCTTCTCGAAGTCGAGCTGCTCGGCGGCGAGCAACATCTCGCTGCGCAACGCCTCGGCGCGCTCGCCGGCGTCCTTCGCGTCGGCCGCGGAGCGGATCGGCACGGTGACGTAGTCGCTGCCGCCGAGATCCGGCGTCATCGCGTGCATCGAGCGCGTCGTCGACTCGGGCGTGATGCCGTGCTCGAGGTTGTACTCCGCTTGGATCTTGCGCCGCCGATCGGTCTCCGAGATCGCGTGGGTCATCGCTTTCGTCATCTTGTCCGCGTACATGAAAACGCGTCCGTTCACGTTGCGCGCGGCGCGGCCGATGGTCTGAATCAGCGAGCGCGGCGAGCGCAAAAAGCCTTCTTTGTCGGCGTCGAGGATCGCCACGAGCGACACCTCCGGCAGGTCGAGCCCCTCGCGCAGCAAGTTGATGCCGACCAGCACATCGAACTCTCCGCGCCGCAAGTCGCGGAGGATCTCGACGCGCTCGAGCGTGTCGATGTCCGAGTGCAGGTAGCGCACGCGCACGCCGAGCTCCGAATAATATTCGGTGAGGTCCTCGGCCATGCGCTTGGTCAGCACGGTGACCAGCACGCGCTCGTTCTTCTCCACGCGAAGGCGGATCTCGCCGAGCAGATCGTCGACCTGAGAGCCCACCGGACGCACCTCGATGTTCGGATCGATCAAGCCAGTCGGGCGGATCACCTGCTCGACCACCTCGCCTTGCGTCTTTTGCAGCTCGTAGTCGCCCGGCGTCGCGCTGACGAACAGCGCCTGACCGATGTGCGTCTCGAATTCGCTGAACTGCAGCGGCCGGTTGTCGATCGCGCTCGGCAATCGGAAGCCGTGCTCGACCAGCGTGGTCTTTCGCGCGCGATCGCCGAGATACATCGAGCCGATCTGCGGGACGGTCTGGTGCGACTCGTCGAGGATCATCAAGAAGTCTTTGGGAAAGTAGTCGATAAGCGTCGGCGGCGGCTCGCCCTGCTTGCGCCCTGAGAGATGCCGCGAGTAGTTCTCGATGCCGTAGCAAAAGCCCATCTGCTCGAGCATCTCGAGATCGTAGAGCGTGCGCTGCTCGAGCCGCTGCTTCTCGAGCAGCTTGCCCTGCGAGTCGAGCTCGGCGAGTCGCTCTTGCAGCTCCGCGCGGATGCCGACCAGCGACTCGCGCAGCTTCTGCTGCGGCGTGACGTAGTGCGAGCCTGGGTAGATCGCGTATTGCTCGAGCTCCTCGAGCGCCTTGCCACGCAGCGGGTCGATCTCCTGAATGCGCTCGATCGTGTCGCCCCAATATTCGACGCGGATGGCCTTGCTGTCCTCGCTCACCGGGAAGATCTCGACGACGTCGCCGCGCACGCGAAACGTGCCGCGATGAAAGTCGATGTCGTTGCGCTCGTACTGAATGTCGACGAGCCGGCGCAGCAGCTCGTCGCGGCGCAGCTCTTCGCCCTTCTTCAGCTCGATCAACATGCCGTAGTACCACTCGGCCGAGCCGATGCCGTAGATGCACGAGACGCTGGCGACGATGATCACGTCGCGCCGCGAGAGCAGCGAGCGCGTCGCCGAGTGGCGCATCCGATCGATCGCTTCGTTCACGATCGCGTCCTTCTCGATGAAGGTGTCGGTCGTCGGGATGTACGCTTCGGGCTGGTAGTAGTCGTAGTAGCTGACGAAGTACTCGACCGCGTTCTCCGGAAAGAGCTGCTTCATCTCGCCGTAGAGCTGCGCGGCGAGCGTCTTGTTCGGCGCGATGATCAGCGCCGGTCGGCCGGTCTTCGCGATCACGTTGGCGACGGTGAAGGTCTTGCCGGAGCCGGTGATGCCGAGCAGGCACTGCCACGCGTCACCCGCCTCGAGGCCGGCCATCAGCTTGCGGATCGCCTCGGGCTGGTCGCCCTTCGGCGCAAACTCCGTGACCAGCTTGAACGGATTCTCAGTGAGCATCGCCGACGCAAGCTAGTCCGCAGGGTTCACATCGTCCACGCGGTCAGCGGTCAGCTGAGTGTCAGGTTTGGGCGGCGCGCGTCGGGAGGCACGAATCGGCCGGCGAAATCTGCGATCGAGGCGAACGGAGACGCGTGCCTGCGCGTTGCGCGCGCGCCGCTCGGTCTGCTACGCGTGCCGGCCGTGAAGCGCACCGGCCTCCGCCTCTTTCGTCTCGCGTTCGTCGCGGTGCTCGCTTACGGCGCGTACCACTTTCTGGCCCCGCGCGGCCTCGCTTGGACGCTGATGCCGATCGCGCTCGCGGTGATGTTGCTGCTCATCGCGCTCGAGGTCGCGCGCTGGCGTCGCCGGCTGAAGCGCGCCGGGATGGACTCGCAGTGGGAAGAGGCGCTGCTCGATGCTGCCAAGCGCCCGGCGGCGATCGCGGCGCTGCGCACGCGTCTCGCGAAGACGAGCGACACCGTCGATCGCGCGCGTCTGCGCGTTGCGCTCGCGGAGCTGCTCGATGCGGACGCGAAGAGCGAGGAGGCCGGCGACGTGCTCGCCGACATCGACGAAAACGCCTTGCCGCCAGTGGACGCTGCCGTCGTGCGCCACGCGCGCGCCGAGATCGCGCTGCGCCGCGGTGACATCGACGCTGCGCACACCGCGCTGCAAGGCCGCCCGGTGAGCTGCGGCGACGCCGAGCTCGACGTGCGCCTCGACTTGCTCGCCGCGCAGGTCGAGATCGAGCGCGGTGGCGCCGAGAGCGCGCTCAAGATCGCGACGCGCATCGGTGATCGCGCCGGCAAAGACGTCGACCTCGCGCGCGATGCGTCGATCGTGAAAGCGTGCGCCCTCGACGCGCTCGAGCGCCGCGACGAAGCGCTCGCGCTGCTGCGCCCGATCGACCCAGAGCTGCGCGCGGTGATCGCGGCGCTCGGCTCGCCGCGCGTGCGCACGCTGATTGCCGCGCTCGAGACCGCGTAGCCGTCTCGAGCGCCGCGCCGCGCGCTCAGCCGTGCGTCTCGCGAAACTCGTTCATGAACGTCACGAGCTTCTGCACATCGCTGAGGGGAACTGCGTTGTAGAGCGAGGCGCGGATGCCGCCGACGATCCGGTGGCCCTTGAGCCCTGCGAGGCCGCGCGCCTCCGCGTCCTTCACGAACGCGCTCTCGAGCTCCGGCGTACGCAGGTTCCACACCGCGTTCATCACGCTGCGCGACGCGACTTCCACCGGTCCGCGATAGAAGCCGCCGCTCTCGTCGACCGCCGCGTAGACGAGGCGCGCCTTCTCTGCGTTGACCTTTTGCAGCGCCGGCACGCCACCTTGCGCCGAGACCCAGCGCAGCGTGTTGCGCACCAGGTACACGCCGAAGGTCGGGATCGTGTTGTAGAGCGACTGCTCCTTCGCCTGCGTCGCGTAGCGGAAGATCACCGGGATGTCTTTGCGCCCCGACGCGACCAGATCTTTGCGCACGATGACCAGCGTGATCCCCGTCGGCCCAATGTTCTTCTGTGCGCCGGCATACACGAGTCCGATGCGCGACCAGTCGAGCGGATACGAGAGGATGTCGCTCGACATGTCGAGCACCTGCGGAACCGAGCCGGTCTCCGGCGCGTAGTGGAACTGCGTGCCCATCACCGTGTTGTTGGTCGCGTAGTGGAAATATGCGGCCTTCGGATCGAGGTCGAGCTCGCTCTGCGTAGGGACGCGCGTGTAGCGGCCGTTGTCGCCAGTGTCCGCGGCCTTGCGCGCCGTGCCGACGTTCTTCGCCTCGGCGAACGCCTTCTCCGCCCACACGCCAGTGAGCGCGTAGTCCGCGCTCTGCCCGGCGTGCAGCAGGTTCATCGGCACCACCGCGAACTGCTGCGACGCGCCGCCCTGGAGGAACAGCACATCGAACTCCGCCGGCACGCGCGCGTGCTCGCGGAACAGCGCCGTCGCCTCCTCGTGCACCTTCATGTAGACCGGGCCGCGATGCGAGTGCTCGAGGATCGACATCCCCGAGCCCTCGAAGTCGAGCAGCTCATCACGCGCGAGCTCGAGCGCAGACAGTGGAAGGGCAGCCGGACCAGGATTGAAATTGGCGACGCGCGTCATGCACGCGAGCGTACAGCGCGGGCGCGCGGGCGGCTACGAGGGTCGTTGTCTGTCGGTGCTGGCGACCCCGCTACCAAGCGACTAGACGTGCCTGATGTCTCTTCCCAATCATTCTCGTTTCGCGCTCGTCTTCGTGAGCGTTCTCGTCGGCTGCGTCCTCGGTGCGACGCTTCCGCGCCTCGCTGCGCAGTCAGTGCCTCCGCCGCCGCGCGTGTCGCCGCAGTGGCAACAGTTCTGTGACCGGCCCGCGTACACGACGGCCGCGGTCAACGCCAACCTGCGCCAGCGAGGCGCCGAAGGCTTCGAGTTCGTCACCGTCTCGTTCCCGCAGGGCAGCACGAGCTTGTGGACCTGCTTCAAGCGGCCTGCGCCGCAGTGATCATCGCGGCACCATCGTCTTCACTGCGCGCCGAGCGTGAGGATCTCGCCGCGTGCGGGGATCTGAACGTCGGGGGCGCCTTGTGCCAGGAGCGCCTCGCGCAGCACGCGCTGGGCGGGGAGGTCGCCGTGGACGAGCGCGATCTGCTCGACGCGGCCGCTCGCGCGGGTCTGCTCGACGAAGCGCAGCAGCTCGCTCTGATCGGCGTGCGCGCTGAAGCCGTTGAGCACGCTCACTTGGCAGCGACGATCGCGCTCGACGCCGAACAGCTTCACGCGCGAGCGGCCCTCAACGAGGCGGCGTCCGAGCGTGTGCTGCGCTTGGTAGCCGACGATGACGACTGTGTTCTTCTCGTTTTCGATCGTCGCGCGCAGGTGGTGCACCACGCGGCCGGACTCGCACATGCCGCTGCCGGCGAGGATGATCGCGCTCTCGTCGCTGCGCGAGACGCTCTTGCTGTCCTCGACGCTCGAGACGTAGGTAAGCGTGTCGATGTCGAACGGGCTGTCGTCGCCGACGAACAGCGCGCGCGTCTCCGGATCGAAGCACTCGGGGTGCATGCGGAAGACCTGCGTGACCTTCACGGCGAGCGGCGAGTCGACGTAGATCGGCAGCGACGGGATGCGCACTGCGGCGCGCAGCTGCTTGAGCGCCAAGATCACCTCTTGCGCGCGCTCGAGCGCGAACGTTGGGATGATCACCTTGCCGCCGCGCGCGTGGGCCTCGACGATCACGTCCGCGAGCGCGTCGTTCATCGTTGCGCGCGGCGGATGCAGCCGGTCGCCGTACGTGCTCTCCATGATGAGCGTCTCGGTGCCTTCGGGGATCTCCGGGTCACGCAAGATCGGCGTCCCAATGCGGCCGAGGTCGCCGGTGAACACCACGCGTCGGTGGCGCGCTCCGTCCTGCACGTCGAGCACGACGATGGCGCTGCCGAGCACGTGGCCCGCGTCGAGCAACGTGAGGCGCACGCCCGGCGCGATCTCGACGCCGCGGTGGTACGGCACGGCGACCATCGCCTCGAGCGCGCGCACGACGTCGTTCATCGTGTAGAGCGGCTCGACGCGCTCGCCCAGCAGCTCGCCGCGATCGACGAGCTTGTTCACATAGCGCGCGTCGCTCTCTTGGATGTGCGCGGCGTCCTCGAGCATCACCGCGCACAGATCGCGCGTCGCCGGCGTGCAGTAGATCGTGCCGCGGAAGCCATGGGCGGCGAGCACCGGCAGCGCGCCCGAGTGATCGATGTGCGCGTGCGAGAGCACGACAGCGTCGACGTCGCGCGGCGCCAACGGCAGCGTCCGGTTGCGCTCTCTCGCCTCTTGGCGGCGGCCCTGGAAGAGCCCGCAGTCGAGCAGCACCGTCGCGCGCGCCGTGCGCAGCAGGTGCATCGAACCAGTGACCGTCTGTGCTGCGCCGAGGAACTCGATCTTCATGTGGTCGCGCAGCATCGCGCGCCGTGTTCTCGGCGCCCAGCGCAAAAGCGCGTGCGCGGCAAGCGCGGCACCGCACCGCACCGCACCGCAGGCGCAACGGCAACCCACAAAAACAAAGGCCGCGCCTTTCAGCGCGGCCCTTGAACCTTCGAGCGGTGGAGATGACAGGGATCGAACCTGCGACCTCTAGAGTGCGGATCTAGCGCTCTCCCAGCTGAGCTACATCCCCGAAACGAAGGCGCGGACTATACTCGCGCGTCGCGACGTCGCAAGTGCTAAGCACAGGCCGCGAGCACGCTCGCGAGGAGGCACCGCGCATGGCGTTCCAAGGGGTCGACTTCTACGGCATCGACGATCAGCTGACCGACGAAGAGAAGCTGGTGCGCGCGAGCGTGCGGCGCTTCGTCGAGAGCAAGATCGTCCCGGTCATCGGCCGCCACTATCAGGACGGCACGTTCCCGATGGACCTGGTGCCGCAGTTCGCGGAGCTCGGTCTGCTCGGCGCCAACCTCACCGGCTACGGCTGCGCCGGCATGGGCGCCATCGCGTACGGCCTCGCGACGCAGGAGCTCGAGCGCGGCGACTCCGGCATTCGCTCGTTCTGCTCGGTGCAGAGCGGCTTGGTGATGTACCCGATCTGGGCGTTCGGCTCGGAGGCCCAGAAAGAGAAGTGGCTCCCCGGCATGGCGAAGGGCCTGCTGATCGGCTGCTTCGGGCTCACCGAGCCGGACTTCGGCTCCCACGCGACGGGCATGATCACGCGCGCAGAGCGCCTTAGCGGCGGCGGGTTTCGCATCAACGGGACCAAGCGCTGGATCACGAATGGTTCCATCGCCGACGTCTGCATCGTCTGGGCAAAGCTCGACGGTGTCGTGCACGGCTTCCTCGTCCCGAAGGGCACGCCCGGCCTGACGGTGCGCAAGATCGACGACAAGTTCTCGCTCCGCGCGAGCATCACCAGCGAGCTCATCCTCGAGGACTGCGAGGTCCCCGAGGACGCGCTCCTGCCCGGCGTCACCGGGATGAAGGGCCCGCTCTCGTGTCTGTCGCAAGCGCGCTACGGCATCGCTTGGGGCGCGATCGGCGCGGCGATGAGCTGCTACGAGACGGCGCTCGACTACTCGAAGAGCCGCGTGCAGTTCGGCCGTCCGCTCGCGGGCTTCCAGCTGGTCCAACAGAAGTTGGTAGAAATGGTGAGTGAGATCACCAAAGCGCAACTTCTCGCGCTGCAGCTCGGACGCCTCAAGGAGAGCCGCAAGCTGCGTCCGGCGCAGATCTCCTTGGCCAAGCGCAACAACGTCAAGATGGCGCTCGACATCGCCCGCGTGTCGCGCGACGTGCTCGGTGCCAATGGGATCATGTTCGAGTACCCGATTGGCCGGCACATGATGAACCTCGAGACGGTGTTTACGTACGAGGGCACGCACGACATCCACACGCTGATCGTCGGGCAGGACATCACGGGTCTCAGCGCGTTCGAGTGAGCACAGCACGTTGCTCGGCGAGCGGTCAGGCAGCTGAGGCAGCTCAGGCAGCTCAGGCAGCTCAGGCAGCTCAGGCGATCAAGTCGAGCAGGCCGGCGGTCGTCACGGCGGCCGCGAGCGCGTCGTCGTCGTCCGCGCACGGCTCGAGGATGAGAACCGGCACATTGAGGCGTTCGCGGAGGATTTGCGCGTTGCTCGTGCGCGAGACATCGGCTGTGGGGTGACGCGAGAGGATCACGGCGGCTACAGGCACGTCGAGCGCGCGCGCGGCCTGGTCGAGCGTCAGGACGTGCGAGAGCACGCCGAGGACGTCTGGCGCGACGACGACGGCGGGTAGCCGCAGCGCGCGGATGAGGTCCGCGGTGGTGCGCGCGTGATCGAGCGGGACCAGCAAGCCGCCAGCGCCTTCGACGACAGCGTGCGATGCGCCGGCGCAAGCGTCGGAGATGGCGCGGACGAGGGCGCGCGTGCTTGGGACGGGAGCTTCGCCGGCGAGCGTGGCGGCGTAAGGCGCTGCGGCGAGGCGTGCGCGATACAGCCCGGCGGCGGTCGCGAGCTCGGGGCGACCGGCGGCACGGGCGAGGGCGATCGCGTCGAGCGCTGCGCCGTCGATGCAGCCCGTCTCGAGGGGCTTGATCGCGGCCACGCGCGCGCCACGTGAAACGAGCGCGCGGACGAGGCCACGCGAGAGGAAAGTCTTGCCCGCGCCGGTGCCGGTCGCGGTGATGAAGAAGCCGGGGATCACGCGTGCTCCTTCAGCGCCGAGCGTACTGCGGCGAAGGCCTCGATCGCGCGCTCGATCTGCGCGTCGCTGTGCGTCGCCATCGGCACGACGCGCAGCCGGCTCGTGCCGCGCGGCACCGTCGGCGGACGAATCGCCTGCACGAAGCAGCCGTGCTCGCGCAGCGCGCGGGCGACCGCAACGGCGCGCGCCGGCTCGCCGAGCAACACCGGGACGATCGGGCTCTCGCCGTCGAGCACGTCGTAGCTGAGCGCACGCAACGCGGCGCGTAGACGCCGCGCGTGGCGAAGCAACGTCGCGCGGCGCTCGTCAGCGCGCTGCACTAGGGCTGACGCTGTGACGGCAGCTGCGGCGAGCGCTGGCGCGGGCGCGGTGGAAAAGACGTAGCTGCGTGCGCGGTTCTCGATCAGCGCGACGACCCAGACGTCGCCGGCGACGAACGCACCGGCCGCGCCGAACGCCTTGCCGAGCGTCCCGACGAGCAGATCGGGCACCACGCCGAGCGCGGCCGACAGACCGGCGCCGCCCGGACCGAACACGCCGAGCGCATGCGCCTCGTCGACGAATAGCGCCGCGTCGTGCGCATCGGCGAGCGCACGGAGCGCGACCAGATCGGCGAGGTCGCCGTCCATCGAGAACACGCTCTCGGTGACGATGACGGCGCGTGTGCCGCGTGGCCGCGCGCCCAGCAGCCGCTCGAGCGCCTCGAGATCGCCGTGCGGGTAGACGTTGATAGAAGCGCGGCTCAGCCGGCAGCCGTCGATCAGACTCGCGTGATTGAGCGCATCGGAGAAGATGAAGTCGCCGGCGCCGAACAGCGCCTGCAGCGCGCCGACGTTCGCCGCGTAGCCCGAAGTGAAAAGCAGCGCGGACGGCAGCCGCACCATCGCCGCGAGCGCGCGCTCCGCGTCACGGTGAACGGTCATGGTGCCGCTGATCAGCCGTGATGCGCCCGCTCCCGCGCCGTCCCGCTCGAGCGAACGCTGCATGGCGGCGGTGATCTCTGGGTCGTCGGCGAAGCCGAGATAGTTGTTCGAGCACAAGCAGAGGAGGGCGCGTCCGTCGATCGTGACGACAGGGCCCTGCGCGGAGCCCACGGTCAGCGGCGCACGAAGCAGCCCAACGCGCGTCAGCTGCGTCAAGCGTTCGCGAGCGTTGTCGGCGAGGGATGACATCGGCGCGGCCACAGTAGTACGCGCTGTTGGGCGAGGCACGGCGTGTTCACGCAATGTCCGCTGCGGAGACGTGGTGGTATTCTCGACCTGCACATGCGCATCAAAGGATCACGATCACCTACGATCGATGCTTTTTCACGTGAAACACCCACACCGATGTTTCACGTGAAACACATGCAGCTGCATGTAGGGCCATGCCTCGTCACGCCACTGCGAAGTGCGGCGTCGGTTGCAGCGGGCTTTGCCTTGGGTCTCGTGGCCCTGGGATTCGCGGCGACAGGGTGTTCGGATGACGCAGTGCGACCGTCCGTGCAGTCGGCTGCGACCAGGGCTTCGACGACGGCGCCAACAGCGGCCGCGCACGCGCCTGATGGGCGCGCGCTGTTCGCGACCGCCGACGCGCGGAGCGGCGCGGCGCAGCTCACTTCGGCGCTCTTGGCGAGCGATGCGCGAACGCGCGCTGACGCCACGCTCGCGCTGACGCGACTGCATGATGGCGCGCACACCGCTGAGCTGCGCAGCGCGCTACGCGATCCGAGCCCAGCGGTTCGGCAGGCGGCATCGCTTGGTCTCGGTGCGCTCGAGGGCGAAGCGCCCGCCGGCACCGAAGCGGCGCTGCTCGGGGCGCTCGCCACGGAGCAAGATGCGGCGACGCGCGCGGCGATGCTGAGTGACCTCGGCCGGATCGCGAGTGACACCGCGGCGCCTGCGTTGCGCGCGGGCCTCGAAGCGCTGCCATCGGGGGAGCGGGAGGCGGCGTGTCGCGGGCTCGGTGCGGTGGGGCTGCGCGGGCGTTCGATCGACGCCGCGCTGCTGCGACTGGTCGCGACGCGCATGGCGGAGGACGCAGCGCCTTCGGTCCGATTGGCTTGCGCCTATGCGCTCAGCCGGCTGCCGGTCCCGCCCGCCGCGAGCGCCGAGACGACGGCGGCGATCGTCGCGGATCTAGTGCGCGCGGCGCGCGACGACGACGGCGAGGTCCGCCTGATGACGGCGCGAACGCTCGGCAAATATCCGAACGCGCCGGTCGAGCTGCTCACCGTGCTCACCAGCGATGACGACTGGCGTGTCGCCGTGCAGGCGTTTCGCTCGCTTGCGCGCCGCAGCACGACGGGCAACGAGGGCCGCTTCGCCGCCGCGTTTCGTGCGGTCGTCGAGCGGCAACTGCCCGCTGTCGTCACGCCCGCCGGCATCACGCCGGCAGGAGCAGACACGCACGTCGATGGGGCCGCGCCGAGCGCGCCGATCGCGCGGCTGCGTGTTCCCTCGGCGCACGTGCTGCTGGTCGCGCTCGAGGAGGCCGCGAGTCTCGCTGCGGGCGTGAACGTGCGCCCGGTGGCGGAGGACGCGCTGCGTCGGCTGCATCTGCCCGAGGGTCGCGGCACGCGCATCGACGGACTCGCGCACTGTCTCGCCGCCAAGCTGGTCGATCTCGCGCATGGCTGGCCGCAGCGACTCACGCA